>OCZT010005942.1_pt1 | contig 12112 bp, 10 predicted proteins | sample 1539031 | NCBI WGS metagenome assembly OCZT01 (sample SAMEA3539308, study PRJEB22396) | soil metagenome | biome: tundra; feature: field; material: soil | place: USA | collected 2010-05 | depth 0.15 m
CGAACTCCAAATTCGGAGAGAAAAGTTTCATGGCGATTGGAACTATAGGCTCTTACCCAGAAGCTGATATAGTTATTTCCTGATACCTCCTAAGTGAGCCGGAACGGTGGGCCCTCAGCAAGTCCGCCCGCCTCCAGCTTGGGCGACTGTGTTCCCGACATGATTCGTACCAGCGGTATTCGCGTGGACCGCCCGGCTGGCCGAAAAAGGGGCCGGACATCTTACGGCCAGGGTTGAAGGAGCATCCAAAACCATTGGCAGCGTCGCGGGCAGCCTACATCGATCCTTCAACGACGCGAAGAGGGCCGCGTTGCCGAGTTAAAGCGATTGAACGGAAGGTCACCTGGGTCCAGACCCGGGCCGCCGACGCAGATATAGGCACAGCCTTGCTATGCTAGTAGCAGAGGTTCCAAGTGCAGTACTTCTTTCGCACGATTGATGTTCGCAAGGAAGGACGGCGCGGCTCGGGGCCGATTGTGAAGCGGCTTTATCCTGAGGTAGCGTGTGCTGCGCTCGGTCAAGCCATCGACCGAGCCAAGCGGACGGTGCTCGAATCCGACAGAACCCTCATGCTTCAGTCCGACGCTTGCTCCAGGAACAGGAATGAAGTGCATACCAAGTATCGTTGCTGGATTGACGAGCGCGGCGTGTTTAACGAACGAACCCTCGGATAGCTCGTTTTCTTCCGAGCCATTGGTCCCCTCGAAAATAGGCGCGCCGCCCGCCCCAAGGGGACCAGGCGGACTTCTGTCAATGGATCTCGAATTGGTCACCGGCTTGCTGGTTCTAATGAGAAGGGGACAATCATGGCTAGACTCTTGTTTGCCGCTGGATGCAAGGCAATGCCCGGCACCATGTCAAGAATGGGGAGGTGCGTACTCATGCAAAGAGCTCTCACTGGCGCGGGCCTTCTGCTCCTGATGTGCGGCATTGCGATGGCACAAAGTCGCGATCCGAGGGTGGACGAATTAACAAAGGAGACGGCGCAGCTCAAGCGCAGGATCGCCGATCAAGAGGGGAGGATTGCAGAACTAGAGAAGGCCGTGAAGTTTTTGCAGTCGGCCGCGGCGCCTATGCCGACGCCCATCCCTGCGGAGACGCCTCCTTGGCATCGGGCTTCCAACTGGACTCTAATCAAGAGCGGAATGTCGGAGTCGCAAGTGGTGGGAATCCTGGGCCCGCCGACAAGCGTGGATTCCTCAATCGACAAGCGGACCCTGCTTTACAACCCGGACGCTACCTCCACGTCGACGCTCAAAGGGAGCGTGACCTTGATAGGCGATCGGGTAACCGCAATGACGCCGCCGGCATTCTAAGCGAGGGACGTTGCGGCGTCTTGAGGTCCAGGGAACCCAGCGGTGATCTTTGCCGACGAGGCGCAGGATCTGAACGTGATGCATTGGAAGGTAATGCGTCGATGGGACGGACATGGCCACAATTTCATCCACGCCGGCGATGACGATCAGGCCATCTATTCGTTTATGGGTGCCTCGCCAGATGCGATCAAGGCCATCGATCGCCTACGCCAGATCATCCGATCTGGTGCGGAACAAACCGGCTCGCATTAGTGATGATGGGAGATTCCGATTCACGAACGCCGATCCCGCAGGAACTGTCTTCGGCGTGACCGATCACCCAGCTCCCAATGACCGCATGCATGCCATTCAGACGGTTCAGCGCGGCCAGCTCCTGGAAGATGAACCCTTCGGCACCATAGTGTCCTCCCGTCTCCACATCGGCGTCGGCCTGGTGGTGCGTAATGTTGGCGCCTTCGCGCCCGAGCAGGGGCTTCCTGACCCACTCGGTCATCTTACCCGGGTCGTCGAAACGAGCTTCCAACAAATTTGGATGCCGCGGATAGAGTTCCCAGAGAACCGGCAGCATCCCTTTGTTCGACAGCAGCATCTTCCATGGTGGTTCAATCCAGATCGTGCGATCGCTACCGAGGTGCTTTCCGAAGTCTTCCCGAACCATCCACTCCCACGAATAAAGCTTGAAGACAGCCGCGATTAGCCGCTCATGTATCGAGTTGAACTGATCGCGCGACGGGAACACATCCTGGAGCCAGTACCATTGGACAACGGCTGCTTCGAGCAGCGATGTCGGGGTGTCGGCATTGTATTCGAGCAGTTTCGGAGGATTCGATCCGTCATAGGCGAGATCGAAGCGGCCGTATAACGAGGGCGGTTCAGCTTCCCATGAACTTTCGATCAGGCGGACCGCACTCTCTGGAATCCCCATCTTCGCGTAGAGCCTGTTTTCGATGATGTGCCCGGCAGCGTGAAGGGTCATTCCCGCAAGCTCGTTGGTGCAGGATTCGAGAGCTTCCACTTCTTTGGAAGAGAACTCATAGAACGAGGATTCGTTCCAGTAAACCGCCGGCGATTCGGAGAGCGGATCGCCCGAATGCCAGGTTAGGCCGGCCGCTTCGATTCTCGCCTTCCAGTGGACGCGCGGCGTCGAATCGTCAACAAGAGCCGCCCCGAAAGGCGGCTGCAGCCAAAATTGGCCGCCCTACCGGACTACGCCAATGCCCGGACGGAGTTGTGGTGTCGGCGCGCTGACCGATGCGGTCAACGCCAACCCTGCAATTCCTGCATCATCTTGCACCAAGCGGATGCAAATTCAGTTGGAGCGCTCCTGCCGTTTAGTTGCCCGCAACGGCGTGGGTCATCGCACTTTGGCCGATGGCGAGAGGAGAGCTTCGAAGACTTCACCCTCGCGGTAGCGGATCGGGATACGACGAAATGACCGATCTCTTGCCCATAGCATCGCGCCAGGTTTTCGAGCCGCGGGCGGTTGAAATACGCAACCGACTGAAGACGCAGGTGAAATTACTGCTCTTTTTTCGAGTTACGACGCCGCCCGATGGCAAGGTGCTTGAATACCGGTACTTTTGCAAAGTCCACCAGGAAGGCAAATAGCGCTGCCGCCGGCAGTGTCCCTCCGATGGCGAGTAGAGGCAGAGCGGTCATGGCGATTGCGGCTATGGTCTATCTTAAAGATGAAAATGCTATAGACGTGGCCAAACCTGTGAGAAAATTATGAAAACCAATTTATTGCTCCTAGCCGCATTTGCCGCCGCCCTTCTTTCGGCTCAAAACCAGCCGGTGCTTGGGGAAGAGGCCGTCAAGGTCTCCGATAATGTCTGGGCGATCATGGGTTTCCCCAACGTCGCGATCATTGTGGGGAACCGCGCAACCTTGGTTGTCGATACAGGCCTTGGACCGGCCAATGGCGCTACCATCGCGCGCGTTGTGGCTAAACTTGCGCCTGGAAACCAAAAGCTCTTCCTTACAACGACACATTTCCATCCAGAGCACGCCGCCGGAGAAGCAGGTTTTCCCCAGGGTACGATCCTGATCCGCAATTCTGTCCAACAGCGGGAAATGGAACTGCACGGCAAAGAAATGGTGGAGATGTTCGCCGGCCGCTCGGCAAAACAGAAGGAACTGCTGGCGAATGCCACGCTCCGCACGCCTGATATTACCTTCGATACCGAGGCGAAGATCGACCTGGGCGGCGTGACGGCGCGTCTCCTCTGGTTCGGTGGCGCGCATACCAAAGGGGATGAACTGACGTTTGTCGAACCGGACCGGACCCTGGTATCGGGCGACGTGGTGCAGAACAAAGTCGTGCCGAACATATTCGGCGACGGCGGTACGCCTTCGAGCTGGCTGGCAGTCCTCGACAAGATCGCGGCGCTGAACGCTTTGCATGTGCTGCCGGACCACAGCGCTCTGGAACTGAAGAAGAATGGTGTCACCGCGGACGATGCAGGGAAACAGCTCGCGGTTGTGTTCAAGGCGAAGTACCCGGACTGGCCGAACATGAACGTAGCCGGCTTCGTCCGCAGCATCTACGCCGAATAGACTTCACGCCGCCCTTCACTGCTCCCGCAGCACCGTCACGGGGTCCACGCGCGTGGCCCGGCGAGCGGGTACCGTGCACGCCACCAAGCCGACCACGGCCAGCATAAGAATCACAGCCGACATCACCGCTGGGTCGAGCGGCTTCACGCCGTAGAGTTGGCCCGCCACCACTGGGCGTAGCGCCACCGAACCTCCCACGCCGAGGATCAGGCCGGCGCCGAGCAGCCATAGCGCTTCGCCCACCATCAGTTTCACCACGCCTCCCGCAGTGCATCCCAGCGCGGCGCGAATCCCGATCTCGCGCTGGCGCTGGGTTACCAGATATGCCAGCACGCCATAGATGCCGATCGCCGAGAGGAACAGAGCGAGACACCCGAATAACACGGCTAGGGTCAGCGAGGCACGCCGCCCTGCCAGAGCCAGATCGCCGCGTTCCTCCATCGTGTGTATATCGAACAACGCCAGGCTCGGTGCCACGCCTGAAAACCGGGCACGCAAGGCCCTCAGGACCGCGCCGATATCACCGGAGGTCTTGATTGCCAGCACGTAGCCCCTCTGGACGTGCTGTGCGTAGGGCATATAATACGCGCCAACCGGATTGCCGTTGCCTTCCACGTTGTCCGTATGGACGGGACGGCTGACCCCGACCACGGTCATCCAGCGCGTGTGCGCATCCGTCTTCAGCAGGTCGTTGATGTTTTGCGGAAAATACATGCGCCGGCCGATCGGGTTGCGATCGGGCCAGAAGTGGTGCGCGAGCCGCTCGTCCACGATAATCACTCCGGGCGCGGACTCGCGATCGCGATCGTCGAACGGGCGTCCGGCCACCATCGCGAAATGCATGGCCTCAAAGTAGCCGGGCGTAACGATGAGCTGTTCGGGCGAAATGATGGGTTCTCCCGGTTTCATCACGTAGCCTTCGGCCAGGATCACGCTGTCACTATGGTCGCCGCCCCATGGGATGGTGGTGGTCGCGCCCGCCGCCGTCACACCGGGAATGGCGCGGACAGCCGCGAGCGTGCGGTCCATCAACTGGCTCACATCCGAGTTCTTGGGATAGAGCGACTGCGGCACGCTGGTGGCTGTCGTCACTACGCCCTTGACATCGAATCCGGGGTCGACGTGGAGCAACTGGCGGAAGCTCGCGAGGACCAAGCCCGCGCCGACCAGCAGCACAAAGGCTAATCCAACCTGCGCCACCACCAAACCTTGCCGGATGCGGCGCGCCCCGCGCCCACTGGTGCCCGAGCGGCTCTCTTCGCGGAGCACTTCGTTGAGCCGCGCCCGTAACACTTGCACTGAGGGGATCAGTCCGATGATAATCCCGACCATCGCTGCCGTCACCAGCATCGCCAGCACTACGATACTATCCACGCGGACCTCGCCCGCGCGCGGCAGCGTTTCGATCCCGCTGTGCACCAGCGCGGCCAACAGTCCGGTGCCCAGGGCTGCCCCCGCCGCGCCGCCGGCCAGGGCCAACAGAGTGCTCTCCGTCACCAGCTGTCGCATCAGACGTCCTGCCCCGGCGCCCAGTGCCAGGCGGATGGCGAACTCCTTGCGCCGCAGCGTGGTTCGAGCCAGCACGAGATTCGCAACATTCACTGCGCCGATCAACAACACGAACGCCGCTCCTCCCCACAGCAGGTAGAGCGCTCCCCGCACCTCCTTCACCAGCATGTCCTCCAGCGGCACCACAATCGTGTGGAAACCCGCATTGATCAGGAGTTCCTTGAAACCTGGAAACCGGTCGAGGTTAGCGTGATTCAGCGCGTCCACCTGGGACTGGGCTTGCTGAAGGGTCGCGCCCGGCTTGAGCCGTCCAATGCTTTGCCAGTTGTTGGAGTGTCGGATCTCCCGCTCTTCTGGAGTGAACGCCGCCGGTAGCCACAGGCGGACATCGGGGTCGATGAAGTTGAAGACTGCCGGCATCACACCCACTACGGTGAACGGCTGGCCGCTCATACGGACGTCGCGGCCGACCGCCGCCTCTGGGGCTGCCGAAAAGCCCCCGGCTCAGGTTATCGCTCAGAATGACCTTCTGGTCAGCGCCGGGCTCGCCTTCGGCATCGGAAAACGCGCGGCCGTACGCCGGTGATACGCGCAGCAGCCGGAACAAGGAAGGTGTTGCCAGCATGCCAGTTACACGTTGAGGCGTACCCTGGATCTGAATCGTTCGGGCGGTAGTCTTGAATAGCGCCTGCTCCGAGAAAACGTTCACGTCGCGCAGGCGGTCGTAGTAATCGCCCGATGCGCTGTTGTAGCCGAAATCGGCGCCCGCCTTCGGGTAACGATTTGCCATCAATAGGATGGAGCGGGCATCCTGGACCGGGAGCGGTCTCAACAACACCGAGTTCACCACCGCGAAAGTGGCCGTGTTTGCCGCGATACAAACCGCAATGGTGAGGACCACCGTGACGGTGAATCCCTTGTCGCCCAGAAGCGAGCGGATGGCGTGCCGGAGGTCGCGGAAGGCAGATTCCATATCAGCTAATACGCAATCCGATCACGCCGGTGCGCAATTTATTTACGGAAGTAGGTACTTTACGCAAAGAGGATAGTTCATTTCTTTGGGCGTTCCGGTTCCGGCGGTTCTTTGGGTCCTGGTTGCGGCGGCGGTGGGCTGTCGGGACTATCCCAAGTTCTGTGTTTGCGGAGTGGCTCGTTTGGCGGCAAGCCGGATCCGTTCAACCGCAGCTTTCGCCCGATTGCGCCCGGGTCCGAGCCGAACTCGCGCTCCCAAAGCGAATGGCTGATCACCGCGACCAGATATTTTCCCGGCGTGACATCTTCATCGGCCCGGAAACCGCGGCCGATGGGAATATCGATCCCGAGCCCGGAAAAGTAATTTCCGCTCACGATCACACCGAGGTTCATCTGCGCAGCGCCCTCGCGGCTGGCGCTGACGCCCATCGGGACCAGCTCGTAGCATACCAGCGCCGAAAGAGTCTGGGTCCGATCGCGAAGGTCCGTGTAATCGGGATAAGACATGCCGCCCAGGCGCGTGCCCGGCGCGGTGGAATTAACTACAATGATGCGCCCTGAATCCGGCACCGGCAGAGGCCGGAGCAGCAGGGCGTCGACATAGCTGAACATCGCCGTGTTCAGGCCGACGCCGAGCGCAATCGATAGAATCGCGATGGCGGAGAATCCGGGACTCTTGATCAGCGTGCGGCGGGCGTAACGCATATTACGGCTACGAACGGAATGTGCTTTTTGTTCACCTTTCGATCAAAAGCAGAGTATCGTTGCCCAACAGGAACCGGCGCTGATGACCACATGTATAGGACATTATCGCGTAAGCCTTGTGTTTTCATAGAGCCTAGTCTGTTAGTTATTGATCTGGTAGTCCTTGAATGTTCCCGTATTACTTCCCTCAAGTCCCACATCTTGTTGCGTGCCGTGCCACCCTCCTCGCGTTCCGCAGCTCGGAAGTACGGCAACCTGCCGTACTGGCTGTGCCTTGACTCACTCATATCGTAGTGCGTCGATTGGATCGATTCGCGAGGCCTTCACCGCGGGATAGATTCCGAATACGACGCCGACACCGACGGAAACGGAGAAGGCTACGATCACGGACATGGGAGTGACAATCGTCCTCCACTCAGCCGTGTGCGCGATCACCCAGGACAGGCCCAGTCCAAAGCCGATTCCCGCCACGCCACCGCCGACGGAAATCAACACACTTTCCGACAAAAACTGCCGGATGATATCGCTGCGGCGCGCCCCTGTGGCCCGGCGAATGCCGATTTCGCGCGTGCGCTCCATTACAGTGGCGAGCACGATGTTCATGATGCCGATGCCGCCGACGAGAAGAGAAATTGCCGCGATCGCGACCATCACGTAGGTGAAGATCGTTTGCGTCTTCTGTTGTTGCGCCAGTAGTTCTGCCGGAATCGTGACCGTGAAATCCTCCACCTTGCGATGTGTTGAGTTCAGAATCGCGGTGACCACCTCGGCCGCGCGCACGCTGTCCGCGCCGTTCCTGAGCCGAATTTCGATGCCGTCCAGTTCGTCCCGCAAATACGCGCCCAGGTCGAAGAAACGATATTGAAACGTGTTGACAGGCGTGAAGATGAGGTTATTGCGGTCGTCGGCCTGCGCCGAGGAAGCCTTGCTGTCGGCCATCTGCGGCGCCAGCACCCCAATGACTTCGAGCCAGTATCGTTCACCTTGATGAACTTGCCCAGCGCCCCCGGACCGTATCCGAGAAGGTTCACCCCGGGCATGGTCCGCGAGCACGCAGACGGGCACGCTTTCCAGGTTGTCCCTGGCGGTGAAAAAGCGCCCTTCGGAAACGCGCAGATTGCGGATCGTGGCGTATTCCGGACGCACTCCATAGACGGTCGGCATCGCCTGCGACGGCTTCGGCAGCATCCGCGACGGATGCAGAGTGCGGCGCGGAGAAAGCATTTCGAGCCCATCCAGGTTGGCTTCAAGGATGCGCATGTCGCGCTCGGTCAGACCCGGGGAGGAGCGGCGGCGCTGCTGCAATTCCTGGTCGCTGGTGGACGGAATGGAATCGATCAGCACGTTCCGGACGCCCAGGCGTTCGATGAAACTCAGCGATTCCTCCTTGGCCCCCGCCCCGATCGCCAGCATCCCGATCACCGATCCGACACCGAATACAATTCCTAGCGCCGTCAGGACCGTGCGCGTTTTCTGCGCTCGTAAATTATCGAGCGCCAGCGGCACGTCGGCTAAATATCGCAGCAGGCTCATTGAGGAAGGGCCTGCGCGGCGGAACCGGCTTTCTTTTCTTTCTTAGGCGCGTCGGCCTGCTTGTCGGGGCGCGCCATCGCGATAATCTGCCCTTCGGAAACACCCGTAATCACCACTCGGCTCTCGCTGCGGCGCTCCAGCTTTACGTCGGTCGTCACAAATCCGCCCTGCGGCGTGCGCGTGTAAACGTAGGTGCGGCCATCGCTTTCAAACAGAGCCTGGGCGGGAATCCACAGCGCGTTCTTCATGGTCTCGGCGCTAATGACCAGATTGGCAGTCATCCCCGGACGCAACTCGGGCGACGGATTCTGTACTTTTATTTTGCATTCGAAACGGCGCTCCCAGGGTGGGCCGGTGGTGCCTCCCAAATCGGAAATGATTCCGCGATACGGATGCTCCGGCAGCGCAACCGCGGTGATCGTTACAGGCAGACCGAGGGCCAGATGACCACGGTCGGCTTCCTCAATGCGCGCGGTTGTCTCCCAGGTCTGCATGTCGGGAATCTGCGCCACGCCCATGCCGGCGCGCACCGTATCGCCGGTTTGCAGCATGGGCAGAACCATGCCCGGGTACGCCATATTGGTGTTCGTATTGGCGAGCACGTTCACATAGCCCTGGCGAGGGGAGCGCAGCGTCATGCTGGCGATGTTGCGCTTCGCGGTCTCGATCTGCACCTTGGACTTGGCAACCAGCGCTTCCTGAATGGCGACTCCGGCCTGCGAAGTCGCCTTGCGATTCGCCAGATCACGCGTCAACTGGTCGAAGGCAGCCTGCGCGGCGGCCACTGCCAGGTCGTTCTGCTTCGCCGCGATCGGGCTCACCACGGGATTTTTCCGCGCCTCGATTTGCGCCAGCTTCAGGTCGGAACGCGCCTTGATGAACAGGTAGTTGTCCTCCTCCTGCTTGGCCTCCATCTGCGCCTGCGCCTGGATCACCTTCTGTTCGGCCTTTGCCAGATTCGCTTCGGCTTCGCGGAGCTTGTACTCCTGCTCGGTGGTGTCGAATTGAACGACCACATCGTCTTTCTTCACCAATTCGCCGGGACCGCGCAGATAAGTGATGGCCATGTCCGTCGATCCCGCCATGGGCGCCTGGAGATTGCTGGAATTTCCACCCTGAAATTCGCCTCGTGCGTAGACGTTAAACGTAATGTCTCCGCGCTTGACCGCGATGACGGAAACTCCGCTCGATCCTTCGAGGGTCGCTTTACGGTAGAGCGTTACGCCGCCCCAGCCCGTCAAGCCAAGACATGCCGCGCCGGCAAGCGCACCGATGATGGAACCGACTTTCACTTCTTTGCGCCCTCGCTTCCCGTCGTCTGGCCTGGGTTTGCCAACGTGTTTGCCAGATCCGGCTCCGTCAGCGCGACCTGAGCGGAAGCCTCCACGCCGCGAATGGCGACTTCATCCGCGTTTCTAGCCAGAATCTCGACCTCCTTCGCCTCCCAACCGTTCTTTGTGCCCACGTAAACGGTGGGGCGTCCGTGGCGCGTGAACACCGCGCCTGAGGGCACGCTGATCGCGTCCGGAATACGGTCCACCACGATATCCACTTGCGCGTTCATCGCCGGGCGCAGCCGTGCATCCGGTTCGATCAAACGGACCTGCACCGTGAAATTGCGCGTCGGAGGCCATTCGAAACCCTGCACCACCAGCGGCGAGAGCGATTCCACTTTGGATGGGAACGGCTTTTCCGGGAACGGGTCCACCAGCACGCGCGCTTCTTGCCCCACCGAAACGCGACCCCGGTCCGTCTCCTCCAGCTTTGCCTTCATTTCCAGGGTGGAAAGGTCGGGCAGCTCCGCAATCACGCTACCGGGCCACACCTGATCGCCGACTTTGAACGGCTTCGCGTTGATCCATCCCTGCGAATAGTTGGGAAGATACACCACCACTCCGTTCGAAGGCGCCTTCATCTCCATCATCTCCAGTCGGTGATTGGCCAGATCGATATCCGCCTGCGCCTTGTCGCGCAGCCTCTTTCCGGAGTTGATTTTCTGCGCGCTGGAACTTTCATGCAAGCTGATGGCCGCCGCCTGCACTTTAAGTTTCTCTTCCGCCAGGCTCAGATCTATTTTGCTTTCCTCCCCTTGAATCCGGCTGACCACTTCCTGCTTGGAGGCCTCCAGGCGCGCTTTCTCCACTTCGACGCGCGCCGAAGTCAGGTCAAGCTGGTCCTGCTCCGCGGTGATCTTCGCCTGCGCCATGTACTGATCGAGAGTCGCTTCGGCCGAGCCGAGAACAGCCTTGTTTTCGAGCAATGTCTGGCGGAGGACGCTGGAATCGAAGCGCACGACCGGGTCGCCTTCTTTCACTTCGGAATTGGGAGCGGCCTGCCAGGCGATCTGCATTCCAGGGACGTTCATGGGCGCCGTCAATTGCACGGAACGGGCCGCGATCAGGTCGCCGCGGCACCGCACTTTCACTTGAAATTCTCCTTTGCGCGCGATGGCCGATGGCAAATCGGCCTTGGCCTGCACCCGGCGTGTCATCAACAACCGTACGCCCAGCGCGCCGAGCCCGAGCAGCGGCAGAATCACGATCCAAAAGCGCAGCCGTTTCATTTCGCCGGCTCCACTTCCACTGCCGCGGAAAGATCGGGCAGCAAACGAGGGTCTCTATCGAGAATCCGGAAGCGCGCCAGGAAAAACTTGACCGGACTCTCCAGCGAACTCGAAGCCACCGGGCTCGCCGATTCCAGCACTGCGTGAAACACGGCGCCAGGATAAGCGTCGAGACGCACCAACGCGGCCGCGCCGGGACGCGAGAGCAGGATTCCGTCAGGCTCGTTCACCTGGGTGATCACCAGCATGTCCGTCGGATCGAACACGCGCACCATGTTTTGTCCCGGGAAAGCCTGGTCGCCTTCCTGTAAAGGTCCCATGGAACCGCTACGCCAGACGTTTTCGAGCGCGGCCATGCCCGGGATCGGAGAACGAACCGTCAGCCGCTCTCGATTCGATTCGGTACGTTCCAGAACCAGCTTCTGGCGGTCTCTCTGCAACTCCAGAATGCGCATCCCCGCCGCCTCGTCCAGATCGTGAAAATGGCTGGACTTCTGGAGGCTGGCCACACGCGCTTTGGCGCTCTCCAGCTTTTCCTGGTTCTTCAAGCGGTCGATCTCGCTCAGCACCTCGGCCTTCTGCAACTCGAGCCCGGCCTTTTCGAGATCGGCCTGCGCGCCCCGCAGATCGGCGGCCCGCTTGGCGGCGTCGCTGCGCGACTGCATGCGGATCTGCTCCAACTGGTGGCCCAGATCGTCGGCCTTCGCGCGCGCCTCGCGAGCGTCCTCAAACTGCTGCGTGCTGTCGAACTCCGCCAGAACGTCGCCGGCTTGAACGCGCGTGCCTGTCGGGATGATGCGGGTCAGCGTCAGCCTCCCGGACGGTCCGCGAATGGAGGGTACTTGTATGTTCGCCACGTGTACCGCGCGGATCGTGCCGGTGGCGCGGATGCGCGGCGCATCCTGAGCGGCAAGCGTCAGCACGAGCCATCCGCAGGCGGAAGCGCCTGCGCCACCAA
>OCZT010005944.1_pt1 | contig 12110 bp, 11 predicted proteins | sample 1539031 | NCBI WGS metagenome assembly OCZT01 (sample SAMEA3539308, study PRJEB22396) | soil metagenome | biome: tundra; feature: field; material: soil | place: USA | collected 2010-05 | depth 0.15 m
CCCCCATCGTCCTGGCGACTTTGTTTTTCGGCGCGCTGACCAGCCTCGGCTTCGGGATCGTCGGCCAGTATCTTTGGCTCGGCTTGCAGATCGGCCGCCGGCGTCCCAATTACATCGTCCGCTCCGCCGAAGAGCATGGGGCAAAAGAGCTGTGACACCAGCGGCGCGCTCCCGCATCCATGCAGGGGACCGTGTATCATAAGGACTTACGATGATCTCGCCCGACACCGTTCTAGGTAAAAACGTCAGGATTTTTCAGCCGGATCTGGTCAACCTGTACGGCTGCGAGATCGGTGACGGCACCAAAGTCGGAGCCTTCGTGGAAGTACAACGGGGAGCCTCCATTGGCGCCAATTGCAAGATCTCCAGCCACAGTTTTATTTGCTCCGGTGTGATAATTGAGGATGGCGTGTTCGTCGGCCACGGGGTGATGTTTATCAATGATGCGTACCCGAGTGCCGTCAACGCCGACGGGAGCCAGCAGTCGGAAGCCGATTGGAAGGTTCTCGAGACGCGCATCAAGACGAGGGCGTCCCTGGGCAGCAACTGTACCATCATGGGCGGGGTGACGGTCGGCCAGTCGGCGCTGGTCGGAGCCGGAGCCGTGGTCACGCACGACGTCCCCGAATACGCGATCGTCGCCGGCGTTCCGGCGCGAATCGTGGGCGATGTACGCCAGAGGCGCAGCCAGCCGTAAACCGGCAGGCCGCCTCCATGGGAATCGCCGGAATTGAGGAGACAGAATGATCGGTGTCGGAGTAGTCGGCTACGGGTATTGGGGTCCTAACCTGGTACGGAATTTTTCGGAAGCGCTGGAGACGCAGGTGATCGGTGTCACCGACACTCGTCCGGAGCGCCTGGCGATCGTGCAGAATCGTTACCCCGCGGTTCAGGTCACCATGGACTATTCCGTGCTCCTCGCCAACCCCCGGATTCAGGCGATCGCCATCTCCACCCCCGTCTCCTCGCATTTCGACCTGGCGATGCAGGCACTCAAGGCGGGCAAGCACGTCCTGGTGGAGAAGCCGCTGGCCAGCAGTTCGGAACAGGTATCCGCCCTCATCGAAGAGGCCGAGCGGCGCAAACTCGTGCTCATGGTGGACCACAGCTTCGTGTACACCGGCGCCGTGCGCAGAATCCGCGAAATCATTCGCAGCGGAGCCCTCGGCGACCTGCTCTACTACGATTCGGTGCGCATCAATCTCGGGCTCTTCCAGCGCGATGTCGACGTGATCTGGGATCTCGCAGTCCACGATTTCGCCATCATGCAGTACGTGCTGCCCGAGATGCCCTGCGCCGTCGCCGCCACCGGCATCAAGCACGTCACCGGCGGCATGGAGAATCTCGCCTACATCACCGCCTTCTTTGAAGCCAACGTCATCGCCCACATCAACGTGAACTGGCTTTCGCCCGTGAAGGTGCGCCGCACGCTGATCGGCGGCAGCAAGCAGATGGCGGTGTACGACGATATGGAGGCCTCGGAAAAACTCAAGATCTACGACCGGGGCATCACCGTCACCAATACCCCGGAAGACGTCTACAAGATGCTGGTGAACTACCGCTCCGGGGATATGTATTCACCGCACCTGGACAATGCCGAAGCCCTGCGCAGCGAAGTCAAGCACTTCGCCGAGTGCATTGCCTCCGGCGCCGTTCCCATAACCGATGGATACGCCGGCCTCGAAGTGGTGCGCATTCTCGAAGCCGCCACGATTTCCATGAAGAATCGCGGACAACTCGTCGAACTACCCCGGAAGCCGATGCCGTCCGCCGTCCGCTGACCCAGAAATCCTATGATTCCATTTGTCGATTTGAAAGCCCAGTATCACTCGATCAAGTCCGAGATCGATGCGGCCATTCAGCACATTCTGGAGAACTCCCAGTTCATCCTCGGAGCTGAAGTCGCCGGTTTCGAAAAGGAGTTCGCGCAATACTGTGGCGGAACCCACGGCATCGGCGTCAACTCCGGCACCAGCGCGCTGCACCTGGCGCTGCTCGCGGCCGGCATCGGGCCGGGCGATGAGGTCATCACCGCGCCCTTCACCTTCGTGGCCACCACGGCGGCCATCGGCTATACCGGCGCCACTGCGGTCTTCGCCGATATCGACCCCGCGTCGTTCACCATCGACCCGGCGCGCATCGAATCGGCCATCACGCCGAAGACCAAGGCCATTCTTCCGGTTCATCTCTACGGACAGGCAGCCGATCTGGACCCCATCCTGGAAATCGCGCGCCGCCACAAGCTCGTCGTCATCGAAGACGCCGCGCAGGCCCATGGCGCCGAATACAAGGGGCGGCGCGTGGGCAGCATCGGCGACCTGGGATGCTTCAGCTTCTATCCCGGCAAGAACCTGGGTGCCTACGGAGAAGGCGGCGCCGTGGTGACCAACAACCCCGAGTACGCGCGCACCATCCGCATGCTCCGCGATTGGGGCGCGGAAAAGAAATACCAGCACGTTCTGAAAGGCTACAACTACCGCCTGGAGGGAATGCAGGGGGCGATTCTGCGCGTCAAGCTCCGCTACCTGGAAGCCTGGACCGAGGCGCGCCGCGCGCACGGCGCGCGCTACAGCGAGTTGCTGGCCGCTTCCGCCGTCGAAACGCCGCGGGTCATGCCCTGGGCCCGCCACGTCTGCCACGTCTACGCGGTGCGCACCAAACAGCGTGAAGCCCTGCAAAGTGCGCTGACCGCGCGCCAGGTGCAGACCGGCATTCACTACCCGATTCCCATCCACCTGCTGCCTGCGTATGCCGGACTCGGGCACCAGGCCGGAGACTTCCCGCACGCCGAGCGGGCGGCCGAAGAGGTCCTTTCGCTGCCCATGTTCCCCGAATTGAGCGCGGCCCAGATCGAAGAGGTGGCTGCCGCCGTACGTGAGTGTTCCGCCGCCCAGGCGCCCCTGGCCGCCCAACGGAGCTAACGGCTGGAGACGTCCGGAAACACATGGAGATTTTCATCGTTGGCGCAGGCGCCCATGGACGTGTGGTTCTCGACATCCTGCGCGACTGCGGGGACGTCCGGCCGATCCAGTTTGCCGACGATAACGAATCGCTGTGGGGCAAAACGATCAACGGGGCTCAAGTGGTCAGCCTGCGGGAGGCTCTCTCCCGGAAGGCCGGGCCGGTAGGCTTCGTGGTTTCGGTGGGCAAACCGGCTCTACGCCTGGAACTGTGCCGGCGGATTCAGGATCAAGGTCACGCGCTGATCAACGTCATCCATCCCAAGGCCGTGGTGGAAGCGAGTGCGACAATGGGGGTGGGAAACATGATCAGCCCTCAAGCGGTTGTGAACTCCAATGCACGCCTCGGGAACGCGGTAGTCGTCAATACGGCGGTGGTGGTGGAGCACGATTGCGTGGTGGAAGACGGGGTCTCGATTTCCCCTGTGGCCTGCCTGGGTGGAAGGGTGACGGTGGGCCGGGGAGCGTTCATCGCCATCGGCGCCCGGATTATGGCGCGGGTTCACGTCGGCGCGGGCGCAATTGTCGGAGCGCACTCCCTGGTATTGGAGGATGTTCCCGAACATACTTTGGTGTTCGGTTCGCCTGCCAGGATACAAGGGGTGGTGGATGAAGCATTCGATTGGGGACGGGTGCTTTAGCCAATGGAAATCAGCGTTATTTACCCGGGCTACAACGAAGAGGAAAGCATTCGCGGGACGATTCTGCGGTCTCTCGAAGCCCTTCGTCCGCGCTTTGAACGCTTCGAGATTATCATTGTGGACGATTGCGGCCGCGACGCTACGGGCCGCATCGCCGATGAACTGGCGGCACAGCACCCGGAAATTGTCGTGCTGCATAACCCGCGCAACATGGGCCAGGCCGAGTCGATCCTCCGCGGATTCCGCCACGCCCGGTACCAATTGGTGACCCACAATGGCATGGACTACGTGTTCGATCTCTGCGATCTGGACCGCATGCTTCCGCTGCTGGCGGAGGCCGATATTGTGGTGGCGGCGCGCCAACAGCGGGCGGGGTATTCCAGTTACCGGAAGCTGATTTCACACATCAACCTCGGAATGCTCCACCTTTTTTTCGACCTGCGCCTGAGCGACTACAACTTCATACAAATCTATCCGAAGTCCTATCTGGACCGTGTGGAAGCGATCTCGCGGAGCGCTGGATTTGTGACTCCGGAGTTACTGTTTCGGGCTCACGACATGGGCCTTCGCGTGAAGGAAGTGAAGATTCCCTACCACGCCCGGACGACGGGGGTCGCTACTGCTGGCAATCCCAGAATCGTATTGGCATCCCTGAAGGATCTGCTGCGCTTCTGGTGGTTGCGGCTGTCTGGTCAAGTCAAGCCGGTCCCGTACCGGAGCGAATAAATCTGGAGATACTGAAATGAAAACTGGAGATACCGAAATGTCAAGCAGCGCGGCCATACCCGATCTTTTCGCCGGACAGGTGCCACTGCTCAAACCGTGGTTGGGTGAAGAGGAGGTGCGGGCCGCCGCCGAGGTCATTCTCTCCGGGTGGATCAGCCAAGGGCCCAAGGTGATGGAGTTCGAGAACGCCGTGGCCGCTTACGTTGGCGCCAAATACGGTGTGGCCACCAATGCCTGCACCAGTTCCCTGCACCTGGCGCTGCACCTGAGCGGCGTGGGGCCGGGCGTGGAAGTGGTGGTGCCTTCGTTCACCTGTATGGCCACCTGCAACGCCATCCACCACTCTGGCGGCGAGCCCGTGTTTGCCGATATCGACCCGCGCACCTTTAATCTCGATCACGAGTCTGCTGAGGCCGCGATCACGCCCAAGACCCGCGCCATCCTGGTGGTGCACCAGATCGGCCTCCCCGCCAACATGGACCGCTTCGTGGAACTGGCCCAGCGGCGCGGCCTGGCCCTCCTCGAAGACGGCGCCTGCTCGCTCGGCGCCACTTACCGCGGCAAGCGCGTGGGCGGCATCGCGGCCCCCACTTGCTTCAGCTTCCATCCGCGCAAGATGGTCACCACCGGCGAGGGCGGCATGATCACCACCAACGACGCCGAACTCGCCGCGAAGGCGCGCGTGCTGCGCGCCACCGGCGCTTCCATCTCCGATCTGGAGCGCCACAAGGCCAAGGGCGTCCTGGTCCAGAAGTATGGCGAGGTGGGTTACAACTACCGCATGACCGATATCCAGGCGGCCATCGGCATCGTCCAGATGACCAAACTCGATGCCATGGTGGAGCGGCGCACCGCGCAGGCCCACCGCTACAACGCCGCGCTGGCCGAAATCGCCGAACTCGAGCCGCCCTACGTGCCGCCCTGCGCCACGCACGCCTACTCCTCCTACCTGATCCGCGTGCGGCCCAACTCGCGCGTCAAGCGCGACGCGCTCCTGCGCGGCATGGCCGAGCGTGGCATCTCCTGCCGCGTGGGCATCCAGCCGTTGCACCAGGAACCGTTTTACGCCGTCCACTATGAAGGCGTGCACTTTCCGGTCACCGAGGAAGCCGCCGGCTCCACCATGTTCCTGCCCATCTACCCCGTCATGACCGAACAACAGCAGGATCAAACCGTGGCCGCATTGAAAGACGTACTGGCTGGAAACTAGGAATCCTATGCTCAAAAACTCCCGAGTCCTGATTACCGGCGGCGCTGGTCTCGTCGGCTCGCACATCGCCGATCTGCTGGTGGCGGAAGGCGCTTCCGAAATCGTCGTGCTCGATAATTTCGTGCGCGGGCGGCGCGAGAACCTGGCGCAAGCCGCCTCCGGCGGGCGCGTCACCATCGTCGAAGGCGACATCCGCGACGCCAAGCTGCTCTCCGAAGTAATGCTGGGTATCGACGTCCTGTTCCACCAGGCCGCGATCCGCATCACGCAGTGTGCCGAAGATCCGCGCCTGGCGCTGGATGTGCTCGCTACCGGCACCTTCAACGTGCTCGAAGCCGCCGTCAACGCCAAGGTGAAGAAGGTGGTCGCCGCCTCCTCCGCCTCGGTCTATGGCATGGCGGATCAGTTTCCCACAGCCGAGACGCACCATCCATACAACAATCGGACGCTCTACGGCGCGGCCAAGGTCTTCAACGAGGGGCTGCTGCGCAGCTTCAACGAAATGTACGGCCTGCCCTACATCGGGTTGCGCTACTTCAACGTGTACGGCCCGCGCATGGATATCTACGGCGCCTACACCGAAGTCCTCATCCGCTGGATGGAGCGCATCGAGGCCGGCCAGCCGCCGCTGATCTTTGGCGACGGAGAGCAGACCATGGACTTCGTCTACATCGAGGACATCGCGCGCGCCAACATCGCGGCCGCCAAATCGCCGGTGACCGACGAGGTCTTCAATGTGGCCAGCGGAACCGAAACCAGCCTCAACGAGCTCGCGCTCGCGCTGGCGCGCGTCATGGGCAGCGGCCTGACGCCGCGGTATGGACCCGAGCGCAAGGTCAATCCCGTGCCGCGCCGCCTGGCGAGCACGGAGAAAGCGCGCCAACTGCTCGGCTTTGAGACCACCATCGGCCTCAACGAGGGATTGCGCCGTCTGGTCGAGTGGCGGCAGAGCCAGCAGACCGCGCAACCGGTGTCCGGCCGTGGCTGACAACCACTTCATCCCCATCATCAAGCCCCTCATGGGCGAGCCCGAAGCGGAGGCCGCGCGCCGGCCCATTCTCTCCGGCTGGGTCACGCAGGGGCCGGAAGTGGCCGCCTTCGAAAAGGAATTCGCCGCGTTCACCGGTGCACCCTTCGCCGCCGCCGTCTCCAACTGCACCACCGCCCTGCACCTCGCGCTGCTCGCGCTCGGCGCCGGCCCGGGCGATGAGGTGATCACCGTCAGCCACTCCTACATCGCCACCGCCAACGCCATCCGCTACTGCGGCGCGACGCCGGTGTTCGTGGATATCGAGCCCGTCACCTACAACCTGAATCCGAATCTGCTGGAAGCGGCGATTACCGCCCGGACGCGCGCCATTCTAGGCGTGCACCAGATCGGCATGCCTTCGAATCTGCAGGCCATCCTGCCGATCGCGCGCCGCCACGCCGTTCCCGTCATCGAGGACGCCGCCTGCGCCATCGGCAGCGAAATTCTTTGGGAGGGAAACTGGGAGAAGATTGGCAAGCCGCATGGCGATATCGCCTGCTTCTCCTTTCACCCCCGCAAGGTCATCACCACCGGCGATGGCGGCATGCTGACCACCGCCAACCCCGAATACGACCGCAAGTTCCGCCTCTGGCGCCAGCACAGCATGAGCGTCTCCGATGCCGTCCGCCACAAGTCCAGCCAGGTGACGTTCGAAGAGTATTCCGAGCTTGGTTACAACTACCGCATGACGGATATTCAGGCGGCCGTGGGACGCGAACAGCTTAAGCGCCTGCCCGCGATCGTGGCGCGCCGCCGCGAGTTGGCCGCGAATTACCATCGGCTGCTAGCCGGATTGCGCGGCGTGACCCTTCCCGCCGAACCCGCCTACGCCCGCAGTAACTGGCAGAGCTATTCGCTCCGCCTCCCCGCCGATTGCGACCAGACCGCGGTCATGCAGTTCATGCTCGATCGCGGCATCGCCACCCGGCGTGGCATCATGTGCTCGCATCGCGAGCCCGCATACCAGGGAGGCCAGTATCGCGCCGCCGGCCCGCTCACCGAAAGCGAGGCCGCGCAGGATCGCACCATCATTCTGCCGCTCTTCCACCAGATGACCGCGGAGGACCAGGATCGCGTCGCGACATCGCTCGCCAGCGCCATCGCCGCCGGAGTTTCGCGCGCGGTCGAGGCCGCCGAATGAGCCTGGGCGGGGCCGAATCGCGCCCCCATCGGATGGTCGAGCTCCATCGTCGAACATCGCTACAGTGGCTCGCCCTTCCGTCCGCGGCCCGGACCGCTGCGTGGTTCGCGATCCTGACCGTGCCCGCCGCCATTGCCGCGTATTACCGGATCTTTTCAGGATTTGCCGAGTGGGACGACGAAGGCTCCGTGATGATGGCGGTGAAGCAGTATCTCACCGGATCCAGGCTCTATGTAGAGATCTATTCCTCCTACGGTCCGGTGTACTACTTCTATAACTGGCTGGTTCGGTCCACCACCGGGAACGTGCTGGACCACAACACCGTGCGGATCACCGCCGCGGCGGTGTCGCTGCTTTGTGCGTTACTCTGCGCCTGGATCGTTCTCCGGCTGACCAAATCTCTTCCCGCCGCATCGGTCGCCCACCTTCTGGTGTTCCGCGTTTTGTCGTTCTTCACCTATGAACCGGGCCATCCCCAGGAACTGTGCCTGCTGTTGCTGCTTTGCCTCGCCGGCAGCGGAATCCTGGCGTCGAACGCCCGGCGCCTTTGGCCGGCCATGGCCGCGGCTGGATCCATCGCCGCCGCCTTGACGCTGATCAAAATCAATATCGGAATCTTCGCGATTCTGGCGGTTGCGCTGGCGATCTTGTTCCAGTCGCCACCTGGCTGGTTCTGGCGTACCGCGAAATACGCGGCCGGCGGCGGCGCCCTCTTGCTTCCTATCGCGCTGATGCGGGTACACCTGCACGATCCAGCGGCGCAGGCGTATTGTGCCGTCGTGGTCTTTTCGATCGCCGGAGTTCTGGCCGCTGCCCACGGTTTTGCTGCGGCGGGCACGCTTTCGTTTCGCGAGTGCCTGGCGGCAGCAGCCGGTTTCTCGGTGACCTTCGTGCTTGTCCTTGTAGTCCTGGTTTGGCAAGGTGTACCGATAACGGCTACCCTCGACAGCCTCGTTCTGAATCAGATCGGGATCAACGTCAGCTCGGGTTTCTGGTACTGGGCAGTGGAATTGGGCAGGATTTGGATTCCATGGGCACTGGCGGGTTTGGGCGCCGCCATATTGCTTGTTCGCGCCCAGCGGAGTGGAGAAAACAGCGTTTACCGGCTGCTCGCGCCTGGCCAGGTCTTGTTTGGCGGAGTAGGGCTCCTGATCGCCCTGGTTGCGCCAAAATTCCTGCTCGGTTTTATAACGCCATTTTGCTGGTTGCTATTGTGTCCCCGGGCGAACCATTCGGCGGCGCCGCAAACTCACGCCAGAATTCTCCTGTGTACCGCGACGGTGCTGCAGACGCTGTATGCCTACCCGATCGCCGGCAGCCAGACTTACTTCCTGCGAGTTCTGCTGGTTGTGGTGGCGGCCATCTCGCTGCTCGACGGGTTGCACTCCTTTCCCCCCTCGGCCAGACTTGCGCCGCTGGTCCGCGGATTCGCCCGCCCGGCGGCCGTCGTCACTCTGGCCGCGGTAGCACTGGCCTACCCGCTGTTGGCCTACAGGGCAAAACAGCTCTACACGTCACTCACGCCGCTGGATTTGCCAGGTGCGGAGCGAGTTCATGCGGAGCAGGAAGTAGCCGAGGATTACCAATGGCTGGTGGCCCGCTTGCGGCAAAACTGCGACACCTTCGTGGGCCTGCCGGGAATACCCAGCCTCTATTTCTGGACCGGCAAGCCGCTGCCCGGCCCCGTGCATCGGACGCCGGGCCCGCTAAACTGCGACAACTGGATGTACGTGTTCTCCTCCGCTCAGCAGCAGGCGATTGTGGATGATCTCTCCCGGTACCCCAACGCCTGCGCGGTCTACCACCCGAGTGGTGTCGATTCCTGGAACCGGGGCAAACTCGATGTCCGCGGATGGCCCTTGGCGAATTACATTCTGACCCACTTCAAGACGATCGGCCAATCGGGCGACTACCAGTTCATGATTCGCAACGAGCGGCAACTCGAAATCCCCGCCGGAAGGCGCGCCGTTCACTGAACCAAGCCGGCACGCGGCACGGGGCGTGTGCGGCTAGTGACCATTCGCAGCAGATTGAAGACGCCGACATAGGCCCAAATCTCGGCGAATCGAAGCACGCTGCGAAGCCGTACTTCGGTACCGTAGCCTCCGTAGAAATCGAGCAATCCATCCCCGTCCTCCTCGTAGGTGGGAATGTGCGCGCCGATTCGGTTAAAGAGAATCAGTACCGCGAATACCAGGATCAGTTCCCAAGGCCGCGGAGTTCCGCGGTCGACCAGAACAGCCATTACCAGCAGCAGAATCGGCAGCGTATAACCGACAAAGAGATAGATGTCGTTCCCGCCGTACATCGTCAGCAAGAACAGGAAAAACACAAAACATCCGATGGCCGGGCCGTACGGCGCCAGATGCCGGCGAACCATTTGCCAGCGGTCGCGGGTCATCAGCAACAGGCAGGGAAGCCAGAGCGACAGGCAGGAATAGACGATATTGAACCAGCGTTTCGGACTTAACGGATGAGTGATCAGAAACAGCAGAGTCTCGGGACGACGGGGGTCGATATGCAGAAAGCTTTCCATCACGGGAATCGCGGCCCGCGTCAAGATGACGTAAAAGGCGATGGCAAATGCCGTGAGTCCCAGCGGTAACCACAGGCTCCGCCAGCGCTCGCGAGGTGTCTCCCAAAGCAGCACGGCCGCTTGCGCCAGCAGGGGCACGATCATGAATTCTTTGAGGAACAGACCCGCCGCACACAGCAGCAGGACCGGGTAGAACCGCCTGCGCAACACGCCCCAGAATGCCAGCAGCACAAATACGTACCCGTAGATATCGAGCAGGGCCCCGTCGAACAGTGGGAAACGAACCATCACGAAATTCAGTCCGAGGGCCAGCATGCCGCACCATGCGGCGAGTTCCGAGCCTCCGAACGATCGGGTCCAGTAAAACGCGAGGACCAGAAGTATCACGGCAATTACGTGGGTGGCAGCGTGGAACGTCGCTTCCGGATCCGCGTGCAACATACGGGCAATCGCGCCGACGGTCAGCGGAACTACCGGACGATAGGCAAACGGAGCCGCCAGATGATGGTTGCCGGCCAGTCCGTTGGTGGCCATGTCCAGGTAGTACACGACATCCCAGCGGGCCGGCATGCGGTTGGTGAGCACGCTTAACGCGGCGACCAAGGACACGGCTGCCAGCAATACCGATATGAAGACCCTTGCTTTTCTGGCGCCCGCGGGCGCGGGCGAGGGCGCATATGCCGATTGATCCGGGAGTTCCACTTTTCCTTTCGACGATTCTGCCATTCTAACAGCCTGCTCCGCGAGGGCGCCCGCCGCCAGCGGGCGGTTATAATGTCAACAGGATTCGAGGAGAAGGAGATCTCTTTGAAAGGTATCGCCGTCATTCCGACCTATAACGAAATCGAGAACCTCCCGCGAATCGTGGAACTGGTCCGGGCACAGCCCGGAGGGTGGCACATCCTCGTGGTGGATGATGGATCGCCGGACGGAACAGGGCAGCTCGCGGACGAATTGAGCGCGCGATATGCGGGCGAATTATTCGTTCTGCACCGGACGAAGAAAGAGGGTCTCGGGCGTGCCTACGTCGCGGGGTTCCAGTGGGTACTGGCCAGGCCGGAGTACGAAATCATCGCGCAGATGGATGCGGACCTGTCGCACGACCCGGAGTACCTTGGTCCGATGGCCGAGATGCTTCGGACGCACGACCTGGTGCTGGGGTCGCGGTACCTGAACGGCATCAGCGTGGTCAACTGGGACTTCAAGCGGCTGCTGCTCAGCAAGGGCGCGAGCCTGTACGCGCGGGTCGTCACCGGCATGCCCTACTCGGACGCGACCGGGGGATACAAGGCGTGGCGCCGGAACGCCCTCTCCGCGGTGGGCCTGGACCGGCTGTTTTCCAACGGGTACCTGTTCCAGATCGAGACCACGTACCGGCTGCACCGGTTGAAGCGGTATTCGATTGGTGAGACGTCGATTATTTTCCGCGACCGGGACCTTGGCCGTTCCAAAATCGACCTGCCGATCATCCTCGAGGCGGTGTGGGGCGTGATCCGGCTGCGGCTGACCGGCAGATAGGGGCGCGAGGTCCGGCGGAAATCGGCGGGTTGCCGCGACAGACTGGATAGCGGATGGACACGCGCTCCCGGGATTGACGTCAAGAGCGGAAAACGAGGGCAATGTTATTATACTGGCGTAATCCATGACGACTCCGCCCACGGGGCAAGTGCCCGTATCCATATTTCGTTCCTCCCTGGCTTTCCTCCGGAATGTTAGCGCGGCAGCGGTCCGTGTGGCCGAACGCTGCGACCCGTACGTGCCGGGGATACTGAAGTCGAAATGGACCCTGGCGGCGGTCTGCGCGCTGGCGGTGGCGCTGCGGATGGCGGAGGCGATCGTCTTCCCGGGTTTTGAGTTCCCCGACGA
>OCZT010005945.1_pt1 | contig 12110 bp, 4 predicted proteins | sample 1539031 | NCBI WGS metagenome assembly OCZT01 (sample SAMEA3539308, study PRJEB22396) | soil metagenome | biome: tundra; feature: field; material: soil | place: USA | collected 2010-05 | depth 0.15 m
TCGACCGGTACATGGCCGGTGGACAAGAGCACTGGTTCAACCGCGAGTACGGGGCTTCTCTGACGGGCCCCATCGGCTACTTCTGCGCCGAGTACGGTTTCCACGAGAGTCTGGGCATCTATTCCGGCGGCCTGGGCGTCCTGGCCGGCGACCACATCAAGTCCGCCAGCGACATGGCCATGCCCTTCGTCGGCGTAGGGCTGCTTTACAAGCACGGCTATTTCCGCCAGACGATCGATGCCGACGGCCACCAGGAGCACGCCTACCCCGACTACGACCTGGCCAAGCTGCCGATCCTGCGCGTCCTCGGCCAGGATGGCGAACCGTTGACCATCGCCGTCGAACTGCCGGAACGGGACCTCTACGCCGCCGTGTGGCTGGTCCAAGTGGGTCGCGTGCCGGTACTTCTCCTCGACACGGACATCCCCGACAACGCCGAGTCCGATAGACCGGTCACTCACATCCTGTACGTCCGCGGCCGCGAGATGCGCCTCCACCAGGAGCTCGTACTGGGCGCTGGTGGCGTCAGGGCTCTCAAGGCTCTTGGCATCACGCCGGCGGTCTGGCATCTAAACGAAGGCCACTCCGCCTTCCTGCTGATTGAACGCACTCGCGCCCTCGTCGCCGGGGGCGTGGCGCTCGAAGACGCGCTCGAGCGAGTCCGCTCCAACAGCATCTTCACGATCCACACCCCCGTCTCCGCCGGCAACGAGCATTTTGACGCCGACCTGGTCCGGCGAGTGGCCGGGCCGCTCTACGACGGGGACGGCCGCAAGGGCACGGGCGGCGTGCCCGTCGACCGGATCCTGGAACTGGCTCGCGGCGTGGACGGCGATAACCACCAGCTCGACATGACGGCCCTCTCGCTACGCCTTTCCAACGCAGCCAACGCGGTCAGCAAGCTCCACAGCGTCACGGCCAACAACACCTGGCAGGGTTTGGGCAACAAGCAGATTCTCGCCGTCACCAACGGCGTTCACATGCCGACGTGGGTCGGGCAGCCGATGCGCAGCCTCTATGAGCGCCACCTCGGCGCCGAGCTTGACAACGTGGACGCGCCCACCGGTGTCGACAGCTTCTGGGAGCGGACAGACCAGATCCCAGACATGGATATGTGGGAAGCGCACCAGCGCCAGAAGCTGGAATTGAGCATCTTTGCCCGAAACCGGCTGCGCCATCAGTTCGCCCGCCACGGCGAGGCACCGGCAACTCTCGAGGAACTCGAGGACTGTCTGGACGTAGGCACGCTGACGATCGGCTTCGCCCGGCGGTTTGCGACCTACAAGCGAGCCAGCCTCATCTTCTCTGACATGGATCGGCTGGCAAGGCTGCTCTGGGACAAGGATCGGCCGGTGCAGATCATCTTCGCCGGCAAAGCTCACCCCGCCGACCGGCCGGGTCAGGGCGTCATTCAGGAGATCTTCGCCCGGTCACGTTCGCCCCAGCTGCGCGGTCGAGTCTTCATCCTCGAGGACTACGACATGCGGGTCGCTCGATTCATGGTCCAGGGCGTGGATGTCTGGCTGAACAACCCGCGCCGCCCGCTGGAAGCATCCGGAACGAGCGGCATGAAGGCCGCCAGCAACGGCGTCGTCAACCTGTCCGTGCTCGACGGCTGGTGGGACGAGGGCTGGGTCGGCGACAACGGCTGGGCGATCGGCGGCCGTGGCATAAACCCCGATGAGGGCGCTCAGGACTACGGCGACGCCCAGGACCTCTACCGGATCCTTGAGCAGGAAGTCGTGCCGCTCTACTACACCCGCAATGAAGATGGCGTTCCGGAAGGCTGGACGGCCGAGATGCGACGCTCGATCGCGAGCACGATCTGGAAGTTCTCCACTATCCGCATGCTCCATGAGTATGTGGAACGGATGTACATGCCGGCGGCGAACATGGAGACGAAGAAGCTGGCCAGCCGCCGAACGGCCACCGAAGCAGGCTGAGGTCCGTTTGAGCGGCCACGTCTCGCTGGCTCTCGTACTCCACAACCATCAGCCCGTCGGCAACTTCGGCTGGGTGATCGAAGACGTCTACGAGCACGCCTACTCGCCCATGCTGCACGCCCTGGAGCGGCACCCCGGCATCCACCTGGGTCTCCACTACACCGGACCGCTGCTGCAGTGGATGGCGGCCAATCGGCCGGAGGCGATCGCCCAGATCCGCGGCCTTGTGGACCGCGGGCAGGTGGAGATCGTCGGTGGCGGCTTCTACGAACCGATCCTCGTCACCCTGCCCGACCGTGACCGCCACGGCCAGCTGATCCGGATGCGCGACGAGTTGGAGGCGATCTTCGGGCGACGACCGGCCGGGGCGTGGCTGGCGGAGCGGGTCTGGGAGCCGTCGCTCGCCTACGACCTTGCCGAGGCCGGCTACGAATGGACCGTGCTGGACGACAGCCACCTCCGCGCCGCCTCTATCCGCGAGGACGAGATGTGGGCCCCGTTGACGACCGACGACCGCGGCCGCCGGCTAACGGTGTTTGGGACGGAGCAGGGTCTGCGCTATCGCATCCCGTTCAAGCCGGTCGAGGACCTGATCTCGTATCTGCGCGAGCGCACGACGCCGGACGGCCGGTTCGTCGGGATGATGGGCGACGACGGTGAGAAGTTCGGGGCGTGGCCGGGCACGTTCGAGTACTGCTGGAGCCGCGAGCACTGGGTCGATCGGCTGTTCGAGACAATCGAGCGGGAGGCTGGCTGGCTCTCCACGGTGACGCCGTCCGAGTGGCTGACGGGCCATCGGCCGACGACCCGGGCCTACTTCCCCACGGCCTCGTACGTGGAAATGACCGAGTGGGTCCTCCCGCCGGACGAGACGCCTGTCTTCGTGGGGCTGCTCGAGCGGGCCCGCGAGCGGGGATTGCCCGATGCGAGGTTCCTTCGGGGCGGCTTCTGGCGCAACTACATGGCCCGCTACCGAGAGATCAACGATCTGCACAAGCAGATGCTCCGGGCGTCGGAAAAGGTGGCGGCGATGGGGCCACGAGGCGCGGCCGGAACCACCGGCACGGGCGAGGCGGGCTCGGGCGGGCTGGCTCGGGCGCGCGCGCTCGACCACCTCTACCAGGGCCAGTCGAACGACTGCTACTGGCACGGCCTCTTCGGCGGGATCTATATCGTCCACATGCGCATGGCGACGCTGTCGCACCTGATCGCGGCCGAAGACGCCGCGGATATGGCGGCCGCTTCGGCTTGCGAGGACCTGGCCGATGCGGCGGTGGCCAGGGGCGGCGCCAGCGGCAGCGCGTCGCCGTATGGCGCCCGACTGGTCGACACGGACCTCGACGCCATCTACGAGGTCCTGGTCACGTCGCCCGGGCAAACCGTGGTGGTGGACCCGGCCGAGGGCGCGGGCATCTCGTCCTGGGACCTGCGAGCCAGCCGCGTGGCGCTGGCCTCTGTGCTGCGTCGCCGACCCGAGGCATATCACGAGCGGCTGATCGCCCACGATCGCGCGGCCGAAGAGGCGGCGATCGGCGCGACGGAGGCAGAGGCGCTCGCCGCGGAAGGCGCCGTACCTGGCGGCCACGCCGCGGCAGCCGCGGCCGATGCGCCCAAGACGATCCATGACACCGTCAACGTCAAAGAGTCCGGCCTGGCCGCGTTCCTCCGCTATGACCGCCACGAGCGCCGAAGCGGGCTCGTTCACCTGCTACCCGCCGACGGATCAACGGGCGTGGTGCAGCTGACCCACGCCACCTACCTGGAGCTGGGCGATTTCGTCGAAGGCGTCTTCGAGCCGATCACCATTTCGGACGCCGGCCTGCTCCTGCGCCGGCTCGGCAACTGCAACCTCGATGGCACCGACCGTCCGCTGGTCATGACCAAGACATTCTCGTTCGGCGGCGGCCGACTAGACCCGACGCTGAAGCTCGAGGTTTCGGTCGAGAACCCCGGCGAACTGGCGCTCTCGTTCGAGCTGGCGGTCGAATGGAACGTCAACCTGCTCGGCGGCGGCCACAACCCGGCGGCCTACTACGAGACCGAGACTGGCGAGCGGACCCCGCACGATGTCGCGGGCGAGGTTGCCTCCGCATCGAAGCTGGCCTTTGGCAACGACTACGAAGGCGTCCGCATGGAGGCGACGGCGGAGCCATCCGCCCGCCTGACGTGGTACCCGGTCGAAACCGTCTCCAACTCCGAGGCCGGCTTCGAGCGCGTCTACCAGGGCAGCTCGCTCCTCTTCCGCTGGCCGGTCGTGCTGACTCCGGGCGAGCGCCGCGCCTTCGCGATCAGCTGCGCCGTCACCCAGACGGTCGACCACTCGGCGGCCGAAAGCAGCTGAGTCGGCCGACTGGGCCGAAGTCGACTGAGTCGAGCGCGCCAGCGTCTGGTCCAACTTGCCCCGCATGAGAGTTGGGCCAACTACTTGGGGCGATGTGGGACGGATCGCTCCGCCGCGGCCGCGACGGACCCGATTCTGAGCGTGGTCACGGCACATTAGCGCTCCGAGGCCCTTCGAAACCCCTCGCGGCAGCCCAAACGCCTGACTAACTCTCAGCGCAGGCAAGTTGGACTAGAAAGCCACGCCACCAGACCGGCATGGTCCAAGACCGGGCCAACGTGGCCGCGCACCGCCCGCTCGCCCAGTCTGCTCGCCAAAGGTTGCCGGGTCCCCGCGGCCAGGCACCTTCAGCGGTCGGGGCGAGAGGATCTGAACCTCCGGCCAACTGGAATGGGCCCTGGCCGCCCGCGACTCTCGCATCTCCGAGGGGAAAGGTCATGGCTCCAACCGGGTGGTCGACCGGAGCCTCCCCCGCCGCAGCCACTCCGCTACCATCCCAACAGTGACCCGACCCAAGCTGGCCGTGCACGGCCATTTCTATCAGCCTGAGCGTCGCGACCCCTTCAGCGGGGAGATCGCGCCGCAGCCGGGCGCCGCACCGTACCGCGACTGGAACGCGCGGATCGACGCCGAGTGCTACAAGCCCAACTCCGAGCGCGGCAACCTCCGCCACATCTCGTACGACCTGGGGCCCACGCTGGCCGGCTGGCTGGCGACTCACGACGCCGCGACCCACGAACGCTTCGTGGCATCTGACCTGACGGCTGAGATCGGCGGACCCGACTGCGGCAACGCCATGGCTCAGTCCTACCACCACGCCATCCTGCCGCTGGCGTCATTCGCGGACCGTCGGACCGAGATCCGCTGGGGTCTGCGCGACTTCGAACTGCGCTTCGGCCGCCGCGCGACCGGAATCTGGCTGCCGGAGACAGCCGTGGATCTGCCGACCCTCCGAATCCTGGCCGACGAGCGCATCTGCTACACGATCCTGGCCCCGTGGCAAGCCGTCGACTCGCACCTGGACACCCGCCGGCCTTACCGCGTAGAACTCGGCGGCGGCAAGACGATGATCGTCGTCTTCTACGATGCCGCCCTGTCGGCGTCCGCCTCGTTCGAGTCCGACGCGACGATGAACGCCGACACCTTCGCCCGGGAGCGGGTCCTGCCCAGACTTGCCGGTCCTAGCTTCGCCGACGGAACGCCCCGCCTGACGGTCCTTGCAACGGACGGGGAGCTATACGGACACCACCAGAAGTTCCGCGACCTCTTCCTCGCCCACCTCGTCAATCCGGGCCCAGACGTCCCCGACCGAGGCTTCGATGTCACCACCGTCGGCCGGATCGTCGGCGATATGCCCGCCGGCATCTTCCCCGCCGCACAGATAGCTGAACGGACCTCGTGGAGCTGCCACCACGGCATCCTGCGCTGGTCCGGCGAGTGTCCGGACGCTTCCGACGGTCGCTGGAAGGGGCCGCTGCGAATGGCTCTCGAGCGCCTGGCTTCGGCCATCGACACCGTGGCTGTCGGTCTGGTCGGCGACTTCATGGATAGCTCGGGTTTCTGGCGGGCGCGGGACGAGTACGTGGACGTGATCTTCGGCGCGGAGACGGCCGAAGGCTTCGCCCGGCGCTGCCTGCCCGTAGCTACCGACGACCAGTGCACCAACTTCCTCACGCTCCTCGAGGCCGAGCGCTGGCGCCTGGCCATGTTCGCGAGCGACGGCTGGTTCTGGGACGACCCAGTCCGGCCGGAAACCAAACACATCCTGCTCTGTGCGGCCAAGGCGGTCCGTCTGATCGACGAAGCCGCCGGGACGGACATCGAAAGCCACCTACTCGACGACCTCTCGCTTTTCACATCCCCGTCGCGCCGCATCGACGGCGCCGGCATCTACGCCGAGGCCCTTGCGGGTGCCGACCAGCCTTTGCGGCGGCCGCGGTAGCGGGTAACCGACACGATCGGCAGGTTCGCCTGCCTGATAGACTCGCTCGGACCGGCCAACGACCCAGAGCCTTGGGCCGCCGGCTCCGCTGACAGCTTCGGAGAACCCGTGGCATTCGAGTTCCACATCTCGAAAACGGCCCGTCTCCACTACGAGTTCGACCGGGCGCTTTTCCAGACCAGCGGCAACGTCATCATTCCCGACTTCCCAGCCGCCCGCGCGTTTGCCAAGCGCATGAACGATCTGGCCGACCCGGAGCGCTACCCCGATCGCGTGGTCCACGCCGCCGAGCTGAACTCGATGGGGCTGATCGACGAGATTCTCCACCACGCCGTCGAGATCTACCGCCGGACCGTGAACCCGAACGTCATGGCCGAAGCCATGGCCGCGCTCATGGCGGAGATGGAGTCGGATCGGCTTGATCACGCCCTGGCGCAATTCGTGGAGCAGTTCCCGCCGCTCGCCGTCTTCCGTGACGGACAGGATCCCATCGAGTACCTGGCCGGAGAATCCGAAGGCATCCCCAACCGGGAGATCGCCCTCGAAGAGCTGTTGATGCTGTGGCTGGCCAACGTGAACCCGGCCTTCGCCACCTTTGACGAGTTGTTTGACGACACCGATCTGGTCAAGAAGACGGCCTACGACGATCTGGTCTCGGGGCTGCAGAAGTTCTTCGCCGCTCAGCCGGCTTTTGGGTCGAATGGCATCTCGCTGATCGACTACCTTCGGGCGCCCGCCCTCGCCTCACCTGATTCGTTGGCCGGGCAGCTGCGCTACATGCGTTCTCGCTGGGGCCTTATCCTGACCAGCTTCCTCGACCGCCTGGTCGTCAGCCTGGATGTCCTTCATGAGGACGAGGTCGCGCTGTGGATGCGCACCCACCCAACGCCCGGCCCGGGTGCGCCGACTGCCGGACCCGGCCTGGGCGGCCTCGAAAACGAGTACGAGAGGTTCAGTCGGGACCGCGACTGGATGCCGCGGGTGGTGCTCGTGGCCAAGACCACGTACGTATGGCTCGACCAGCTATCCAAGCGCTACGGTCGCCAAATCTCGCGCCTGGACCAGATCCCAGACGAAGAGCTGGAGGCGCTTTCGCGCCGCGGCTTCACGGGCCTGTGGCTCATCGGGCTGTGGGAGCGCAGCCGAGCGAGCCAGAAGATCAAGCAGTGGTGCGGCAACGCAGAGGCGGCGGCCTCGGCGTACTCGCTGATGGACTACACGATCGCGGACGACCTGGGTGGCGAGGAGGCCTTCTCGCTGCTGCGCGGGCGGTGCGCGGCGCGAGGCATCCGCCTCAGCTCGGACATGGTGCCGAACCACATGGGCATCGACTCGCGCTGGGTAATGGAGCACCCGGACTGGTTCCTGCAGCTGCCCGACTCGCCCTACCCCTCCTACTCGTTCACGGGCGGCAACCTCTCGGACGACGAGCGGGCCACGATCCAGATCGAGGACCACTACTGGAACGCGACCGATGCCGCGGTCGTCTTCAAGCGCACCGACAATCGGACCGGCGGCGTCAGCTACATCTACCACGGCAACGACGGCACGAGCATGCCCTGGAACGACACGGCCCAGCTCGACTACCTCAAGCCGGAGGTCCGCGAGGCCGTCATCCAGACCATCCTCCACGTCGCCCGCAAGTTCCCGATCATCCGCTTCGACGCCGCGATGACGCTCGCCCGCCGCCACATCCAACGGCTCTGGTACCCCGAGCCCGGGCAGGGCGGTGCCATCCCGTCTCGGGCCGAGCACGCCACGACGCGCGCCGTCTTCGACGAGCACATGCCGGCCGAGTTCTGGCGCGAGGTGGTGGATCGGGTCGCGGCTGAAGTGCCGGACACCCTGCTTCTCGCCGAAGCGTTCTGGCTGCTCGAGGGCTACTTCGTTCGGACCCTGGGCATGCACCGCGTCTACAACAGCGCCTTCATGAATATGCTCCGAGACGAGGAAAACGCCAGCTACCGGCGGGTAATCAAGGACACCATCGAATTCGACCCTGAGGTTCTCAAGCGGTTCGTCAACTTCATGAGCAACCCGGATGAGCGGACGGCGGTCGATCAGTTCGGCAAGGGCGACAAGTACTTCGGCGTGGCCACGCTCATGGCGACCATGCCGGGCCTGCCGATGATCGGCCACGGTCAGGTTGAAGGCTTTGCCGAGAAGTACGGCATGGAGTACCGCCGGGCGTATCGCGACGAGCAGCCGGACGGCTGGCTCATCGAGCGTCACGAGCGCCAGATATTCCCGCTCTTCCACCGCCGCCATCTCTTCGCCGACGTGTCGGACTTTCTCCTATACGACGTCTTCGATCCGGGCGGCTGGGTCAACGAGGACGTCTTTGCCTACTCCAACCGCCACGGCGACGAGCGCAGCCTGATCGTCTACCACAACCGCTTTGCGGAGGCGAAGGGCTGGATCAAGACGTCATCGGCCTATTCGGTGCCCGACGGATCAGGTGGGCGGCACCTGGTGCAGCGGTCGCTGGGCGAGGGGCTCGGACTGCACCCCGACGGCGACCGGTATGCGCTGCTGCGCGAACAGCGGTCCGGCCTGGAATTCCTGCGCCGATCGTCGGACCTGTGTCGAGACGGTTTGTACGTGGAGCTTCACGCCTACGGCTGCCAGGTCTTCCTCGATATCCGCGAAGTGGAGGACGGGCCTTCGGGACAGCTGCGGCGCCTGGCCGAACGCCTCGACGGTGCGGGCGTGCCGAGCATCAGCGCGGCCCTGCGCGACATGCAGCTACAGCCCCTGCACGACGCTATCCGGGGGCTCGCAGCGGGCGGCTTGCTTCGGCGATTGACCCGGCTGGGCGCAGCCCGGGCGATCACGGCCTGCCCGGTTGCCGCGGCCAAGGGCCTGGAACTGGGCTTGCGCGGGCTGGCGGCGGCACGACGGCCGAAGCTCGGTGCGGTCTCGGGAGCTACCGGCGCGGTGGGCGGCGCAGGCGCTGTGGCCGACGCCACCGCCGCTGAGCTGAGCGGCCTGCTTGACGACGCTCAGGCACGCCTCCGGCTGGCCCTGCGCGCTCTCCTCGACGTGACGGGTGCTGCGGGAGACGTGGATTCGGCAGCAGCCGTCTTCCGCCGAGATATGGAGGCGGCGCTCCGCCTGCCGGCACCGGGCAGAGATCGGTTGTGTGCCGGCCTCGCCGACGAGTGGACGTGGGTGGCACTGCTCGGCCGGTTCGTTTCCGATGCCCTCGCGGCCGTGGCGGATCCAGACGGTGGTACCGGCGCGTCCATCGAGGAGCTGGCCCTCGGCCCGGTCCTGGTGAGTGTCTTCACCGACCTGGGCCTCGACGAGGAATCGGCGTGGCGGCTCTTGGCCGTCATTCGAATGCTGCGCCATCTGCCGCTGCCATCGTCGGTGTCCGGTGTCGCGGCCGCCGAGCGCGCGCCGGCGCTCGTCCGCGCCCTCATCGCGGACGAAACGGTCCGGCCATACATCCGCGTCAACGTCTGGGAAGGCGTCAGCTGGTTCAACCGCGAGGCGTTCGCCCAGGTCCTGTGGTGGATGTTCGCCCTGGACGCGCTGGACGCCGTCTCCGATCCTGCCCGGCCGAAGGCCAAACTTACGGCGCGCCTGGCAGCCGCCGAGCGCCTCACGGCCGCCCTGGCGAAGGCCGCCGAAACCTCCGCCTACCAGCTCGACAAGCTCGAGGACGCAGCGGCCGAAGCCAAGGCCTGAGGATTGCGTCACGAACGCCATCGGCTTCGACCTCGAAGAGCGCCCGGATCTGGATCTATGGGCTCATCGGCTGCCCGGCTCCGTCTTCCACCGCGAGATCAGGCGACGATGCCCGGTTCCCAGCATCGCCTCTGGCCCAAACTCGTCGCAGCCTGGACTTCGGCTTGGGCACTACAGACTCGGGGCGCATTCGTGGTCGGAGGTTCAAATCCTGACCGACCTCCGACTGGGCAGCCACAACCTTCGCCCGAACAAAGGCTATGCGCGGCATTTCATCGGGCCGGCAATCCGACGGGCGATCTTGTTCGAATCACCAGTAGTGGAGAGCCGCCAGAGTTGGCTAGGCAGCGGCTCGCGATCTGCGAGGGCAACGCCATGCGGGGTGCAGAGAGGGCTGGGATGGAGTCTGTTTCGGTATACACGTGCAGGCACAATCGCGAGAGAGGCCAAGTTCTGGGCCCGACCCGAACCCGCTGTCGCTCGTCGGCCGTACTTGCGATCCTACTGACGGCTCTCAGCCTGGGGTTGGCCGCATGCTCGGTACCGCGCGTGGGTTCATTTGTGCCAACGGGCTCTTTGATTACTGGCCGATCCTCCCACACCGCGACGCTAATGCAAGACGGCCGCGTGCTCATCGCCGGAGGGGAACAGGACACCCTCAAGGGCAACGGCAACACGACCACCTACCTTGCCTCAGTCGAACTGTACGACCCAACCAGCGGCAAGTTCAGCCTGGTCGAATCGATGACCACCCCTCGGAGCGGTCACTCGGCCACGCTCTTGAGCGACGGCCGCGTGCTCATCGCCGGAGGCTACGACGGAGTCGGGAACGCTCCCCTTGCTTCGGCTGAGCTGTACGACCCAACCAGCGGCAAGTTCAGCCTGGTCGGATCGATGACCACCCCTCGGAGCAGCCACTCGGCCACGCTCTTGAGCGACGGCCAAGTGCTCATTACCGGCGGAGCAGGCCCCGTGTCTGGCAGCGATCCAGCTCTAGCCTCGGCAGAGCTATATGACCCCAAGACCGGCACCTTCAGTCCAACCAGGTCAATGTCGAGGCCACGACTGGGAAACACGGCCACGCTGTTGCTCGACGGACGGGTCCTGGTCGCAGGAGGTTATGTCGGGACTCTGTACAACCCTGGCTTCGATTCGGCCGAGTTGTACGACCCGAAGAGCGGTTCCTTCAGCCCAACAGGGTCAATGTCTGAGTCACGGGCATTGCTTACTGGAACCCTCTTGCGCGATGGTCGAGTCCTGATAGCCGACGACACGGACGGCTCAGCCGACCTATACGACCCCAAGACAGGCACCTTCAGCCTGACCGGTTTGATGACCTACCCGGGCATTGGCGGCGCCGCCGCGCTGCTATCTGACGGCAGGGTCCTCATCGGTGGCGGGAGCTGCACGGCCGAAGGGTGCGAGTATCCCCAAGTTTTCGACCCAGGCTCCGATAGTTTCAGGGCGACAGGCGACGACACAAAGTCCCCGCCCAACCGCCACGCCACCCTGACCTTGCTGAAAGACGGCCGCGTCCTGTTCGCTGGGGGAGGCTTCGGCGAGCTGGATACCGCGGCCGAGCTATTTGTGCCGTGACGGATCTCAACTTTGGCTCGCCTACGATTTGAGAGTCTCAGCGGCGGCATAGCCCGCTGACTTGGAGCCGCCGTCCCGCCTCAGGACCGCAACTGGCGCTTCGGGCGGTTTGCCGCGGAACCGATATTGAGACATGGGAATCGCCGGTGGGCTGCGCTCAGGCCGAACTGCGAATGCTCGCTGGTGCAGGCGGTGCGGCGCTGCGCACCTTCACCCGTATAGTGTCGGCTCTAATCCTCTCGCCCCGACCAGTCCCACATGCTCTTGCAGCTGCACCGACCCGTCGCGCAATGCCGCGTGGCCCCGGAGCCAGGTGTCTTCATTCCGCGCCGGGTGGATGACGATAATGGTGCTTCGGATCAACACCCTCTCACCTCGATGAGCCATTCGGCCCATGCCTCTACGACATTTGACCTACTACGCCTAGCACTTCTACCGTATACTGCTGCCCAATTCCGCAACCTGGAGCGGGGTCACAAATGGAGGGTCCGTCTTGACTCGGCCACGTGCCGGGTTGCTGCGCCAGGACGCGGCGTTGGCGTCTGAGGTCTCGGATCGACGTGATCCGTCGACGAAGCGAGTGCCGGGAGTGGGG
>OCZT010005946.1_pt1 | contig 12110 bp, 11 predicted proteins | sample 1539031 | NCBI WGS metagenome assembly OCZT01 (sample SAMEA3539308, study PRJEB22396) | soil metagenome | biome: tundra; feature: field; material: soil | place: USA | collected 2010-05 | depth 0.15 m
CGGAGGCGGCCATGACAGTGCAGATCAGCGTGCTGATCGCCGACGACCGTCCGGTTGTCCGGCAGGGGCTGCGGGTGCTGCTCAGCGTTCAGGGCGATATCGACGTGGTGGGTGAGGCCGGTGACGGCCGTGCGGCGGTCGACCTGGCCACGGCGCTGGCGCCACGCGTCATCCTGCTTGACTTGAAGCTGCCGGGCCTTGATGGGCTTGAAGTGCTCGCGGAACTGCGGGACCGTGGGCTGCCAGCCCGGGTGCTTGTGCTCACGAGCGCGGCCGACCCGGCGGCGGTGACGCTCGCGCTGCGGGCGGGGGCGGCTGGGTTCCTGTACAAGGACGTGGACCCGGACGCTCTGGTGCGCGCGGTCCGCTCGGTGAACGACGGGAACACGCTGCTCGCGCCCGAGGCAGCGGGATTGCTGGTCCGCTCGGGGGCTGGCCGCGATGCCGTGCGCGGCCTCGGCGCGCTCACCGGACGAGAACGCGAGGTGCTGGCGCAGATCGCTGAAGGCCGCTCCAACAGGGAGATCGCCCGCCTGTTGCGCGTGTCCGAGAAGACGGTCAAGACGCATGTGAGTTCGGTGCTCGCCAAGCTGGGCGTCGCCGACCGTACCCAGGCGGCGCTCTACGCCGTCCGCCATTCGCCCGGCTGACCGGAGCCACGAATCCCGCGCGCAGCCGTCCCGGCATGGTGTGCCGACGTAGTGTGCCGGCATGGTGTGGTGGTCTGGCCAGGACGGCATAACGTAGGTTCGGTTCCACAAGGTGCCGCGGGAGGGAGCCGGATGTCGGACGAGGTGGTGCGGCTGCGCGGCGTGGGCGTCCGGCGCGGCGGGTCGATGCTGCTGCGCGACATCGACTGGACGGTTCACGACAACGAGCGTTGGGTGGTGATCGGCCCCAACGGGGCCGGGAAGACCACCCTGCTGCAGGTCGCCGCCTGCCAGTTGTTTCCGTCCGAGGGCCGCGCGGAGATTCTCGGCGAGCGGCTCGGTGAGACGGACGTATTCGAGTTGCGGCCGCGGATCGGGCTGGCCAGCTCCGCCGTCGCCGACCGGGTGCCCCCGGCCGAGAAAGTCATCGACCTCGTGCTGACCGCCTCGTACGCGATCGTCGGCCGGTGGAAGGAGGACTATGAGTCCTCCGATGTCACCCGGGCCGTCGAATTGCTCGACGCGCTCGGCTGCGCGCACCTGATCAGGCGCCGGTTCAGCACGCTCTCCGAAGGGGAGCGCAAGCGTGTCCAGATCGCCCGGGCCCTGATGCCCGATCCCGAGATCTTGTTCCTCGACGAGCCCGCGGCTGGGCTGGACCTCGGAGGCCGCGAGGATCTGGTGCGCCGGGTCGCCGCTCTGGCCCGCGACCCCCGCGCGCCCACCATGGTGATGGTCACGCACCATGTTGAAGAAGTGCCGGAGGGATTCACCCATGGGATCCTGCTGCGCAGGGGCGCAGTGCTGGCGGCGGGACCCTTGACCGAGGTTTTCACCGAGCACCATCTGTCCAAATGCTTCGGCGTTCCGTTGATCGTCGAGCGCCGAGGTGCCCGCTGGGCGGCCCAGGCGGCTTTCTAGGGGGCTGGCGCGACCGCCTGGCAGGCTTGCGGGTGCCCGTGCGATCGGGCGGTCAGGGGCGGGCATCCGCTGCGCTGAACGCACCGTGCCCGCGCATCGAAAGCCTGATCAGTGGGCATATAACAGGCATGCGACCGTGTCGCCTGTTGCTCCCGGGTTCGCCATGAAGGGTGACCGGGTTGAGATCGTGATCGACGCTGGCGGCAGCGCCAAGACCTATGAGATGGCCGCCACCCGCGCGGGGCGCAGGGTGGAGGTGGTAACCCGGCGCGGGGTCGTCGAGGTCACGGAGGTGACCCGCGGCGGCGCGGTGGTGCGCACCGCGCGTTTCATGGCCAGCCGGGTACTGGCCCTGGTGGAGCACCCGGCCGCGCGGCGTCCCGGAGATCCGGCCGGCCGCCCGCCCGGGTCGCCAAATAAGCCGATCTGACATCGGGCGGCCCCGGCACGCTCAATGCCGCACCCATGCCACATCGACCGGCAACGCCACATCGACCGGCAACGCCACATCGACCGGCAACGCCACATCGCCCGGACGTGGGGCGGCTGCGCCGGGCGGTATGGCACGTTCTGCTACGTTCGTGACCCCGGCGATCTTCGTTCGAGCGAGGGGGACGCGATGACCCGAAGCCCGCTGACCATCCTGTTCATGCCGGAGAGCGCGTACGGGCCGACCAACAACTGCATCGGCATCGGGAACGTGCTGCGCCAGCGTGGGCACCGGGTCGTGTTCGCGGCGGAGGCATCCTGGAAGGGGCGGCTGGAGCCGCTGGGTTTCGAGGAGGACCTGGTCGACCTCGCGCCGGCGGCCGAGGCCGGTGACGAGCAGGACGCTGGGCAGTTCTGGAAGGAGTTCATCGCCAGCACCGCCCCTGAGTTCCGCAAGCCCACGATCGAGCAGCTGGAGACCTGGATCAAGCCGGTCTGGGCGGAGCTCATCGGCGGGGCGCGGCACTGCCAGCAGCAGCTCACCGAGATCACGTCGCGGGTGCGGCCGGATGTGATTGTCGAGGACAACGTGGTCGGGTTCCCCGCGCTGCTGACCGCCGGAGTGCCGTTCGTCCGGATCGTGTCGTGCAACCCGCTGGAGATCAAGAGCCCGGACGTGCCGCCGGCGTTCTCGGGGTACCCGGCCGCGGACACGGGCGGCTGGCCAGACTTCCGGGCCGAATACGACCGGGTGCACCGCTCCCTGTGGCAGGACTTCAACGCCTGGGTCACCGAGCAGGGCGCGCTGCCCCTGCCCGACCTGGAGTTCATCCATGAGGGCGACCTCAATCTGTACGTCTACCCGGAGTTCGCCGACTACCCACGGGCACGCCCGCTCGGGCCTGCCTGGCACCGGCTTGACTCCTCGGTACGGGAGACGGACGAAGAGTTCGCCGTGCCCGCCGAACTGGCCGGTGGTGACGGCGCGCTCATCTACTTCTCGCTGGGCTCGCTGGGCTCGGCCGATGTGGACCTGATGCGCCGGGTGATCGAGTGCCTGGCCGCTACGCCACACCGCTACATCGTGTCCAAGGGCCCGCTGCACACCGAGATCGAGCTGCCCCCGAACATGTGGGGCACGGAGTTCCTGCCGCAGACGTCGGTCATCCCGCAGGCCGACCTGGTGATCACCCACGGTGGGAACAACACCACCACCGAGTGCCTGCACTTCGGCAAGCCGATGATCCTGCTGCCCCTGTTCTGGGACCAGTACGACAACGCGCAGCGCATGCACGAGCTCGGCCTCGGTGTCCGGCTCGACACCTACCGCTTCACCGACGGGGAGATGACCGCCGCGCTCGGGCGGCTCCTGGCCGACCAGTCCCGGCACGCGCGGCTCGCCCGCGCGGCCGCCCAGATCCAGGGCCGCCACGGCCTGCGCAAAGCCGCGGATCTCATCCAGCGCGCCGCGGCCGAAGGCACCCGGCGCTGAGAACCCCGGCCGCCTGAGCCGAACGCACCCGGCTCATGGGCGCCGGCCCATCACGGGCGGGTTACCACGGGCGGGTTACCACGGGCGGGTTACCACGGGCGGGTTACCGGGGATTTCCCGGGGCCAGGAAACCGCGGGCCACCGACCTGGCGACCAGGTCCCTGGCGTACTCGCCGAGCGTTGCCGAGCCGTCCTCGATCAAGGCGACGCGGAGCAGAACCTGGTCCGCGGTGACACCGTGGGCCAGCCAGGTGCCGCCGCCAGTCTGGTAGTTGACGAGCATCGGCTGCAGCCGGTCCAACGCGCGGGCGAACTTCGCCTCCTGCGTGCGGCGCTCCTCGAACTCGTCCCACAGGGCGCGGAACGTGGCCGCCTGGGGCGCGGGGAGTAGCGCGAAGATCCGGTCGGCAGCAGCGCGCTCCGCCACCTCCTGCCGGGCCTGCGCCTCCTCCCCGGCATACACGAACAGGTCGCCCGCGTCGATCTCCACGAGATCATGCAGCAGCACCATGGCGACGACCCTGCTGATATCGGTTCCGGCCGGCGCGTGCCCCTGCAGCACGAGCGCCATCAAGGCCAGGTGCCAGGAGTGCTCGGCCGAGTTCTCCTGCCGGGAGACGTCGATGAGGGTGCTCTGCCTGAGCACGGTCTTGAGCTGGTCGGCTTCACTGAGGAAGCGGAGCTGGCTATCCAGGGGGTCCATGGGTCTCATTGGATCAGCCGCCGGCGCCCGTGCGCACCCCCCGCCACCTGGGCATTTGCTGAGCGTGCGATCATGTTCCTGGGGGACCCAAAGATGATACGGGGGACCGGCTCATCAAGCTCGCCCTGGTCCGGGCATCTACCCGGCCAGGGCGAGCCTTCCCCCGCCAGGCACCTGGCCCGGCAATAACACGATCTTGTCGTTATCTTGAAATACTCGTCTCTTGAGGCGTAACCTCGCGCCGCCGGTTCGCTGACGCGCCGGTCGACGTCGTGGTCGTGGGAGCCGAGGACGGGATACTTGGTCTATGAGATCAGCCGATGCGATCGTGGTCGGCTCCGGCCCGAACGGGCTGGCGGCGGCGCTGACACTGGCCCGCGCCGGGCTCGTCGTGGACGTCATCGAGGGGGCTGACACCCCTGGCGGAGGCTGCCGGACCGAGGAGCTCACCCTGCCGGGCTTCCACCACGACGTCTGCTCGGCCGTCCATCCGCTCGCGGCCGCTTCCCCGTTTTTCCTCGGCACCGACCTGGCGGTGCGAGGTGTCACGCTGCGCGTCCCGAAGGTCGCGTTCGCCCATCCGCTGGATGGCGGCCGGGCGGCAGCAGTCGCGGGATCGGTGGACGAGACAGCCGGGGGGCTGGGTGCCGATGGTGCCAGTTACCGCCGGCTGCTCGCGCCGCTGGTGCGTGACACCCAGCTCACCCTGCCCGACATCCTCGCCCCGTTGCGGTCCGTCCCCGGGCATCCGCTGGCCATGGCTCGCTTCGGCCTCGACGGGATCCTGCCTGCCAGCCTGCTGGCCCGGCGTTTCAAGACGGAGGAGGCCCAGGCGCTGCTCGCGGGCGTCGCGGCGCACTCCATGCTCCCACTCAGCGCGCCCCTGACCAGCGCATTCGGGCTGGTGCTCATGATGGCGGCCCATTCGGTGGGCTGGCCGGTAGTGGAAGGCGGCAGCGCCCGGCTCACCGACGCGCTGGTGGACGAGCTGACGTCGCTGGGCGGCCAGGTCGAGACCGGCCGCTGGGTCCAATCGCTGGACAGCCTGCCGCGGGCCCGGGCAGTCGTCCTCGACGTCACCCCGCGCCAGCTGGTCGCGATGGCGGGTGACCGCCTCCCGGCCAGGTACCGCGCGGCGCTGGAACGGTTCCGGTACGGGCCCGGGGTCTGCAAGGTCGACTGGGCGCTCAGCGGGCCGGTGCCGTGGGAGGCTGCGGCCTGCCGGGAAGCGGGCACAGTACACGTGGGCGGCACGCTCGCCGAAGTGGCCCGGAGTGAATCGGACGCGAACGCGGGCCGGCTCCCGGAGCGTCCCTACTGCCTGGTGGCGCAGCCGGGGGTGGTGGACCCGTCACGGGCCCCCGCGGGATGCCACACGCTATGGGCCTACTGCCATGTGCCGTCCGGATCGGCGGTGGACGCCTCCGGCCGGATCGAGGCGCAGATCGAGCGCTTCGCGCCGGGCTTCCGCGACCTGATCCTGGCCAAGGCGGTCCGGACCGCGGCCGAGATGGAGCAGCACAATCCGAACTACATCGGCGGCGATATCAACGGCGGGGCGGGGACGCTGCGCCAGACGTTCTTCCGGCCGACCTCGCGCTGGAACCCCTACCGGACCGCTCTCCCCGGTGTGTACCTGTGCTCGGCGTCCACCCCGCCTGGTGGCGGGGTGCACGGCATGTGCGGCGAGGGGGCTGGTCGGGCCGTGCTGGCTGACCTTGGCGTGAGCGTGCCGTAGCCCCGGACGCGCCATAGGGGCGGGGCAGGTCCTGGTCCGGTTGGTCAGCTGGCCGGCCCGTCAGCATCGCGCAGAACGGCGATGTGCTGCCGCAGCACCTCCTCCATCTGGCCGTAGAACTCCACGATCAGCCGCAGCTCTTCGTCGCTGTAGCGCTCCGCCATGTTCTGCCAGGCCCGGACCATCGGCAGGAACGCCGTGGCGACGTCGCTGACCGCGCGCTCCAGAACCAGGCGGATGACCACGCGGCGGCGGTCGCTGGTGTCACGTTCCCTGCGGACATAGCCGGCCTCCTCCAGCCGGTCGATTACGCCGGTGATCGACGCCGTGGTGAGCCCGGTGGCCTTAGCCAGCTGGCCTGCCGTCATCTGGCCGCTGAAACTGAGGATGTTCAGGCAGTTCAGGTCGGTGGCGTTGATGCCGATCCGGTCGGCGGCCGCCTGGCCCATGAGCTGCATCAGGGAGCCCGTCCTGCGGATCGCCGCCCCGAACGCGGCGGCCAGCTGCGCGCGTTCGGGACGCCCGGAGCCGGCGGCAAACGGCTCGGCCCAGGGCAGCTCCCAGGCGCCCTCATCGGCGCCAGGCGGCGTTCCCTGCGGGTCCTCTGACATGCTTAGGCTCCCTATTAGTTAAGCTAGCTAGACAATAGCAAGACGAGATGCTACGTTCCCTAAGTATAGTGACCAATGCCTCTGATCCTGCCGCGCATCCTGGCCAAGCCCTTCGCCGACGTCCAGGCGATGGAGCAGATGGTCAGGGCGAGCGACCTCGACTGGACGCTGGTGCGCGCCACCAGGCTGGTCAACGACCCGCTGACCGGTCACCACCAGGTCCGCCCGCAGTACCCGCCGCCTGGCCTGACCAAGATCTCCCGCGCCGACGTCGCACACTTCATGATCGGCGCGCTCACCGACTCCAGCTACCTCCACCAAACCCCCGCGCTCGCCTGCTGAGCTCCAGTGTCACCCTGTCGATCCGGGGTTCGGGCTTGTTATGGCCGGCCCAAACCCCGGATCGACACTGTTGGGTGCGAGACGGCCAGCGGCGCCCCGGTAACGGCGCCAGGTCGCAGGGCAGCGCCTGCGGCGCGGTGTTCGGCTGCCGAGCCGGCTCAGGCCGGAAGCCAACGCGGTGTCTTCCCGGGCGCAGACGTGACCCGGCAAGGGGGCCCCGTGAAACCGGGATTCCTGGTCTCACGGGGCGTCTTCAGTGGTGGGGTACCGGTAGGAGGCACACGTCCACGGGAGATCTGTTGCTCGCTGTGGCTCGCTACGTGCAGGTCACCACCCGCACGTCAGCTGCGTTGACGTAAAACTCGCGATGATTGTAGGAGATCTGGTAATAGACGGTCTGGCCGAGGATGACCGTGTGATCGTCCGGCAGGCTGGAATTGATGGTGACGGCGTAATAGTAGTCGTCGGGAACATGGCCGCTAGTGACGTACTCCTGCCCGGCGGGAATGGTGTACGACAGGGGCACGATCGTCTGCACGGGAACGGCGGGCGGGTAGGCGGAAGCCTCGGGATAGGCCCTGCCGTATACCGGGATCGAGGTGAGGCCAGGCTTCGGTGTGATCACCGTCCCGCCGCTGAACCGCGCTGTCTGGCCGGCGCCAGGTGGGTTGTAGATCCATCCCTCCTGGCCGTCATACCAGATGCCGGTCCAGGCGCCCTGCTGCCCGGCGACCACGTAGGACGCGCCGGCGGCCGCTTTGTCCGACCAGTCGGAGTCTTCAAGGGTGCCCGGTGAGCCGTCAGGGTGCAGGATCGGGTCGCTGAGCAGCGGTGAGCTGGCGTTTGGTGCGGTGTGGAGATAGACGAAGTTCGCTGGCTGCGCAGGGAGCGTCACGCAGGTGCCGCTGGAGCAGTCAGTGACCGGTGGCTGGTTGCTCGCGAAGTTGGGCGAGATCGTCACCACCTGATGGCCGCCCCTCGCGGCACTGCCGGCAGTCGCCTGTTCGGCGTGGTCGCTCACGCCTCTGAGCAGAGCCATGTAGTGATTCCAGTCCCAGTACGGGCCGGGATCCCAGTGCTGTGCCGCAGTGTAGTAATCCGTGGGGCCCGCGAGATTGTCGTGACCGAGTATGTGCGCGCGGTCCAGCGGGATAGCGTACCTGGCTGCGAGATAGCGGACCAGGGTGGCCGATGCCTGGTACATCGCCTCGGTGTACCAGGTCGCGCCCTGCGCCGCGAAGCCCTCGTGCTCGATGTTGATGGCGTGCATGTTGACGTACCAGTTGCCGGCGCCCCACGACACGTCCTGCGGGTGCACCATCTCGGTGACGGCACCGGCGGAGGAGATCACGTAGTTGGCGCTGACGTAGGAGGCCGGGTCCTGGAAGGTGCTGATGGCGCTGTCGTACGAGCCCTCGGTGTCATGGATGATGATGTATTTGATCTTCATGCCGGAGGGCCGGCTGGCGAGGTCGTAGTCGCCGTAGTTTGTCGGGTCGTTCGGGTCGTCCTGCGCATAGGCTGCGGGGACGAACTGGCAGTTGAGGGTGGACGGGCAGTCAACCGCGCCGGCTCCCGGGCCGTGGACTATGCCAGGCGCTGGCTTCAGGCCCAGCTTGCTGATCATGCTGCGCGCCGGAACCAGCCCCGGCGTGGCGGTCAGCCGCATGGCCTGGCCATCCGGTGTGCCAAGTGAGGCGCCGTCGCGCAGTGCCGAGAAGACGTCATCGGCGAATGACTGCGCCAGCGGCGCGGCCGTGTCGCCGCTGTAGTCCGCGACCGCGCCGTACCAGCCGCTCAGTGTCGAAGGCAACCGGCCGCCGTCGAGCTGGCGCGCGTAGCTGGCCAGCACCGCTGCCGCGCCACGGATGTTCTCCCAGTCGCTGGACTTGAGCGCAGCCGGCGAGACATGCAGCAGTCTCGATGCCGCATCGAGCGTGTAGTGCGTCTTGACGATGATCGCGGAGTGCGGCGCCGGTCTCGCCGGATCTCCGCGATCGGTGCCTGCCACCGGGATCGGGCTGGTGAGATCCATCAGGCCATATCCGCCATCGACACTGGGGGAGGCCCCGTGCGGCTGCCACCGCGACTCGTTGTACGAAACCGCGAGCAGCACGCTGGCAGGCACGCCGAACTCCCTGGCCGCCGCCGCGAACATGGCCATCCGGGTCCCTGCCTGGCGAGCCGGGACCACATGCGCCGGGCTGTCCGCCGCGTCCGCGGCAGTGCTCACTAACGTCATCGCGCCACTGCCCGCCGCCAGCAGCCCGGACGCCAGCATGATCGCCATACCTGCTCGCAGGCGTACCTTCATATGCTGAGACACCACAATCCCACCTCACCTCGGTGATCGTCTGCAGTCATCCATGTACGCACATTTTGGTAACGGCCAAAGCGCATTTGAACGATCCTTTTCCTGACGCCAGGAACGCACGGTTCCGCCGCGCAAGGAATTCTGCTCCGCGGCGCTAACACGTCGTTAACAGCTCGGGTAACCAACCGCTGCGCCTGCTACCCAACGCGCGCAGGGCTAGCCGTCGGCGACGGCGGCGTCGACCTCTGCGCTGCGCGCGGCGAGTTCCGCGGCGTACCTCTCCTCGTCCATCCGCTCGGCGATCTCCTCGTCGTCGCGCATCACCGAGTCCAGGTCCACCGTGGCCGCATCGAGCACCCCGAGGTCGGCGTAGGCGTGCTGCACTTTCGGCCCCCACAGCCCGATGTCTTTCACGCACGGCACGATCCTGCTGAAGAGCAGCGACCGGAACGCCTGCTGGACGGGCGAGTTTTCGCTGAACTCCACGCACTCGGCCACGTCGAAGCCCATCCGGTCCCAGACTTCGCGCGCCAGGAACCTGTTGCGCATCAGGTAACAGCCCTCAACGACGAACTCCTCGCGATCGGCCCGCTCCGCCGCAGTAAGTCCGGCGTAGTAGTCACGGAGGGCGAGCCGGCCGAATGCGACATGCCGCGCCTCGTCCTGCATGACGTACGCCAGAACCTGCTTGACCAGGGGAGTCGTGGCCATGTCCCGGTGCACGCCGAATGCGGCGAGGGCGAGTCCCTCGATCAGCACCTGCATTCCGAGGTAGGGCATGTCCCACCGCGAATCACTGAGCGCGTCCGCGAGCAGGTTCGCCAGGTCCGGGTTGACCGGGTAGTACAGGCCGATCTTCTCTCGCATGAACCGGGAGAACAGCTCGACATGCCGCGCCTCATCCATGGCCTGGGTCGCCGCGTAGAACTTCGAGTCCATGTCGGGCACGGATTCGACGATCCGCGCGGCCACCGTCAGTGCTCCCTGCTCGCCGTGCAGGAACTGGCTGAACAGCCAGGCCGACAGATGGTGGTTCAGGTCGGCGCGCTCGGCATCGGAGAGGACATCCCACTGGCGTGAGCCGTAGATGGGGCAGAACTCGTCCGAAAGCCCCATCACGTTGGTGGGATCCACCGGGAGTTCCCAGTCGATCCGCTTGGCCGCGTCCCACTGCTTGTCCTTGCCCCGCTGGTAGAGGTCGAGCAGGCGGCTCCGGCCGTCGTCGTACTCCCAGCTGAAGCGGGCGGCGCCAGTCGCGGGGACGTCCCAGGTACCAGGCTTTACCGGGGTGGCGTAATGGTCGTATGTGCTCACAGCGGCTCCCCTGAGAGACGTATGGCTACATATTACTGGCTGGTAGCACATTGCTCCAGGGCTGAGGGCGTGGAGCTTAGAGGCAGACGTTCGGCTCGTGGTCGGCGTGCCCGGTAGGTTCCAGCTGAAAGGTCGAATGCGCCACGTCGAAATGGCCGCGCAGGCATTCCTGGAGGGCGTCGAGCATGACCGCGCTCCGGCCGCCCACCAGAACCCCGGGGTCCACCACCACGTGCGCGGAGAGGATGGGGAGCCCGGACGTGATGGTCCACGCGTGCAGGTCATGCACGTCGCTGACGCCGTCCAGTTCGGTCATGTGACGGCGCACTTCGGCCAGGTCGACTTCCCGCGGGCTCGCCTCCAGCAGCACGTCCAGCGCGTCCCGCAGCAGCCGCCAGGTCCGGGGCAGGATGAGCGTGCCCACCGCCAGCGAGGCGATCGGGTCAGCCAGGGTAAATCCGGTGGTCGCGACTATCACCCCGGTCAGGATGACCGCGACCGCGCCGAGCGTGTCCGAGGCGACCTCCAGGAAGGCACCGCGGGTATTCATGCTCTCCGACTGGGCCTGGCGGAGCAGGATCATCGACACACTGTTCCCGGCCAGCGCGACGAACCCGAAAATCACCATCAGGCCGGATCCGACGGCAGGTGGTGCGGCGATCCGCTTCGCGGCCTCGACCAGGATGAATGCGGCCATGCCGAGCAACAGCAGGGCGTTGGCCGTGGCGGCGAGGATTTCCGCCCGCGCATAGCCGAATGTCCGGCGCTCGGTGGCTGGCCTGGCCGCAAAGTAGGCCGCCAGCAGTGACAGGCCCACCCCCGCAGCGTCCGCGGCCATGTGGGCCGCGTCGGCAAACAGCACCAGCGATCCGCTGACCAGCGCCCCGGCGATTTCCAGCACCGCGATCGCGGTGCTGATGGCCATGACCGCGGTCAGCCGACCGCGGTGGCGGCCGGTAGCCGTCACCCCATGCCCGTGCCCGTGCCCGGCCGACATGGCCCCTGACAACCTCCCTTGCTCGGGTTCCTGGCTATGAACCCTTGTCAGAAGAGTCTTTCCCCTCCGGGGGCGTCCCGGTACCCGTCGCCAGCAGTTCGTAGGCCGGATTAATCATCACTGGCCCCTCTTCGCGCAGGCCAACCGGCCCGCGGAAGCGGACCCGGGCCGCGCAAATGACGCCAGGAATGTGCGAGCGGCCGTAGAACAGGGCGGTCAGGTCGCCGGTCGAATCCGAGATCTCGACCGCGAGCACGGAGTTCCGCTCCACCGGGCGGATTTCGACCGCGCGAATGCGGCCCTCCACGGTGGCCCGGCCGGGCTTGGTGATCGACCCGATGGGGTTGACACCGGCCGACGGGGCCGGCCTTTCGTAGCTCGGGCGGTATCCAGCCGGCGTGTCCGGGGGCGGCTCGGCTGGCCGGCGGCCCGAACGGCGCCGGAGCAGCCCCCGCGGTGGGGATGGAGGCGCCTCGTCAATGACCGTGGGCACGCCATCTGGCCCGGGAGTGCCGTCGGGCGGTACGGGTGCGGCCGCTGTCGGCTCGCTGGCCGCCACGGGCACGCCTGCCGTCGTTGGCTCGCCAGCCGCGAGATCG
>OCZT010005948.1_pt1 | contig 12109 bp, 2 predicted proteins | sample 1539031 | NCBI WGS metagenome assembly OCZT01 (sample SAMEA3539308, study PRJEB22396) | soil metagenome | biome: tundra; feature: field; material: soil | place: USA | collected 2010-05 | depth 0.15 m
CCTCCTGTCCTTGTCTCATACAGAATGCCATAAATTTAGCTAAGTGAACAGTATTAGGGCTAGGCCTCTGCCATCACGGCCTGCACCCGCTCAACAATCTCTGGCTCGCGCAGAACGCTGCGCGGCTTCAGCATGTGCTGGACCTCAAGCATCAGCTTATGAATCCCCGCGTCTTCGTAGGCAAGCTTGCGCAGCGCAGCGCCGAACTTCAGCGCATTCTCCAGGTCCGCGGGCCTCTCGCCCTCCGTGAGTGGATCGAGAAAGTCTGGAACGACTGCCGTGGCCCATGGAGCATCAATAATGGGTTGGGCCTGCGCCAGGAACTCGCCGGGCACTGAGCCAATCCCATTGCCCTCCTCTGCCGATGAAGTGAGCAGATCGCGCAGAAGGCAAGCCTCCTTGGCGGCGACGCTCATGCCCTGGCCATAGATTGGATTGAACCGGCTAATCGTGTCGCCGAAGGGAATGAGCCCGGCGGGGAACTTCTCAAGGTTCTCGAAATGCCTCCAGCGGCTGGCCTTGAAGCCGTATCGCGAGATGGGGGTGCGCCGCGTAGCGCCTTTGATGGCCTTGTGAATGGTTTGCGTGCGCAATCGCTGCGTGAACTCGAGAAAGCCGGCTTCATCGTCCGGCGGCTTTGCATCGTGACTGCCGAGGAGACCAAGGATCCAACCACTGCCCTCGATGGGCGCCAACAGGGCGCCCTGCGGTTCCTCGGAGGGTCGGCAAGGGTCAAAACCATCTTCCAGGTTGATGGAGCGTCTTGAGGAATCTCGAATTCCGTGGTGGAATAGCCCATTTCAACGCCCACAGTGGTTTCTTTAGGGGCCTGCAGCCCGAGTGCGGCGAGCAGGTTGAGCGTGAGCTGGCCGTTGCTGCTGGCATCGATGACCAGGTCCGTGGGAATATCCTCCACCTTGCCATCGGAATGGAGACAGGTAACGCCCGTGACTCGGGCTCCATCCTCGGTGGTGATCAACTGCTGGGCACGGCAGCGCTCGATGGTCTTGATGTTGCCCATCGCCGCGAAGTGCTTTCTCACCACAGATTCAAGCAGCGGTCGCGTCATGCTATACGCTTTGAAGCCAAGATCACGCTTCGGAAAGGACTCATAGCCAGGAAACTGCCACTCAGCGTCCAAGGACACCGTGAGCAGCCGCGCCCCAGCAGCAGAGAGGCTCTGCTCAAACCCGGGGAAAAGTGAAGACAACGCCCGCTGTCCACCGGCAAGGAGGACGTGCAGGTGTTTGGATTGAGGCGTACCTGGGCGTGGCGACGCACCTGTCGGAAGCGCGTCATTCTCAAGAACAATGACTTGATCGAAGTGGTCTGCGAGCACGCGCGCCGCTGGCATCCCGGCCATTCCCGCACCAATAACGACAGCCTGCCTGCCAAAATTTAAGGTCATGAGCGCTTCTCCTGGGTGGGGTTCGGGGGGCGTTCGAGCGCTCTTGAGGGGAAGAGCAATCGTCCAGAAAAAGCCTAACACGAGAAATGTGGCCCAGACTTGTCTGTCTGAAAAAAGCAAGGGCCGCGCTCATTGAGCATTTCTGCCCGATCCATTAATCGGCAGATCACCCGCAGGACTAATCGCAGGCGTGGTTCTGAATGCGACGAGCGCATTCGATTCGGGAGGCACAAGACGATCCTGCTCGAACGCTTCCCAGTCTGCCAGCGTGACGCTGAGCTGGTTCAGGTGGGAGTCGGCCAATTGAAATGGCTCATGCGGAATTAATGGGTGGGCTCGGCGAGTATCTTTGTTGCATGGATAGGACAGCCGGATTCGGGTGTAAGGTATATTATTCCTAGTGAGATGGGAATACGTCGTCGTTCCGCGGCGTGCCCGTCTGAGATGTCGCTTCCCCAAGCCCCAAGCCCCAGGCAGTTCTTGAAGACAGAACATGAGTGACTCCACGCGGTCTGATGAGAAGGGTTTCCCCAAAAAGCCCGGCACAGCGGGCGTCGGAACCCCGTTTGCCGGAGAGAGTTCTTCGGGCAACATCGCGATACCTCAAGAGAAGCGGCCCCAGTTCGATCCCGACGCGACAATCATCGAAACAGGCCCCCGAATTGATCCCCCAGCAAAGTCAGTAGACGCCGACGCTACCATTGTCGATTTCAGACCGATGGTGTTAGATGCCAACGCTACGATGGCGCCGGGGACTTCGGTTCGGCAAACACCATCGCCGCGATCGCCCTCCCGCCCGGTTTCCGAAACGCAAGCCAATGCAGCCGAATTACAGATTGGCGATTTGCTTGGCGGACGTTACGAACTCGTGGCACTGCTTGGTGAAGGCGGCATGGGCGCTGTCTACAAGGCTCGAGACATAGAGCTGGAGCGAGAAGTCGCGCTCAAAGTAATCAAGCCCGAGTTGGCGGATCATCCTGAGATTCTGCAGCGTTTCAAACAGGAGCTGATTCTCGCGCGCCAGGTCACGGACCGGAACGTCATCCGCATTTTCGATATCGGGGAAGCAGGAAAGACCAAGTTCATCACGATGGAGTATCTGGAGGGTGAGAACCTGCACCAGATCCTGAAGCAACGGGGCAAACTGGAGGTTGCGGAAGCGGTCGACATCATGGAACAGGTGGCCAGTGGGCTGGCTGCCGCTCACCGGGAAGGAATCATCCACCGCGATTTAAAGCCGGGCAACATCATGCGCGACAAGAGCGGCCGCGTTGTGGTGATGGACTTTGGATTGGCCCGCACATTCTCCGGCGATGGAATGACGCGCGCCGGCGCCATGCTGGGGACGATCGAATACATGTCTCCGGAGCAGGCGCAGGGCATGGAACTGAAGGCCAGCTCGGATATCTTCACGCTCGGTTTGATCCTGTATGAGTTACTGGCCGGGGTAACGCCATTTTATGCGGAAAGCGCGATCGCGAGTTTACTGAAGCGCGCACAACAACGCGCTGTACCGTTGGCAGATGTCGACCGACATATCCCGGGCACGCTGAGCAACATCGTCAGCAAATGTCTCGAGAAGGAACCGGCAAACCGCTACCAGAGCGCACAGGAACTGGATGCGGATCTGCGCGCCTGGCAAGGCAAAAGTGGCGGCAAGAAGGTCTCTGCATCATCGGCGCGGCTGCGCCTGAACCGTGTTCGGGAACTTCCCTGGCAGCGTCTGGCGGCCACGGGCGTTCTGATTGTAGCGATCGCCTCCGGAATTGCCTGGTACGCCATCAGGAGGCAGCAGGCCACAAAATCAGCGCAGCATGGCCCGGTTTCTGTGCTGGTTGGCGACTTTGCGAACCATACCGGCGACCCGGTTCTGGATAACACCCTGGAGCCGATGATGGGTGTGGCCCTGGAAGGCGCTAGCTTTATCAACTCCTACAGTCGCGGGGATGCGCGTAAGCAGGCGATGAAACTCCCGAATCCCACGGACAAACTCGACGAGCAGTCAGCGCGGCTGGTGGCGGTAAACCAGGGGGTCAACGCGGTAGTTACGGGCGAGATCAGCTTGCGAGGCAACGAATACGATATATCGGCGATTGCGCTGGATGCGGTGAGCGGCAAAGTTCTGGCAAAAGCAGAAGTCACCGCCAGCAATAAAGACGATATTCTGCGCGCACTTCCCCAACTGTCGGCCCCGATTCGCAAAGCTCTCGGCGACGCCACGCCGGCCTCGGTGCAGTTCGATGAAGTGAGCGGAGGTTTTACGGCCTCATCGCTGGAGGCCGTACACCAGGACGCCCTGGGCGTTGACGAACAGTTCGCGGGTAAGTTCCAGGAGGCGTTCGATTCGTTCCAGAAGGCTGCGGAACTGGATCCGAAGTTTGCGCGGGCATACACAGGCATGGCGGCCATGGCCCAGAACCTGGGGAGATCAGGGGACGCCGTAAAGTACATGAAGCTGGCGATGGAACACGTGGACCGCATGACCGAGCGGGAACGCTATCGCAACCGCGGGCTTTACTATCTGACTGCGGGTGACTGGCAAAAATGCGTTCAGGAATATACGCAGCTGGTTACTCACTACCCCGCCGATCGCGTAGGTCAGAACAACCTTGCCACCTGTTATACGCAATTGCGCAACGCGCCGAAGGCGCTGGAGGCGGCGCAACATGCAGTTGAGATTGTCCCCAAGGGGGTGGGACCGCGGCTGAACCTGGCATTCATCAGTTCATTTGCCGGAGATTTTGCCGCCAGCGAAAAAGAGGCGCGCACTGCGCTGATGATCAGTCCCTCGGCCGCTCAGGGATTCCTGGTGCTTGCCGAAGCCCAGCTCGGACAGGGGGAGATGGACAAGGCAGCCGAAACTTACCATCAGCTGGAGAAATTTGGCCCGCTGGCCGCATCGACCGCGAATGCTGGACTCGCCGATCTTGCTGCTTACCAGGGGAAGTATGAAGAGGCAGCGCGCATCCTCCTGCAAGGAGCTGCCGCCGATGTGTCGGCCAAGATGGCCGACAACGCCGCAAGAAAGTACGTGGCGCTTGCGAACATGGATGAAGTGCAAGGACACCATGTGGCAGCGCTCACCGATATTGGCAATGCGTTGGCGAACAGCAAGTCCACCCAGATTGAGTTTCTGGCAGCGAGCATCTACGTGGATTCTGGAGATTTCGCAAAAGCACAAAAGCTTGCAACGAGCCTCTCTTCCGAACTGACAAGCGAGCCGCAGGCCTATGGCAAGATCATCGAGGGGACGATCGCACTGAAGCGGAAAGACGTAAATGGCGCAGTTAAACAGATGACAGCCGCGAACAACCTGCTGGACACCTGGATCGGCCGCTTCGAATTGGGACGCGCGTACCTGGACGCAGGAGCGTTCACTGAGGCTGATTCAGAATTCGATCAATGTGCGAAGCGGCGAGGCGAAGCCATCGAACTATTTATGGATAACGTGCCGACTTATGCTTATTTTCCGGCCGTGTATTACTACCAGGGGCGCGTGCGGGAAGAAATGAAGAGCGAGGGGTTCGCGGATTTTTATAAGACCTATCTCAGCATCCGCGAGAATTCGACGGACGATCCGCTGGTTCCCGAAATCCGCCACCGTATCGGCCAATAGAGACTTTTCCAACAGCGCTGGTGGTTGCTTTCGGCTATTGACCGTGGCCGTGAAATACACCGGTTGCAGGCAATTCCAGGCATCGCGGTTTACGCCTGCTCGCCAGGAATTGCAGTGCGCTTTGCTGATTGCGGACTAATTTGGAAAGCCGCGCTGAGCGCGAATGCGCATTACCTGTCAGCCACGCTCAAGCAAAATACCGGTGACAATGCCGACGCACAGGGCCGGTACCACTCTGTAGCCGGCACGCTGGATAAATTGAAGTGGATGGCGGTGCCGAGAAGTTACCCCGCCACCGCTTCATTAGAATTTTGCACACTGCCCCTGTTTCGAGAGTGCGGTGTTTCCACCACCCGTGATCGAGGTGTTGCCCTGGCACTGCAGCGCCGCTGTAATGACGTTGCTGAAAACCTGCGTAGACCCGATGTTGTTCTGGTCCTGCAAGCTCCCGCCGACCTTGTTCCCATTCACTGTGGTTGCCCCGGTGTTGCCCTGTACTTGCAGGTTCGCATTGATGGTGTTCCCAATCACCGTGATTGCCGCAGTGTTGTTCTGGACCTGGACGTTACCGCTGACGGTGTTCCCATTTATTGTGGTTGCCGCAGTGTTACTGATAACCTGCAAGTTGCCCTTGATCACGTTGCCTGCACAGGACGGCGAGCCAGAGCCGATCAGCACCGAAGTCCCATTGCTCTGGTACTCCAGATCACCGACCACCGTCGTGGCGCACACCTGGTTCGTAGCCGATCCTTTTGGAATGTTCTGGATTTGGAGGTTGCCCTTGATGTTGGAAGAAGGGCCAATGGAGTAAGTACTGGCGCCGCTGATGGTCACGTTGCCGCCGACAGTAGCGCCGCTGAGTACGAGGTTGCCGCCCGTCTCAGTAACGTTCCCCGTTGCACCTCCGCCCACAAAGACACAGTTCTTTCCGCTGGCAACGGTCAGGTTACCGTTGAACGTGCCACTGTAAGCGCCATTGCAAGCACTTGAAGTGGGAACCGAGCCGGTGAATGTAACTGTGAGGGTGCCGTTCACAAAGTTGAATGTGTAGTTGGCCGATGCCAGGGTGGTTCCCAAGCTTGCAACGATCGGGTAGGGACCGGGAAGGCTCGTTTGGACCGCCGTCGTGGTTAAACTTGGGCCACCAGTTACCGCCGTTGAGGTGTCGTTATTTACGAACCCGACATAGCCAGCTGTAAGCGTGGGATTCGGCAAGCCGTAAGCTCTCGTTACACTGTTGGCGGTCACGACGAGAGTGGCCTTGTTCACCACGATGCTCCGTTGCACTTGCGCGGCTGCCTGGTAATTCGTGCTCCCTGCCTGGTTGGCATCGATCACCAGGATTCCCGCCCCTTTGATCGTTAATAAGTTGCCCGAGATCGTCGCCGTTCCCGTGCTGGTCCCGTCGATTGTGAACACTACCGCTTTACCCGATGCGCCCCCGGCAGCCGTCAGCATGATCGGAGAAACTCCGTATGTGACTGGCAATGTCGGCGCCGTGAACGTGATCGTCTGTGTGGCTAGCGTTGCGACCACCGTCGCTGGTGCTGAATTGGTGCTGTTGTAGGTGGTGTCAGCCGCCTTGGCCGCCGTCACCGAACAGGTTCCTGTGCCGCTGGTCATGCTGACCAGGCCCGAGGTGGCGTTCACCGAGCAGGCACCGGTAGATGCAAAGGTTAAAGCGCCCGTACCGCTGCCGCCCGAACTTCCCACCGTGAAGGTGGCGTTATAAGGCTGAGCCGAGGCCGGCATGTTGGTCACCGTCAGCGTCGCCTCGGTGGCGAGCGATGCTCCCACCGTTGCTGGCGCTGAATTGGCTAGGCTGTAGTTGTTGTCTGCAGCCTTCGATGCTGTCACCGAGCAGGTTCCCGTGCCGTTGGTCATGGTGACCAGGCCCGAGGTTGCGTTCACCGAGCAGGCACCGGAGGATGTGAAGGTTAAAGCGCCCGTACTGCTGCCGCCCGAGCTTCCCACCGTGAATGTAGCGTTATAAGGCTGCGCCGTCGCCGGCATGCCAGTCACCGTGAGCGCTGCCTGCGCGATCATGGCGGCACTCACCGTCGCCGGCGCCGAAGTGATGCTGCTGTAGTTGTTATCAGCCGCCGTGGTCGCTGTCACCGAGCAGGTTCCGGTACCGTTGGTCATCTTCACCAGGCCCGAGGTGGCGTTCACCGAGCAGGCGCCGGTGGATGCGAAGGTCACAGCGCTCGTACTGCTGCCGCCCGAGCTTCCCACCGTGAAGGTCGCGTTATAAGGCTGAGCCGTCGCCGGCATACCGGTTACCGTCAGCGTCGCCTGTGTGGCCAGCGTTGCGCCCACCGTCGCTGGTGCCGAAGTGTTGCTGCTGTAGTTGTTATCAGCCGCCTTGGTCGCTGTCACCGAGCAGGTTCCGGTACCGCTGGTCATCGTCACCAGGCCCGAGATGGCGTTCACCGAGCAGGCGCCGGAGGATGCGAAGGCCACAGCGCCCGTACCGCTGCCGCCCGAGCTTCCCACCGTGAAGGTCGCGTGATAAGCCTGTGCTGTGCCCGGCATGCCGGTCACCGACAGCGTCGCCTGCGTAACCTGCTGAATGGTCAACGTGCCATTCACATAAAGGAAAGAGTAATTCGCCGCAGCCAGCGTGCCGGTCGATACCGTGATTGGATAAGTGCCGGCAGCGCTCCCGGTAGTTGCAGTCGTAGACAGCGCAGGTGTAGTGCCATTTAATACCGCAACTGTATCCAACTGCCCCGAGCCGTTATTCACAAAGCCGGTGAGTTGGTATGTCAACTGCGACGACGGGGGCACCGTCTGCCCGTACCCAATTGTGAGGCCATTTGCCGTGACCTTGAGCACTGCGGGGTAAATGGTGAACGAATGGGTCACCGAGGTGGCGCTATAGAATGGGTTGGCTCCGGGGGCCGGCGCCGGGGCCGACGCCGTGATGGAGCACACACCAACACCTGTAATGATGCCGCTGGTGTTGCATGGTCCGGATGAGCTGTAGCTGACCAGCATCCCGGAGGAGGAGTGAAGCGTCGCCAACGAGAACGTGTTGCCGTAAACCAGATCTGGCAATGGCGCGAAGGTGATGGTCTGCGACTGAGTGGCGGAACCCTGCGCCAGGATCGCGAATGTTCCTGACACAGAATTTGCTGCATTGTAATAGGGAGGGGTGCCCGTTTGCGACGGGTCTGTGCCTGGTTGCGACGCGGTGATGGTGCAGTTTCCTGTGCCTATGAGGGTGATGGCGGCCGAGGAAACGCCGTTGTTGAGGGATGAGCTGCCGACGGAGCAAGTTCCCGTGGCGCCGAAGTTGACCAGCAACCCGCTGGACGACGTGGCCGTCACATTGAATGGTTGCGGCCCGGGAAGAGCAACCGAGCTCTGCAAGGTGCCCAGGGTGATTGTCTGGTCATTCTTAAGCACCGCCGGCACCGAAGGTAGGCTCTGGCGTTGCGTGGGATCGACAACAGGTATCGAAGCAAGAGTGGTCCCTATCGTGTAGATCACGGTTGGTGAAGTCGTATCCGGGTTGGTGTCAATGAATGTTGTCGCGGGTGGATTTCCACCGACACCGCTGACACTGCCGATCACTATCGGCCCGTTTCCGGAGTCGCGATAGATGGTGTAGGTGGCGACGACACCGAAAGCTGGCGCAACCCAATCGATCCTGACGGTCTGGGTTGGACCTGTCCCGAGTTTTGTCTCGGTGGGTGAAGACGGAGGCCGAACGATCGAGTTGGCAGTTTCGTAAGTCAACTCGTCGGTGGTGGTGCCGCCGCTGCCGAGCGTGACATTGCCGCCGCTGCCGAGCGTGACGTTGCCACCGCTGCCCAGGGCAATGGTTCCGCCGCTGCCGAGCGTGACGTTGCCGCCACTGCCCAGCGTGACCGTACCGCCGCTGCCCAGGGTAATATTGCCACCGCTGCCCAGCGTGATGGTGCCGCCACTGCCGAGCGTGACGTTGCCGCCGCTCCCCAGCGTGACGTTGCCGCCGCTCCCCAGAGCGACAGTGCCGCCGCTGCTGCCGAATGTGTAATTTCCACCGGCGCCAATTGAGATAGGAGATCCGCCCGTAGGCGTCACGGTTCCGCCGCTACCCAGCGTGACGGTCCCGCCGCTGCCAAGTGTGACGTTGCCACCGCTGCCGAGTGTAATGGTCCCACCACTGCCCAGCGTGACGTTGCCGCCACTGCCGAGAGTGACATTGCCGCCACTTCCCAGTGTGACGGTGCCGCCCGCGCCGAGCGTCGCGGTTCCACCGCTGCCAAGGGTGACGTTGCCGCCGCTACCCAGTGAAGTGCCGCCACTGCCCAGGGTGACGGTTCCACCGCTACCCAAAGTGACATTGCCGCCGCTGCCCAGGGTAACTGTGCCGCCGCTGCCCAGGGCGATGGTGCCGCCACTTCCGAGCGTGACGTTGCCGCCGCTGCCGAGCGTGACGTTGCCGCCGCTGCCTAGGGCAATGGTGCCGCCGCTGCCCAGCGTGACGTTGCCACCGCTGCCTAGGGTGACATTGCCGCCGCTGCCCAAGGCGATCGTGCCTCCGCTGCCCATCGTGACGTTGGCGCCGCTACCGAGGGTGACATTGCCGCCGCTGCCCAGCGTAATCGTTCCACCGCTGCTGTCGATGTTGTAGGAGTCTCCTGGTTGGACCGTCACCGTGCCGCCACTGCCCAGTGTGATGGTTCCGCCGCTGCCCAGCGTCACATTGCCGCCGCTTCCGAGCGTGACGTTGCCGCCGCTGCCCAATGTGATGGTGCCGCCGCTGCCCAGCGTGACGTTGCCGCCGCTGCCCAGAGTGACATTGCCGCTGCTGCCCGGCGTTACGGTTCCACCGCTACCCAGGGTGACGTTGCCACCGCTGCCCAGGGTGACATTGCCGCCACTACCCAGGGTGATGGTGCCACCGCTGCCTAGGGTGACGTTGCCACCACTGCCCAGGGTCACGGTTCCGCCGCTGCCCAGGGTGACGGTGCCACCACTGCCCAGAGCGACATTTCCGCCGGCACCAATGTTCAGCGGCGCCGAGGTTGAACCCCACGAAAGCACGCTCGCCAGGGATGCAAACTGGCCGCCTGTGGCGCCAATCTGGCGCAGGTCCATGTTGGAGATGTCGTTGAATCCCCGCATCGTCTCATTGGGCTGGCCATCGAAATTAATGTCCTGCGGACTTGACCACGGCGGAGTAATGGGTGCGATGGGCGCATCTACGCGATAGGCCGAATCTCCGCTGAGCGGACTGCCGTCACAATGGCGCGTGGCGGGGCTGGCCGTGGTCACGCCGGCAACGTAAGGAACGTACCAGGCCGAGGTTGGGAACGTCGCGGCGCTGTTGGAGGGGCCGGTAAGGTTCTTCACCGAACCCGCCGAACTTTTGGCGATGGTGGTCAGCGCTTGATTAGAGAAAGCAAGTGATTGATTCGGTCCCAGGAGATCGAGCTGGAACAGATAGTTCATCACGCTCTGGTAGTTCGGCTTGCAATTGGCTTCGAACGTGGGTACATAACTGCCGGGCGTGTCATAGTAGAGCCCGCCGTGGCTCAAGCCAAGTGTGTGGCCAATCTCATGGAACAGCGTGCCGGCAATTACATTGGCGCGCTTGCTCATGTCCTGGTTGGGGGCGGTCAACCAGAGCCCCAGGGTGATGGCTGAATCGGCGCCGCCCAGGTCGGAATAACCGGAGATGCTTGTGACCGTGCCTGAAGTGAGTCCAATAACAGGTTCAGGCAATGTGTTGTTGGGATAGCTCCAGTCGGGTACGCCGGGAGTTGCCACGGTCATTGTCTTCGAATTTGCACAACCTGTCGTGTTGTACACGCCGTTGAGGGCCGGGTTTCCAAGCACGCCGGAGATCGTGATGCGGCTTGGGCAAAGGTTAATCCCGTTGCCTCGGTCGGTGGTCACAAGGGTGGTTACACCGCTTGCCACATTAATCGACACCAGGGAACCGTAACGGGAGTTCCAGGCCGGAATTGTCAGTGAGTGGCCGAAGAGAACGTAGTGATAGCTGTCCTTTCGCCCATATTGGAATCGGGTGCTGCAATCGCCGCCGGTCGCGCATGCCGTAAGATTTTTCGGCCACAGCTTCGAGAACTCCAAGCTGTTTTTCCAGGCGATCACTCCCGGCTGACCCGGGAACTGACATAGCGGCTGCCCAGGCGAATCCGTGCAGGTGTCTTCAGGAACAGCATTTCTGACGTCGAGATGCAACTGTATGCCAGACGCGGCGAATGCCTTCTGGACCATCGCGAGCGGATCGTTGCCGTCAGCATCGGGCGAGGGGAACAGATTCTCCTTGGTGGGATCGCACGAGCCGTCCGACAGTACGCCGCCGCACATCCAATCGAGTTGAACGAAGAGGTCCTTGTGGCCGTGTTGCGCACCGGGCAAAGCTACCCAGAATCCGGTCTTCACGTCGTAATAGCCTGGTTGTCCTGCATTGGGATCGCCCACCGGGGGGCCAGTCTTCCAGGCGTCAAGAATTCCGTCGTTATCGCTATTCTTGACCGGCGTGCTGAGAATAACTGCAGCGTACGCGTTGCCGGGATTGAGCGTGGCGTTGTACTTGTCCGATTGTCCGAGCACGACAGAACTTGAGCTATTGTTCCAGGTTCCACCAGAGGCGAACAGGTTGGTGGTCACTCCGGTGCCTCCCGCTCCGCCAACCGCGTCATAGAACCCTTGAATAGTCTGGCCTAGGGGGCTCGTAGTGAGCGAGGAGCCGTCGTAGATGACCACCGATTTGAGGGGAATGTTCGGAGCCATTACGCGATAAACAGCCACGAGACTCGCACCCTCGGTGAGCGGGAGTGCCGTTCTTCCGTCTGGAAATGAGACCGTATGCGCGCCAGAAACCAGGCGAACTCCGCTGCTCGGATTCGCCGGAAGATAGGCATTCACGTCGGCGCGATACACGCGCAGCGTTCCGCTGAACGCACCGTCGGTATAGGGGAGGTCGTTTCCAATTTTCTGGCCGGTGATGGGATACCCGCGGAATGTTCCATTGCTGCCCGAGGGCGAGGCGGTATTTTCCAGCGTCTCCCAGTACACGTAAGCAGCCAGAATGTCGGCGCCATTAGGAACACCCAGCGTGCCTC
>OCZT010005949.1_pt1 | contig 12108 bp, 13 predicted proteins | sample 1539031 | NCBI WGS metagenome assembly OCZT01 (sample SAMEA3539308, study PRJEB22396) | soil metagenome | biome: tundra; feature: field; material: soil | place: USA | collected 2010-05 | depth 0.15 m
GGTGCTGGTGTGGTTGATCATGTCCTCGTACGCTGCCATGTAGTCATCCCAGCGGAGCCGCTCGTGCAAGTCGCCTTCTGAAAACTTCCAGTTCTTTCCCGGGTCATTCAATCGCTCCAGGAATCGCTTCTCCTGCTCCGCTTTGGAGACGTGCAGAAAAAATTTCAGAATCACCGTGCCGTTGCGGACCAAGTGGCGCTCGACGTCGTTGATCGACTCGAAGCGATGTTGCCAAAACTTCTTGCTGGGCTCGGTGAATCCGGGCAGATGTTCCTGCTTGAGCAAGTCAGGGTGTACCCGTACCACCAATAACTCTTCGTAGTGGGAGCGGTTGAAGATGCCGATACGGCCGCGTTCGGGCGACTCGCGATAGGTCCTCCACAGGAAGTCGTGGCTGAGTTCGTGCTCGGATGGCGTTTTGAAGCTGAAGACCTCGCAGCCTTCAGGGTTGACCCCCGACATCACGTGCTTGATGGTGCCGTCTTTCCCGGCCGCATCCATGGCCTGGAGGATCAGCAGCAGGGCGTAGGTGTGCGAGGAATACAACAGGTCCTGGTACTTGGCCAGGCGCTGCACGTTTGCCTTCAGCTTGGATTGAGCATGAGCGTGCGACTGGTAGCCGCCTTTGAAAGCGGGATCGAAATCCTTTAGCCGAATGGGTTTGCCGGGTGTTGCCATCATGGACTTGGTCTTCATACGAGTTGAGATCATACTTGGATTTCCTCGGTTTGCCGAGCCCGGCGGGAATTTGGTAGTGGTGCCGTTTGATTTCCACAGGGCTTGAACGGTCAGTCCGACAGCGTAAACTCGGAGCATGGCAAAGCGAAAACTTCGGATCGTTCGCGAGACACCCCAGCTCGGCATTTGCGAATACTGCAATATGTCGTTCCCCGCCGCCAAGGGTGACGTTCGGAAGCAGTTTGAGGCGCACAAGTGCAAACTCACGGACAGCAGCCAGAATGCGCTGCGAGTCGTGCGTGAAGCGACCGAGAATAAGTGAGCTACCCCTCATCCCCTATCCGTTCCTGCATTGCCAGAAAATGCTCGTACTTCAAGAGCACGGCAAGCGGCTCGTCATTATCTTGGATCACCAGCGTCTTGTCGAGTGCTCGTAGCTGACTAACGTTTAATGCCCGCAGTCGGCTGATTCCGACGTGCTGAACGCTCGGATCAACATACGGGATGGTGACGTGATTCGCTTTAGCCATAACATCCCCTCTCAGGCACTCTTTTGCAGCGCCTTCAAAACCAGTTCCTTATCAATTCGCGCATTCGGCTTTCTTTCAGGCAACAACCCACACAGTTCTTCAAGAGACCACACATGATCCGTCAGCCCAGCTTCCATTGCAGGCGTAACGCGCAATGTCGAATGCACACGGCAGAAGTTGTAGTGAAAGAAGTAAAGCGCGACTTGGTGCGCGTGATTCTCGAATTTCTTGCTGAAACCATTCGTGAGCCGCGTAAAGCGCCGCATCCCCATCCTCATCGAAAGGTTCTGCCTCTCAACGTAGCTGGTGCTAACATGCTTCGGATCGGGGTTGCCGCTGACCATCTTCATGTCAGCTCCGATGCATTTGGCTGGACTGTATCGGCGCTGGTCGGCATCGGTCGGAGCGCCGTATATCTTCTGTAATTGTGCGTAGTCCACTTCCATCCCAAACGCGCCTTCAACCGCTTCTAAATATGCCTTGTGGCCGTCTGTGGTGATCTGCACTCGGCCACGGATGCGCTCGGCGCAATCCTGCATAAAGTCGAACGCCCATCCCGCATCCCGCCCACCAACTAGGTAGCTGACACAGAGTTTGGTATCCGCATCAATCGCCGTCCACGTCCAAACATCACCCCCATCCGTTCTGCTCTTGCTCTGGCGTGACGTTCTTTTTCTTCGCGCCCACGAAAGCCCAAATTTCATCGCACTGCAAGCGGCGAACCCGCACGTTGCGCACGTGGCTGTGATGATATGCAGCACAGGCGCATCCGGCATCTTCCAAGAGCCGAAGCACGGTATGTTTTCCCACTCCAAGCATTCGGCACGTCGCGTTAATGGAGTTTCCTTCGACCAACGCCGCTATGATCTGGCACCGCTTGGCTGTGTTTAGTTGATTCATGCTAACCTCTAAACTGCCTTTATTGTAGCACTATAACGGCACAAGTAAAGCTATAGGTTGCCGTTATAAAGTTTGTTTATGCTTTTCTTTATGCCTATGGTAAACTCCCAGACACATATAACGCTGATGATTACAAACGCAATTCCAACCCCGATTATGAACCATAAAAATACGACCAGCATTTCTGTCATCTGGTCATCACTGTCGTCGTGTTGACCTATGCCTTCGCCCATCGTGATGCCGGACTTAGATAAGCTGGCCGTTCTTATTACGCAAGCCGCCGACGCTGCCATTAGATCGGACCTTGAGGGACTAAGAAATTGGTATTTCGGTTGGCTCCTATTTACGACTGGGCTTGTTGTTCTAGGGCTCGCCATGGAGGCCCCCGAGGTTTGGCACGACACTGTTAGTTTTTTCAAGAAGCAACACAAGACCGCTCCAGACTGGGTTAAACCCGTCGCGGCGTTAGGGTGGGTGCTTATTATCGTAGGTGTCGCAGGAGAGGGGGTTGCAGAGGCTTTTGTGTCAAAAGCCGACGGCCTTTTACAGACATTCAACAACATCTTGTTAGCCGAGGCTAATAAGGCAGCAGGGAACGCCAAGGTATCAGCTGAGGTCGCGGCGTGGGCTGCCTCTCGCGCCAACACTGAAGCTGGCAGGGCCAAACAGAAGGCTGGCGAAGTAGCAAGACAGGCTAATACACTTGCGGCCCGCATCGCTAACGCGGACAGCCACCTGTCGCAACTGGAAGCGCAAGCCAGTAAGACAAAATCCGACCTGATTAACCTTGCTATCTGTAACGCGCCGAGAGTTATAAGCAACTGGTTTGTAACGGGAGGTGGAGGTACTAAATCGTATGCTGACCCGTTGCGGCCATTGGCTGGCCAAGTAGTTTTTATCGAAGTTGTTCCGGATGCCGAAGCCCGCCGTGCGGCACTCAATATCGCACGAACACTTGAGGATGCCCATTGGAACGTACAACTGTTGAAATTTGTAGACGGGCTTGCAGACGGTGTTTCGGTGCAACCATTTGTTTCACCACACAGCCGGTTGGCACCGGAGAGCATGGGAAAACCGGACTCGTATTGGCGTGCAATCGAGGTAGCAGGTCTGGCGGCAGACCAGTTGCTCGATTTTCTGCACTCATACAACTGGCAAGCGAAGAGAGGATGGCCGACCGATTCACATCTCAATATCGTAGATGTCTTACCGGTCGGAACGATACGGATACAAGTCGGGCTGTATCCACCCGCTATGTATGTGAATCCGCCAGGACAAAAGGAATATACATCCATCAGCAAAGAGATGAATGAACAGGCGAAACGTGTTGCAGATGAACAAATGGCTGAATTTGAGCGTGAACGCGAAAAACGCTTAGCGACGTTGCCTCCAGAACTTCGACGAGAAGTACAGGAAGCAAGAAAAAGAATGGAGGCAATGGAGGCTGAGAGCAAAAGGAGAATGAGCAGCGGACCGTGCCAAGTTCTCGATTCACGTTGACTGGTTCTTGACCGCTCTCCAGACTTAGATGCCACCTGTGGATGTGAAACGGCACCACTACCGGGAATTTTGCATAGTTGACCAACGAGGCCACAGTTTTACAGCGCTGCGGCATCCCGTGGGCGAAGCGTCACGGGTTGGCAACCTTTAACATTCTGAGATACAGTTTCTGACGCATAGGAGGAAGTATGCATAGAACTCGCAGAACCCTGGGCGTGCTTTTCCTGGTCCTGGTTTGTTTCGCGGCTATCGGGGTAGCGCAACAAGCGCAGCCCGTCCCCTCCAAGGATCAGTCGGTCCAGACCCCACCAAGCAGCGCTACGCAATCTCAGGGAGCCAATGAGACGCTCAGTCCAGAGAGTCAGGACCGGCTCATGAAAGAGGTTCGCCATGAGTTGATCATGCTGCCGTACTACGGCGTGTTCGACAATCTGGCCTTCCGCATTGACGGTCGTACCGTCACTCTGGAAGGACAGGTGACGCAGCCGGTTATGAAATCCGACGCTGAAAACGCGGTGAAGCGCATTGAAGGCGTGGAGAAGGTGGTCAACAACATTGAGGTCCTTCCGCCCAGCTCCATGGACGACCGTACTCGACGGGCGGTCTACCGGAGCATCTACAGCTATGGCCCACTCTTTAAGTATGGAGGCATGGCCGTTCCGTCCATCCACATCATCGTAAAGAGTGGACATGTCACGCTCGCAGGGGTGGTGGATAGCGAAGCCGACAAGAACGTGGCGGGCATGCGCGCCAACCAAGTCCCCGGCATTTTCCAGGTCACAAACAACCTTCGGGTTGTGAGTAGCAGTGGCCAAGGCAAGAGGAAATAGCTTAACCTGGATTATTCATGAGCCACGTATTTTTTTGGGTGTCATCCCGAGCAACGAGCGCAGCGAGGAGTCGAGGGACCCCTTTGGCCGCCAGCAATCTCAAATTTGTCGCTGCGCCACGCGGCCACACTGTGATTTCTTGCAGCTATAGGGGTCCTTCGACTCCGCGCCCGCCCGACCCGCAAAAGAGGCGGGTCGGAAAGTCTTTGCGGGCGCTCGCTCAGGATGACACTTCAACGTTCATGAATAGTCCAGGTTAGGGGGAAGATCGCTTGGAAGGAAGGGCGCGGCCTGAGAGCCGCGCCTTCGGTTATTCGCTCTCGGGTTTCAAGCTGTTTTCCAACCAGGAACGTCCAATCAACTCACATTTCCTGGAGCAAAAAGTCTGCCCGTCACGAGCCCGGCTTGTGCTTTTCAGATATTGGGAATAACACCAGAGACAGACCGCAGTGGAAATGGCTGCGTCATACTTATTTGGTTGCATGCAATCTCCAGTGGAAAGCGAGCATAGGACAACTCGCCGCCAAACGCAACCGACAAAATCGTCGAACCAAGAGAGTTAAGTCGGATAAGACGCTGGTGGGGGTTCAGGCGCGCTCAGGTGCCAATAGCTCGCGGATCGACTCCCGCTTGCGCACCAGCCGGACCCGGTTGCCGTCCACCAGCACTTCAGCCGGCCGCGGACGGCTGTTGTAATTCGAAGCCAGCGACATCCCATAGGCGCCGGTATCGAGGATAGCCAGCAGTTCGCCTTCCTGCACCTGGAGCAGTTCACGGTCACGGGCCAGAAAGTCTCCCGATTCGCACACCGGCCCAACCACGTCAACGGCTTCCGTCGCCCGGTCTTGTGGCAGAACAACCGGAACGATTTCGTGATACGCGCCGTAGAGCGAAGGGCGGAGCAGGTCGTTCATTGCCGCATCCACAACCACGAACTGCTTGCCGTTGTTGCGCTTGCGATAGATGACGCGCGTGAGCAAGGCTCCGGCGGGACCCACGATGGCGCGGCCAGGTTCGAGCAGAAGATGCATGCCGAGACCTTTCAGCGGCCCCAGCACCGCCTTCGCATATTGGCTGGCTTGCGCGGCAAAGTTTGCTTTGGGGTTGGGTTCGTACTGGATGCCGAGACCTCCGCCGGCATCGACGAAGCGGATATCGTATCCTTCAGCCCGCAACGAACTCGCCAGCGAAGCCACACGCTCCATCGCTTCGCGAAAGGGGGTCACATCCGCGATCTGGGAGCCGATGTGAACGCTGACGCCGGTCGGTTTCAGATACCGGTTTTCGGCGCCTCTACGGTAGAGCGCTGCCGCGTCGCGCCAGGGCACACCAAATTTGTGCTGGTGCAGGCCCGTGGAGATGTAAGGGTGGGTCTCGGTTGCGACATCGGGGTTCACCCGCACCGCGAAATTAGCTGACTTGCGCAGATGGGTCGCGCGCGCCGCCAGCAATTCCAGCTCGCTGGCGCTCTCGACATTGAAGAGCAAAATGCCAGAGCGAAGCGCCAGATCGATTTCCAAAGACAGCTTTCCGACGCCGGAAAAAACGACTTTCGATTTGATTTTGCCGGTCGCTTCGGTTACCCGCTCCAGCTCTCCACCGGAAACGATGTCGAATCCCGCACCCTGGCGGGCAAGCAGGCGCAAGATCGATAGATTCGAATTCGCCTTCACCGAATAACAAATGGTGTGCTCGCAACCGTGGAACGCCTGGTCGAACTGCTGGAAGCGCTGGCGGATTGTCGAACCCGAGTAGACATAGAGCGGCGTGTCGTAGAGTCGCGCCAGCCGGGAGAGCGGAACCTCGTCTGCGTGCAGCTCAAGGTCGGACTTCCGGACGGGTCGCGTATCGCGCCGGTAAGTGAACGCGGGTGGCCGTTCCGGTGGTCGGGGAGATTTCACTTTTTAGCGGACGGTCCTTTCACTTTCATGACCACGATGGTCTGGTCGTCGAATGCCTCGACACCTTCCGCGTGACTGGAAACAGCCGTGAAGATCGTGTCCGCCAGCTCCTCGGCGCCACGACGCGCATTGTCGCGCACGATTTTCTCCAGCCGATGGCGTCCGAACATCTCCCCCTTGGAGCTGGTGGCGTCGAGAATCCCATCGCTGAAGAAGAGGAACACATCTCCCGCATGCCCGCGCAGATTCAGTTCGTCGTAGGTGGCGTTGGGGAACAAACCGATCGGCAAACCGGTAGCTTGAATCTCTTCCAGCTTGCCATCATGACAGTGAATCGGACGCGGCAGGCCTGAGTTCGAGATCTGGAGCAGTTGCTGGTTGTCGTCCCAGATGGCGTAGATCATCGAGACGTACTGGCCTTCGATCGGACGTTCCGCGAGCGAGAGGTTGATTGCCTCCAGCATGCCAGCGGCGCCAGGTTCTTCGTTGGCCAGCGAGCGTGCAATGCCGCTGACCAGTGCGGCATAGATGGCGGCGGGTGCGCCTTTGCCGCTTACATCGCCGACCGCGATGCCGGTTACGCCCTGTCCACTGTACTTCAGGAAATCGTAAAGGTCGCCGCCGATTTGGCGCGCGGGCGCAAAGCGCGATGCCACTTCGGCATTCCGAAAGGTCGGCATTTTCTGCGGCAACAACCGGAACTGCAGCTCCCGTGCCAGCGCCAGGTCCTGCTCCAGCCGTTTCTCCTGCCGCGCGATGCGCTCATACAGCGTCGCATTCTCAATCGCGATTGCCACCTGCGCGGCCAGTGTGGTCATCGTACGCACGTGGTCATCCGTGAAGTACCCGCGACGTGTGTGTTCGATATCGAGTACGCCGATCACGTTGTCTTTGTAGATCAGCGGAATGCAAAGCTCCGAGCGCGTCTCCGGATTGGCCTTGATGTAGCGCGGGTCTTTGCTGACGTCCGGCACCAGGACGGCCTGCTTGTGCTGGGCGGCGTATCCCACCAGGCCGACGCCCAGCGGGACCTCGTGCTTGAGTTTTACGCTCTCGTTGAAGCGCAACGAGAAGCGATGCTGCAAGAGGCTGCCGCCCGTTTCCAGCAGCAGGATGGAAAACATCTGGTAGTCGATGATGCGGGTTACGAGTTCGGCAATCCGTTTCAGCAGTTGGTCAACGTTGAGAATGGAGGTCAGTTCGCGGCTGATCTCGGTCAGCAAGGTCAGTTGCCGCGCCTGTCGCGAGACGCGGGTATACAGGCGCGCGTTCTCGATGCCAATGGCGATACGCGAAGCGAACAACGTCAGCAGGCGCTTGTGTTCCTCGGTGAACGCGCCCGGTTGTGCGGCTTCCACGTCGATGACGCCGATCACCTTGTTCTTGGCGATCAGGGGAGCGGCCAACTCGGACCGCACCCCCGGTGCGGAGTTGATGAAGTTCTGCTCGGCGGCCACATCGTTGACCAGCACCGTCTCGCGGCGCTGCACGGCTTGTCCGGTAACGCCCTGCCCAACCTTAATGCGGATGCGTTCCGCCACCTCGGGAGGATGGCCGACCTGGAAACGGACGCGCAGCTCTTGCGTCTTCTCGTTCAGCAGCAGGATGGCAAAAATTTCGTAATCGATGACCCGCTTCAGCATCTCTGCCACGCGTTGCAGCAGAGTGTTCAAATCCAGCGTCCGGTTTACCGCGTCCGCCACTTCCAGCAGGTAACTATCGACGGAGGCGGGTGCCGCGGGCTGTTTGATGGGGGATGACATCGGGCTGGGATTCTTGTCCTTCATCATAACAGTCGAATCGGCCGTAAATGGGCCTGGGAAGCGCATTCTGAGCCTCTGTAACCGCGTCGTATCAGTACAGAGACCGGGCTCGGCGCCAACGCAGCATGGTAACACTGCGACTCGCCTGCTGATGTATCCTCTCGGGTAGGCATGCGAGCTGCGGTACCATGTCGCGGCCCCCGGACTTCTCCCCGGTCAAAGGCGCGTGAAATCGTTTGAACTTCCTGCTCACCCATAAACGCGAAGTGGCAACCCTGACCGCCGAACACCTTTGGCTGGTGGGCATTTCGATGCTGCTGGCCATCCTCATCGGAGTGCCGCTGGGCATACTGCTGACGCGCCGTCCGAAATGGAAGGCGTTTGTGCTCGGCAGCACCAACGTAGTCCAGACGATTCCCAGTCTCGCGCTCTTCGGATTGCTGCTGCCGCTGCCGTGGCTAGGCGCTCGCGCGGACCGTTTAGCGATCATTGCGCTCGCTCTCTACGCTCTGCTTCCGGTGGTCCGCAATACCTACGTCGGGATTTCCGGGATCAGCGCACCGGTGCGCGAAGCCGCGATTGCCATGGGCCTCACTTCGGGCCAACTGCTCTGGCATGTGGAACTCCCGTTGGCGCTGCCGGTGATGCTCGCAGGCATTCGCGTGGCCGCCGTAATTACCATCGGAGTCGCGACCATCGCGGCGGCCATCGGCGCGGGCGGACTTGGCGAGTTCATCTTTCGCGGCATTGCCATGGTGGATAACGGGGTGATTCTGGCCGGCGCCATCCCCGCGGCTTTGATGGCATTGGCTGCGGACCTGCTCCTGAGCGGCTTCGAAAAGCTGATGGTCCGCAGGATCCACTGACATGGACCGTCGCAGCTTCCTGGCCGGGCTGGCGCTCCTTTCCGCCGCTGGTTGTATGCCGCGGAAGAGCGCGCTCACCGTCGGCTCCAAGAACTTTACCGAACAACTTGTCCTGGGCGAACTGCTGGCGCAATTGCTGGAGAGCGCTTGTCGCCAGCCGGTCGAGCGGCGCTTCTATCTTGCCGGCACCTATATCTGTCACCAAGCCTTGCTCGCCGGACGCATCGACGTGTACGTCGAGTACACCGGAACCGCGCTCGCCGCCATCCTGAAAGAACATCCTTCCGGCGATTCCCAGAGTGTGTATCGACAGGTGAAGGACCAGTATCTGCGCAAGTTCGGTCTGGATGTCATGCCGCCGCTTGGTTTCAACAACAGCTTCGCCATGGTCATGCGAGGGGATGACGCGCGCCGCCTGAATCTGACAAGACTTTCGCAACTCGCGAGTGTCGCCCCCGATTTACGCCTGGGAGTGGGCTATGAATTTCTCGAGCGTCAGGACGGATATAAGGGCCTGGTCAGCACCTACGGCCTGAAGTTCGCGGAAGCGCCGCGCGTAATGGACTTAGGACTGCTCTATCGTGCGCTGCAAAACAAATCCGTGGATGTGGTCGCCGGCAACAACACCGACGGCTTGATCGCGGCGCTTGGATTTGTCGTGCTCGACGATGACAAACGCTACTTTCCTCCCTACGATGCGGTGCCAATTGTTCGTCCGCAGCTCTTTCAGGAATGTCCCCAGGCAAGAGCAGCCTTCGACCGGCTGGGCGGCCGCATCACCGCCGCCGACATGCGAAAGATGAATTACGCCGTGGACGGCGAAAAGAAGGACGCCGCTGACGTGGTGAGGGAGTTCCTCCATGACCGGGACCTACAAGCTTGATTAAGTCTCGGAGAATCTGGGAGCGCGAGCATGTGTGGCATAAATTCTCCCATTTTGGTCAAAACTATGTGCAAAATTCTGCAATCTCGCCCCGCTTTCTGGAATGCAAGTACAGGAATCTATTGCTCTGAGGTTTGGCCCCGAACTTGCATCGATCTCAGTGAGCTTTCAACTTGTCAACAGGAGGGCGCGCTTCATGCACCTGCGTCGTGGAATGTTTTTGGTGTTGTGTCTTTGCTTGCTCAGTGTCGGAGCCTTTGCGGATACCGTCACTGGCCAGTTCACAATCGATGTAAACGGGAACCCAGTTACAAGCCAGGGATTTGTTACGTTTACCCTGCAAGCCGACGGATCGATCGACGCTTCGTTGACCGTTACAAACGGGGCCAATATCTTAGGGTTCGGTTTCAACTCACTGACAGCGAACCTGCCCGAGTCGAACTTCTCGCCGACCCAACCGGACAACGCATTCGGCTGGTCAGATGCCTTCGGGCTCCAACCGTCTGGATTTTTCTGCAGCGCTTGCGGAGCGACGGAAACTTGGACCATCGACGGTAACTACTCGTCGGTTTTCGATGTTCTGGATGGTGGAAACCAGTCCACGGTCGACTTCTTCCTGCTTGACTCCAACGGCAACCAGTGGGGTGGCAATGGCGGCACCACAGGAACGACCCCTGAGCCAGCCAGTCTGCTACTGCTGGGCACGGGTGTGCTTGGAGTGCTGGGTTCCATTCGCCGCAAATTGATGTAACAGGGTTTCAGATTCTTTTCCTGCTTGCGCCGAGACGATAGCCATCGTTCGGCGCATTTTTTTGCGTTGCGGAGCGTTCTTAATCCTTCCCAGTGATGCGGTCGATCACAGCAAGGTCCTCCCTACTTAGGTCCCAGTTGGCGGATTGCGCGTTCTTTTCCACCTGCTCCGGCTTGGTGGCTCCGGCAATCACGCTGGCCACCGCAGGACGCGCCAGCAGCCAGCTAAACGCCAACTCCAGCACCGTGTGCCCATGCTCTTTCGCGAAGCGCTCCAGGCGCTCGACTTTTTCGAAGTTGGCCTCATTCAGGTACCGATCCGCCAGTCCTTGCTTTATCGCAAGTCTCGACCCCTTCGGCGCAGCCTGTCCCTTCCGATACTTGCCGGTCAGCAAGCCACTCGCCAGTGGGAAGTAGGGAAGCTCCGCCATGCCGTATTTCTCCACCACAGGCAGCAGCTCGCGTTCGATGTCGCGCACCACGAGGCTGTACTCATCCTGGCTGGAGACAAACTTCGTCAGCTTGTTGTCTTCGGCAATGCTGTGCGCTTCGACAAGTTGTGCGGCAGACAAGTTGGAGCAACCAATGTGACGGACCTTGCCTTGCCGGACGAGGTCGTCCAGCGCCCTTAGAGTCTCTTCCATCGGCGTGTTGGGGTCGGGACGGTGGAGCTGGTAAAGGTCGATCCAATCCGTCCTCAGCCGCCGCAGGCTCGATTCGATAGCCGAAAAAATATAGGCCCGGGAGGCGCCCTTTTTCCTGCCCTCCTGATCCAACTGAGACCCAAACTTAGTCGCCAGCACGATCTTCTTCCGCCGCTTACCTAGAACCTCACCTAAGATTTCTTCCGAGCTGCCGTAGCTGTCGGAGGTGTCGAAAAAGTTGATGCCGGCGTCGATCGCTTTGTCGACGACTTTGCGCGATGCCTCCACATCCATGTTCGCGACAAATCCGAAGTTGTTGCACCCCAGCCCTACCACCGAAACTTGCAGCTCCGACTTTCCCAGCTTCCTGTGTTTCACGTTAGAATCCTTTCCCTTGGAATCATAGATGATGGGATGCCGCGCCCTGCGGGTTGGAACCTCAAACAACCCATAGCGGTGGCAGGTGACCACCGTTTGCACTACCGCACTCAGCCAAACATCATTTCGGATGCCTGGGTAGGATACGCCCCCAAGGCCGAAATTGATTGTTGTCACACCGTCGCCGGTGTGTAAGTCCTGAGGAATCTGCTGCTTCTTTCCATGGCAACGACTTCTTCAGCAGCCTCTCAATGCGCGGAAAGCCCTAACGGGCTGCGAACCCTGCACTTTGCTGTGCGGAACTTTCGCTCGGCAAAAGAAACTGCGATACTTAACTAGCATCGCGAGTCTTTCCTATGTTCCGCTGCCAGCGACGTTGATCCAGTTGGCTAGATCGCGCCCGGCACGTGCACTCCGCAGCGATAGTCTCCCGGAAGACCGCAATACAAGGACTAATGAGCGACTTTCTACAAGCCGTGCAGGAA
>OCZT010005950.1_pt1 | contig 12106 bp, 14 predicted proteins | sample 1539031 | NCBI WGS metagenome assembly OCZT01 (sample SAMEA3539308, study PRJEB22396) | soil metagenome | biome: tundra; feature: field; material: soil | place: USA | collected 2010-05 | depth 0.15 m
CACCCAGCTTCAAGTTGCAGTGTGTTGGCGGCGCAGGCGGTTCCGCCTGCGTCTCCCTGGAACGCGATACAGTAAGGAGGCCTCAGGAGAACCTTATGGACCCATCAATGATTGCGATCGTTGCTGCGATCGTCGTGATTTATCTGCTCTCCAGCATCAAGATCCTGGCTGAGTATGAACGTGGCGTGGTGTTTCGGTTGGGCCGTGTCCTTCCGCGGCCGAAAGGGCCTGGCGTGATCCTCGTCTTTCGCCCGATCGACCGGCTGGTGCGACTTTCGCTCCGCGTCGAAGCGATGGAGGTTCCTTCGCAGGACGTGGTGACGCGGGACAACGTGACGCTGAAAGTCAACGCGGTGGTGTATTTCAGGATCGTCGATCCGACGAAAGCAGTGATCGAGATTGCAAATTATCTATTTGCGACCTCGCAGCTTTCGCAAACCACGCTGCGCAGCATCCTGGGCGAAGCGGAGCTGGACGAAGTGCTGAGCCAGCGCGAAAAACTCAACGTGCGGTTGCAGGCGGTGCTGGACGAGCACACCGGGCCGTGGGGCGTAAAGGTGTCGATGGTGGAGATCAAACAGGTGGATCTGCCGGAGTCGATGATCCGCGCCATCGCGCGCCAGGCCGAAGCCGAACGCGAGCGCCGCGCGAAAATCATTCACGCCGAAGGCGAGGCCGCGGCTGCGCAAAATCTCGAAAAAGCCGCCGCGATCATGTCCTCGCAGCCTGCCGCCATGCAGCTTCGCTACTTGCAGACGCTGGTTGAGATCGGATCGGAAAAGAACACGACGGTTGTGTTCCCACTGCCGATGGATATACTCTCGAACGTAGGTCGTATACTTGAAAAACTTGCCAAGGATGCATAGGTGCCCAAGAACGAAGACGGCGAATTTGAATTAATCCTGGCCAACCGCCAGTTGTTGAGCGTGTTCTTCATCGTGGTGGTTCTGCTCGGCGTGTTTTTCACCATGGGCTACATCGTGGGGAGAAATTCCGGCCCGGCGCAGGTGGACGTTGCGTCCACGCACAAGCCTGAGTCGAAGCCCATCGTGGTCGATTCGCCCGCGCCTCCGCAGGATAGCGCCGCGCCCGCGAGTGCGCCCCCCGTAACGCCAACGCCCACTTCGACGAGCCCGCAGCAGCCGGCCGAAGAGGCGAAGGCGGAGGCGAAACCCGAGCCCAAGCGGGAAGAACCGAAGAAGAAGGAACCGCCCGCGCCGAAAGAAAAGCCCGCGCCGGCCAGTGCCGCGCCCACAGCCGGCCAGACCTATTTGCAATTGGTCGCGACCGCCAAAGCCGAGGCAGACGTGATGGTGGACGTGCTGCATCAGAAGAAATTCAGGGCCATCGCAGTGCAGATCCCTGAAAAGCCGGAACTCTATCGCGTCCTGGTAGGACCGCTCGCCGACGGCACGTTGAACAAGGTGAAATCGGATTTGCAGAGCTCCGGATTTCCCGGCGACAAGGCCATCAAGAAAGTTTATTGATGGAGCTGGTTCAACTCGAACCTCGTTCGCCCAGGCTTCCCGAGTGGTTGCGAAAATCGCGCACGCATCCTGAATCGGTCCACAATCTGAAAGCGGAGTTGCGCCGGAAGCGCCTGCACACCGTTTGCGAATCCGCGCGCTGCCCCAACATGCATGAATGTTTCCATCGCAGCGCGGCGACCTTCATGATCCTCGGGAACCTGTGCACGCGCGGCTGCGGATTCTGTTCGGTGCCGAAGGCGAAGCATCCCGGAGCGCTCTACCGGCAAGAACCGGAAAACGTCGCGCGCATGGCGGCGGAGATGAAGTTGCGCTACGTGGTGATCACCAGCGTCAACCGCGACGATCTGGAAGACGGTGGCTCGGCGCACTTTGCTACGACCGTGCGTGCCGTCCGCAGCGCTCTGCCCGAAGCGCGCGTGGAAGTATTAACACCCGATTTTTGTGGCGACCTCAACGCTGTCGCCCGCGTGCTCGACGCAGGGCCGCACGTCTTCAATCACAACATGGAAACGGTGCCGCGCCTTTATAAAACGGTGCGCCCGCAGGCCAACTACCGCCAGTCGCTCAACATTCTGCGATTCGCCAAGCAGCACCGGCCCGAGTCGTTAACGAAATCCGGCGCGATGGCCGGATTGGGCGAATCGACGGACGAGGTCGAGCAGTTGCTGCGCGACTTGCGCGACGCCGATGTCGACGTCGCCACGCTGGGCCAGTATTTGCAACCCGCGCGCCGCAACCTGCGCGTCGCCGAGTACGTGACGCCCGCGCAGTTCGACGCCTATCGCGATTACGGCCTCGCGATCGGCTTTAAAATAGTCTTCAGCGGACCGCTGGTGCGCAGCTCCTACATGGCAGATCTGGTGAACGAAGAAGCCCTGCAAGCGTGAATTTCGCTCTCTCCATTTTTTCCGCCGTCCTGCTGATCCTTATTTTTCCCCGCTATGGTCTGACGTGGCTGGCGCCGGTGGCGCTCACGCCGCTGCTGTTCGCGTGCGCGAGAGAGTCTTCATGGAAGCGCCGATTTTTGCAGGGCTGGAGCAGCGGATTCGTCTTCTGGTTCGGCGTGTGCATCTGGATTCAGTTCGTGCTCGAAGTACACGGAGGCATGGGGAAATGGGGCGGATGGGGCACGTTCGTTTTATTCGCGATCCTCAAGGGCCTGCATATGGCGGTGTTCGCCGCGCTGGCCGGATTCGCGATGCATCGCTGGTGGGCCATTCCAGCATCGGCCGCGCTGTGGGCCGGGTTAGAGCGCACGCACGGGCCTTTCGGCTTCGCCTGGCTAGACCTGGGAAACGCGGGGATCGACATGCCCGCCATGATGCGGCTGGCGCCGATCACGGGAGTTTACGGCTTGTCGTTCGTCTTCGCGATGATCGGATGCGCGGTGGCTCTGGTCGCGATGCGGCGCCCCCGGCGGGAACTGGCGTGGCTGCTGTCTCTTCCCCTCATCTATCTATTGCCTTCGCCGGCGGCCGTGCCCGCGACGCATCGCGTATTGGTGGTGCAGCCCAACGTAGACACGGAGCTAGAGTGGACCACCGGCATTCTGGCGCAGATGGAAGAACAGCTCGCGCTGCTCTCGCGCACGCGCGATGCGGACCTGGTCATCTGGCCGGAAATGCCGGCGCCTTTTTATCTGACCAACCCGGCGTTCCTGCATTATGCCGGCGGGATCGCGCAATCCGCGCACGCCTACTTTCTCTTCGGCGCGGTGGGCCGCACGAAATCGGGGGCGCCGCTGAATTCCGCGATGATGATCGACGCGGACGGGCACGTGCTCGACGAATACGACAAAATCAAGCTGGTCCCGTTCGGCGAATATGTGCCCGATATTTTTTCGTTCGTCAACCGCATCACTAAAGAGGCGGGCGATTTCGCACCGGGCAGCCGCGTGGTCGTTTTTCCGAACCATGTGGGCGCGTTTATCTGCTACGAATCCGCGTTCCCCGACCTGGTTCGCGAATTCGCCCGCCATGGCGCTGAGGTTTTCGTGAATCTCTCGAACGACGGATATTTCGGGACCAGCGCCGCGCATGAGCAGCACCTGGAATTGGTCCGGATGCGAGCCGCCGAGAACGCGAGATGGATCGTGCGCGCAACCAACGACGGCATCACCGCGACGGTTGATCCATCGGGCCGCGTAGCGGAGCGGCTGCGTCCGTTCACGCAGCTCTCGGCGACGATGCACTATGGCACGTCGGCAGGTCAGACGCCCTATACTCGCCACGGAGACTGGTTCGCGTGGTCATGCCTGGTGCTTGGAATTCTGTCTTGCACAGCAAATAAAGTCAAAGACAAAATTGGCCGCCGATAAACACGGATGAACGCCGATTTTAAGATTAGTGCTTTTTCGAATCGGCGTTCATCTGTGTTCATCGGCGGCCAAATAGTCTTTCAACTGTGCCGGATCACCAGGACGTCGCCGTCTTTGACGATGTACTCTTTTCCTTCCAAGCGCAGGAGACCCTTTTCGCGTAATCCGGGATAGCCGTTGTGATCCACCAGCAGCTGCCAGTTCACCGTTTCGGCGCGGATGAATTTTTTCTCGAAGTCGCTGTGGATGGCGCCGGCGGCCTTCTGCGCGGTGCTGTTTTTCGGAATCGTCCAGGCGCGGACCTCGGTCTCGCCGGCCGTCAGAAACGACATCAGCCCCAACAAGGAATACGTCGCCGCGATCAGGCGTTCCAGCGCGGATTCGTGCAGCCCGTAGCTCCTCAAGTACTCGGCTGCGTCTTCTTTGGGAAGCTCCGCCAGTTCCGCTTCGATTTTTCCGCAGATCGCGGTGACCGCCGTGCCCTTCCGACCCGCAAATGGCCCGGTACGATATTTTTCCTCGACCTCCGCCATGCGCGCCGCGTCTTCTTCGCCTAAATTAAGCACGCACAACATGGGTTTTTGCGACAAGAACTGGAAGCCTCGGATGCGCTTCTCATCCTCGTCGCTGAAATCGAGCACGCGCACGGCGCGATTGGCTTCCAGCTCGACCTTGATCCGGTGAAGCAATTCGAGCTCTTTCTCAAACTCGACGTTTTTGCCTCGTTTCAGCTCTTTTTGCACGCGTTCGACGCGCTTTTCGACGACGACAAGGTCGCTGAGAATCAGCTCCATCTCCACGTCCTCAAAATCGCGGATGGGGTCGACCGATCCGGCTTCGTGCGGCACTGTATCGCTTTCGAACACGCGTAGCACGTGCGCCAATGCATCGACGACGCGGAGGCTCGCCAGATATTTCGGATCGCGCAGCGACTCTTTCGAGATAGCAGGGAAATCCAGATATTCCACCGTCGCGTGGGTGATCTTCGGCGGATCGAAAATCTTCGCCAGCGCGTCCAGACGGGCGTCGGGAACCTTGGTCACGCCGACGCGCGCTTCGAGCGATCCGACGCGGGCCGATTCGTGCACGCCGGTCAGGATCGTAAACAGACTTGTCTTGCCCACCATCGGCAGGCCAACGATTGCAGTTTGCATTTTATTTTTTAAAGGGGAACGTCCACCAGCGTTAAAATCTCGCCGAGGATCTTCTCGGCCATTTCGGCCGAGCGCTGCGCCATCGCCGCGCGGGCGTTGACCGCCACGCGATGCGCGAACACCGGGACCACCATTCGTTTCACATCGTCCGGGATCGCGTATTCGCGGCCTTCCACCGCCGCCAGCGCCTGCGCGGCGCGAAACAGCGCCTGGGAGCCGCGAGGGCTCACGCCCATCGCGAGCGAATCGTGCGTGCGCGTTTTCTCGACAATGGCGAGCATATAATCGACCAGCGCCTCATCCACCTGCACCTGGTGCACGGCGTCCTGAAGGTGCGTCAGTTCCTCGCCCGAAATGACGGCGTGGCCGGCGTCGTTCGAAGTCTGGCCCTGGCGCACGATTTCGCGTTCAGCGGCAATGTCGGGATAGCCGATGCGGATGCGCATCAGGAACCGGTCGAGCTGCGATTCGGGCAGAGGGTAGGTTCCGTGATGTTCCACGGGATTCTGCGTCGCGATCACCATGAAGGGTTGGCGCAACTCATAGGACCGGCCGTCGATGGTCACTTGCTGTTCGTTCATCGCCTCCAGCAGCGCCGATTGCGTCTTCGGTGTGGCGCGGTTAATTTCGTCGGCCAGCAGGAAATTGGTGAAGATGGGACCCTGTTTGAACTCGAATTCCTCGGTGTGGGCGTTGTAAATCGTGACGCCGAGCACGTCCGAGGGCAGCATGTCGGAGGTGAACTGCAAGCGGTGAAAACTCGACCGGACGCTGCGCGCGAGCGCCTGCGCGAGCGTCGTTTTGCCCACGCCTGGCACGTCTTCGATCAACAAATGGCCGCGCGCGAGCAAACAGGCGAGCGCCAGACGCAGCACTTCCGCCTTACCTACAATCGATTCGCCCAAAGCCGACTCGATTTCGGATATCTTAGAAAGCGAAACTGGCGGGCTGAAAATCGGGTCCCGCTGGACCATCACTGTCATGATATCGAAATTACCAGTGTTATTTCTGTTGGTTACCGCTTTGGGTCGCGCCGCGACCGTAGAGGAGCAGGTTAGAGCAGTTCTGGACAAGCAGGTGGAGGCGTGGAATAAAGGCGATACAGAAGGGTTTCTGGACGGTTACGCCTCCGATACGGTCTTCGTGGGAGAAAAGATGACGCGCGGAGTGGAGGATTTGAAGAGGCGCTATCAGGCGCGTTATCCGACGCGCGCGGCGATGGGCAAGCTCTCGTTTTACGATCTGGAGATTCATGCGATGGGCAAAGATTTCGCGTACGCGATCGGGCGGTGGCAACTGGATCGCGACAAAGAAGGCGGCGGCAACGTGAACGGCGTGTATAGCTTAGTGTTCCGGAGAACGGCGATCGGGTGGAAGATCGTGCTGGATCACACGAATTAAGGCTCACATTAGCACACACCTTCTTCAGCGCGTCCTCTGCTCGATTACCTACCGGGATCACTTGCGCGTCAGGAAAGAGCGCCCGCACCGGCTGCAGCCGATCCCATACTATCGACGGGATCCCATTCGCCCCACGGATTAAATACGTTCGGCAATGGGACACCGTTTTTTAATTGGTTAAGCAATTCGGCGAGCGACTCCTACGGTTCATTTGCGCTTCGTTCTACACCGCCTCCCAGTCTTCTGAAAACAGTCTTGGCAGGGCATGGCCCCGCCCCACGTCGCCTATAGCAGTGAGGGCTGCGTGTCCTTGTGGCGCGGGGCCATGCCCTGCGAAACTTCGAAGGGTGAAACCGATCCACGAAACAATCGATACTCGGTCTCGGCCGGATCTCCGGATTTCAGAAAACGATCCGCAAGGTCGAAGAACGCGGTTCGCCGCTCCTCATACGCCGCCGACTCTTCAATCGCGTCGGGGCTGTTCATGCCCTACTGAATGCTCATATTTACGACGTCGAAGGTAAACCGCTCCGGGGGCAGCGCGCTGACGGGATTGGGCGTCATGCCCGCCCAGGTCCGATACGCGGTGGTGCCGACCTGCGAGTTCAAGTACAGCAGGAACTGATCGGAGAAGCATTTCAGCGGCGGAGGCTGGCGGAACGTCAGCCGCAACCCGACCGCTTTCTCGATGCCGACGCCCCGCGTGTCGACCGACTTGTCTTCGAGCAGGGTCACGAAGCTCGACCGGCCGGCGTGCGGCCAGAGGTCGGCTTTGAGCAGGTTGCGCAGGTCGATGCGCGCGCCGAAGGTGGTCTCGCACTGGCGGATCCATTCGAGGATGCTATCGCCCCATTGCCAGTGCTGCACGAAACCCATGTACCGATCGATCAGGTTGATGGCGAGGTCCATCTGCGAGGCCTCATGACCGAAGGGCAGCATGTCCTCCTGCTCGATGAGCTCGTTGGCCATCTCCATCACGCGGTCCAGACGGTTCACGGCCGGAGCCATGCGAACCAGAAGAGGCGGCAGCTCGTGTGTTTTCGAGCCGGGCACTTCGACGAATTTCTTGTCGCCTAGGATTTCCATAAAACCCTCACCTTCTTTTAAGATCGGCTAGCGGGCGGAAATACTTAATCCTTCACTGAATTGGACGCTGGGTAGGAGGCGTCCGTTACGCAAAGTGGCCATTACAGTTCGTTCAGAATATTACGCGTAGTTTACCCGAATTGTGGATCTCATGTCCTTCGGCTTCCAAATGTTCCGCCTGGGCGGCCGGACCGCCGGGGAGCTTTTCGAACAGGCTGCCGTCGTCGCGGACCACGCGCCACCGGGGCGTCACGCGCGATTTTCCCGCCCGGATGTCCTCGGCCGCCGCATCAGCCGCCGTTTTCTTATTGGGGCGGACGAACATGCCGGCGACCATCGGGCAGGTGACACCGGCTCCGGCGGCGTGGGCCAGCTTTTCGCGCAGTTGGGTCAGCGTCACTACTTTGCCTCGCGGCACCTTGCGGATCAGTGCATCCACATCCAACGGCTTCGGGATCAGCATCGTTCCTTTTCCGAACTGCTTCCGCATTTTTGGAGGAACCGCGACCACCCTGGCACCGTGCGCACCCTCCAGTTTTTTGCGTCTTCACGTTTGTTATGATGCCACCCAAATGAGTGAATATTCCATCCGCATCGCGACGCCCGATGCCGACCAGACCAAGCCTGAAACCGTTAGCTATCCCCTCCATTACTGTCGGGGTTCTCTTGGGAACCCCGACTGTGAAGGAGGGGATAGCTAACGATCTCGCTGCGACAGGCCATTAGTTTGTTATGATGCCACCGCATGAGTGAATATTCTATCGGCGTCGATCTGGGCGGCACCAACCTGCGCGCGGCCGCCATCGATGCGCAGGGCAAGATGCTCGACAAGATCGCGGGCTCGACGGCGCTCGAAGCGGGACGCGATGCGGTTATCGACGACATGGTCCAGTCCATCGAAGCGCTGCGGACGCGCCTGGGCGAGCACAATCTGGCCGGCGTCGGCATCGGGATTCCCGGATTTATTTTGATGGACAAGGGCGTCATCATCGGGTCGAACAACATGCCGGAGTTCGAAAATTATCCGGTCCGCGACGAGATCGAAAAGCGCCTGGGCGCGAAAGTGATTCTGGAAAACGACGCGAACGCGGCGGCGCTGGGCGAGAAATGGATGGGCGCGGGCCGCGAAGTGGACGACCTGGTGCTGCTGACGCTGGGCACGGGAATCGGTGGAGGAATTATCGTCGGCGGGCGCGTGTTGCACGGGCAGCTCGGGATGGCGGCCGAACTGGGCCACCTGACGGTCGTGACCAACGGCAATCCGTGCGGCTGCGGCAATCGGGGCTGCGTGGAGAAACACGCATCGGCCACGGCCATCGCGGCGATGGCGCGCCTGATCGGCCTGGGCCCCGATCTGACCTCGGAAGACGTTTTTCACCTTGCCGTAGCCGGCAACGAACGTGCGATCGCGATTTTCCGTTCGATGGGCGAAGCGCTGGGCGTGGCGCTGGCGAACCTGATCAACATTTTCAATTTCCCGCTATACCTGTTGAGCGGCGGCCCTCTGCCGGCGTGGGATTATTTCGCGCCGGCGATGACCGAGGAGGTCACCAGGCGGTCGTTCACTTATCGCCACGCGCCAACCCGAATTGAGAAAGCGACGCTCGGCAACGAAGCCGGGCTGTACGGCGCGGCTTATCTGCCGTTTATCCATCGCTAGCTGGTATTCTCTAGAACCATGCACCGCTTTCAACCGGTCAAGAAAATGCGGACTGCATTTCGCATACTCGGGTACGGGCCTGACGTGGCTTGGTCCTTGTTCCGGTATAGGGCCGGGATGCCCAGGAAACCGACATCCGACGGGTTGGTTCGCGTGGGTCCGGATTATTTTCGACCTTGCGACGAGCCGACGCGGGATCTTCTCTTGAGCGGCCTCTATGAAGCGCCCGAACGATTCGCGGCCAAGCGTTACATTCGCCGCGACCTTCCGGTGGTGGAGTTCGGCGGATCCCTGGGCGTGGTGGCCTGTGCGGTGAATCGCCAGTTGAAGGACCCCAAGCGTCACGTAGTGGTGGAGGCCAATCCTGAAATATTGCCGATTCTCAGAGAAAATCGCGACCCCAATCGATGCGAGTTCGAGATTGTGCATGGCGCCGCCGGCGCGCCTGGGGGCACCGTTCGCTTTTACGTCGGAAGGGACACGTTGAGCTCCAGCTCGGTTGCCGCGACGCAGAAATCGGTGGAGGTTCCCGTCGTCACGCTGGAGGAAATTCTCAAGTCCCACGCGTTCGAACGCTGCGGGCTGATTTGCGATATTGAGGGAGCGGAACTGGACCTGATTCGCAACGAACTGGCGACGTTAAAGTCCCAGGTGGAGATTTTCATCGTTGAATTTCATCCCCGGATCAGCGGGACGGAGGCGATGGAGGAATCGCTCCGCCTGTTGAAGGAGAATGGATTCGAGCCGTTGCTGCGGCATATCGATTACGTTTGCGTTGAGGAACACCGCGCTGAAGCGCGAGGAATAGACGATGGGCCCATATTTTCTTGGATTGGACATCGGCACCGGAGGCAGCCGGGCGCTTCTGGTCGACGAACAGGGGCGCGTCAGGCACGCGTTCATCGCGCCGCACGAAGATATGCGGATGGAGCGTCCGCTGTGGGCCGAACAGCGTCCTGAAAATTGGTGGGACGCCTCGCAGGCGGCCATTCAGGGCGTGCTGCGCGAAAGTGGAATCACCGGCACCGATATTCGCGCCGTCGGGCTGTCCGGCCAGATGCACGGGCTGACGCTGCTCGACAAGAACGATCGCGTCATCCGGCCCGCGCCGATCTGGTGCGATCAACGCAGCCAGCCGCAGGTGGACTGGATCAACCAGCACGCGGGCGTCGAGTTCGTCCTCAAATCGACGGCGAATCCGATGCTGACCGGCTTCACGCTGCCCAAGCTTTTGTGGGTGCGCGATCACGAGCCTGCGAACTTTGCTCGCGTGAAAAAGGTGCTGCTGCCGAAGGATTACATTCGCTTCGAGCTGACGGGCGATTATGCGAGCGATGTTTCCGATGCGTCGGGGACTGGCTTGTTCGACGTCGTAAATCGCCGCTGGGCGTTCGAGCTTGCGGATAAAGTCGGCGTCGAGCGCGACTTGTTGCCGGCTGTCGTCGAATCGGGCGCAATCACCGGAAAAATTCACGCCCGCGCAGCCGCGGCGACGGGACTGAAAGAAGGAACACCGGTGGTGGGCGGCGGAGGCGATCAGGCGTCGAGCGCGGTGGGCAACGGCATCGTCGAACCGGGAATCGTGTCGTGCACCATCGGCACCTCGGGCGTGGTGTTCGGGCATTTGAAGGAGCCCGCTTACGATCCGCAGGGCCGCGTCCACACGTTCTGTCACGCGGTCCGCGGCGCGTGGCACACCATGGGCGTCACGCAGGGCGCGGGCTTGAGCCTGCAATGGTTCCGCAATCAGTTCGCGCCTGGAACGTCGTACGACGATCTCACCTGGGAAGCAGCGGGCGCGGATGCCGAAGGTCTGCACTGGCTTCCTTATCTGATGGGCGAGCGGACACCGCACCTCGATGCGTTTGCCCGCGGCGGATGGAACGGCGTGACGGCCAAGCACACGCGCGCCGACCTGATTCGCGCGTTGATCGAAGGCGTCAGCTTCAGTTTGAAAGACTGCCTCGATATTGTCGCCAGCCTGGGCGTCGAGATCGAATCGGTGCGCGTTTCGGGCGGCGGCGCGAAGAGCGCGTTCTGGCGTCAGATGCTAGCCGACATTTTCAATAAAAGAGTGGTGTCGCTGGAAACGCAGGAGGGATCGGCCTACGGCGCGGCGCTGCTGGCGATGCCCGGATCGGTGCGGGAGACTTGCAAACGGGTGATCCGCGAAGTGGAATCGGTGGAGCCGCGCGCGGCGGAGGCGGAGCGATACGCGGCAAAACACGAGGTCTTCAAATCGCTTTATCCCGCACTGCGGAACTTTTATCGCGCATGACGTACGACGACGTTCGCAAAATCGCGCTGAAGTTTCCCGGTGTCGAGGAAGGCACGTCCTACGGGACGCCTGCGTTAAAGGTGAAAAAGACTCTCTTCGTCCGGCTGAAGGAAGATCACGATTCCCTCGTAATGAAAATGTCTTTCGACCAGCGGGAAGCGCTGATGGCCGAGGATCCCGAAATGTATTACATTACCGATCACTATCTGAAATACGAATACGTGCTGGTGCGTCTCGCGAAAGTGTCGGAGGATGCGCTTCGCGATCTACTGAACGGCGCGTATCGCGCGGCATTGCCGAAAAAACGCGGACATTGACCGCGGGCGTATTGTGTGGGGCGGGCTATCAGCCGGCAGCCGCCCGCCGGGCGGCTCTTAGTGGTCCGCAAACAAGCCTGCTGAAGCAGGCTGCCGGCACAAATGCCCGCCCCACACGGACTCAGGCAAAGAGGCCGCCGCCCGCGATCCACTCGTCGACTAATCGGATTCGTTCTGAAAACACCTGGTCGCCTTCCCACGCCGGCACCACTTCGCGCAACTTCGCGCGTACTTCTTCGATCAGCGGGCTCGATTTCAACGGAGCGAGAAAATCCAGCGCCCGCGCCGCGGTCAGCGCTTCGATCGCCAGCACCAGCCGCGTGTTGGCCACGACATCGCGCAGCTTCAGTGCCGCCGTAGATCGGAAGAGCACACGTCTGAACTCCAGTCACGCCAATATCTC
>OCZT010005951.1_pt1 | contig 12105 bp, 20 predicted proteins | sample 1539031 | NCBI WGS metagenome assembly OCZT01 (sample SAMEA3539308, study PRJEB22396) | soil metagenome | biome: tundra; feature: field; material: soil | place: USA | collected 2010-05 | depth 0.15 m
ATCTCTGTAGACGAAAACTGGCAAATTCGACGTGCCGATGCCTATAATTGGGAAATCCGCCATAAAATCAAAGGAAAGTGGGAATTTGTTGGGTTTTATGGAAAGCTTGACGCCGCGTTTATGGCCTTACCTGCCCACTTGCTAGGCTCGGAGGCTTCCGGCGCGTTGCAGCAAGTGCTGGAAAGCCAAAAAGCCATCCGTTTGAGGATTACCCAAAGCCTTCACGCCATAGAAAAGTTTCAATCAATATGAAAAAGATCAATATGAAAAAGAAAAAACTCACAATTCGGGAAATCGCTCGACAATGCTATAAGTCTGAATCGGTGATTCAAAACACCGGCGACAACTGGACATTGCTGATGGAGGTAAAAAAACAGACGTGGATTCGGACAGCTAGGCTGGCAATCCGGCTTGCAAAATGAAATTTACAACTCAACAGCTTTCGGATCATCCTAAGTTTGCCACACTCACGGGGACGGCTGCGAAACAATCTCCCGGCGCGGTGCCATTAAAACTGGAAACCGCTAACGCCGTGCCGGGCGTCAAATCTGAAAGATGGTTCTCAATCGAAATCCCAGGACAAATCAGAGGCGGAAAGAACAACATGATTGTCACGCGGTCGGGAATGCACTTTCCAAAGCCGGAATGGGCGAAGTGGCGGGACGTGACGGTAGCCCTTATCAAATTGCAGTTACCGCCGGGCTGGAAACCAATCAGCCGGCCTTGCGACGTTCATCTTGAATACGTCGCGGGTGACAAGCGGCGGCGGGATATGCCGGCCATATTGGATTCAATTTTCCACTGTCTGGAAAAGGCGGGCGTTGTCGAGGACGACGTTTTGATTTGGGTGACAGAATCCACGCGGAGTTACGACAAGATAAATCCGATGGCGCGGATGGAATTTCGTCAGCAAAAAGTTTTAGCGTAGTCAACATCAACAAAACCATGACAACTTTTGAAACAGCCGAAGAAGTGTTCGAGGACGCGCAGACCGATGCGGGCGACGCTCAAGCCAGTTATTTTTTGAAGCCGTCACAAAAGACATACCTCGAAATGAAAATCAAAATCCACGCATTGAACGAGGCGGCTCTGTTCGCTGCGAAGAATTTGCCGGAAGTCCGGCGACTTGAGAAAAACGGCGTCCCTCCCGCCGAAAGCCAGCCGGACGGCGCGGAAAGTCCGGCAACCAATTTGAATAAAAAACCACCCAACCAAAAAGGAAATATGAACGAAACCAAAACAATCGAAATGGAAATTGTCACCGACACCGACGACAAGCTTGTAAAGTTTGCATCAAAGTCGGGACTTGAAAAACCAGCAACCGAAACTCTGGTGGAAGCTTTTCGTCCAATCTTCGCCAAGGCGCGCACCGCGATTGCCGATGCTCGCGGCGTGGCCGAATCCGTGAAGGATGCAACCTGCGTCAAAGAAATCCGAAAGTCTCGCGCCTGCCGACTCGCCCTGCGCGCCGTGCGCCTCGAAAGCGATGAAACCCGCAAGAAGCAAAAACAACACGCGCTGCTTTATGGCCGCGCCGTTGACGGGTTTCACAACATTCTCTTGGCGGATTTGTCGCCGGTTGAAACCTCATTACAGGACGCCGAGGACATTGCGGAGCGTGCCGAGGCCGCGCGCATGGTGGAATTGAAGGCGGCGCGCGAAAAGGAATTGCAGCCGTTTGTTGATTTTCCAATAGCAAACGACCTTTCGATACTTTCTGAAAAGACTTACGCTGCCACACTCGCCGACGCCAAACTTTTGTGGCAGACCAAGATTGATGCGGCGGCGAAGGTGGAGGCCGAACGCATTGCGCGGGAGGAGCAATACCGCAAGGAGAGTGAGGAAAACGCCCGCTTGAAAATCGAAGCCGAAAAGCGGGAAGCTGCGGCAAAGGCCGAACGCGAAGCCGCTGAAAAGAAACTGGCCGAGGAGCGCGCCGCCGCCGAATCTGCCGCCAAATCCGCTGCGGAAAAGGCTCGCAAAGAACAACAGCGATTGGAAGCCATCGCGGAAGTTGAGCGGAAGAAACTTGCCGCTGCCGAGGCACAAGCCAAAGCTCTGCGAGATGCCGAGGCCAAGAGGGTTGCCGCTGCCGCTGCCGCTGCCGCCGAGGAAAAACGCCTTGCGGAAGCTGCCGCTAAAAAATCCGCTGCTGCGCCAGACAAATCTAAAGTGCAGGCGTTCGCGGACACGCTGCGCGGGTTGCCAATCCCCGTCCTTAAAACCACACAAGTGCTTGGATTGTTGCCCGCGAAAATTGAAGAACTTGCCGTGTGGGTTGAATCTCAAATTTCAAGACTATGAAATCCGCAACATCAAACCAGCAACCGGAAACGCTCGAATTGCCAGTGGTTAAACTGTCAAAAGAGCCGTTGCCAGTTGCTCCGCTGCGCCAGCCATCATCGCTTGACATACTTGACGCTGCCGTTCGGGGAGGCGTCACGTCGGAGAACGTCGCCGTCGTAAAGGAAATCATAGCCATGCGCCGGGAGGAGGTTGCGTTTGAAGCCAAGGCGAAATTCAACCGCGCCTTTTTTGAAATGAAATCGGAAATCGCCAAGATGGATTTTTACGCAGACAAGGCGGCGATGAACAACGGCAAGGTTGCATATCGCTATTGCAGTGAAGGCGAACTGTCAAAGTCGCTTGAGCCGGTCTTGTTGCGGCATGGATTCACCATGCTGTTTGGCCAGCGCGACGACGGCGGAAAAACGGCGGCGATAATCACCCTGATTCATTGTGACGGCCACGAGGAAACGCGCGAGTATTCCGTCCGCTCTGGCAACACCAACGCGATGAAGGACGCGACCGCCGCCGATACGGGAGCCACGACCAGCGCATGGAGGCACTTGGTGATGAAGATGTTTGGTATTAAATCGCGCATCCAAGAGGATGCCGATCCGCGCAATCTTGGCGACATCAGCAAGAAGGTAACGGCGGAGCAGGCCGATGAACTTGAACGACGTGTCAAAATGTTGAATCGAAATGTTCCTGCTTTTTTGAAGCTGGCCGGGGCCGCAGCGTTCGCGGAAATTCCCGCCGTGAATTTTGACGTGGTGGACAGGATGCTGGCAGGGGCGGAGAAACAAAGCCGATGAAGATTCCAGACAAAATCAGAGCCATGCCTCCATCTCCCGAAAAGGATTATGAGATTTGGTGGTATAATGAGGGGAGCGGACTTTTCCCTTTCCACAATGAGGACGCCGAGGAACACTGCCGCCGCGTGTCAAAAATTGCGTGGTTGAATGGAGCCTTCAAAGCAAAGGAGAAGTAATGAAAATTGCCACTTACAAAGACGACTCCGGGGCTGAACTTCCGATTGTTCAAAACACAATCTGGTGGGAAATGGCTCGCGCCGGGATTCCAACTGCGTCAGAGTTTCACAATCTAATCACGCCAAAATTCAAGCCGCGCGACGGCGAAATGGTTGAATCGTATTTTTCGATGAAGCTGGCCGAGCGGTGGACGGGGACGCCGACTCCGGGTAAGAAAACGCCGGAAATGGAGTTTGGCTCGATCCTGGAAGAATCTGCAAAGCCTTATTACACTTTCATGTTCAACGAAGAAATCATCCCTTGCGGGTTTGCGACCACTGATGATGGCGAAATCGGATGCAGCCCAGATGGACTTATTGGGCTGGACGGCGGATTGGAGTTGAAATGCCCCGAAGCAAAAACGCACGTCAAATATCTGATGGCTGGAAAGTTGCCGGATGACTACGTTTTGCAAGTTCACGGCTCCATGTTCGTCACTGGCCGGGCATGGTGGAAATTTATGAGTTTCCGCCGCAAGTTCCCGGCCTACGTCACCATGATTGAGCGCGATGAAAAAATCAACGCCGTGATTGAGGAAACGCTTTACGCCTTTTGTGAAAAACTTGACGCCGGATTCAAGCGGCTTTGCGAAATGAATGGAGGACTGCCCGCCCGCGCAGCCGTCCAGCAACCACAACCCGCCTTCACCGCCGACAAAGAGGATGTTCCGACATGAGAATAAAAATATATCGCGGGACATCAGAGGAAGCGAAAGACGCGGAGCGCGTCGTGTTCAAGCGGCCTGTGTGGATGCGCCAATTAAAAATGTTCACACATCGGACAATAACTGGATGGAGGATGAGTGAAGAAACTACTGGCTATGGCATTCCGCACAGTCATTCAGTATCAAGAAAAGGAAGCATCAAAGCGGGAAAAAAGGCGCTAATGGATGCTGGCGAATTTAAGACGATACTGTGCATCAAGGATAAACCAAAACTGTGAAAACTTTCCAACTTGAACTCGCACTCACGTTATGAATTCCGAAACATGCTCAATCTGCGGACGGCCTGAATCTGAACATCATGAGTTCAAGGCTGGACGAAAACCAAAAACCTGCGTCTGCGATGCTGACCAGTGGGTTAATCCTTACGACATCCCGCCGGTCTGTGAAAAATTCAAAGGCGACAGCAATGACGAATACTGTGAAACTTGCGAGCATGATAAAAAGTGCCATGTGGATTAAAACCGAACCCGCGTTAGTATGAGCAATTACATTCCAAGAAACCAACCGCGTGCAGGCGAAATTACTCTAAAACAGTGGCTTTGCGAAATGGCAGGCAGGCATCATGTCTGCCCAAATGCGGTCTGGTCGTGGTGTTGGCTTCATCACACGATGCCGGCACCCAAGTTGAGGCGGGTTAATCGGCGCGTGATTTTTGTGTTGGCGGATACAGCGGAACGGGAAAGGGCGTTTGATTCAAACAAGCCGCCTGTCATTAGCACGGTTGCGCCTTGTGGCGCCGCCGCGCCGTTGCCGACACCGCCAACACACCGTAAAAACATCAAACTTTCAACAAATAATTCTTGCAACCCGGTCGGGAATGTGGGATGATGACCTTGCCGATTGGATAATTGGCCGGGTTTTAAGACAGCCCGTAAGACGAAGTTATGAAGTCGCAAAGATTAAATCCTGCTGCCGTGGATGCGCCCTCAAAGTGCCGCAAGGCTGCTTCGTCGTCTTACGTTGAAGCGGCGGTAGGACTTAATTTTTGCCGATGAGCCAACTTTACATCAGAGTGAAAACAGGATTTTACACACACCGAAAGACGGTGAAGCTCCGGTCAAAGATCGGGAATGACGCCTTTTGGATCCCGCCTCGCCTCTGGGCTTATGCCGCTGAAAACCAGCCCGACGGCAACATGGAAAGCTACACCAGCGAAGAAATGTCCGAACTTCTAGGATGTCAAAGGTATGCTTCAAGCATACTACAAGCATTGAAAGATTGTGGATTTGTTGATAAAAATGGCATGATACACGATTGGGAAGAACACAATGGGTATCATAAAACATTCTCGGATAGGGCAAAAAAAGCTGCCGATGCTCGTTGGGGGAAAGGGGAAACAGGAGAAAGACAAAGGAAAGAGGAAATAGGAGACAAGCATTGCTCAAGCATTGCTCCAAGCATCGGTGAACGACTTTCAAAGCTGTTTGGGCGTAATAAAACTACGCCTTTGAGCTATTTGGAAAGTTCCAGCATTTCGGAGATTTCTCGTCGTGAGTTTATTTTGGACGAGGTTGCTGCGGTTGAACTATTCCACCAGCGGGAAAATAAGTATTTTCCAAAATCCCTTTCGAGCCTTGTTACCCAGTGGGATAAGTTTCTTGACCAAGCGCGGGTTTGGAAGCCGAATCTAACCCCACAGCAAGAGCGCGACCGTCAAATCAAAGTCAAAGAATTTTAATTATGATTCACAAACTCCGATACGAATGCGTTTTCTGCCGGAAGCCCGGCGAGGTTGAATACGACGATTCAAACCCGTTATCCGAGGATCAAGTTGCATTCTGGCTCAAGCACGTTGCTTGTGATCCGTGCGCCGTGTATCACCGGACGACGCGCGATTCAATCCGCGCCATCCACGGGATTTGCAACAAATGGGCAGCAGTCAAAGATTCTTCCACAGACTGTTTGGAATTGAGGGCGAAGGTCAGAAAGCAACTCGCCATGTGGTTGAACAAGCTGGCCGTGGCCGTGGCCAACTTTCGGCACGGCGCAAACCAATTCGACCCGCGACATGTCGAGACGATAATTGACGAGCCAACACGAATGTCTGGCGTGATACGGGAACTAACAGGATTCAAAGCATAGGCGACTGGCTTGCGAAACAAAGGTAAGAATATGAAATCAAGCGAAGAACTGAAAGTTGGTGAATCGGATTTTGTGCTGGACTCGGACTGGACGTATCGTAGAACCGGAGAAACCTACCGGCTGCTTTACTGGGAGAGAACATTCGTCCTTATCCGAAAGGTGCGCGACCTTTATGGGTTAGTCGGACAAGTCGTTAAAATCCCACCGGAACAATTCCGCGACTGCTATACACCTAACCAAAGATACAACCCATGAGCGAACCCTGTCCAAAATGCGTAGGGTTGAGAAAAAATCACTCGTATGGAAAGGGTGATATATGCCTGCTGTGCGGGCATATTCCAGACCGGAAAAATCCAGATCGGAGAAAACAAAAAGGGCGTCCGCGCAAGATGCAAAACGACGAGCCGTGTCATGCGGCGGCGCTCGCCAACAAACAACCGAAAGGAAAAATAATATGAAAGATGGAAACCGAGTGGCGATACTCGCGTCACGAAAGACGCTTGTTAGCAGGCGTCGGAAATGCAAATGCCAATGGTGCGTGGTTTGGTCGCCAATAATTAAACGCGTGAGGAGCAAACTGACTGGGAAACTTAATAATGACTTTGACAAACTGATAACGCATTTCATGTGCGATGGCGAGGATGGCGATGTCGCGCAGGCAAAACTGGACGGTTCGTGGCCGGGATGGGAAGAACTTTCCAAATTCAAGCCGGGCCAAAGCGTTGTTGTTGACAAAACAAAATAAAACTTATGGAAGTAGAAATCTGGATTCCTAAAAAAACAAAGATGCCTGATGCTCCACTGCCGGGAGTGCTTCAATATGCCAAAGGATTCCGCGTCACCCATAACTGTGGTCATGCCACATGGTTTCCATTATTTACAACTCGGCGGCAATTAAGGCTGCTCACGAAGGGAGATTGCGCAGCTTGTTTACTGGAAAGGCAAAACTAAAATGAACGACATACAAACAGCACTCGACAACTTGGAACAACTGCCTGCGTCCGAACGCGCCAAAACTTTAATGACGATAACGCGAAACATCGTCACGCAAGCCGAGGGGTGGCCAACAATCTCATGGCCAGAAATCGAATCAACAATATTAAGTGCGTGCCGTGATGTGAAGTGCGCCTAACGTCGGCCTCACCCGCGCCGGCGATTAACGAAAGACAAACTATGCGGACTCAACCAAACAATCTGAATGGACTCCCGGCGTCGCGGTGCAGGCCGTTGTTCGGCATCTACGGTGGATACGAAATCGCGCACAGCAATGGAAGGGGCGGGAAAGCAGGGACGGGCCACAACAAGACGGCGACCATCCAAGTGCGAGAACCTGTCCGTCCGGGAGAATACATGCTAAAGGCTCAATTCCGATACACAGTCGAAAGTAGCGTGTCAGAGAATAATGCCCACATGAAGGCAAGGGCATGGATAGATTCTCAACACCTGACGACAAAGATGCCGAACGTCGAGCCAAGCTGCCGTGCGGGGCTTGGCTCACCAAAGTAAAATGAACCAACAAACTAAAAACCAAGTGCCTCGGCTGAAGGAACTCGCACGGTCAGCTTCGGCGAATTGTTAAGCATCAACATGAAAATTACCGGACATATATTTAACCCATCTCTGCCACGCGGTTCGCAACGGCAGGATATTGAACTTACCACGCCAAATAAAACATACTCTACCAAACAACTGGAACGCCTAGCCGTCCTGCATCAAGGTAAAACGGCTAAAGATTGGTTCAAACTCCACGAGGTAATGAGGCACGACTTTGGCCGCCTCCTCGCTGAAAAATCAAACCCGTCCAAAACCAAACTGACACTCGAAGTCTGGGACGGGAACACAAAACAAAACTACCTGCCGCCGAGAACCCTCCGCAAGCGCATCGGTCAGGTGCAAGAATGGATAGCCATTCAACTGCGAATCCTTGCGGCGAGGAAATTGCCAATCGCAATTATCGTCGCATCCACTGTTTTAACCGGGTGCAAAGCTGTTGAGCCATTCATCCACTAAAAGATGCTTAACGCTCCGCTTCAGGCAAGCGGGGCTGATGCCGACCGGAAAATAAAATGAACGTCCACCCCCGCTTTGCCTGCAAGCGGTTGTTGGGCAGAGCGACTGATAATATGAATAAAAAATCTGAACATGAATGCAACGCGGTGCGAGAAATCCTCCGCACGGCACTTAACACCAAAGAGGAAGATGTGGTGAAATTAGCCAGTGACGTTGTAGGGCGTCTTCAAGCCGCCCGACAAACTGCCTTCTGTGACGGCGCTCAAATCATCCACAATATGTCTCGCGGCACAAAAGACGAAGCCCGCGCCATCGCCATAGACGAAGCCCGCGACCTGATGGCTCAAGAGGCCGTGATGATAGCTAACTCGCGGGATTGGTGGGAACAAAACCGCGCAGAAAACGCAGCCATCGCCGCGCAGTCCAACGACGGAGCTATGCCACCCCGCACCTGAATCTATGGAACAGCCCAAAACATTAACGATTGACCCGCACGCGCCTCTAGGGGTTGCGCATCAGCGACTTGTTCGGCCAACGGCTCGTGAAATCTACAACGAGACGCGCCGGAACATCCGCTACCGCGACAAACTACTTCGTATGGGAGCGAGCAAACAAACCATTGCTAAAGCTCTTGGCATAAATGAAAACTCACCAATCCTGGCGGAGTTGGCCTAACGTCCTGGATCAGCCGCCGGCGACCAAGACGCACCCGATTGCAAACTGAAGCGACAACGCCGGTTGGCTGCATCCAGTTGTTAGGCGACGGTCGAACAAAACAAAAATATGAATGAAAACTACAAAATCAAAATAGGTGATAAAGTGCATGTGGACTTTAACAACTCACAAATCACACTCTGCAAAGAGGCCGAAGTGATGTGGATGCCAACCAATACCGGCGAATCGTGGGTATTCAAAGACTGGGGAACCGGCTTTGTCCACTACGTTTCGGAAGGCTGCACAGTCTCAAAACGCATAGTCGCCTAACAGCAAGCTCACGCATCCCGCCGGGGGAGAGCGTGGAAACCCAAACACATGAACGAATTATTTGAGACTACGGAGCCGAAGGCGAAGGCGGGATTGCCGTGCAGCGATTTGTTGGGCATCCCGTCGAATGAAGAAAAGCGCATCGGATTTGCCCATGACCGCGACTTGGAAAACGGTAAAGAGGAATGGCTGACGCCGCCTGAAATAATCAAAGCTCTCGGCGACTTCGACCTCGACCCATGTGCGCCGGTAAATCGCCCTTGGGAAATGGCGAAGGCGCACATGACAATCCACGACAACGGACTCATCAAGCCGTGGCATGGCCGCGTCTGGCTGAATCCGCCGTATGGTGGCGAGACGGGCAAATGGATGGCTCGCGCCGCGACTCACGGAAATGTCACGGCTCTAATCTTCGCTCGCACCGAGACGATCCAATTCTTTGAAAGCATCTGGCCGAAAGCAAAAGCCGTGTGCTTCATCAAGGGGCGACTCTCATTCTATCACGTCAGCGGCAAGAAAGGCGGGACAGCCGGTGCGCCCTCGATGCTGGTGACGTGGGACGACGACAACGCAAACCAACTGTGGGACGCCGTGTGCCACGGGAGAATCAAAGGCGCGTATGTGGACTTACGCGGAGGACGTGTAACGCCATGAATGCAGGGATGCCCAACGACCAGAGGTGAGCCGCCCGCGACCTGACGCGCACGAATAACACGACAAGCGCTATCGCGGGTTGGCTCGACCGATTTGTTAGGAGTCGCGCCGGAAATCGTCCAAAAAGAAAGTTGAAAATAATGTTGACTTTCAAGACAGGAAAGACGAAGATGGGCACATGAAAACAAACATGACATCACTCGAACAATGGAAACTGCAACACAATATCCGCCGCACGGCCAACATGGTCAAGCAAGTGACCGCGTGGTTTTGTCGGGGCGAAGCCACCAAAGCGGACGTGCAACGCTGGGAAATCGAACTCTCCCTCCAATGCGACCGCGCCGCCGCAAACGGAGTTGCACTGTGAAGAAACACGGCGGAAGTCGCAAGGGGGCTGGTCGTAAAGCGACCGGCTCTTTGCCGTTCACAATTCGGATGATGCCCGAAACGATGAAGAACCTGCGCGCCGAAGCGCGGGCTAAAACCAAGACGGCCGGGACGCTACTCGACTGGTATTTTGGCCCGGCGTGGAGGAAATCAAAATGACAAACGAAACACCAAGAACAAACACTGAAAAAACTCGGCACGATTCTCGACACTGGATGTGCTGCGATGAAGTTGTGTCCTCCCTGTTCGCATCCGAACTCGAACTCGAGTTAATCGTTGCTCGGCAGGCACTCGAAGAAATAAAACGCATCACACCTATATCTGAGCCTGAACATGACGTGGCATCTAAGGCGCTCGCCGCTATGGATGCCTAAAAAATGATGACTCCCATCCTACCAACATGAAAACTGAAACCATAATAATCGGAATTAAACCAGCGAAAGACTGGGCAAAAATCATCGCTCACGCATCTGTCGAAGATGCTGAAATAATCGTCCAGCAAATCCAAGACGAAGCCAGAAGAAAGGCGCTGTGGATAAATATGGATATGCAAAAGGCCAATAACATCCTTCGTGCCGCTATGTATGACATCGTTGACTATGACACCGACGGTGACGAAATAGCTAGATGCGGACAGATGGCCGAAGCAGCTCTTACCAAGAGCGCACTCGATGAAGATGGATGCCTCGCCGCGACTCCTAACGACAAAATCCAGCCATGAGCGCCGAACCAAATTTATACATTGAATGTGCTAAAATGCTCGACGCAGAAAAAGCACGCCGAAATCGGAAAGCGGCCAAGCTCATTGGCTGCGATGCCGGGTTAGCTGCGAACGTAAAAATGAAAAAGGCCATCCGAGAAGCAATGGCCGAAATCCGATACCAGCACAAGGATATGCTCACGGCTCACGAGCGCAATCATCCTCGTGGAAGTGGGTGGGCAAGAGTGTATGACCGTCTCAAACAATCAATAAGCAGCTAACGATTGAGCTATGGCACGCCGGACTAAAATCGTGAACCGCGAATGCGGACTGGAGACGCCAACCGGCGTTGCCATGAGCGAATTGTTATGCCGCGCCATCAATGACACAACAAACGCCGACCTTCTGGCGGAAGATGTCATGCGGCTAAATCCCGACGAAGTGAGGCTGCTATATCTGCGAATCATAGAAGGCCGAAGTCTGGCCGAAACTGGAATAATGATAGGCAACAAAACCAACAACCGACCCGCCGACAAGGAGCGAACTCGGCAGCGGCAAAATCACGCGCTGCGGAAACTTCGAGGTTACGCGGAGCGGCATAACGGAGAACTGAGACACAGCCGCGCCGATGCCGCTGCGTCTCCAAATAAACCAACACCATGAAAAGCAAAAAGACCAATCGAAAACTGAGGGGAAAGCGGCTGTTGCTCTCCAGTGATTTGTTAGCCGCCGCACTGGAACGAAGCATTAAACTCACCGCAGGCGGCATCTTCCAGGGCGGAAACACTGTCGCGGGCCACATCAAAATCGGAAAGCGAGAATACCAAGTGACGGTCACAGTGGATGCCGACTGCGACGCCTGGTGGGATAAAACAAGGGCTGGCATAAATGCTCCGGCCTAGGCGGCTAACATTCGGAGCTGAGCCATGACGGACACCAAAACATCACCCGCGAAGCGGAACTGCGACGGCCAACCGTCATTGGCTCCGGCGGGTTTGTTAGGCGGCACGAACTGCCTCGAATGCGGCTGGCCGGCAGATGCCTGTGACTGTGAACCAGAACCGTGGAAGTGTCCGGCGTGTGGCGGCCTCGATACTTGGTTTGACCGCACAATCGAACTGCACCCAGACGGAACTGAAAGCGGAATGAAAACCCGCTGCACAAAATGTGGTCGGGATGTGGATGAACTCATGCCGCCTAACGCTCCGCATGAGCCACGGCGCGAATAACTCAAACCATGAACACTTCTG
>OCZT010005952.1_pt1 | contig 12105 bp, 8 predicted proteins | sample 1539031 | NCBI WGS metagenome assembly OCZT01 (sample SAMEA3539308, study PRJEB22396) | soil metagenome | biome: tundra; feature: field; material: soil | place: USA | collected 2010-05 | depth 0.15 m
CGCTCGCCTCGCTGAAGTTCTGCGTGGTCCAGGACCTGTTCCTCAACGAGACCGCAGCGTTCGCGCACGTGTTCCTGCCCGGGACGTCCTTCTTGGAAAAGGACGGGACCTTCACGAATGCCGAACGTCGCATCAACCGGGTGCGACCCGCGATGGCCGCCAAGAGCGGAAAGCAGGAGTGGGAGGTGGTCTGTGACCTCGCGAACGCAATGGGCCACCCCATGCAGTACGACGACGCCAGCCAGATCATGGACGAGATCGCCTTCACGACGCCGACCTTCGCGGGGGTCTCGTTCAAGCTGCTCGACGAGGTCGGCAGCGTCCAGTGGCCCTGCAACGACGTCGCGCCACTGGGTACGCCGATCATGCACGTGAACCAGTTCGTGCGCGGCAAGGGTCGCTTCGTCGAGACCCCCTACATCGCGACCGACGAACGCACCAACCGTCGCTTCCCTCTCGTGCTCACCACCGGGCGGATCCTCTCCCAGTACAACGTCGGGGCCCAGACGCGAAGGACTGAGAACGTCGCGTGGCATTCTGAGGACGTCCTCGAGATCAGTGCCTTCGACGCCGAGGAGCGCGGTATCGTCGACGGCGGTTGGACCACACTCACGAGCCGTGTCGGCGAGACCGCGCTGAGGGCGACGATCACCGACCGGGTGCCGCCCGGCGTTGTCTACACGACGTTCCACTATCCGGTGGGCGGAGCCAACGTCGTGACGACCGAGCACTCGGACTGGGCCACCAACTGTCCTGAGTACAAGGTCACGGCCGTGCAGGTACGGGCGCGTTCGGGCGCCCCCCTCGCCACTGAGAAGTTCACCATGCCGGCCCTCGCCAGCGACGACGACGTCCCGATGCCTCGCCGCGGCGAGGAGACCGTGACCCGTAGCGACCTCGTACGCATGTCCAACCAGATCGCCGCCAACTTCGGCCATCATCCGCCCGACCAAGCCGCCGCAGAGGTGGCGAACCACATCAGATTGTTCTGGCCGCCGAGCATGCGGTTCGAGTTGCTCGACGATTCGGATCTCGCGGCCCTCGACCCGCTGGTCCTCGGCGCGATCCGACTGCTGGGCGGCGCAGCGTCGTCGGAGGCCACGGATCACGCCGCGCTCCGACCGAGCGGTTAGTCGATCAGTAGGACGCGCCTCGCACGAGCCGAACTCTGCGCCGTCTTCTCGAGCAATTCGGACAGCGCCGCGATGAGTTCGACGTCGGGCTCTCCCTCGAGGTTGATCCGCACGAGCGCGGCTGCCGATCGCGCGCTGGCTTCGGCGAGGAGTGCCGCGGTGACGACATCGCCGAGCAGGTTCGGGTTACCGCTTTCGGCGATCCGCGCCGCGACGTCAGCCACGTCGGCGGCGATTTCTGCGATTTCCGCGGCAACGTCGCTCGCGCGCCTGAGCGCCACAGTGATCGCACGTCGACGGTCCCTGGCATCGGGCTCGCGGGGCAGGCGCATCGCTTCGATGACGAGGCGATAGACGTCGGCGTCAGCCTGGCAGAGCACGCCCGCCCGGTCGCGAAGTAACTCGCCCGCGGCCACAATGTCGAGCGCGTCGGACATCTGGCGGGTGGAGAGGAGCGCCGCCTTTACGCAGAGCGCCGCGGCCAACCCAGCTGCCGCTGCCGCCACTGAACCTCCGGCCGGCGCCGGCTCGTCGCTCGAGACGAGCCCGAAGAAACTCCCGAGGGATGACTCGAGATAGGACGGTTCGCTAGCTGAGTCCGACAATTTCACCGTTCTCGTCAATGTCGATGGATTCCGCGGCGGGGTGCGCCGACAGACCGGGCATCATACGCATGTCGCCGCAGATGAGGTACACGAAGCCGGCGCCGACCGAGGCGCGCGCCTCGCGAACCGGCATGCGCCAACCGGTCGGTGCGCCGCGAAGTGCCGGGTCCGACGAGATGGACAGGTGGGTCTTCGCGATGATCACCGGCAGATTCCCGAAGCCGTTTCTCTCGTAGGAGTCGATCTGGCGGCTGGCGGCTGGTAGGTAGTCAACGCCGGCGGCACCGTAGACCTTCGTCGCCACGGTCTCGATCTTTTCTCGCAAGGGCGCCTCGCTCGGGTAGAGCACGTGGAAGCGGTTCGGCTCGTTGGCCGCTTCGACGACCGCCTCGGCGAGTTCGGTCGCTCCCTTGCCCCCCTCGGCGAAGTTGTTGCACGCCGCCACCCTTACGCCCATCGACTCGGCGATCTCGCGAATGGCCTCGTGCTCGGAGGCGAAGTCCCCGGGGAACGAGTTGATGGCGATCACGGGACTCACGCCATGGATCTGGATGTTCTCGATCTGCTTGCGCAGGTTCGCGCCCCCGGCGTGGACCTCGTCCGGATTCTCCTCGAGGATAGCTGGCGGCAGCGGGCGTCCCGCCACGACCCGATGCCCGCCGGAGTGAACCTTGAGGGCCCGCACCGTCGTGACGAGCACGGCCGCGTCGGGGGTCAGCCCCGAGGTGCGGCACTTGATGTTGAAGAATCGCTCGGCGCCCATGTCGGCCCCGAAGCCCGCTTCGGTGATGAGGAAGTCGCCCGCGTGGATGCCGATGAGGTCGGCGACGATCGACGAGTTGCCGTGCGCGATGTTGCCGAACGGCCCTGCGTGCACGAGCACGGGGGTGTTCTCGATGGTCTGGAGCAGGTTCGGCTTGATGGCCTCGCGCATGATCACCGTCATCGCTCCGGCAGCCTTCAGGTCCTCGGCCGTCACCGGCTCGCCGTTGGCGGTGTACCCGATGACGATGCGCCCCAGGCGAGCGCGCATGTCGTGCAACGACGTCGACAGTGCCAGGATGGCCATTACCTCGGACGCGGCGGTGATGTCGAAGCCGGTCTGGCGCGGCACACCGTCGTCCTTGGTCCCGAGCCCGATCACGATGTTGCGAAGGGCACGGTCGTTGATGTCGAGCACCCGTCGCCAGGTGATGTTGTGCTCGTCGATCCCGAACTCGTTACCCTTCTGCAGATGGTTGTCGATCATGGCTGAGAGCATGTTGTGCGCGGCGGTCACGGCGTGCATGTCGCCGGTCAGATGCAGGTTGAGGGCTTCCATGGGGACGGCCTGGCTGTAGCCGCCACCGGCCGCACCGCCCTTGATGCCGAACGTGGGGCCCATCGAGGGCTGTCGGATCGCGATTGTGGCGCGCTGGCCGATGTAATGCATGGCCTGGCCGAGACCAACGGTCGTGGTCGTCTTGCCCTCACCGAGCGGCGTCGGCGTCACCGCGGAGACCACCACGTACTTTGCCTTCGGACGGCTCGCGAGCTCGTCGATGGCGGCCAACTTGATCTTCGCGACGCCTTCACCGTAGGGCTCGAGGAACCTCGCGTCGATTCCCATATCTTTGGCAATATCGGCGATCGGCATCAGTCGAGCTGCGCGCGCGATCTCGAGGTCGCTGGGAAATGACACGATATATCTCCTTTTCGTGGTGATCCGACTGCAGTACTGAACCCCGTGCCCTCGAATGACAAAGCGCCATGTCGATGGTAATCCGAGGTTGGTCACCAGCGCAGGGTCGAAGGACCCTAGCGACGTCGTTGGCGACCATGCCGACGGGCACGGGTGCGCTCCCGTCTTCTCGCGACGCCAATGTCCCGCTGTTCCCGTTCGGTAGCGCCAATCCTGTCTGGCCGAGGCGTCACATCGCGTGCGGGCATTCGAACTCGGTGGGCCGCCCGGGTCTCGATCCGGCACCTTGGGATTAAAAGGGACTTTCCGATGGTTGTGTGGTGTTGCAGAAATATGAGGCCTAAAACGAGCTCTGTCTAGGGCCGTGGTGTCGCGCTCGATACTCGAATACGCCCGACCGAGTTGGAGACAATTTGGTGTCCCGCACACCCGTCGCGATTCAACCTCCACCAGGTCCTGGGGCACCACGCGCACTTCGATGAACGAGGGTAGTCATCGACGTTGCGAACGTGGTCAAAAGGTCCCCGAGCCGGACACGGACAACATCCGTGAAGCAGCATCAAGTACGTCGCGGACTGGTGACGAGGAGTGAGGGCAGTGTTGCGGACCGACCGCCGTTGGATCACGCTGTCTACGGCAATATCCGGATTAGACAGACGGTAATCTTGTCAGAGGCCGAAGAGCCGCTCCGCGTTACCGTGCGCGATTTTCTCGCGATCCCTCGAGCTGACTGGCGCGGTATTGAGCGACGACATGCACGCCATGTTGTCATCATGGGGATAGTCAACAGCGAACATGATTCGGTCTGCCCCGACCACCATAAGTGCACAGACCAGCGGCGCGTGAGCGCGCATACCGCTTGTCGAGAGGTAGAAGTTCTCTCGAAAATACTCAGACACAGGCCGTTCCGCCCTTGTAGAAAAGTTGGCGAACTTCTGCGTCGTTCGGTCAATCATGTACGGAATGTTCTCTCCCAAGTGACCCAGTACGATCTGCAGCTTCGGGAAACGATCGAAGACGCCGGACAGCATGAGTCGAATCGCGTGGAGTCCAGTATCGGCGTGCCACCCCCACGCGGCCATCGAGAGCATCCCCGCGACCTTTTCGTCCATATCGGAGTAATAGGCCTCTCGCACCACTGCAGGCGGTACTGCCGGGTGGAGATAGATAGGCACTTCGAGGGACTCGGCAGCTTCGAAAATAGGCCAAAAATCCTGGTCATCGAGGAAACGACCATTTGTAAGTCCCATGATCATCGCGCCTTTGAAACCAAGTTCATTCACCGAACGCTCGAGTTCCTTGGCCGCGGCGACCGGGTCCGGCGTTGGCAAAGCCGCAAAGCCGGCGAAACGTTCGGGGTGCACAGCAATCATCTCGGCCAAGTAATCGTTCGAACGACGTGATCCGTCCACGACGATGGAACTTTCGAGGTTCTGAAACAGATTGCCGCCAGACGAAAGTATCTGCATTTGAATGCCAGCGGCATCCATCCCGGCTATTCGTGCCTCACTGAGATCCAACATGTGGGCGTCGTCTGGCCGACTACTGGAACTGTCGCCGAGCAGAGCGGCGAGACCAGGCATTTGAAAGTGTTCCTCAACGGCAATGACCCTCATAATTTCCTTCCAAAAGTGGATGGCTCATTCGTTCATCTTGCAAGACGAGAGTACACGGTACGGTCCGTCCCCGAACAGGTTGACTTAGGTCTCTTGACCCTTAGGTCAAACTGACCATGCTCTTGATTGTTTCAGAGTCGGCGGGCCTGTAAGTACCGAGGTCGCGCCGGCGACACCGTCGATGACAACTCCCATCGACCCAGGTGGTCCTCGCCATGCGGAGACACTTCTCGTGATCGTCACCGCTTCCAGTAGAAGACGTTCAGCCGCAGGAGAGGGAAGAGGGACTCCAGCGCGGCGTCATCGGCACACACGCCGACGCGTCGTATCGATCCTGTAGCCCAGACTCTTTCCAGCGTGCGAGTCCCTTCGAATGAAACTGCGAGCCTCGGTCACTACGCATTGTTGTCCTTATGAGTTGACGCAGAGCGACGCTCAGGCCCACTTCGCCACGACGTCGCGACGGAACGACTCCGGTATTGCCATGTCGCGCTGACTTCGTCGCAGCGAGCTGTTCCTCGAACCGTTCGTGAGGCAATCCACTCGGGCTCGACCCATGCCAATGGTCGAACCTGCAGGTGTCGCCTCAGAGGACGTTGTTGATGAAGGTTGTTGGGGAGATCTCGTTGAGATACGCGCCGACGTTCACGCGGCTGCGTCGAGGCATCACCATTGCGAGACCCTACCGAAGGTCGATGTCAGGGGGCGTGAAAGGTTGACCAGTCATGAGACAAAGTGACTTGACATGATGGATTGGGCCTGATACGTTGGCGCTGTTTGGTGAAACATAGTGTCCCGCGTAATGGGACAACTCCGGGGGGAATTATGCAGAGAACACTAGGTTTTACTCGGTCACAGCGATTGCTGACGCAATTCGCCGCGCTCAGTGTCGTGGGAGCGATTGTGATGGCCCCCGCTCTACCGTCGGGGGCCGCCAGCAAGCCCTCGGGGAGCACTCTCGATATAGCGGACATCATCTCCTTCTCGGGACCCAACTCATTCTTGGGCACGATCACGGTAGGTCCCTGTGACGGCGCAGTCAACGTCATCAATGCAGCCGGTGGGGTACTGGGACACAAGCTCTCATGCATCAAGGTTGACGACTTGGGCGACCCTGCCGACGCGGTGGCGAATGTGAGTAAAGCGCTGGCCACGAACAGCAGCATCATTGGGGCCATCGGCGTAGCCAGTGCGACGGCCGCCACTGAAGTTCCCATCTTGAATGCGGCCAAGATCACCATGGTGTCGCAGGCCGGGCTCAGCCTCTTTTCGAATAAGTACTACAAGTACTTCTGGCGGATGACGCCCCCTGACGTGTTCGGTGGCGTCGCGATGGGACTTGCTGCCGCGAGCAATGGCTACAAGAAAGTGGCCGTTATCATCCAAAATGACGTCGGCGACACTGGGAATACTCCGGGGATAGTTTCCGCGCTTAAGAAGAAGCACGTGTCTCTCGTCAGCAACGTAACGGTTCCATCCGACGCCGCTTCGTACGAGACGACCATCAACAAGATTGTCAACCTCCACCCCGACGGATTGATCATCTCGGCGGATACTCAGACGACCGAGACACTTCTTGCCGAGTACCAGAGTCTTAGTAATGGCAAGGTGCCACCAACAATTTTGTCGACACAGATCTTGGGCAGCAACATCTTTCCCTACGTGAAGAAGTCGCTCGGTCTCTCCTTCGCGACGAAGAAGATGAGTCTCGTTGGTACCTATGTTGACGAGACCACCCCGCAGTTCAAGGTTTACGACGCGGCCGTCAAGGCCACTCCGGGTGGGACCAAGCTTGCCACGGCGATTGTCGCAACTCAGGCGATAGGAACGATTTACGACGGCATCATCACGATGGCGCTGGCAATGGAAGCAGCGCACAGTATGAAGCCGGTTAACTTCAACTCCTCTATGTCCAAAGTGGCAACGAAGCGCGCGGGGGCAGTCGAGGTGAACTCCTTCGCTCAAGGCGTGAAGGCACTGAAAGCCGGGCATACGATCTACTACGTCGGAGTGACCGGACCCATTGTGTTCGACAAGTTCCACAATTCGGGCGGCGAGTTCGCGACCTTCCAGTTCACATCTAGCGGCAATGTTCAGTCGGTCAAGGTGTTCCCGCCCTCAGTAACTGACGCACTAGCGCCTTAAGGGCTCGGTGGTGAACACCTTTATCTCTTCGATCGGCTTCGGAATCGCCTCTGGTTCAGTCATCGCCCTCGCGAGCCTGGGTTTCACCCTGCAGTTCGGTCTCAGTAATACCCTGAACGTCGCGTACGGGGCATTCATAACCTTGGCGGCCTTCCTCGGCTACACACTTATAGCGCTGTGGGGCGTGAATCTCTGGCTGGCGATGGCAATCGTCGCCGTCGTGATCGGAGTGTTGTCAGGTGTCTACTACCAGGGCTTCATTCGGAATCTGATTCGCCGAGGCGCCGGGATGGGGCCAGTCACGATAGCCACGGCGGCGGCACTTATTTTCATTGAATATGCCGTCGTCAGCGTGGCGGGACCTAGCGTCAAGAGCTATGGAATAACGACTGGGCGTACCTTTCACTTCTGGGATTTTGTTCTTTCGAGCACTCAACTGGCCATCATCGCTCTCGCGGTCAGCTTGATGCTGATATTTCAGGTTCTCTTGCGCGTGACGCAGTTGGGGCGGTCGCTGCGAGCGACAGCTGTGAATAGGACGCTCGCTCGCAGTTGCGGCATACGAGTGGAGCGAGTGACGAGCATCACGTGGCTGATATCGGGATTGCTGTGTGGAACGGCGGGCGTCGCGTTGGCGCTGACGACGCAGGCATTCGATTTCAACCTAGGATCGTCGTTCCTCATCTTGATCATCGCCGCCGCGGTGGTCGGCGGGATCGGTGAACCGTACGGGGCGATATTCGGTGGGTTCCTCATCGGTATCGCAACTGAACTTTCTTCCGCGTATTTCAATCCCGCCTACAGCCAGGTCTTCGCCTTCGTACTGCTGGTCGCGGTGATCCTCATTCGCCCGACCGGCATTTTGGGCGTCAAGGCCAAGGCGCGCGTGTAATCACGGCCCGAAGAGGGCCTATAGAAGGAGTTCACAATCACTGGCTTCACTTTCTACTTGGTAGTGCTCCTTGTCTACTTCGGCACCGACGTGATCGCCGCCTGGGGGCTGAATCTGCAGTACGGCGTGGCGGGCGTCCTGAACTTCGGCTACATCGCGGCCGTGGCCGTAGGTGCCTATATGTACGGGGCCTTGACCCTGGGGCCAGAATCGGGCAACGGGGGCTACCAGAGCTACATAATCGGTCTGCACCTCACGCCCGCCCTCGGATTCTTGGGCGCCGCCCTCTCTGGCTGTGTCTTTGGGGGTGTCATCGGCTTGCTCGGTATGAGACGGCTGCGCCCTGACTATCAGGCAATAGTCCTCTTGGTCGTGGCGGTCGTCGCCCTCACCGTCGTCCAGGCCGATACCGGGCTCTTCAACGGCAACTCGGGCCTTTCGCTCATACCCAATCCGGTTGGGTTGACAGGTCCGGCGACGGGAAACGGATGGTTCTACGTCGCCATCGTTTTTGGCGCCTGCATCGTGTGCTATCGAGTGCTGCGGCGTTTCACCGACGGCCCCCTCGGTCGATCTCTGCGTGCGCTTCGAGACGACGACGTAGCGGCTGCGGCCATTGGTAAGAACGTCGTTGCGCTGCGCATCCTCGTTCAAATCGTCGGCGGTGGCTTTGGTGCCCTCGCTGGCGCCTTGCTGGTCGGATTCATCGGTGCCTGGTCGCCATCGGCATGGCAGTTCGCCGAGTCGCTGTCGCTTCTCACGGCGATCATCGTTGGGGGCTACGCGAACAATGTTGGCGTCATCGCTGGCGCACTTCTGGTCCCCGTGATCTTCCAACAAGCCACCCAGTACGTGCCCGGGCTGGCCTCGAACGCTGAGTTGGCGACTGACGTCGGCTGGATGGCTACGGCGGTACTGACCATCGGGTTCATCTGGTGGCGACCGGGAGGCATCATCTCCGAACGAAGACCACGTTACGGAGCCGGAGTGCGTAGTCGATCGCGCTTTAGTTATGCGCCACTCGCTATGGCGGCCGCGACCGTGAAGGAACACGCCCCTGGTTCGACTCCGAGCGACGTTGGAACGGCTGACGAGGTGATTCGCCCGGATGGCGTCGCGAAAGCGCCCAGCACGCTGTCGGCCACTTCGCACGAGGAGCGGCCTGGTTCGTTACGCGATGAGCAGTCCGACAAGCCGCTTCTCCTGGTGTCAGATCTGGCAATCAATTTCGGCGGCGTTCGAGCGCTGGATGGCGTGACGCTCGAGGTGGCCGCAGGAACTATCACCGGACTGATCGGGCCGAACGGTGCAGGCAAGTCAACGCTCGTTAACTGCGTGAGCGGATTCAGCAAGCCTGATTCGGGCAGTGTCATATTCAACGGACATGACGTCACGAGAGCGCCGGCCTACCGGTCCTCGCGACTCGGGCTGGTCAGGACGTTCCAACTTTCACGGCAGTTCTCGCGCCTTACCGCTATCGAGAACTTGCTGGTCGCTCGACAACATCATCCGGCTGAGTCGGTGCTCGGCGTGGTCTCGGGGCTTCGGTACTGGAAGGCGGCCGAAGAAGAGACCGTGATACGCGCGCGCGGGCTCCTTGAAATGTTCGAGATGATCGGGAAAGCCGATGAACTGGCCGCCAACTTGAGCGGTGGCGAACGGCGAATGATCGAACTCATGCGTGCTCTGATGACCGACCCGGTGATGCTTGTCCTCGATGAGCCCCTCGCTGGGTTGAGCCCGCGGTGGTCGGAACGCTTCGAAGAGGCGGTCCGTTTGCTCCGCGAGTCTGGTATCACGTTCCTCCTCATCGAACACGATCTCGGAATTGTGGAAAGACTCTGCGAGTCGGTCGTGGTGATGGCGCGTGGTCGCGTGCTGTCCACCGGGTCAATGAGTGAGCTACGAACCCGGACCGAAGTGCAGGCAGCGTATGTCATCGGATAACCATCCCGCCGTTGCCACTCGGGACCTCGTCTGTGAGGGGGTGGTCGCCGGCTATGGTGGCGCACCCGTGATCAACGGCATCAGTATTACCGCCACGGGCGGGCGGATACTCGCAGTAGTTGGGCCGAACGGAGCGGGCAAGAGCACGTTGCTTCGAGCCTTGTTGGGCCTGGTTCGCGTCCGAGAGGGGCGCGTGCTGCTCGGGGGGAAGGATATTACCAATAAGCCCCTCGAGGAACTTTCTCGGATTGGGGTCGGCTACGTACCTCAAGGTGAGGACGTCTTCGACACACTGAGCGTCAGTGAGAATCTCGACATGGGTGGATTCATCCTTCAGCGTAAGCAACGTGAGGAGCGGGTGGACGCCGTCATGGAAATCTTTCCAGCCTTGCGTTCCCTCTCACGCCGTTATGGTGGCACGCTGAGCGGAGGCGAACGGAAGATGGTCGCTTTCGCTCGCGTGTTGATGCCAGATCCAGCGGTCCTACTCCTGGATGAGCCAACTGCAGGAATGTCAGGTGAACTTACGTCGGTACTCTTGGAGCAGCAGGTGGTAATGCTGGCTGGTCTAGGTAAAGCTGTGATACTCGTCGAGCAAAAGGCCGAGGCCGCACTCAAGGTGGCGAACGATGCAGTTGTGCTTGTTGGTGGCACGATCGTTCTCGCCGGAACCGGCAAGGAGATCTTGGAAGATGATCGTGTCGGAGAGATATTCCTCGGTAAGCACGTCGGCGGGGTGGCTTGACATCGTAAGTTGGACGAAAGCGGTCGCGACTAAGCGCCTTGGAACTCTCGTCCCGAACCGATGGCACGCCGCTCTACATCGCAGCGCTCTCGAGGGACCGGTCGGGTTGGATTTTCTCTTGGATTGATCTCGATATCAAGTCCACGTGTTGAATGCGAATTCACTGGCGGACGAGATGGACGAAGGACCGAGCCCAAGACCATCTGGCACGATTCCCGTTCAATGGACCACGCGGACCGTTCTCAGGGAGTCAGGACATCCGTGTTTCAAAGGAAAGGATTTGTTGGTCCATCTCGCAATGACACGCAAGCGCCGGCGATGCCGATTGGCTGTACCGTAGCGGCTGTATTGGCTGGGGCGGGTCTCCTTCGCAAAGGCGTCGAATCCGACCCACTGGGTCGACGATCTTTCAACCATTCTTCGTCACCAATACGCTTCGATTGATCATCACGATCTCATTCCGGACGCAATAGTGTACCGATGGTGAACCTCAATTACTCCGAGTCAATCGCGATCGCTCGTCCAGCAGACATTCTTTACGACATCGTTTCTGACGTTACCCGAATGGGTGAATGGAGCCCCATCTGCAAGGCCTGTTGGTGGGACGCCGGTGGTGGCCCCCGAGTTGGCGCCTGGTTCACTGGGCGTAACGAAACCTCGGAACGGACCTGGGAGACACGATGCGAAGTCGTTGTGGCGGAGCGGGGCCGCGAGTTCGCGTTTGTGGTTGGTGGCTCGTGGGTTCGTTGGGGCTACACCTTCACTCCCGTGGAAGAGAGGACTGAGGTCACTGAGTCCTGGGAGTTCCTCCCAGATGGAATCAAGAGATTCGGCGAACGGTTCGGCGACGGAGCCTCGGCGCAAATTGCCGAACGAACTGAGGCTGCCCACGAGGGAATCCGAGTGACCCTTGCAGCAATCAAGAGGATTGCGGAGTTGAAGTGAATCATTGTGTCCGATTCAGCACGGGAGCCCCTGCTCGCTTCTAGCTCGTTGCGACTGATCCGAGAGTGATCGCCGTTGGTGTAACGAAATGTGAGACTCCGGGACTCGAACGCGGCACGTTTGGATTAGATCGAAGTTGCATACCGTTGTTGTGTGTCGATCTGGTCGTGCTGGTCGCTTGTCTTCACGGAAACGCGTTGTTCCACGACGGTCTGGTCGTGCTGGTGTTGCAGACTAGATCATCTCCAAAACGGTCATGACTCGATCGCGACGCAATGCGTGGGATTTCATTGTGGACTATTCGATGGTGCTGGAGGGTCAATAGGCCGAAAGCCCTCTGCTTTACTGGTGGGCCGCCCGGGTCTCGATCCCGGCACCTTGGGAGTGTTTCCAGAA
>OCZT010005954.1_pt1 | contig 12101 bp, 8 predicted proteins | sample 1539031 | NCBI WGS metagenome assembly OCZT01 (sample SAMEA3539308, study PRJEB22396) | soil metagenome | biome: tundra; feature: field; material: soil | place: USA | collected 2010-05 | depth 0.15 m
GAACAACCTCAGCTCCCCGCCAGTCACCCACCGTTACATCTACTTTGCCGGGACCCTGGGTCCTGCTCCCCGCTGCCACCGCTGTCACTGCCGCCGCCGCGGTACTGATAGCAGGCCAGCCTGCATACGCTGGCGGGCTCGATAGGGCGCTATGCTCGCCTAACAACAGCCGCGTGTCGATACCCGCCTCGCTGCCGGTCAATGCCTGCTTCGACGGCCACAACCTAGTGGTAGAAAACCCGCTGGGGTTTCCCATCGAGGTGCGTACCGATCATGGCGGTGTGCCAGTCGTCGCCCCCACGGCAAGCGCTGACCTGCCCGGCTCGATCGTGTCGCTCATGGCGCCCATGGACGATGGGCTCACTCCGCCGAACTACAAGCTGACCATACCGATCAGCAACCAGCAGACAACGATCACTCTCATTAAGGCCCCCAGCGATGTCGTCTCGGATTACGTATGGGGGGAGCAGCTCTACAACGCCCTGGGAGGCAAGTTCGTCGTCGGGCTCGGCGAGGCGCTCGGATCGCTCCTCGGCGAGCTCACCACTGTCACCCAGAACTACCGTACCTGCCTCATCGCCGCCACCTCGTGGGTCGGTCGCATCGGCTGCATGGCCGGCTACGACGGCAACGTTGCCTTTGCCCTCGGCCGCTTTGGCGTTTCCCTCGGCCCTGCCACAATCCAAGCGATCTACAACACCGTGATGACGGCCCTCAGTGCCAGCCAGGCCGTCGGCCAAGTAACAGCATGGAACAGCGGGGCCAAGAAGTTCACCATCGCGGCCGCCTCCGGAACGGCGGAGCAAGGCCCCGGCGCAGTAACCTCAAGTCCGGCCTCGCCGTCGGCTACCGCGTCCAGCAGCAACGGGCAGCTCATGGTTCAGCTGGCAAACTTCCCCCTCGGCACCACGTACTACTTCTGCCATTCCGGGAGCGGATATCCTACCGGGGGCGCCATCGTCAGCAACGGCTCGGTCAGCGTTAGCTCACATAACGAGAACCTGGGCGCACTGTGCTCCGGATCGGGCAACTTCTGGATCGGGTTCCAGGCCACCGACGGGCGCGACTATTACAGCAATCAGGTCACCCTCGGGGGGACTCAGCCATCGCCCGCCCCGTACCACGCCGGGAAGCAGGTCTCGATCGTCAGCCAGGCCACAGGCGGCGTCACGGGGCATGCGGGGCCAGGCAACCAGTACCAGGTCGGCCCTACGAACTACGCCAAGAGCAGCCCGATCTGGATCGTCTGCAACGTCAATGGCCAGTCGATCGCCGGCCCGTACGGCACCGAGGCCACCTGGGACCTGTCAGACGACGGCTGGTACTACTCAGACGCCTGGCTGTACACGGGCACTAACGGGCCAGCGGTACCGCCATGCTCCCTGAAAACCGTGACGATCGCCAGCCAGGCGACGGGCGGCGTGACGGGGCATACGGGACCGGGCAACCAGTACGCCGCCGGCCCGAACCACGCGAAGAGCACGCCCATCCAGATCGCCTGCTACGTGACCGGACAGTCGATCACCGGCCCGTACGACACGACCACCATCTGGGACCTCGCGGTCGGTGGCTACTGCTATAGCGACGCGTGGCTGTATACAGGCACCAACGGGGCGGCTGTACCGCACTGTTAGCAGTCCCTAGCGGCCCTCGTAGCGGGACCGCGACTGCCGGGAGTAGAAGGGGCAGAGGGCGACCCTCGATCTGGCCGCCCTCTGCCTCTTTATCCCCTAAGAAATCGATGCAGTGCGGCTGCCAGTTCCTCTTCCTTGGAAAGCGCCTCGACAGGCACGCGGTCCCACGAACGCGATGCTGTCGGCGAGTAGAAGATGATCACGGGGACATGTCCATCGCCCGCCTGACGTTGTGGTGCGGCCCGTTGATCTCCACGACGCTCCTACCTCGAGACTGTACTCGGTGGAATCCAGATGCCCCCGCATGAATTCGGTCATGGAACGCCGGGTACAGACGTGCCGACACGAGCTCCTGGACCGCACGCTCCTCTGGAACCAGCGTCACCTGCTGTACTTGCTTTGGGAGTTCGAGTATTTCTATAACGAGCACCGACTCCACCGGACTCTCCGGGCCGCAGCACCACTGTGCCGCTACCCGCACCAATTGCCGATCCTGAGCGGATTGCGCACCTCGATGTCCGCAGACGAGACCGACTGGGCGGCACTCTCCACGAATAACGGCATGCTTCCTGACCAGCACGGACGGATAATCGGCACCCACACCGTTCCGCGCGAGGTCTGGACAAGGCTGTTTGAATCTGCCGAGCACGAGATCGGCATCCTCGCGTACAGCGCGCTGTTCCTCGCCGAAGACACAGGAATTCTCCGGATTCTCGCTGATAAGGGGCGCGCGGGCGTCATGGTACGGATCGTGCTCGGAGACCCCGACGGGCCAAACGTCGCACAACGCGGCGAAGAAGAAGGCATCGGCGACGCCGTGCCCGCAAAGATCCGTAACTCCCTTGTGCTGTACCGCCCGCTCACCGCGTTCCAGAACATCAAGATCCGGCTTCACCGCACGGTGTTGTATAACTCGATCTACCGCGCCGACGGGCAGCTTCTGGTTAATCAGCACCGAGGACACGGGCCGCTGCCCATCTTGCCGGTACGCGGTCAGGCTGCGGGTCGACGGGAAGACCGTCACCCACAAGTACGATGTTGGCCACTGCGCCGGCAGCGGCGAGCGGCCCGCCGAAGACCCATCGCTAGCTTGCTGGCTGCCGGTCAAGGACGGGCTGACGCCTCATGGCCTTCGGCACAGCCACAAGACGTGGATGGCCGAGGACGGCATTCCCGAGATCCTGGCCGAGCAGAGGCTAGGACACCAGGTCCCCGGGATGCGCGGCCTGTACGCCCACGCCTCCCAGCGGATGCGCGAGAACCTGGCAGCAGCTCTCCAGGTCCGGTGGGATGAATCCCTCCGCGAGCGCGCCGCCATCGATCCGCACTCCCGGTGCCGCTGCTTGATGACCTGCTGGCGCCATTCCGCAACGTCGTCCTGGCCAACAGCAGCCGAGCCGGTTGAGGCCACCAGCCGCCAGACAGAGCCCCTCGTCCCGGACGGGAGGAAGGTTGCTCCTTCTCGATGGGCAGGTCCTCCACGACACGCATGCCATCCCCCTGGGAATTACGTGATCGGGGTGAGGAATTGCGCGATCGTCAGCCCCTCAGAACTGGGGAATTACGTGGGCAGCGACAATTGCTGACGGAAGGATCAAAACCGGCTCTTCATAGATGCCGGACATCGATCTAGGATCGTGTCCAGTAACGCACTCTGAGTTGCTGCGAGGTTTACAGCTGCTGTCCGTCCAGGAGGGTATGCATGGCGACGGGTACGTCGGCAGGCCTGTTGGACTCAAGTGGCCATGCCCAGTCGGTGTTCAAGCACGAGATCCTTCGACAGTACATGCCGATCTTCGTTGCGATGCTTGGCAGTTACTCTGATGGAAAACGAGTAGTTGTTCTAGATGGATTTGCGGGGCGAGGCCGGTATCCGGACGGCACGCCTGCATCGGCCGAGCTGATCCTTCGGGCTATGGAAAGCCTCAAGCATTCCCGGCAGGTCTCCGCGTTCTTCGTCGAGAAGAACGAAAAAGATCATCAGGCGCTCTCCGCCGTCGTCGATGAGTACGTCACACGGGGTTTGCTGGCGAAAGCACTACCTGGCGTCGTCGAGGAGCACCTGGACACGGTGGTCACGGCCGCGAACGGAGTCCCACTGTTCCTCTTCCTGGATCCCTGCGGCGCGAACCTCCCGTTTACGCAGCTCGCGGAGGTCCTGGCGGGTCCGCGCCGTCATGTCCGGCCGCAGACAGAACTCCTGCTCAACTTCAGCGCGGATTTGTCACGCCGGGCCGCCGGAGCCCTTAACGCGGGCCAGCTCGGCCATCCGATCATCTCGCTGATGGACGATACATGCGGCGGCACATGGTGGCGCGATACTGCACGTGCCGCCCTCAGCAAGCCGATGACACGCAATTTCGAGCCAGTCGCAGCAGCGATCGCGCAAGAATACGCGGAGCGACTTGCACGAGCCGGGTCGATGCTGCAGGTCACGGTCCCAGTCCGGCGCCGCATGCATCACCAGCCCATCTATCACCTCGTTTTCCTCACGCGGAGCCAGTATGGCCTGTGGGTCTTCGCCGATGCGCTCGGAAAGGCCCGGCAGGCATGGCTCCGTGTTCTGGGCGCCGTGGACGATGAGGACACTGGAGGGATGCTGTTCACGCCAACTGACAGCATGGAGTGGATCATCGAAGCCGAAGAAGACCGAGCAAAGAAGACCATCATTAAGAACATGCGCATCCTGGCGACAAAACGCAGTCGCTTCAAGCTGGTCGACCACGCCTTGGACATTTACGGGAAAGCGTATGGCGTGGCGACTGATTCCTCCGTGGCCGCAGCGCTGCACGCATTGAAGACCAGCGGCGATCTCGTTGTTTACCAGAATGCTTCCCGGCTCCGAGAGCGCGTCGTTGGCCGCGGACCTAACTTGCAGCTGGCGCCGCGCTGACGGGCATCTGGTCCCAGTAGCGGCCGTCGAGCTCGCGGCCACCGGCCTTGGGTGTCTTTCCGCCCCATTGCTTGAAGAAGAACGGTACGTTCGCTCTAAGGCAGCAGTCCCGGATGCCTGTGACCCAGTCCGGGTTTAGTGCCCGCCGCATTGGCCCTGATTCCCCCCCGGCGATCACCCAGCCGATGCCGTCGAGATCCAGTCCTTCCAGCGGGCCGAGCAGCGGCTCGCACGACAGGAACCGGACAGCCGCCGGCACTGCCCGCAAGTCGCCGACGCGAAAGAGTGCGTCATCGTTCTCCACGGAGACGCCCATCCACAGGTTCGGCGGCCAGTCCAGCTTGCTGGCCATCTTCCGCAGCCGAGACGAGCGCTTAGTGAGCACCTGGTAGGTGTGCTGCGGAGTCTCGGCGATCACTGCGAAGACGTCACGGACAAAGCTGAGCGGCACCCGGGCATGGAACAGATCACTCATCGAGTTCACGAAGACGACCCGCGGCGAGCGCCACCCGTACGGCTCGCCCAAGGTCTCCGGGTGCGGCGCGACACCGAAACCCGGTCCGGACGTCCGGGGATCACCGTCTGATTGATATTTGGCCGCTCCCATGGCCTTCAGTCGCTTAGCCAAGGCCAGCGCATAACAGTGATCGCATCCTGTCGAAACGCGATCGCAACCGGTGACCGGGTTCCAGGTGACCTCTGTCCACTCAATTGCTGAACGGCTAGCCATCGTCCTGCATCCTTTCGGCCTGATCTTCGACGTGCTGGCGTTCTGCTGCGCGGCCCAGCCGGACCCACTCGCTCACGCGTTCCACCGGAACGATCACCAGGCTGCGGGGTTCCGAATCGCTCTGGAGGACATACACCATGTCCCCAGGATGCAGATGCAGCCGGTCCGTCAATGCCTTGGGCAACACGATCTGCCGGTTAGCAGCAATCCTGATCGGCCCGTGCGGCTCGGACATCTGTCCAGGTTACAACTTCTTGTATTTTTTGTAATCATCCGAAAGCTAGTGTCCGCAGCGAACGCCGGGTGACTAGTTGGATGGGAAGGTCGTGAATGTCCGGCTGTGGTGGACGCCGCTCCGCGAGCTGCGGCAAGAGGTCTAGACCTTTACACGGAAAGAAATAGAGCTATGCCGCCGCACGACAGGGAATGAGCAGGCACGCCTACGTCCCTACTGGGCCCTGACCGTACAGCCACCGGAACCCGGGTCGGCTCTCGCGTGATCATGGCGGAATGAGACCGTGACCCGCGCGGCGCCTGTCCTGACGCTAGCTACCGGATTCGTATGGCCACGAGGCTTAGCGCACGCGCCAGTCAGGACCGCGCCGCGCTGCAAGCAGTGGCATCCTAGTGCGGGTGATGTCCAAGATCCGTCTCTCCGAAGCTGGCGTGCACCTGTTCGACCGGGTTTCCGGGCTGAACGTCTTGCTCGATGAGGTGGAGGTACCGGCAGCGCAGGTCTCGCGCGCTCCCCGTTACCTATCGGTCGCGTTGACGAACGCCTGCGAGCTGCGCTGCGCCTACTGCTACGCGCCCAAGCGAGCCGCCGCGCTCGACATAGACCGTGTGGTCGCCTGGGCGGTCGAGCTCGATGGCGCCGGGTGCCTCGGTGTTGGTTTCGGAGGCGGGGAGCCGACTTCTTACCGCCGGTTCGCCGAGCTCTGCGCTCAGATCGCCGAGTCGACGTCGATGGCGGTGACCTTCACAACACACGGGCACCGGCTCACCCCGGGACTCGCCGATGCCCTGCGCGGGTCCGTGCATTTCGCGCGCCTGTCCGTCGACGGGGTCGGGGCCACTTATGAGCGGCTCCGGAACCGGCCGTTTGCGGCAGTCATTTCCGCTGCCACCCTGCTTCGCTCGGTGGCTCCTATCGGCATCAACGCGATCGTTAATGCCGACACGATCCGCGAGCTCGATGACCTCGTGGAGTTCGCCGCCGACGTCGGGGCATCTGAGCTCCTGCTCCTGCCGGAGCAGCCAACTGCGGCCACGCCCGGCATCTCGGATGCCGATGCGGAGCTCCTCATTCGCTGGATACGAGCTGCCAGGACCCAGGTGCGGCTCGCGATCTCGCGTTCCGGGCTCGAAGCCTCGGTGCCGACCGTCGAGGTTATCCCCGGTGAACGTCCTTTGGATGCGCACATGCACGTCGACGCGAGCGGTGTCCTACGTGCCCACGCGTACGCGCAGACGGGCATGGCTATCCGGGACTCCATCCTGGATGCGGTGCAAGCGCTCAGGGAGGCGGCGTGAGGATCTGGCACAGCTACGGCTCTGAGCACTCGATGGACCTGGTCCTAGTCGGCACCTTCGAGGCAGTCTCCGGTGCGGAGGCGGCGATCGAGCGGATGAAGGCCCTGAAAGCCCTCGCCGAGGCCGAGTGGTCCGACGACGACTGGCGCCGCCGGGACGAGCGCATGCCCCTTACTCTTGTCGAAGAACTGGCCAAGCTCGAGCTATACGACATGGGACGGTCCGATGTCGACCTCTACGCCTTCGATCACTCAGTCGAGCGCAAGGGATCAACCGTCCGTATCCAAACCGAGGAGTCCGACGTTCAGGGATTCCTGAAAGTGCTCATCCACCTCGGTGCGCGGGTCGAGGTGTTCTCTCGCCACGACTGGAACGAGGACGGGACGCCGCAGACTACTGAGGACGGGGCCCCGCAGACTGAGGCAGTCAGCTGAGCCGGGGTGGAACTTACTGATCTAGAGCGCCTGCCTGGCGCCGCCGACAAGAACTTCGAGGCGCTCACGCGAGCGATCGTGTCCCGCCGCTCCGGGGCACTGGGCACTCTCCGGGAGCGGCGCAATCAGCCCGGCGTGGAGTTCTACCTGCGGGTTGAGTACCCCGGCGCACTCGGGGATCCGGGCCGGATCTGGGGCTGGTCGTGCAAGTGGTTCATCCTCGGCCCGAAAAACGAGCTCACCAAGGACCAGCGTAAACAGATCGAGGAATCCGTCGACATGGCGGTCAAGCACGTCGACGGGCTGACCGACTTCGTGCTGTGCCTTCCCCAGCGTCCGGCGAAGAAGGACGAGGAGTGGATCGACGGCCTCGGGCCGGCCAGGCGTATCTCAACGAAGCTGTGGGCGACGGAGAACTTCGATGCGGAGCTCTCCGGGTTCGACGAGCTCCGCTCCACCTTCTTCGGAGAGCTAGTCCTGACCCCGGATGCGCTTGCGAAGGCACACCAGCGTTCCGTGGCCCCTGTCAAGGCCCGGTGGGTGCCATCGCTGCACACATCAAACCACGTAGAACTTCGGATCGACAGGGCGCTCCTACGTGCAGAGTCACTCGACTGGCTCGATAAGCACGGCGACGCCATCGCTGTCCGTACCGGGGTACTCCGCGATGCGCTCGCCGACATCGACGACGACGTGACCCGCGCAACTGCCACAGCTATCGCCGATGACCTGGATCGGTTTGTCGCCGACCTGCGGGCGATCGTCGAGGCCGGGCGGAGCCTTCGACCGACCGAGGTTCGCCAGCGCGTCCTCGACCAGCAGGCCCCAGCCACCTCGCCACGCAAGCTCCGCGCTCTCGTGCTCCAGTTGAGGAAACGGCGCCTGCCGGCGGCTCTCGACGTCACCGGCCTTGGCGCAGAAATCCGTGACGTCGTCTGGTGGCTCCAGGATGTGCAAGCCGACGCGCAGGCCCCGCTGATCGCTGTCGTCGCCGCTGCTGGGCAGGGCAAGACCCACCTTGCCGCCCAAATGACAGCTCCGGTGGGCGGGCCGACAGCCGGAGTGTTCATCCAGGGCGGCCGCCTGCGGGCCGGCGGGAGCCTCGATGAACTGGCTCGACGGATCCCTGGGCTGAAAGTTGAGCATTTCGAGGATCTCCTCGAAGCGCTCGACTCAGCCGGCGCCCGTGCCGGCACCCGGATCCCCCTGGCCATCGACGGCTTGAACGAAGCCGAGAGGCCCTCGGAGTGGCGCGCTCTGCTCGATGAACTGGCCCCGGCGCTTGTCGAGTACCCGAACGTGCTGGTGATCGTCACCCTCCGCGAGGCACTCGCCGCTCATGCCGTTCCGGACGCAGCCGTGACGATGCAGCTTGAGTGGAACCAGTCCGAGGTCATCCGCATCGTTGACACCTACTTCGACCACTACCTGATCGACCCGGCCGGTGCCTGGCTGCCGGCCAGTCTGTTCCGCAACCCGCTGTTCGTCCGCATGTACTGTGAGGCCGCGAATCCTCTTCGGCAGGACACGGTTGGTGTAGAGGCGCTTCCGACCTCCCTCGTCGGTGTGTTCGAGCTGTACCACGATACCGTGATCCAGCGCCTCGCCCGGGATCCTGCCCGTGTGCCGGTTCCCGCTGACCAAATCAAGCGGCGCCTCGCCGCGGTCGCCTGGGAGTTGTGGACCCGGGGAGTCCGCCGGCTCCCCACCGATGATGCCAAGGCGATCCTCGACGCTGGTGAGTCGAACTGGGACGAGAGCCTATTCCGGCGCATGGAAGAGGAAGGAGTTCTCTTCCGCGATGAGGTAGACGGTGGCGCCGACACCGAGACCGGGATACTGTTCGACCGCTTCGCCGGCTACCTGGTCGCCGACGCGCTCCTTGGGCGCATGGCCTACGCAGAGGCGGACGACCGGCTCGCGGAGGCGACCCTGTGGGACTCCCTCCTCGGAGAGGCTCGCCATCCCCTCGGCGAAGACATCGTCATCAGCCTCATAGGCCTGCTTCCCCGCCGGTTCGGCGGGCATCACCTCTGGCGCCTCGCTCCGGAAGAGCACAGGCCGTGGGCACTGGCCCAGGAACTTCACTCGGAGTCCGAGTTCCTTGACGGCGACACCGTCGACGAGCTCGCGACCTTGGTCGCCTCCTGGCACCGGACGGATCCTGGGCCTCGCGGGTACGGGCCTCGGCACCCGTTCGACCGGCTATGGGAGATCCGCATGTCCCCCGCACACCGTCTGAACGCGAACTTCATCGACCGGGTCCTCCGCTTGCAGCCTCTTGCTGAACGTGACCGCAGATGGACCGAATGGGTCCGTCATCGCGTCGGCGACCCGTTGGTGGACGACCTGAAGCGGGTGATCGGGTACTGGACTGGAACCCTGGACCGCGCCGACGGTGACGACCTGGACGCGCTCGCGATCGCATGGCTGCTGGCGTCCACGAGCAGGGACGTGCGGGATCTCGCGACGAAGGCGCTCCAGCGCTACGGCCGGCCGGAGCCGAAGCGCCTGTTCGACATCGCTAGCCGGATGCTCGATGTGGACGACCCTTATGTCGTTGAGCGCGTCGTCGGTGCCGCGTTCGGCGCCGCCAGCAACCGTCAAATGCCTGATCCCGGCGGCCCATTTGAGCATGCGCTCGCCGGATGGCTCGCGGAGCTGTGCGACCGCTTCCTCCACGGAGGGTCCGCTCCCACATCCCATGAGCTGCTGCGTAGCTACATACAGGCAACCTTCGAGTTCGCCGGGACGCTGCATCGCGGCGCGGTACCTGCCGGCGTTGACCCGTTCGCTCTGTCGTTCGCGGACGTGCCGGCCGCCCCGGTGATGGCTGATGATGACCCGAACGCCACGGAATGCGACAGCACCTTTGGCATGGATTTCGAGAATTACGTAATCGGGTCAGCTATCGACGGCAGGCAAAACTACGACTACCGCAACGCTGATTTCCGTCGCGCCCGCGGTGAGGTCATGGCCCGCGTCTGGGATCTCGGGTGGCGCGCCTCGCTGCACGGCGACGTCGACCGGGCAATCGCCGAGAACGGCAGCCGGTTCGGGCGCGGGCGCGTGAAGGTGGAGCGCTACGGCAAGAAGTACGGGTGGATCGCCTACTACGAGCTGGTCGGCCGTCTCATTGACGCTGGCCGCAACCGCGACCGATGGGTCGGGGGCGGGCGTAACGTGACACCCGACATCGACCCGACCTTCCCCGAAGGACCCCCGGTAGCACCCGTCCAGCTTCCGGAGTGGGCACCTGTCAGTCCGGTAGACGACGAGGCGTGGCTGCGAACCGGTGCGGTGAACGTGCCAGCGGAGCTGTGGTCACCTGAGGAGATCTACGGCGTCACCGGCGGGTGGCTGCTGGTCGAGGGCTTTCTGGAGCATCGGTGTGACGGACGGCAGGTGTTCGGGTTCTTCCGCACCCTCCTGCTGGAGCCAGCCGAAGTGGATCCCGCACTTGAGCTTGTCCGGGGGATCGAGTACCCCGGGAACGACTTCCTGCCCGGGCTCCCGGAGGTCCGGGGCGTGTTCGTCGGGGAGACGCCTTGGAGCCCCAGATTCGAAGTGCGCTTCGATGACGAAGACTTCCACTCCCGTCGTGCATTGCATCGCGACTGGAACGACGAGGGCATTGGACTCGGCCAGGTGGCAGTGGAGCTCTCGACCGGTGAGGGCGAGTCACCGGCGGCGCTGGAACGGTCCTATGACGTGCCGTCTTTCGAGTTCGCCGCTCGGTTCGGGCTTCGCCAACTGCCCGGAACGCTGGATCTCGTTGGCCTCAATGGAGTCCGTGCCTCGGCGACCTTCTGCACAGAGGAACCATGGCGCGGACGTCTGCTGTTCCTCCGCCGTGACCTAGTCGTCGACTTCGCCGGCGATCGCCGGATAATGCAGGTCGCCTGGGGCGAGCGCGAGGTGACCGTCGACTGGAGTGCCATGCCCCCCTGGGTCGATGCGGTGCGCCAAACCTACGAGCACGTGTGGCGCGACATCAGGCTGCTCAATGAGTGGTCCGGCCCGCTCTCCGGTTCCTAGCCGCGTGGTTTCGCCTACGTCTAGGGATAGCCGGTGCCGATGACGTCGATAGCATGGCCACCTCTCATCCGTAAGTGGACGGATTCCTGCACCTGCACGATCCATGACACCGAATTCCGACAAGCGGGACGCCCAGAGGCGGACTTACACACCACCACGGCGTCCCCAGGGCACCAGTGACTTTTGGGCTACCCCCAAGCCCATGCCGGCTCCGGCGATTCGTAGATCATCTCCACCGGCACGCGCTTAATCCCCAGTTCGACGGCGACCGCCCAGCGGTGCAGTCCGTTGTCCAGGCTTATCCGTCCGTCTGCGAACATCATCGCGCTGAGCGCGTAGGCGTGGTCGATGCGGTGCCTGGCGGCGATGATGCGAGCGGTCAGCTCCTCGCGGGGCAACTCGCTTCTGTCCCAGATCGGCTCAGTGGCCACGATGTCCCGGACGGACTTGGGATGGCTGGCGCGGCCTCCGGCAAGGCTGTGCGGCCAGTGGCCGATTTCGTCCACGTCGTGCCACTGGTGGCAGTCGCATTCTCGCGATGCCAGGTCCGGAAGGTCACTGATCACGGAGGGGAGCTTAGCGTTGCGCTCCGAGTGCCAACACTCGGGCGTGGATGGTCTCGTCGCTGTGCGGAGCCACGGACTTGCGCTTGGCGCCTACGCCTCGCTATCCGCCTGCAGAAAGCCGGCGGCAACGACTCCACCGCTCGTATCAGGAATCCAGGGCACCTTTGGCGGCTTGGTCAGTTCCCGGCACGTGGCGCCAAGGTGCTTCGGGGTCGGCAAGTGTGTCGAGCATCAGCTGGCACCAGGTGAAGGCTGCGTTGACGGCTAGGTGAG
>OCZT010005955.1_pt1 | contig 12101 bp, 11 predicted proteins | sample 1539031 | NCBI WGS metagenome assembly OCZT01 (sample SAMEA3539308, study PRJEB22396) | soil metagenome | biome: tundra; feature: field; material: soil | place: USA | collected 2010-05 | depth 0.15 m
CAACGAAATTTGTCCCCAGACACTCTTTCTTTGTGGCCCCTTGACCGGCCTTGCGCTCGAGGGTCGGGTGCTTGCCATCAGCGAATGCTCCGATGGCAATCTTCGCGTCGCGCCGCGCCCGAGCCAAGGTCATCTCGGGAAAGCGGCCCAAGGTGTGCCGAAAAGACTGGCCGCCCACCTTGCGTCGCACGATCCAGGCCTTGCTCCCCGGCGAAACCCGCAGCCCAAGGCCTTTTATTTCAGTGTCTCGTATCGTGTAGTCGCCCGTCGGAGGGCATGTAGCGCCTTCCACAATGGGTATGGTCAGGTGAAGCTCGCGGTTTTCGTGATCAGGATTAGGCGCCGCCTGTTCTTTTTTGCCCTCTGGTTGAGCTTTCGTTTCGCGATTTTTCATTGGGGGATCCCCGCCGTCATGATGTTGACTGGAGCGTATCAGAAATTTATTTTCATGGCCCCCTCATGGCCCCCCTAGCGTGCCCCACGATGCCCTTTTATACCCTTATGGACGCTATCGACGGCCATGCGATCTTTTGGCTGAGGACCGCCTTTGAACTGAATTTCAAGGAAAAGGCGCCGCCATGAGCGCGTTCAAAATGGAATGTCTCTCTGCGCTGTAAAAATTAAAATGTTCAATTGCGACAATGACTTACGGATGTAATGGCGTTGCAAATTGGTCCCCGCGAAGGGCTCGCGCTCGCAATAAAAAGTCTCACGACTTTTCCGCGGGTAAAATGCTTTGTGGGTATGGGGCGTTAGCTCAGTTGGTCAGAGCAGAGGACTCATAATCCTTTGGTCGTAGGTTCAAGTCCTACACGCCCTACCAATCTGGTAAAAGAATGCCTGCTATTCAAAAGATAGCGGGCTTTTTTTTGAGAATTCGATCACGAAACGGTGAAAGCAAATTTCCGGCGCAGAGTGCGCGCGCCTGACAAAAATTACACCCTAAGTGCCGCGACGGATAGGGCACAATTTGCGCTGTCGATTGACTTTAACCACGAGATTCCATGACTGATGTAAACCACATCGCGCCACGCGACAAAGCCGAAATTCTGGCGCAAGCACTGCCCTATATCCGCAAGTTCCACGGCAAGACCATGGTGATTAAGTACGGTGGCAACGCTATGACAGATCCTGCTTTACAGGCTGATTTTGCGGAAGACGTGGTGTTGCTCAAACTTGTCGGCATGAACCCGGTCGTGGTGCATGGCGGTGGGCCGCAGATTGAAACGGCGCTGAACCGGTTGGGAAAAAAGGGATCTTTCGTCCAGGGAATGCGCGTGACCGATGCCGAAACGATGGAGGTCGTGGAGTGGGTGCTTGCTGGAGAAGTTCAGCAGGATATTGTTGGACTCATCAATCAAGCGGGCGGCAAAGCAGTCGGCTTGACCGGGCGTGATGGCGGGCTGATCCGGGCGCAAAAACTCAAGCTGCTGGATAAAGATGATCCTGCGATTGAGCACGATGTCGGACAGGTGGGAGATATCGTTGCGATCGATCCGAGCGTGGTCAAGGCCTTGCAGGATGATGCCTTCATCCCGGTGATCAGTCCGATCGGTTTTGGTGACAGCAACGAGAGCTACAACATCAATGCGGATGTGGTTGCGGGCAAACTGGCTACTGTGTTGAAAGCGGAAAAGCTGCTCCTTCTGACCAATACTCCTGGCGTTCTGGACAAGTCGGGAAAACTTTTGACCGATCTGACAGCGCGCGAAATTGACGCCATGTTTGTCGATGGCAGCATTCACGGCGGCATGTTGCCCAAGATTTCCTCGGCGCTCGATGCGGCCAGAGGTGGCGTCAATTCGGTGCACATCATTGATGGGCGCGTGCCACACGCCTTGCTGCTGGAGATCCTCACCGAACAGGCCTACGGGACGATGATCCGTTCACATTGACTGCCTGGGCGCGCGCTGTGCAGCAAGGGGCAGATGCGAAATAATTCCGCAGCAAGTCGATTTTTCATATAATGCTGGGCTTCGCAGCGTTTTTGGCCCCGCGGCGAAGTTGCACCAACGCTCAGGCGGACGTGCAAAACCCACCTAAGAGATTCCCATTAGAGGAACACCGACCGTGGAAAAGGGCTGAACCAAGTGGCCTCCGTGTTGGGGGCCGCGCAAACCCTCTAGAAATGAGAAACTCATGAAAACCTTCAGCGCAAAACCCGCTGACGTGGTGCACGAGTGGTTTGTGGTTGACGCGACCGATAAGGTCCTCGGACGAGTAGCCAGCGAAGTTGCTCTCCGTTTGCGCGGCAAACACAAGGCCATTTATACGCCTCACGTCGATACCGGCGACTTTATTGTCGTCGTCAATGCAGCTCAACTTCGCGTCACTGGCGCCAAGTCGCTGGACAAGATTTACTACAGCCACTCCGGCTATCCTGGTGGCATTTCTGCGACCAACTTCAGAGACATGCAGTCCAAGCATCCCGGGCGCGCTTTGGAAAAAGCCGTCAAAGGCATGCTGCCCAAGGGTCCCCTGGGCTACGCCATGATCAAGAAGCTCAAGGTGTACGGTGGTGCTGAGCATCCCCACACCGCCCAGCAACCCAAAGTGTTGGAAATCTAAGGAGCCTTGAAATGATTGGTGAATGGAACAATGGAACCGGCCGTCGCAAATCCAGCGTGGCCCGTGTTTTTCTGAAAAAGGGCAGTGGCAAGATCACGGTCAATGGCAAAGACATCGAAAATTTCTTCGGTCGTCAAACCTCGATCATGATTTGCAAGCAACCCCTGGTTTTGACGAACCACGCCGAAACCTTTGACGTCATGGTCAATGTGCACGGCGGCGGCGAATCGGGTCAAGCGGGTGCCGTACGCCATGGCATTACCCGTGCCTTGATCGACTACGATGCCGTGCTCAAGCCCGAGTTGAGCAAAGCCGGCTTCGTGACCCGCGATGCCCGTGAAGTGGAACGTAAGAAAGTCGGTCTGCACGGCGCTCGTCGTCGTAAGCAGTTCAGCAAGCGTTAAGCACGCGCACGCTTGGCGTGCCGACTTTTTGCAAGTCAAAGCAACCCGCCTGGATGTCGATCTTGGCGGGTTTTTTTTGTTACAAACCAAACCCAAATCCCGTGCTTCGCTGAGTTCCAGTCTGCCTTGGGACTGCTAGACTGACGGTCCCATGCGATTCCGACTGCTCCGCCGCCGCTTGACCATCAGCGCCCCGAAAATGGCCATAAGAAGCACCTTGCCGTGGCCGCTGCGCTGGGTGATTGTGGCCGTTGTACTGGGATTTTGTGCTGCCATCAGCTTGTGGACGTTTGAGTTTGGTCGGGACATCGCCGGGCTAGACCGGGAATCGAAGGAAGAGTTGCCGCGCTTGCGCTCGGAGGTCGCAAGATTGACGCAGGAGCGAGACAAGGCGCAATCGATTGCCAACACTGCAGGCAGTCTTCTTGCTGCCGGTCAGGCAACACAGGATCAACTGACCGCGCAGAACAAGCAGTTGGCAGCGGAGAGTCAGTCGTTGCGGGATGATCTGGGGTTTTTTCAGAAGCTGCTTCCAGTATCTGGGTCAGGCGGGATTTCCATCCGAGGTTTGCAGGCAGAAGTTTTGGCCGACTCCCGGCTCAAGTGGCAGGTTCTGGTGTTTCAGGCGGTAAAAAATCCGACGGAGTTTTCGGGGAAACTGGAGCTGACTTTCTCGGGCCTGCGAAATGGCAAGCCGTGGTCAATGGCGCTGCCAGAGGCCGAAACAAATTTGCAATTTAAGCAATATCGAAGGTTGGCGGGAGTTCTAGAGCTACCTGCCGACGTTGTGCTCAAAAAAGTGGCGGCGCAGATATTGGACGGTGTAGTCGTCCGGGCGACCCAAACAGTCAATCTTTAGTCAAGTTGGAAGGCGTGTCTCGATGTTTGAAAAAAAGGTGAAGCAGCCGCCGATCAGAAGTTTGATCGCGCATGGCAGCGAAATTCTTGGCAATCTAAAATTTACCGAAGGCTTGCGCATCGATGGCTCAATTTGCGGGGATGTCGTGGCTATCATGGAGCGCCCAAGCATTTTGGTTGTTTCTGAAACTGCGAGCGTAGTCGGTGATATTCACGCGGACCATGTGATCGTGAATGGGCGTGTCACCGGGTCCATTCATGCACGAACCCTCATCGAGGTACAGCCCAAGGCACGCATTGACGGGGATGTGTACTACTCCGGGTTGGAAATGCATTTGGGTGCGGTCATTCATGGCCGCTTGGTGGCGCACTTGGCGGACGAGGAAAAGCCCACACTGAAATTGGCGGCAAACAACGTGTAGGCGAAATTCCTAGCGATTTGCAGTACCATTTGCCGCAACCGATAAAGGAGTCACCATGAATGCAGTCGCTGAGAGTCTTCAAACCGAGATGCCCGCCCCCATTCTTTTTACCGATAGCGCGGCCGCGAAAGTGGCCGACTTGATCGCGGAAGAAGGAAACCCTGACTTGAAACTGCGTGTGTTCGTTCAGGGGGGTGGCTGCTCTGGGTTTCAGTATGGTTTCACTTTTGATGAAGTGACCAATGAAGACGATACGACCATGACTAAAAATGGTGTGTCGCTTCTGATCGATGCCATGAGCTATCAATATTTGGTTGGGGCCGAGATCGACTACAAGGAAGACTTACAGGGCGCTCAGTTCGTCATCAAGAACCCCAACGCGACCAGCACCTGTGGTTGCGGCTCCAGCTTTTCGAGCTAACTTTCACGCTAATCGCCACCAGGGTTCCCTGCTCACGCGGGGTAGATTCCACCCAGAATGCGTGCGGAGGCGGCACCTGTAACGATGGGGATATTGCCCGGTTCGCGGCGTATTGCCTTGCATGCTAACCACGCAAATGCGGTGGCTTCCACCTGTTGTGGCGCCAGGCCGTAGGCGTCCGAAGTTTCCACGCAGACCCACGGCAGTCGGCCGCTGATCCGACTCATCAGATGGGTATTCATTGCCCCTCCACCACAAACAATCAATACTCCACAGTCGGGGGCAGATTTTTCGGTGGCGGCGCAGCAAGTCAAGGCGGTGAGTTCGGTCAACGTCGCTTGAACATCCTGCGCTCGCACTTGGGGTAATTGGCTAAGCTTGTGCTGCAACCACTCAGGATTGAACAGATCACGTCCGGTACTTTTGGGTGGTGGCAGGGAAAAGTAGGGGTCACTGGCCAAATGCTCCAACAACTCGGGGATGACCTGACCACTGGCGGCCCACTTGCCCCCCGCGTCAAAGTTCAGCCCGCTGCACAGATGGCACCAATAGTCTAGGAGAACGTTGCCGGGGCCGCAGTCGAAGCCCACGACGCTCGTGCGGGTTGGCTCCCGCGCGTCCAACACGCTCAAATTCGAAATCCCGCCGATATTCAAGACGGCAATGGTTTTACCAGGTTGGCCGAACATTTCGAGGTGAAATGCGGGAACCAGCGGCGCGCCCTGACCGCCGGCCGCGACATCGCGACTGCGAAAATCGGCAACGACATCGATGCCGGTCAGTTCCACTAAAAGGGCCGGGTTGTTCAATTGAATGGTGTAACCACTGCCGCCGAAGCACTGGGGGCGATGCCTGACGGTCTGGCCGTGTGCGCCAATTGCCAGCACGTCCGCGGGAAGTAAGCCGCTGCCCGACAGCAGTTCGTGCACAAGCTTGGCATAGAGTCGTACCAGTGCATTTGCCGCCAAGGCCGCACGATGCAACTCGTCAGCGCCGGACGTATTCAGAGCCAGAAACTCAGTCCGCAGATCGGGACTTAGAGGTGCGCAGGCGTGCTGCATGACCCGCGGTTTGCCTTGGGGAAAGTCCACTAAGACGGCATCCACCCCGTCCATGGAAGTGCCCGACATCAGGCCAATGTAAAGCTCGGGTATGGGGTTGTGGCTATCGAGGTCCATCGCTAGAGGCTCGTCGCGCTGAAAGCGCTGTCCTATTGGGCGCTGGCGAATTGCGTCGTCGCTGTCGCCGCCAACTGCGTTCGAACCATTGCTGCCAGAGCGGCGAAAGCTGGTTTGGCCCCAGCCGAAACTGGGGTGGTTTCACTTTGGCGCGCTACCGTGAGCGGATCCTGATATTTGCCGTTGACCCGAAATTCAAAATGCAAATGCGGTCCAGTGGCCCAGCCTGTCGCGCCTACGGCGCCCAGATTTTGCCCCTGAGCAAGACTTTGCCCGCGCTTGACGTTGATCTTGCTCAGGTGCGCATAAACCGTGGACTGGTTGTTGCTGTGCTTCACGATAACCACGTTGCCGAAGCCGTTTTGCACTCCTGCAAAATCCACCACGCCATCGCCCACGCAGCGTACCGGTGTTCCCGTGGGGGCCGCGTAATCAACGCCTTCATGCTTGAGCCATTTTTGCAAGATGGGGTGAAAGCGCATCTTGAATCCGCTGGTGATACGTGAGAATTGAACAGGCGAGGCCAGGTAGGCGCGGCGCAATGATTGCCCGTCCAACGTGTAGTAGCCGCCTTTTTGGCCAGGTTCCTGAAACCACATCGCCTGAAAAGTCTTGCCGTTATTCACAAACTCAGCGCTCAGCACACGCCCGGAGCGCAAGGGATCGCCATCGGCTTCGAGGACCTCGTATACCAACGAGAAACGATCCCCTTTGCGCAGGGCTCGGTGGAAATCGATGTCACCTGAAAAAATTTCCGCCAACTGAGTGGCCACCGGATCAGGAATACGAGCGTCGTCAGTGGCGGCAAACAAAGAAGATTGAATAACGCCGCTGGCAAGGCGTGTGGACGCTGAGAACGCGGCGCTTTCCGTGCGTGCAACAAAACTGCTTCCCGACCTTTCGACCACCAGTCGATTGAAGCGCCCATCTTCCTCGGAACTCCATTTGGCGACTAAGCGCACCAGGGCATTCGACCCGTTGGCTTCTGCGGTGATGGTTCTGCCTGCGCGTCCCAAAATATTCTTGCGTGTCAGCGCGTCGCGCCGCACGAAGTCAGCAGCTTGCGCGTCATCAATGCCAAGCCGCTTGAGCAGACTTTCGGCGGTATCGGTTGTGCGCGTGGTTTCAGAGCGAAACAGATTGACAGCCTGATTTGCCAACAGCTCTTCCTGAGGCAACAGTGGCAAAGCCGACACGGCCTCAATCACCTGGTGCACCGGTAAGTCAGACGCGTCGGGCGCAAAAGACGCCAAGGCAAACGCGCCGCCACCCGCACCGAGCAACACCACAGAAATCGCTGCGGCAAGCTGTTTGGGATAGCGTTTCAATACGGACAAGAGGCCCGCATTGAGGACCTTGAAGATTTCATTCAAAGCAAAAATTCCCTATGAGTTGCGGCTGTTTGTGGCAGCGGCATCAGCCTTCAGTTCCTTGAACTCAAAAAATGAGTGCCACTACAGCCACGCAAGCGCCAACTAAAATCTGACGCTGCGACCAGAACCTAGTATAGCGGTGTCGAGTCCGCGCACATCTGAAGAAACCCTTATGAATCAAGCACCTTCCTCATCATTTTCTGTAACTGACCGTGTCCTGGAAGCGATGGCTGTGAGCTTGCGCGGCTGCGAAGAACTGATCCCGCAAAACGAATGGTTGAAGAAGTTAGCTCGGTCTGAAGCTACCGGCAATCCACTTCGCATCAAGCTGGGTCTGGACCCGACAGCGCCAGATATTCACCTGGGTCACACCGTAGTACTCAACAAGATGCGCCAGTTGCAGGATCTGGGGCATCAGGTGATTTTTCTGATCGGTGACTTCACCAGTTTGATTGGTGACCCGTCTGGACGCAACACAACGCGCCCGGCACTCACCGCCGAGCAAATCAAGGCTAACGCTGAGACCTATTACCGCCAAGCCAGCATGGTGCTGGATCCGAGCAAGACCGAGATTCGATACAACAGCGAATGGAGTGACCCCCTGGGGGCGCGCGGGATGATTCAACTTGCTGCGAAATACAACGTGGCACGCATGATGGAACGCGACGATTTCAACAAGCGGTTCAAGGAAGGACGCTCGATTTCAGTCCATGAGTTCCTCTATCCACTGATGCAGGGTTACGACTCGGTGGCTCTGAAAAGCGATTTGGAGCTGGGTGGCACGGATCAAAAGTTCAACTTGTTGGTGGGCCGCCACTTACAGACTGAATACGGTCAAGAGCCGCAATGTATTTTGACGATGCCACTGCTGGAGGGTCTGGATGGCATCGAAAAGATGAGCAAGAGCAAGAACAACTACGTGGGCATTTCGGAGGATGCCAACACCATGTTCGCCAAGGTGTTGAGTATTTCGGACGATCTGATGTGGCGCTGGTTCACCTTGCTCAGTTTCCAAAGCGAAGCGCAGATCGCCGCGCTGAAGGCAGAGGTCCATGCCGGACGCAACCCCAGGGATGCCAAGGTGATGCTGGCCAAGGAAATCACTGCACGCTTTCATTCGGTGGCTAGCGCAGACGCCGCAGAACAGGATTTTGTCAACCGCAGCAAGGGCGGCGTTCCTGATCAGATACCCGAGCTTGCGGTGTCATTGGGTGAAAGCGATTCCGTGATCGGTATCGCGGCGCTGCTAAAGGCAGCTGGCTTAGTGTCCTCCGGCGGCGAAGGCAATCGATTGATCGATGGCGGGGGGGTTCGTTTGGATTCCAGCGCAGTGAGCGACAAGGGCCTCAAACTGGGGCGCGGCGTGTACGTGCTGCAGGTTGGGAAACGCAAGTTTGTGCGAGTGACGTTGTCCTGAATGAGGCATTGCACGCGCTGCTGCGGAGCGGCGGCATGCTTTCGCAGCAGCAGACGGTTCTACTTGGCACTGCGCAGTTCTCGCCGCAAGATCTTGCCGACATTGGTCTTCGGAAGCTCGTCCCGGAACTCGATGTATTTTGGGTGCTTGTAGCCGGTCAGATTCTGTCTGCAGTACTTCGCCACGTCGTCCTCGGTGAGCGTGGGATCGGTCTTCACCAGAAAGATCTTGATCGCCTCGCCTTGCTTGTCGTCAGGTACGCCAACGGCGGCGCATTCCACCACGCCGGGGCAAAGGGAAATGACGTTTTCAAGTTCGTTGGGGAATACGTTGAACCCGCTGACAATGATCATGTCTTTCTTTCGATCCACAATCTTCGTGTAACCGTTCTCATCCATGACCCCGATGTCGCCGGTTCGCATGAATCCGTCACTGGTGAACGCCCTGCGCGTCTCTTCCTCCTGTCTGTAGTAGCCCGTCATCACATTCGGGCCTTTGATGCAAATCTCGCCAGATTCACCCTGCGCTAAAGAGATCCCATCATCGTCCTTGATGGCAATTTCGATGCTGGGCAACGGCAGACCGATGCTGCCGCTGAAGTGGGTGTTGGTCACGGGATTGTTGGTACCAATGGCGCAGGTCTCGCTCATGCCCCAGCCTTCGATCATGGGGCACCCCGTGGTTTTCAGCCATTGTTGAGCCGTCCCTTCTGACGCCGCCATGCCGCCGGCTTGGGAGACGCAAAGCTTGGAGAAATCAACAGATTTGAACTGTGGGTGTTGCAGCAGTGCATTGAACAGGGTGTTGACGGCTGGCAGCATATGGAATGGGCGCTGCTTCAATACCTCGACGAACTTTCCGTAGTCGCGCGGGTTGGGAATGAGCGTCAGATGCGAGCCCTGGCGGACGGCGAGAAGACACAGGGTCAGCGCAAAGATGTGATAGAGCGGCAGCGCCGCGATGCTGTTAATCCGACTGACATCGCCCACGCGCTCCAGCGCGGGGCTGAACCAAGCCTCGGCTTGAAGGACCGCCGCTACTATATTGCGATGGGTCAGGATGGCACCTTTGGACAGCCCGGTGGTGCCGCCCGTGTACTGAAGAAATGCCAAAGAATCCAGCGTCGCGCCGCTGGGCTTGAGTGTCATGCGCGCGCCCTGCGCCAGGGCGTGCCCAAATGGCGTCACGCTTCTACCATCCACCAGCGGTAGTTTGTACGCGGGAACCATTTTGGCCAAATGGCGCACGGCAAAAGTGATCCACCTCCCATGCCAGAAACCCAGGAGGTCGCCCATTGACGCCACAACCACGTGTTTAATAGGTGTGCGCTGGACTACTTCTTCCAACGTATGAGCAAAATTTTCCAGGATGACGATGACGCTGGCTTGCGAATCGTGCAATTGGTGTTCGAGTTCGCGTGCGGTGTACAGAGGGTTGACATTCACACAGGTATGGCCAGAGCGCAGAATGCCGGCCATGGTGACCGCGAATTGGGGTATGTTCGGCAGCATGATCGCCACGCGGGAACCTGGCTCCAAGCTGAGTCCTTGCAGCCACGCCGCCAAAGCGACTGAATGCGAATCCAATTGTGCGTACGACATCCACTGGTTCATGCAAACCGAAAAGGGTTTGGTCGCGTTGCGTTTGAACGATTCTTCCAGTAAGTGGGTGAGCGATTGGTAGTGCTCAGGATGAACTTCACTGGGGACCCCTTGGGGGTAGCTTTTGAGCCAATATCTGTCCATATACTTCCAGTATTTTTGGTTAGCAGGTATTGTGTGTTGGCGCAGGCGGTCCAGGCTATCGGGCTTGTCCCAATGTGTCTTGCAACTTCGTCGCACAAGCGACAGGATCGGCGTCAAAAAGTTGTTGTATCCAGCTTGCCTCGCGTTGTGCGATGACGGCCAGAAACTTATCCGTCTGTCTTTCTTGCTTGGCTATGAAAGGAAACTTGTCGAAACCCGACTCTAAAAACGCTTCAGCCCCCCCATCGCCGGACGCGGCTCCTATAGCTTGCACTGCTGCGGATTGTCGAAGTAGCGCTCGCGCCGGCTTGACACTTTGGGTACCGCGAGTCGAATGTTTGGGGCTGAATCCATGACTGGTCCAGCTTAGCGTCGCGGAGCGTCTGGAGTTCGTGCGACATGTGGATATTGATACGGAAGAACTATGCTAGCCAGACTTCAACAAATCGTCACTCTATCCATTTTGGCCGTGGCTGGCTGGTGGCTGGTGATGTGGTGGAACAGATTTTCCGTCCTCGCTTTGTCGGGATTCTTGTTTGTGTCGCTGGGGTATTCGGCGTTTCTTGCGCTGGAATTCGTGGCACTTCATTTCATGAATCAGAACGATCCCGTGGGGCCTGCCAAGTGGCGCGAGTTGCTCCTGGCTTGGTGGGGTGAAACGCGAACCGCCCCGTGCGTATTCTTTTGGCGCCAGCCCTTTAGATCCAAGGTGGTGGGCGACTATTTGCCCGAAAACGGGCGCCGTGGCGTGGTGTTCGTCCACGGCTTTATATGCAATCGAGGCTTGTGGACGCCGTGGCTAAAGGAACTGCGCGCTGCGGAGCACTCCTTCGTGGCGGTAAATCTGGAGCCGGTGTTTGGTGGGATCGATGGCTATGTGCGCATCATTGAGGCGGCGGTTCAACGGGTGACAAAGGCGACTGGGATGCTGCCAGTACTGGTCTGCCACAGTATGGGAGGACTGGCTGCGAGGGCATGGCTCAGGGCCACCGCTGGCGACGTCCGAGTACACCGCGTTGTGACTATTGGAACCCCTCATCACGGCACGTGGCTCGGCCAGTTCAGTCCTTTCCCCAATGGCGCGCAAATGCAGCGCAATAGTAAGTGGCTGCGGCAGCTCCAGAATGACGAGCCCGCACTCGGGTATAGACAATTCTTGTGTTGGTATTCGAATTGCGACAACATTGTGTTCCCTGCGTCCACCGGCACGCTGAGGGGCGCGGACAATCGTCTCGTGAAGGCTGTAGCGCACGTGAGTCTGGCGTTCAATCCCGTTGTTATGATGACTACGCTTGCCGTGATCTGCGCGGCAACGGAATGAAGATTTCAGCGAGCGGCAATTAAGGCTGCAAATAGTGCTACAATCTGAGGCTTCGCTGCTGAAAACCAGTTGTTCTGGCAGGGGTTTGGCGGGGAAGGGTTTTCTAGTTGCCTTGGTAATAAAAAAATCGCGATAGTTTGACTGAATGAGAATTTCAGTGCTATAATTCAAGGCTTCGCTGATCACGGTGAAGCAGGCATCAAGAGGGGCTTTAGGGTCTGGTTTTGGTGGGGTTCTTTAAAAACATACAGCCGATAAGCGTGGGCGTTTGAAGGCGATTGCCAAGTTCTTCGGAACTAAGTCTTAACTGACTTACAAACGCTCATGAAGTAAAAAAGATGTGAAATTCAGAAATGAAGTTCACGTTGATTCCAATTTATGAGTTGCTCGAAAG
>OCZT010005956.1_pt1 | contig 12101 bp, 17 predicted proteins | sample 1539031 | NCBI WGS metagenome assembly OCZT01 (sample SAMEA3539308, study PRJEB22396) | soil metagenome | biome: tundra; feature: field; material: soil | place: USA | collected 2010-05 | depth 0.15 m
AAATGGAAGTGGCACGTTGTAAAAAATGGGAAAACATATTATGCACAGAGGTCTGTATATGATAATGTAAAGAAAAGGTATATAAAAATAAAAATGCACAGGACAATAATGAATTGTCCGACAAATAAAGTGATTGACCATCTTGATAGGAATGGATTAAATAATCAGAAAAAAAACTTATTAATATGTACTCAAAGACAAAATTGTGGTAATAGGAGTAAAACAGGTAAAAATAAATACGTAGGAGTGTATAAAGAAGGTAATAGGTGGGTTGCAAGATTTACTATAACGGTAGGTAGATATGATGATGAGTTAGATGCGGTAAAAGCATATAACAAGGCGATGAAAAAATTTATAGGTAAATATGGTATTTTTAATAAAGGTGTAAACCTGTTTTAAGTTCTTTGAAATTATTGCATCGTATCAAAATAAAACAAGTGCGTAATGGTTTCAAACCATAGTGTGCTTGCCAAGTGCAGCTTGTTTAACGGTGCAAAATATTTGTCGGTGGCATTTGTTCGGGTAGGAAAATCCTGAACGCAATTCTGAATAGAGTGAAAAGGAAAACGAAATCAAACAGCCTTTTTACAATTGGTGAAAACCCAAACCGACTTAGTATTGCCGAATTAGCTTAGTTGGTAGAGCAGTAGATTTGTAATCTACGCACAATGGTTCGATTCCTTTATTCGGCTCACGTTCATTGAAGAAAATGGTTGTAAACCCAACTGACAGGAGTAACGGTGGACGCACCGTGAAAGTGGAAGTTGGCTCAACCGTGCATCTGATGTAGGAAATAATTAAAAAATATTTCTGAATAACGAGTGCGTCAAAACACGCCTACAAATGTTTTTTAAACATGGAGAATCAGAGGGTAAATTAAATTTGAAATTGAAATTGCGGAGTAGCGCAGGGGTAGAGCAGAAGTTTCATAATCTTCAGGTCGAATGTTCGAGTCATTCCTCCGCAACAGTTAGTTCTTTGAAATAATGAGTTGAATGAGTTACTGAATCGTGCCAACGAGAAAAAGACGGCTGTTAGCCTTTTGAGGCAATCGCATAAAAAACGTTGACTTGGTGAAAAAGAAACTTCATTTGAATATGTATGGAATACGAAAATAATTTATTCCTTGCCATAATATGCTACGCAAAATCAGTTGTGTAGTTTATGGGGGTAGTTGCTCTGGCGAAATCCAGAGATTGTTAAGCTACCTGTTTTTAAATTTCGTAAGAAGTACAAGATAAAATGATGCAACAGATTCAGGACATCCATGAGTTACAAATAGTAAACATATCAAAATGTAAAATATATGTTTTCGCATTAAACGGAATCGGAGAAAGTGCAATTACATCACGCATTCTCGTTCAACTTTTTAAAATTAAAATTGGCTTGTAATTCAGTGGGAGAATGCTATCCTGATGAGATAGTTGTCGAATGTTCGATTCATTCCAAGCCAACGTAAATTAAAAAATTTGAGATGGCATAGGCAGTCTGTTAATGATTGTATAGGAAGCCTACGGGATGAAAGTCTATCGGGTAAGGTATATTCATCTCGAATGTTTTGTACAGATGGCTGAATGGTGAGGCACTTGACTGTTAATCAAGACTAAGTGGGGTCGATACCTACTCTGTACGCAACAAAAAGTTCCACTCTGAAATAAGAGGGTTATTCGGTGAAGCACCGTTTGTAAAAAAGAGGATTAAGGCTTTACTCCATATTTGTTCTTTGTAAAATATAGTTGTGTAGTTCAGTTTTGGTTAGACTGCTACCCTGTCAAGGTAGAGGTCGTGGGTTCAAGTCCCATCACAACTGCAATACGTTCGTAGGACAATGGTAGTCTGTCAGCCTCCAAATCTGGCGATGGGAGTTCGACCCTCTCCGAACGTGCAAAACAATTTAAGTTGTGGTACAATCAGTACTCCTACTTTTGTTATATTTGTTGTATGAAAAAATCAATTTCTAATATAGCAATAATAGATGCGTATAATAAAGGATATATTGTAGATGAAAATGGAGGTGTGTTTTATAAGGGTAAGAAGCGTTCTTTACGTATAAATACTAATGGATATTATAGCTTCTCTATAAGATTGAATGTTGAAGGTAAAGGTATTATCAGATTAGTTCACGTTCATAGACTACAAGCATATCAAAAATTTGGTAATAAAATATTTAAAAAAGGAATACAGGTAAGACATTTAGATTCTAACCGTTTAAATAATAAAATAAATAATATAGGAATAGGAACACCAAAAGAAAATAATATTGATAAACCTAAAGAAGAAATGTTACAAGGTATTTTATATGCTGTATCATTTACAAAAAAACATAATCACGAAGAAGTTTTAAAATTACGTAGCGAAGGTTTTTCTTACAAACAAATAATGAAAAAATTAAATATAAAAAGTAAAGGAAGTATAGGTTTTATTATTAACAATTCTACTGCATCAAAAATATATAAAAAATAAAAATAAAAAAATGTTGATAGGATACATTGATTATGACAAAGAAAAAGGTAGCGCATATATGCCTATACTTTGGGATGAGAGTATGGGTAGGCTTAATGTTTGGAAATCATATTTTGAAGGTTTGTACGGAAAAAGAATTACTTGGTTAGAAAATTGGTTAGAAATTAAAAAATAAAAAAATGGAATTAAAAAATTTAATAAAGGACAACAAAGTTAATTTCTCTCATTACAGAGCAGGTATTATGTATTACAATATTGGTTACGATGGTTTCGTATATACATTTCCTGTACCGCTTGAAGATATTGGCGATGCAACTTTAGAAAAAGAAGACAGGGCAATAATGTACATGAGGTACATACGTAAGGCGATTGAAAATAATACATTGAGTAAAATAAATTAAAAAATAAAAAAATGAAAAAAGGTTTTGATTTTTTCTTAGATAAAGATGCAGGGCGATTTGTATATCACAGCTATCGCACAGGAAAAAAATATGCTGTCGAGCCGATTGAGAATGAACATACTCCTATATGGGGTGATGTGAACCCTGCAACTGGTAAAATTGAAGGTTCGTATGGTGTAAAACATCGTGGCGGTGTGAAAGAAAAAGATTCTATCATTACAAAAGAAAATGGATTCAGTAAAATTCATTATGCAGGAATCGGTTGTTCACCGTTAAGTTACATAAGTGATTTGGATGCAAAATATCCCTCACTAAAAAATTAAAAAAATGAAAACAAAAAATAATAAAATGGAAACAGACGAACCTTTCGAGATTATATGTCAGGTTCGTCTAAGAGTAAGGACGTACCCCTTTCAAGGGTAAGATACGATGGCAGGATTCGTACCTGATACAACATTAAATAATTGTTCATTGAAATAAAAATTGGTTATTAGTAAATCAGTATTCGTAGTCGCAATCATTGATAAGCCGCATAATTTATTATGGTCGGAATTATCCCTAAGTACACTTGTTGTAAAGGACGAACTAATTATTGTGGATGTACAGCGAAACTCCAATAAAACTGAAACTAATAACTGACATTGCAGAAATCGCATAGTCTGGTCTATTGCACCTGTCTTCCAAACAGGACTTCGTGGGTTCAAATCCCACTTTCTGCACCATAAATAAGTAACTGTGGTCGAGCATGGTCAGGCGTATGGTTGCAAGCCATAATTACGGCAGTTCAAATCTGTCCAGTTACTCTGATAAAAAATAAAAAAGTAAAAATGAAAAACGAAAAAGCACATAGATTGAAACGATAAGCCGTCAGCTAAAAACGCTGATGTGCTATAACAATTCAACTATGAAAAATATGAATCGTGCTTACAGTAGGCACATAAAAAAAGTAAAATTTTTGAAGCGATTAAAAAATTGGTTAGCTTCATCAAAAAACAAAATTGAAGAAACAGAACAAGCACTTAACGGAGATTGTTTGACGTTTCTTAGAACAACAGGTCGCCCTTGTAACTGTGAGATGTGTACGTATCAAAAATATAAACGTACACCGAAGCATAAAGTGATTAAGGAAGCGATGATAGAGTAAAAGTATTGAGCCTTTAGCAAAGTTGGTTAATGCACCAAACTCATAATTTGGAAATGCGGATGTTCGATTCATTCAAGGCTCACGGTTATTTGTATATTATTACAAATATACTTGAACCAATGTTCTTTGTTTAATGTAATAGTTCGTATATTTGTATAAAATATACGAAAAATGAGAAATAAAAGTACAAGAATACTAAATGGATACGTTGTTGTTTATTTACCAACTCATCCTAAATCTATGAAATCAAAAAATTGGAACGGATACATTTATGAACATATTGTAGTTGCAGAAAAAGATTTAGGTAGAATAATAAGGGATGATGAAGAAGTACATCATTTAGATTTTAATAGGCATAATAATTCACCCGAAAATCTACTTGTATTAACATCTTCAAGTCATAAAAAATTGCATTTATGGTTAAGGAATAATAATATAAAACCGATAGCTAAAGAAGTTATAAGATGCAGTATTTGTAATTATCCATTAAGTAACGAACAAAAAACATATTGTAGTGATGTTTGTTATCACGAAGGAATTAAATCAATAATGGAATCTATATCTACTAAACAAATAGAGAAAGATTTTATAGAATTAAAGAGCATGGTTAAAGTTGCGGGTAAATATAATTTGTCTAATAATGGATTGAAAAAATGGATTAAGAAAAAATTTAATTTTTCTAATGAAGATTTGAGTAAATTGAAAGAAGGTTTAATAAAATTAAAATAAAATTTGGGGCGTTGGCAGAGATAGGCGATTGTGCTTCCCTTGCACGGAAGAAAACGGGGATTCAAGTTCCTCACGCTCCACAGTAAAATATATGCCCGTTTAACTCATCGGTAGAGTATCTGCATTACAAGCAGAGAGCAGGTGGTTCAATTCCATCAACGGGTACTAAATAAAAAATAAAACCATGTTAGTTACAAGAAACATAAAAACTTTATCTTCTTTTTTGCGAAAGCGAAAGGGTAGATAATTTTATGAATCCGTAGCTCAACTGGTAGAGCTTTGCACTTTTAATGCAAAGGTTTCGGGTTCAAATCCCGACGGATTCACTTTAGTTTAAAATAAAATATTATCTTTGCAAAACAAAATGTTACAGACTGTAAAAAATATACTCTCAAAAAAAATAAAACCATCAGCGTTGTATGGTTGGAATATGCAATCTGTATCCACTCACAAAAAAAATAATCCAACACCATGTAATTGTTCTGAATCTACTCATGTTGAACAATTATGTATCCGATGCCGAAGGCGAAGACGGGAACAAAACCCTTTGTTTGAACTTACTCAAATAAGTTCTTACACTTTATAGTTTTATTTTCTCGTAGTTCAGCAGGAAGAACGCCAGAATACGAATCTGGAGGTCGGGAGTTCGAGCCTCTCCGAGAAATCAAAAATATGCGCTTGTAGTTCAGTTGGAAGAACGGAAAAATTCTAATTTTCAGGTCGGGAGTTCGATTCTCTCCAAGCGTACTAATATGATTTACAATTATTTACACTGTTGATAAAATACGTAGTATTTCTTAGTAATACTTATTATATTTGTATCCTTAACGGTCAAACACTAAATTAAAATGTCAAATTCTCAAACTTTATTTCTGCCTATTATTTTCATGTGCGGGGATAACGAAAGCTATAAAAAAATACAAATATTAAATATTGATTTTAAAGAACATCAGAAATTTGCTGAAAAAATTGTAGATACTTTTGGATTTGGATATATAGATAAGGAAACCCTAATATATCCTATTATGCAGTTATATAATCCTACTGATTTTTATGAAAGAGATATTGATTTATTTCTTGATTGTATGGGTGAGAATTTACATAAAGAAACAAAAAAAACATTATCATCATCACAAGTTAAAAAAATTGTTTCTATATTTCATACATCAACTGGTGAATACTTAAACAAAGAAATGCAACCCATATTCAAACCGTTAGATACATTAATTAATGGCGATATTCCAAATGGACAGTCAGCAATGTTATTTTTTTTATTACCAATAATTGTAACTCACAGTAGTTTAAAAAAATTAAATAAAGCAATAGATTTTATATTAGATTACGAAATAAATGATGATAATATGGAAGCATTATGCGACCAAATAAATGAAAATTATAAACTTACTGGCGCAAATACATTAATAACATTACCAATCTGTCATTGTGATTTTATAGAAGATGAATTTGATGGTATATCTGATATTTTTAACGATATAGCAGAAAGAGAACTTGAACGAATGGAAAATGAACTTAAAGAAATGGGACTTGAACCTGAACCAGAACAAAAGGAACAGCCATATATTAATCCTAATAAAACAAATAGAAATGACGATTGCCCATGTGGGTCAGGTAAAAAGTTTAAGAAATGTTGCATCTATCAATATAATTAATAATAAAAAAATGTCAAAAATTCCAAAGAGTATTAAGTTTGATGTTGACACGATAGAAGTTATAGATGCTTTGTTGCTAAAGCCCGAAAACTTAAAACTTAAAAATAAGTTTAATCCAATGGTTGAACATCTTATTGAAACTCATCCTGATTTCATTGAGCAGAAAAAAAACATGAACAAAAGAAAAAAATAAAATGAAAATAGTAGTTGTATCAGATATTCATGGTGTAGATATTTGGAAAAAAATAGTTTCCGATAATGACGATGCAGATAAATTTATTTTCATCGGAGATTATTTTGATTCATTTAATATTACAGGAGAAAAACAAATTCATAATTTCAAAGATATAATAGCTTACAAAAAATCTAACACCGATAAAGTAATTCTGTTAATAGGTAATCACGACTGGCATTATATAATGATGGGTCAGCATTATAGTGGTTTCCAAAAAGGATTCCAATATTATATTCGTGAAGAATTAGAATCTGCAACCAAAGAAGGGTTAATGCAAATATGCTACATCCATGATAATTATTTATTCAGTCATGCAGGAGTTACTAAAACTTGGTGTGAAAATAATGATGTTGATTTGAATAATATTGAGCAGTCAATAAATGATTTATTTACATATAAGCCCCGTGTGTTTAATTTCACAACAGGAAAATACTGCGATATATATGGAAATGAAACTTGTCAAACACCAATTTGGGTTAGACCAAAAAGTTTATTGGCTGATGCAGTTGAAGGTTATATTCATGTTGTGGGACATACGGTTAAGGATAATATAGTTATTTACGATAATGTAATTTTAACCGATACACTTCAAACATCATGCGAATATATTGTAATTGAGGATGGAGTTGTAATCATTGAAAAAATAAAATAATTAGTGATGATGAACAAAACAATAAAATATACATTAGATTATTCCATAAGTAATGAATTAATGGAAATAGGAGATACGGTTTTGATAGGTGATGATGCTACTGGTTATAGAGTATCTTATGCAAGAAGTGAATCTTGTGTTTCAGGATATATGATTAATGATTGGGAAAATGTTAAGATACATATTGTTTCTGATGAAGAAATTAAAAGTGGTGATACCGTTCTGTTGCCAAACAAAGAAATTAAAATAATGACCGAATTAGATATGCTTGATTATTTAAGTTCGGAATCAAATGCTGTGAAAAAAATAATAGGACTTGCTACGAATGATGTTATTTACTCTTTAGAAGTTGAGGAGATAAATATATATGATGAAATAAAATATGATGGAATGAAAATAAAAACGAAACAGGAGGAAACTAAATCATTTAATGAATTTAGTAAAAAACTTAAAGCTGACCAGATAGCTAAAAAAATGGCTAAAGATGAACGTAGAAAAGAAAAGAAAATAGATAATATTAAACGTGAATCAGAAAAAAGAATAAAAGAGCAGGAAGATAATAAGAAGCGGATGAAAATTCATCTTGATTACGGAAAACTTTTTAAAGAACAACTTTCGGAAACATGGCAATCAAATACTGAAACTAATTATGTTATTCATGTAGGTAAAACAAATTCAGGGAAAACATATAACGCATTACAAAGATTAAAAGAAGTCGGTGGCGGTATTTATCTTGCTCCGTTACGTTTATTAGCATGGGAAGTTTACGACAGACTTAATAACGAAGGAAGCCGATGTAGTTTAGTAACTGGTGAAGAACAGATAGAATACTCAAACGCTAAAATAACATCAGCTACAATCGAGATGGCAAGTTATTCAAAAGAATACGAAATGGCTATTATTGACGAATCTTTTATGATTGGCGACAAAGATAGAGGTAAGTCATGGTTGAATGCTATGCTTAATATAAAAGCAAAAGAGATACACATTATTATTAATGAAGAAGCGTTAGAACTCGTAACTAAAATATTGGACTTAACCGATAGGGGTTATGAGATTAAAAAATATGAGATGCTTCAAAAGTTTAAGTTTGCAGAAAAGAATTTTATATTCAGTAAAAATATTCCCAAGCGTGGTGTATTTGTAACATTCAGTAGAATAAATGTTCTGATTAATAAAATGAAAATTGAAAATCTCGGATTCAATGTTTCTGCTCTATACGGAAACTTGCCTCCTGAAATAAAGAAAAAACAAATAGAAGATTTTATTGAAGGAAGAACAGATATGTTGGTTACTACTGATGTTATCGGAATGGGAATAAATGTACCGTGTGATTATATTATTTTTTTAGAAACAGAAAAGTTTGATGGAATAACAAACAGGGCTTTGAACTCTATGGAGGTTCGTCAGATAGCAGGTAGAACAGGTAGATATGGATTATCAAATGAAGATTCTTTTGTTTCATCTGTAAATTCTCAACAGCTTAAATTCATAAAAGGAAAATACCAAGAAAACTATACTGTGCGACTGGCTTATTTCGGATTGACTTACGAGATATTCAGTTCTTTTCCAGAAGATATGCTGATAAAGGATAGAATTAATTATTTTAAAAATATTGATTTTATTCCAAGCAGATTGAAAGGAATTGTTTTAAAAGAAGATGTGCAAAAATATTTAAGCATTGAATCTCTTATTGAAGTTCATAAATTTGATTTAAAGACAGCTTGGCATCTATTAACCGCTCCCACAAAATATAACAACGAAGAATATTTCAAAGGCTTAATTCATTATTACGCACAAAACAAAACATTAAAGTTACCACATATACAAAACGATTACTTAGAAGCAAAAAGTTTAGAAGATGTTATTTCGGAAGTTGAGTTATACCTTAATTTAACTCGCCACTTAAATCACGATTCTGATAAAACAGAAAAAATAAAAAAGGATAAAGAAATGTTGATTGAAAAATTAACAACTATCTTGCTTGATAAAAAATTGGCAAGAAAAAAATCATGTAAACTTTGTCCAACACTTTTGGATATAACTTATCCTTATGGTTACTGCAAGGACTGTTATAATAAAAAGTTTAGAAGCAGGTACACGTATAATTACAATGATTTTGATGATGACGATGATTATATGTATAAATAAACTTATCTTTAAATAATTAAACATGGGAATAATACAAGAAATAGAGGATAATATATTACCTAAACAAAAACTGTTTATTAAATATAAAAAACTGCAAGAGTACAGGCACTTAAACTCATTGTATAAATTATTAATGGAGCAGAAACAATGTGGTAATAGTTCATCTAAAACATACGGTCAATTACAAAAGGCGTTTAATAAAGCTAAATATACATTAGCTGTATTAACTGATTTTGAATATCAGAAACAATTTGATTCTACATCAAAAGAATGTGATGAAAAATTTGATGAAGTAGAGGGATTAGCTAAAGAACTTGCTAAAACAAATGGAACAATTAATAAATGTATAAATGGTTATCACGAAAAAGATAGAAACTACTTAAATAAGGTTGAATATTATCTATTTCTTAAACACGAATTATATAAACCAAAAAGTAAAAAACAAATTAAAAAAGAAAATGAAAAAAACAAAAGAAAAAAGTCCTGCTGATTTACACAAAGAGTATCTTAAAAAATTACAGAGCGGTAAGAAAACAGTAAGAGGTGTTGAACAGGAGATAATTGATTTAGAAAAAAAACAAGAGTACGAATCATGCAAGGCTCTGAAAGAAGCGATTGAAGATTTTAAAGATTCACAAGATAACGTATCATTTGATTTTTCTTGCCTTGAAATTTTAGGAGCATTTGGTAATGACATTTATGTTAAAGGCTCGTTATACCCTAATGATGGTGATGGCATAGATTTTAGATATTATGATAGCGATTGTGTTGTTGCCATTGACCGAGATTTATTCCACAAGGCATTTATTTTGTGGTTAGATAGAAAAAAAGATTTATGCGAACTATGGGGTCATTTTTGCGGTGTGTGGGAACATATTGATGCTGATGAATACGAAGAATTAAATAGTTACAAAATTATGGATGAAGTAAAAATAGAAGCAGAAGAATGGAAAGATTATTTAAAAACAGTCAGGGCTTTTAAAATTATTTCTTTTAATGAGAATCTTGATATGGCGCACGGATAATTAAAAGAAACGAGTAAAACCCACATTAATAAATCAGAATTAATTTTCTTAATGCAGGTTATTACCAACAGCATCTTAATTTTTAAAATGAAACTTTCCACACGGGTCTTCAAAATTATGGCTTACATAAACAGAACTTCCATACCTTGATTTAGTTTTAATGGTTGGTTTTGTTTTTTCAGGAATTTGTTTTTCTTTTGTATTCCTGACTTCTTCTGCAATCCATTGCATTACTTCTCTTTTTGTTTTTGTTTTCATGGCTGATGTTTTTTAATTGTTTATTTGGTTTTAATAGTCGGTTTTGGTTTTTCAAGGTCTTTTTCTTTTTTCTTATTAACTTCTTCTTCAATCTCCCGTAATAATTCTTTTTCAATACCCCGTAATGGTTCTTCTTGTGTTTTTGTTTCTGTTTTCATGGCTGTTATGTTTTTAATTGTTTATAATATATTTTACCTTACAAAGATGAGTAACTAAAAAAAATAATGTATTACACAAATATTTTTATAAATTACATTATTCGCTTATTAATTGGTAAAAAAATAAATTTGGTGGATTAAAAAATAAGTCATATATTTGTCCCGTTATGAAAAAATTGTCGTTACATAGTTTATATCTGCACCTTAAAAACGGTCAGGGAACGCTATTGTAACGATTTTAGATATTTACAACCAAGCATTAAGCCCTGAACCAAAAGTTTAGGGTTTTTTGTTTTACATTAATTCGTTCTTTAAAAAATATATGGTATTATTAGCTTAGTTGGTTAAAGCGTATGATTGTGGTTCATAAGACCATCGGTTCGACCCCGATATGATACCCCAAAATGGAGAGATAACTGAACAGGGTTTCAGGCTTCTTTGCTAAAGAAAGCGTACATTAAATTGTATGGGCATCGTTCGCTCATTTCTCCGCAATTAGTTCTTTGAAAATAAAATATTGGAAGGTTGCGACTATTGGTGGTCAACAAGACTTGAAATCTTGGGCGGTGGTAATACACAGGGTTCGATTCCTATGCTCTCCGCAAACATTGTGGTTCGCTAAAGTTGGAGAGTTAGGCTTGTCTGTAAAACAAGTGCCTTCGGGCTTAGTCGGTTCGATTCCGACAATCACAACAATACTTATCTGACCGAAGGTTATGAGGATGCCCTGTTATGTGGGTTCATAAAGTAGTCAGGAACATAACAAATGTCGGTGTGGTGAAACTGGTAGCACACGTAGGACTTAAAATCCTATGGAGAAATCCGTGAGAGTTCGATTCTCTCCACCGATACAAAAATTAATGAAATGGAAATGATACCAAAAAAAGAATTGATTGATGGAATGACTTACAAAGGTTTTTGCAGAAACAATTTTATTGCAACGTGGAATGAAAAGAAAGATAAGTTTTATCATCTTGCTTGGCAGTTTGAACCATACGCTGATTGGATAGCGCATTTTGAAGATGCAAAAGAAACAGGGTATGATGGGTTTGTTCCGTTAGAGTTAGTTGAAAGAATTGATTTAAAAATTATACAGGAGGTAAAAGAAAAAATAGGATATTAAAAATGCCGACATGGTGAAATTGGTAGCTACGCAGGTTACAGATGCCTGTACGTAAAGGGTGTCAGTTCAAATCAGACTGTCGGTACAACATG
>OCZT010005957.1_pt1 | contig 12099 bp, 6 predicted proteins | sample 1539031 | NCBI WGS metagenome assembly OCZT01 (sample SAMEA3539308, study PRJEB22396) | soil metagenome | biome: tundra; feature: field; material: soil | place: USA | collected 2010-05 | depth 0.15 m
ACTCCGGCGAGCCGCCCAGCGAACTGATTGCCGGGCGCATCGCGTTGATTCTGAATGAGCCGTGAGCTGCCTCAGCCTTTGATCGTACCTGGGTCCGCGAAGCTGGTGTACGCGGCAATCCAGTTCAGGTAAACGGTGCCGGTGGGGCCGTTGCGCTGCTTCTCGATGATGATCTCTGATTTGGCTTTATCGATCTCGGTTAATGCCTCTTTATCCTTGCTGTAGTAGGCCTCGCGATGGATGAAGGCAACCACGTCAGCGTCCTGCTCAATAGAACCAGACTCGCGCAGGTCGCTGAGCATAGGACGGTGGTCGTCCTTGCGCTGCACGCCGGCGCGGGAGAGCTGGGAGAGAGCCAACACCGGCACGTTCAGCTCCTTGGCCAGGGCTTTGAGGCCGCGGGAGATGGCCGAGACCTCCTGGGTGCGATTTTCGTATTGCTTTTTGCCGGAGGAGGGCACCGTGGCCGACATCAACTGCAGATAGTCCACCACCACAAGGTCCAGGCCTTTTTTGATGTGCTTGAGCCGACGGGTCTTGGCGCGCATCTCATCCAGCGAGATGGCGGCCGTGTCGTCGATGAACAGGCGCGTCTCGACTAGTTGGTTCAAAGCATTTTGCAGTTTGACCTGGTCGTCCCCGCTTACGAAGCCCTTGCGCAAATGGTCCTGGTCTACCCAGGCCTGGGAGGCCAGCATACGGCGCAACAGCGACTCCTTGCTCATCTCCAGGCTGAAGATGGCCACAATAGCGTTATGGTGGATGGCCGCGTTCTGGGCAATGTTGATGGCCAGCGCGGTTTTGCCCATGGAAGGGCGAGCGGCGATGATGATCAGCTCGCCTTTTTGCAGGCCGCTGGTCTTTTTGTCAAACTCGGTAAAGTCGGTGGCCAGGCCGGTGATCTCGTGCCTTTGCTTATATATATTGTCGATCGTGCCGAAGGAGTCATGGACGATCTCATCGAGGGACTGGAAGCCTTGCTTGAGGCCTTTTTCGTTGACCTCAATCAGTTGCTTCTCCGCAGAGCTCAGAACGTCCAGAGCCGCCTCGCCCTGGTTGGCGGCCCGCGCAATGGCGTTTGAGCAGATGAGCATGAGCTTGCGCAGCATGCTCTTGTCCTTGACGATGCGGATGTACTCTTCGATGACCGGACGGCGCGGCAAACCCTCCGTCAGCGAGGCCAGGTAAGCCACGCCGCCGATGGACTCGATCTCCTTGAGGCGAGATAGCTCATTGGCCAGGGTGACAATGTCCACGGCCTTCTGCGCATTGATCAAATCCGTCATGCGTTCGAAGATGCGGCGATGGGAGTCGAGGGAGAAGTCTTCGGCCTCGATCTTTTCGGCGGCCTCGGCGTGGGCGGCGTTATCCAGCAGAATGGCGCCGAGGATGGTCTTCTCGGCGTCCACGTTGGCGGGCAGTCCGGAGTCGAAAGCCAGGTTTGCAAGGGTGGCCATGAATTCGAGTGTAGGCCGAGGGCGGGCAGGCAAAGGTTGTGAAGATTCATGTGAAGTCGTGGAAAACAGCGTCGAAAGTTTTAGCCGCTGAAAGACTCGCTCCGGAGGGAGGCGGGGGTTTTAACCCCCGCATTCAGCCAGCAAAATCAACGCGGGCTTTAGCCCCGGAGGGAATTTCAGGCTGCCGAATCCCGCCCAAATGCCTTATTCTCAATGCAAAGCAAGGAGAAGAAGTCCATGGCCAGGGAAACATTGAGCAGCGCCAAACTGAAGAAGGTTCTGGCGGCATTGGAAGGCAACTGGAAGGCCGAGATGGAGGGCTACCACACCTACCAGGCGCTGGCCGACCGGGATACGGACCCGGTGCGCTCTCAAGTCCTGCGCCATCTGGCCGGCGCCGAGTGGGAACACGCCGCATTGTGGCACGGCCGCATCATCGAGTTAGGCGGAGCCGAGCCGGTCTACCACGGCAAGCCCGGCGGCGAGGCCGACTCGCTGGCCAGCCGCGCCGGCGGCATCCGCATGGCCCTCAGGCGCCTGGAGATCGAGGAGAGCCGCGCCATCGCCAGCTACGGCGAGCAGTTGAAGTCGCTGGGCGACGAGGAGTCCAACGCCATCCTCGAACACGTCATCGAGGACGAGAAGGATCACTATAAGGAGCTGGGGTCGCTGTTGCGCGGCCACTACCCGCAGCCCACCGGCGCGCACAAGATCAATGCCCAGACGGTTCTGGATGAGATGCTGGCCAAGCGCGCCCAGGGCCGCAAGCAGCCCGGAAGCTGGATCGGCGACGCCATCTACGGCGTCAACGACGGCCTCGGCGCCATCTTCGGCATCGTCAGCGGCGTCAGCGGCGCCACTGCCGGCGACAGCAAATACGTGCTGCTGGCCGGCCTCTCCGGCCTCATCGCCTCTGCTCTATCCATGGGCTCCGGCGCTTACCTGGCCGCCAAGAGCGAGCGCGAAATCTACCACGCCGAATTGGCCCGCGAACGCGAAGCCATCCAGATGAACGGCCCCGAGGCACGCGAGCTGCTCTCGCTCTACTACCAGGTGAAGGGCCTGCCCGAAGAGGATTCCCAGCACATGGTGGAACATATCGCCAACGACCCGGAACAGTTGCTTCGCGCACTGGCCGGCGAGCGGCTGGGCACCAGCGAGGAGGCGCTTGCGAACCCGCTGGTCTCCGCTGGCTCAGGCGCGCTCTCCACCGCCGTCGGTGCGGCCATCCCCATCATTCCCTTCTTCTTCCTGACGGGAATCGAAGCGGTCATCGCCGCCGCCGTAATCTCTCTGATCGCCCACTTCGCCGTCGGCGCGGCCAAGTCGCTCATCACGGTCCGCAGTTGGTGGTCCTCCGGCTTCGAGATGACCGCCGTCGGTGCGCTGGAAGGCGCTGTCACCTACGGCATCGGCTTTCTGCTGGGCAAGGGAGGGATGTAGGCAAGCTCTCGCCAGGTTTCTCCTGAGGCCAAACCGATAAAATGAAATCGGCTTTCGCCTCAGGGGGAACTTCGTGCTGAAAAAAACTCTTTGCCTGCTCGCTTTCGCTGTAACCCTGCTGCCGTGCATCGCTGCCAAGGGACAGACCGCTGCCGACATCGTCCTGGAGCGCAATGTGGCGATGCAGACGCGCGACGGCGTGACGCTGCGCGCCGACATTTACCATCCAGCCGGAGACGGGCCGTTTTTCGTTCTGCTGCAGCGCACGCCATACAACAAGGACAACACCGCCGTCTTTGCACGCAAGGCCGCCGCGCGTGGATACATGGTGGTGGCGCAGGATGTGCGCGGACGGTTTGCCTCCGAGGGCGAGTGGTACACCTTCAAGCACGAAATCAACGACGGGTACGACGCCGTCGAATGGGCGGCTGCGCTGCCCCACTCCAACGGCAAGGTGGGCATGTTCAGCGGTTCCTACGTCGGCGCCACGCAGTGGCTGGCCGCTATCAGCCATCCGCCGCATCTGGCAGGAATCTGCCCCATCGTGACGGCCTCCAACTACCACGAAAACTGGACCTACCAGGGTGGCGCATTCGAGCAGTGGTTCAATGAATCGTGGACCTCGTCGCTGGCGCAGGACACCTTCAACCGGCGGATAACGGAAGCCAGGAACGCCATGGTCGGCAGCAAGATCCTGCCGCTCAGTCAGTACCCGCTCTTCAACCTTGACCTAAGTCCAGGCTCGGTGGACTATACACACAAGCTGGCGCCTTACTTTCAGGATTGGCTCGATCATCCCACCTACGACAGTTACTGGAAGCAATGGTCCATCGAAGAGAATTACGCGAATATCCAGGTTCCCGCGCTGACCATCACCGCATGGTACGACATCTTTATGGGCGGCTCACTGCGCAATTACATGGGCATGAAGGCCCACGCCGGAACGGAGGCAGCCCGCAAAGACCAGCAACTCGTGGTCACCCTCGGCGGCCACTCTGGCTGGGGTCGCACCATCGGCGAGGTCGATTTCGGTCCTGACGCTCCTTTTGATGAAAACGAAATTACCCTCGATTGGTACGACTATCTCTTCCTCGGAAAGCAGAATCAATTCGCCAGCGGCAAGCCAGTGAAAATTTTCGTGATGGGCGAGAACAAGTGGCGCGATGAAGAGGCATGGCCGCTGGAGCGCGCCAAGCAGACGCGCTATTATCTGCACTCGGCCGGCAAGGCCAACAGCGCCACCGGCGACGGCGCGCTTTCCATCGCAACCGCGGCAACCGAAACGGCAAACAAGTTTGTCTACGACCCCGCCAATCCCGTTCCCACCGTCGGGGGCCCATTGTGCTGCGACGCTGTTCACCTTGCTCCCGGTCCTCGCGATCAAAAAGAAGTTGAAAGTCGCCCGGACGTGCTCGTCTACTCCACGCCGCCGCTCGACACCGACGTCGAAGTTACCGGTCCAGTAACGCTTGACTTATTCGCCTTCTCTTCGGCCGTGGACACAGATTTTACCGCCAAGTTAGTCGATGTGTGGCCTAATGGATTCGCACAGAATCTTACGGAAGGGATTCTACGCGCCAGTTATCGCGAATCAACAACTGCACCCAAGCCCATCATCCCCGGCAAGGTCTACGAGTACAAGATCGACCTATGGTCCACGAGCAATGTCTTTTTGAAGGGCCACCGAATTCGTCTGGAAGTGAGCAGCAGCAACTTCCCGCGCTTCGACCGCAATCTGAACACCGGCAAGTCCGCAAGCACGAGCGCTGTCTTTGTGAAGGCAACCAACACCATCCTTCACGACGCCGCGCATCCCAGCGCGCTGTTGCTGCCGGTCGTGCCGAGGTGAAGCTAACAGATAACAGCTAACAGCTAACAGCTAAAAGCTCCTTCGCCACCAACCGTCCCAGCCGGATGCAGTCGGGAATGCCGATGCCATCGTAGGCGTTGCCCGCCAATTTCAATCCAGGCAATGAGGCGACTCTGGCGTGGATGCGCTTCATGCGCTCCTGGTGGCCGACGGCGTATTGGGCCATGGCCCGTGGCCAGCGCGAGACCTGAGTGTATTCCGGCCTGGCGGATTGGGGCAGAATCTTTTCTCCAAGAATCTCGCTCAGTTCGCGGCGGACGGTGGCCACCAGCACTTCATCCGGCGAGTCCATCAGCGCCTCGTTCTTCATCCCGCCCAGGAATGCGCGCAACACCGCCTTGCCCGGCGGCGTGCGCCCCAGGAATTTGCGGTGCACAAAAGTGCAGGCCAGCATCGAGCGCCCTTCCACAACCGGAACCAGAAACCCAAATCCATCGGGCAGGCGACCCAACTGAGACTCTTCGTAGATCAGATTGACGGTGATCGACGAGGAGTAGGGAATGGCGCGCAATTCCCCGGCCAACTGCGGGTCAATCCTGCCCAGCAGTTCTCCGGCTGCCCATGCGGGTGTGGCAAAAATGACCGCATCGTAAACCTCAGTCTTGCCGCCTGCCACAATCTTCCATCCATCGGCTACTTTTTCCAGGCCGCTGACCGGTACGGAGAGACGCACCGAGGCTGGATCGAGCCGCGCGGCTATGGCGTCCACCAACTGATTCATTCCGCCGCGCATCGCGGTGAAGATCGCCCTCGTCGACGGCGCGCTGCTTTTTTCGTTCGCTGGACGCGCAGTCCTCTTGGCGGCAGCCTTCATTCTGGCGCGCATCTTGCGGTGCGCGGCCAGCATTCCCCGCGTGAGCGAGCCGTATTCTTCTTCCATCTCCACCAGGCGCGGCAGCACGGTGCGCGCGCTCAGTTGCGCGGAGTCGCCGCCAAAAATTCCGCTCAACAGCGGATCGGCCAGCCGGTCAACGGTCTCGCGGCCAAAGTGCCGCTCCACCAGCGCAGCAACGGATTCGTCCGGCAGCCCAGTGGGCCGCGGCGGGTGCAGCAGTTCCAGCCCCATGCGAATCTTAGTGGACCAGCTGAAAAGCCGCGTAAGTGCAGTAGGAATCAGCTTGGTGGGAATCAAAAACATCAGACCATCGGGCAGCGGAACGAGCCGGTTGCGCACCACAATATACGTTTTGCGGTCGGCGTCGTTCGAGGGGGTCAGCTCGGCGCCCAGGCCCAGTTCGCGGCAGAGTTCGGCGGCGGCCGGCTTCTCGGTCAGAAAGGAATCCGGTCCGCGCTCCAACACCGCGCCGTCCACCACTTCCGAACTCAACGAGCCGCCCAGCCTGTCGCGCGACTCAAAGAGCGTGTACTCGATCTGTTTGCCCGCCCGGCGCGCCTGCTCCAACTCATAAGCTGCCGCCAGTCCTGCAATTCCACCACCAATAATTGCTATCCGCATCGTTCTCACTACCTACTATTAAAGCAGTTCCGGGTGGCGGACGGCGGTTACGGGGATTACCAAGATTCGCAAATGCATCGTTTGTCGCTTACTGGGTGCGCCCTGTTCGATTGCTCCGTCTACAATATCTTGTCGTCCACGCTGGCCAGCGTTGTATCTGCCGCCGCCCTGCTCCAGCCAATGCGCAGATCCTTCACGCCATGCAGTGCGAAGGCGCCATCCGTCCCGCGCGGAGCCGTCACGGCGAAGAAGTCTGCGCGCTCCACGCCGGTCAGATAAAACGCCGGACGTGCATCGGGAGTTGTGTTGGCAATCTCCACGTGGCTCATCTCCACGTTGCGCATGTGCCGCATAAAAAATCCCGACGCCGGCATGGGCCCGAACATCGACGGCTCCGGATAGTTGCTCTCGTTCTCCGGCGGTTCAATCTTGGCCATCTCCGCCGTGCCGCCGCCCACCGTCTCGATGTAAATGTTAGCGAGCTTCACATCTTCAATCGCATAGCCCGGAATGCCGCTCAGTACGCAACTGGTTTTCTGCGGCGCGTTGTAGCAATCAAGATTGCTGACGAGAATCCGCTTCAGCGTTCCCACCTTGGTGCTCTCCTTGGGCCCGCGCAGCCGCGCACCGAGCCGCATGAAGATTGGCCCGGAAACCAGATCGCGCATCGTCGTGTTGGTAATGGTGATGTCTTCTATAAGCGCGCCATCCACCGTTTCCAATGCGTAGCCCTGGCAGCCTTCAAAGACGCAGTTGGAGATGGTGATGTTGATGAAGCCGCCATTCGATTCCGTCCCACACTTGATGCGCCCGGTGCGCGATGTGTGCATCTCGGGAGTGAACTTCTTGAAGCTCCCATCCAGCACCGTGCCCAGTTGGTAAGTTCCCGTCACCCAGCAATTCGTGATGGTCATGTTCCGCGTCGGCCGTGCATAACCCAGCGCATAACTCGACTTGGGGCAGATGCCGTCGTCCCACGGCGAGTTCACCGTGCAATTGGAGACGCGCACATTCTGGCAGCAATCGATATCCATGCCGTCGCGATCGGTGTCGATCTTGAGATTATCGATGGTCAGGTTATCGACGCCGGTCAGCAACAGGGCAAAGTGTCCGCACTTGAGCATCGCGAAATCGCGCAGCAGAACATTGCGGCAGTTCTTGAGCGCAATGGCCTTGTTGCCCACTCCCGGCTGATCGGCCTGATACATCGGATAGTCGCCTCGAGCAAACCGCGGTGGGCGAGCGCTGCTCTGTGCCGCCGCAGGAGACGGGCTGTTTGCGCCGGCGCCTGCCGAGGGTTCGGGACCGAAGCCTCTGTGCTGTGCTTCGGAAGGACGCCCAGGGCCAACCCCGAAGCTCAACCCTCTGCCCCAGATGAGCCCGGTTCCGGTGATGCTGACGTCGTGAAGATCCTCGCCCCACAGCAGCGAGTTATGCCAGTGGTTATGGCCGTAATCCTGATAAGCGTCCCACTCGGTCTTGGGCTCGGCGGCATCGTAAGTGCCTCCGTTGTAGCCGGTCGCGTCGCCGGGCTTGGGCGAGTCGGCGGCGATGATGGCGCTGCCCTCCTCCAGATGCAGGTGGACATTGCTCTTCAGGCGGATGGAAAAACACAGGTAGCTCCCCGCCGGGAAGAGCACCACGCCTCCGCCAGCAGCCGCCGCTTCGATTGCCCGGTTGACCGCGTCGGTATCCAGCGTCTTGCCGTCTCCCGTAGCGCCATACGTGCGCACGTCAAAGAAATGCGTGACAGGGTGGACATCTGATTTGCCGTCCTCTGCTGCAGCCGCAAATGAAACAGCGGGAATCGCGGCAGCCGCCATGCCGATTCCGCCCGTGCGCAGAAAATCGCGCCGCAGAGAATTAAATGAAGTCATAAAATTTCCCCTGAGCATGGATTGTACATCCGGCCATGCGCAGGGGGAGCCAGTGCATCCATCAGCAACAAGGAATAAACATCTCTGTTGGCGTTGCACCGTTTTAGAAGTTCGCCCTCAGCGAGAGCTGTATCTGCCGATTTGCTCCAATCCCAACCTGGTTGCCCACGGTACTGGTTAGAGCACCAAATGCGCCTGCATTGGATAAAGTGAAGGGGGTTCCAGGTTGCGATCCGTTTCCGGGAGCTGTGGCCAGCGTCTGAGGCAAACGAACCGTGCCCGGATTGGCGTAGTTCGGGTGATTCAAAACGTTATACGCGTCAGCGTGAAACTCAAAGGCTAACTTCTCAGTCGCCTTGTATGTCTTGCTCAAGGTCAGGTCCAATTGCGCCAGCACAGGGCCGCTGTATTCGTTGCGGCGCGAGTTGCCAAACGTTCCCGGCGCCGGAGTCGTAAATGCCGCCGGATTCAGGAACTGCCCGCCCGACTTCAAGAAGGGACTCACGCCAGGCACGATATTCGGCCTGCGGACATTACGCGTATTGCCGCCGCCGGGAACATTGGCGACCGCCGTTGTCTGCACTACGCCGCCTGTGACGACAGGGGACGAGAAAGTTTGTCCCGCAATTGCTGTCCCGGTATTTCCGAGATACGCAATATCCGGCCGAGTTACCAGCACATCATTCGGAAGCCCGGAGTGGAAGTTGACAATGCCGCCCACATTCCATCCTCCTGCCATCTTGTCGAAAATCCCGGTGAGAGGGTGCGCCATTCCATGTCCGAATGGAAGGTTATACAGCACCGTCGCGTTCAGCGTGTGGTGAATATCGTAGGTGCCGCGTCCATACTCTGTTTTGAAGTTATATGGATTTTGCGCCGTCGTTGCTTCATTCGATCCGCTCGACGTGCCCAGCTCCTTTCCCCACGTGTACTGCGCGCCCATCGAGAGGCCATGGGTAATACGCCGCTGCAATGTCGATTGCAGAGCGTTGTACATATCCGTTCCGCCCGAGGTTTTGTAATCGATCTCGGCAAACCTGCCGCCAAATTGCCGAACCGCCGTGCCCGCCCCCGTTACCGGATCGGTTGTGACGCTGGTGATGAGGTTGGTAATCGAACGCAGAAACAGGTTTCTTCCCATCGATCCCACATAGCCCACCATCAACTGGAAGCTTGCCGGTAGCTGCTGCTGAACCGATGCCGTATACGTGGTGATGCGCTCGGGAATTCTGTAGTTCGGCGCGTAGGCTCGCGGCTGGTAACCCAGTGTCGGGCTGTTGATGTCATATCCAAGATAGACGTCGGTCGCCGGATTAATCGGATAGACCTTTCCGGAAGAAAAGGTGCGCGATACGCGATCATTGGCTTCGGGCTGAACCTGGTCCTCGGTTTGCCCGGGTCCATTGTAGATACCGGCGCCAACGCGGATTACCGTCTTCTGATGGGCCATCATAGGCGCCCATGTCAATCCAAGTCTCGGTTGGAAGTTTGCCTTCGAGCTATTAAACCATGCTGCCGAGTCCTTGGGAATGATGTTTCCCGCGCTCATATCGAAGACCACGTCCTTGTTGCGCACTTCATACAGCGGCACATAGTACTCGTAGCGCAGTCCATAGTTCATCGTCAGGTTTGGCTTGATCTTCCATTCATCCTGCGCATAGCCAATGTAGTAGCTCTGCTTCATGCGCGCGTTGCCGCTCAGCCCCGTAAACGGGCTTAGATCGCTCAAATCGCCGTAGAACGCGATCTGGCTCGGTGTGTTCGCAATAAAGGCAGCGATAGAGTTGTAGGTGTAGGTTGTGCCGCCAATCTGGTTGTTGTAGAGAGAGATCGGCCGCACTTCCACTCCGAACTTCAGGCTATGGTTGCCCCGCAGGACATACAGATGGTCAATGAACGAGAGGCTCTGTCCTGTATAAGGAGCTCCAACTCCGTTGAACGAACTTGACAGGCTGATCAGCGAGCCCACATTTGTCAGGCCGGCGATGGCGATTCGCGACTTGCTCAGATCAGCGTTGGGGCTTGCGCCGGGAATGCCCAATACGCGCATCTTGGCCCCGTTGAATCCAATCTTCGTATCATTGACGATGTGATCCGACCACGTCTGGCTCAAGGCAAAAACTGCGTTCTGCGGCACCTCGACCTGGCCGAACTTACTCAGCGATGCGTCCTGCACCTGGTTGGAAACGCCCTGATCCCGGTTATACCGCACATACGTCTGGAAACGATTGTTGATTTTGTAATCAAAGCGGATTGCGCCAAAGTCTTCGTCCACATTGTTCCCTCCAACAGTAGTGACGCTCTGTTGAAGCACGCCCGCGGGGTTCGAGCCGGTGGGTTGTTCGCTGGCAATGGAGACTGGATCCGCCGGGAATGCGGCAAGCAGCGGATAGATGGCGCTGGTGGATACGATCTGCGACCTGGCGTAGTTACTCAAGGTTGCCTGCGTGTAGGGGGCTGCCCACACCTGCCGCAAACCTTCATAATTCGCAAACATGAACAATTTATTTTTTATGATTGGCCCGCTGATGGATCCGCCAAACTGGTTCAGGCGAAACTTCGGATTGCCGGCGGTGTTGAATGAATTGCGCGCATCGAAAAAATTGTTTCGGCCGTATTCGAAGATAGATCCATGCAACTGGTTGGAACCCGACTTGGTAATGAACGTGATCTGTCCGCCGGTGCCGGTCCCAAATTCTGCCGGGTAGTTCGAAGCATCCACGCGAAATTCCTGAACCGCCTCCAGCGACTGCTGCAAGCGGAACAAAGAGGTGAGTTCGCCGTTCAGGTTGCCGGGAGAAGTATCGATGAGCGAGGACGCTTCAATTCCATCCAGTCGAATGACGTTTTGCTCCACCGCACGGCCTGAGAAGCGGAGATTGTCAAAGGTGCCGGTTCCCGAGTTGGTCGCGCCAGGAACCAGCAGATAAAGCTGTGAGATCTGACGCCCGTTGATGGGCAGGTTTTCAATCTCACGGTTAGCAACGTTGGCGCCTATGGTGGCTGTTGAAGTATCGAGCTCCGTAGTCAAGCCGCTGTAGACCTGAACCTCGGTCTGGACTCCGGCGGGCTTAACCACGAAATCATGCGTCACAACCTGGCCCACTTCCAGGATCAGCTTCTTGATCTCGGTTACGGAGAATCCCACGGCAGTGACGCGCACGTCATATTCCGACGGCGGAAGCGTCGTCGCAAGATATTCGCCTTCACTGTTGGTGCGGATGATGCGTTGAGCCCCTGTCCGGACGTTGGTGATCGTGACTTCAGCATTCGGAATGACTCCGCCTGACGAGTCTCGTACAACTCCCGTCATGCGTCCGTGCGTAGTCTGCGCAGTCGCGGTTAGGCCAAAAGTAATCAAAAGGACAAAGCAGAGGAAAATCTTGAGGTTTCTCATGCCTTCATGTTTAAGGAAGGGGTGAGCAGACAATGTGACAGTCCAATGAAATTACAGTGAAAGAATGAACAACGCGTCTTTATGAATATTGTGTGAATTGCGATATAGGCCCTAGAGAGATTGCTTTCAATACAATCGGACAGCACGTTGAAGATAGAGCAAATCTTCCCGCGATTGCAACTTTAGTTTCTGTCGCTCTTTTTCCGGCTGAACCCTAGTCTCGTTAGATTCAAGCTGAGACTAGCTCTTAGAGAACGCCGCTGCTTTGCTCTCCAGCTCCGGGTCCCAGTTCTTGGGCTGGTAGATGCAGCAGGGCTCCGCAGCCAGGGGGTCGCCGGTCACGGCATAGGCGCGGGCGCGGGAGCCGCCGCAGATCTCCTTGTACTCGCAGGCGCCGCACTTGCCCTCCAGCTTGCTGGTGTCGCGCAACGACTTGAAAATGGGCGCGTTGCGGTAGATCTCGCTGAGCGGGGTCTCGCGGATGTTGCCCGCGTGGATGGGCAGAAAGCCGCTGGGGTAGACGTTGCCCACGTGGGAGACGAACAGGAAGCCCTTGCCGTCGTTGACGCGGCGGGTGGCCCAACTGGCGGTGCGGGTTT
>OCZT010005958.1_pt1 | contig 12099 bp, 11 predicted proteins | sample 1539031 | NCBI WGS metagenome assembly OCZT01 (sample SAMEA3539308, study PRJEB22396) | soil metagenome | biome: tundra; feature: field; material: soil | place: USA | collected 2010-05 | depth 0.15 m
GTAGAGCACAACCTTGCCAAGGTTGGGGTCGCGGGTTCGAGTCCCGTTTCCCGCTCTCCGGTGCGATGAGGAAGAGGGCGGTTAGCTCAGTTGGTTAGAGCGCCACGTTGACATCGTGGAGGTCACAAGTTCGAGTCTTGTACCGCCCATCAGACGGCAGGAGGCAGACGGCGGGCGGCAGAAATGCTGCCCTCGGCCCGTAGCCTTCATTGCGGTTTCTTTTCCTGTGCTGCCGTCTGCCGTCCGCCGTTTGCCGTCCACTCTTAAGAGGGTTCTCGTCAATATGACGCGTCGTTTCCGGGCAATCTCACTTTTCGCGCTCGCCGCGCCCGTTCTCGCACTCTCCGCGCAGCAGCCGGCCAAGCCGGCCGCACCGGCGGCTGCAGCACCCGTCGATTCGTGCCCGATCGAGCTGATGCAGCCCACCGGACTCGGCATCGCGAATCTCCAGCGTCCCAAGCTGGCGAACGTCAAGTCGGCGGATGACGCCAACAAGGTGATGCGCGACGTCTCGAAGCTGCTCTTCGACGACAAGCAGAAGGTCAACCCGATGGGGCGTGACATGCTGCTGGCGCAGTTTGTCACCTTCTACGTCCAGTTCGCCGACTCGGCCAAGCGCGGCGACGTCGGGTTTCCGGGCGACAAGAACCAGTACGTTGACCTGCTCAAGTATGCGGACTCACTCTTCACGGTCATCGAGAACGGCGAGCCCAAGTGCAGGGGCACGACGCTCAGCTGGCGCAACTACAAGCCATACACCGATCGCATCAAGGCGGCGTACGCCGCCATCAACGCGGGCGCGGCCGACACGGCGGAGAAGCTCGCGACGCGCGCGATGATCCTGAACCACAGCGGACCGCAGCCGTACGACGTGCTCTGGCGTGTCGCCAAGGTCCGCAACGACGAGCCGCACGAGATTTCCTACCTGCAGACGGCGGCGGACAAGCTCGAGGGAGATACGCTGAACAGCGCTGTCCGCTCGAACTTCCTGTTCACGCTGGGCCGCATCCAGCAGGAATTCGGCGATGCGAAGACCGACAAGGCCGCAAAGGACAAGCTCTACCGTGACGCGGCGAAAGCGTATCTCCTGGTGCTGAAGGAGTTCCCGACGAGCGACGAGGCTCCGTATGCGATGCAGGGAGTTTCGATCAGCGCGATGGTCGTCGGCGACACGGCGATTTCGAATGCGGCGGTCGCGATCGTCAAGGCGTCGCCGGACAAATTCACGGACCAGACGCTGGCGCAGGCCGGCGTCCTTTCGACGGCGGCGAGCAAGCCGACGGACGCCGTCACGTTCTTCGCCGCGGCCGCCAAGCTCAACCCGTACTTCCGCGACCATCAGTACAACCTGGCCGCCATGATGTACGAGTCCAAGCAGACGGCGGAGATGATCCCGGTCGTGCACAAGCTCGTCGCGCTCGATCCGAGCAATCCTGACAACCTGATGCTGTTCACGTACGCGTTTTCGGCTCTCTCGAAGAGTTCAAAGGATCCCGCGGTGACGAAGGCAGCCATCGACTCCGTGATGTATTACGGCAAGTTGGCGGAGGAGATGCCGGCCCGCGTGGCGTATTCGGGCTTCGAGCGGCAGGCGAACCGCACGGTGCTCGTGGGCACGGTGGAGAATCGCACGAAGGAGGCCAGGGTGTTCACGATCGAGTTCGAGTTCCTCGGCAAGGACGGCGCGGTGTTGCAGAAGTCGACCGCGACGGTGGCGAGCGTGGCGCCCGGCGCCACGGGGAACTTCAAGGTGGACATCCCGATCGGCGGCGTGTGGGGCGTGCGATACGCAGCGTTGCCGTTGAAGTGAGCCGCTCGCGCGGATAAGTTTCAAGGCTCCCTGCATGCGGCTTGAAGGCGAAGGTCGAATGCAGGCGGCCGAGCGCGCTCATAGCTCAATTGGATAGAGCATCTGACTACGGATCAGAAGGTTGGGGGTTCGAGTCCCTCCGAGCGCATCTTCATTAGAAGTTCCGGATCCCGCATTCCGGATTCCGCACTGTTGTAATCGGGGCGTAGCTTAGCCCGGTAGAGCGCCTGCTTCGGGAGCAGGAGGTCGGAGGTTCAAATCCTCTCGCCCCGACTGATGTAACTCATTACCCTGCAATGCATTACAATGCAGTGCAGGGTTTTGTTTTGGGGAGGTAGCTGGCAAAAGGTAGCACATGGGTAGCGGCATGCCGGGAATCCCGGCTCCGGCGACTTGCGGGGGTACGTGAGGGGCGACGGCGAGCGTGGCCCCTCGGAGGCGCGGCTCCTAGCGGCGAACGCCGTCGCGCCGTTCTGGCTCGCTCTTTGTGCAATCGGTCGGTTCGCTGGCTATGTGGGCTGTTTTAGCGAGGGCGTTCAGGGCACCATTGAGTCTCGCCAGTGCAGCATCATGTGCAGCGGGGGCCCTAACTCGCCCTTCGCGCACTGTCTGGAGGTCGGCGGCTTCCGAGCGCGTCGTCTCCTCCGGGGCGGTGCCTCGAACAGGCGTCGTGGCCTGCCCGTGGCAAGCATTGTTGAGTCGTTCGGCCGCTGCGCTGAACGCTGCGGCATTGCCGAGTCGCACGAGCGCCACCCCGAACGCTGCGCGATCATTGCCGGGTCCGGCGAGCATCCTGCGAAGGTCTGCGTCCCTCTGTGTCGCGGTGTAGTTCGACGCTGCATCAGCTTCCGGTTGCGGGTTGGACCGGGAGAGCGAAATAATGGTGACGCTCCACTTGCAACCGGAACTCGCGCTGTAGTAGTAGCGTCCCGGAGGCACGTTGTAGACGTAGCCGCTGCGTGTTGTCGTTCCTGTTCCCGCGACATCCCCACTCCCCGCGTCATAGCCCCGTCCGCCAGACGTGGGCTGGATGAAGCCGCCGTGAAAACATTGGATGTTGGGGTAGTCGGGGTGAGTGGTGTGCGCGGTCCAGCGCACCTCGTAGTCGCCGCCGTTGAGGTCGAACGGTCGACTGTTTCCACCATGCTCGCCAGAGACGATTACTGGCTTTTCGGGGACCCGAGGCGCGTCACCCGGTGAGCGAGCAGCAGCGGACGCCGGAGACTTGTCGCGCGCCGCAGGGCCCGAGCAGGCGACGAACACAGCCGCCACGAGCACTACGCGCAAACGTCCCATCGCGTCCTCCGTCCGGGTGAATGAACAACCCTACCGGCGCTGCCGAAATCCCGCCAGTGGCCGGATTCCGCCACCCCTCTCGCTCGCGAGCTATCCCCGCGCCTTTTCGATCAGGAGGCCGACGACGATGAGAACGGCGACGACGGCGAGCGGGAGCAGACAACCCCACGCCTCCAACGGCGTCGCGTTGAGCGGGAGCGCGGTCGGTTTGTTCTGGTCGGCGCCGTTGTGGGGGCCATCCGCTGCCGCTGGCGATGTCTTCGTGGGTTCCTTGCGAGACGCCGGGGCATTCAGTGGCCGCCCGCAGCTCGGGCACGCCACCGCCTGATCGGAGATCTCCTTTCCGCAATCGGGACAGGTTATCAGCGGAATACGGTCCCCCGCGTGAAGGTGACGGAAGCTGGGGCCTCAATCGCAGGCAAGGAATGTCGTACGGCGACATGGCGAGAGCAAGCGACCGCGCCTTCGCGCGGACAGGAGGCTCTCGACCGTGACGCCGCGCGCGAAGCCGCTACTTCTTCCGACGTTGCTTCGATGGCGTGTCTGGAGGTGAGGCCGCACCGAAGAGCCCGAGAGGCTCGGCAACTTTCCTGAGCTGTCGCGGAGCCTGCTTATAGGTCTGATTCACGCCCGCCGTTTTCGGAGCATCGACGCTAGCGCCAGCCAAGAGCTCAGCCACGGTCAGGAGTTGCAGGCGCGGGTGATCGCCCCAAGGGGACTTGTAGAAGCCAGCCGAGGCCGCTTCTGCCCGCATGAGTTTCGTGGGAGTCTCGAAGCTCAGGAGGACACCGATGTCTGCCTTCTCGCGGTCAATGACGCCCCGCAGGTCGCGAAGGTCGGTCGCCTTCAGCTTGCCACCCTTCACCGAGAAGATGATCTGGCATGTTGCGTCGCCGAATCGCAAATACGTCCGTCCGTCGATGCCCTTGTCCGCTCCCTTCTGTTGATCCACTGGACGCGCGCCGACGAGTCCCAGCGACCACCACTGGAACTGATACTTGTCCGTCTCGGCCAGTTCGGCGGCATCCTCGGCGGTGGTTGGCTCACCGATGACCTGATAGTGCGCTGCGTCGCCGAACGCATCACGGAGCCGCACCTTGATGAGGGTGATTGCGAGGTGCGTTACGTCGATCCCGATCCATGACCGCTCAAGTTTCTGCGCGGCTTCGATAGTCGTCCCGCATCCGCAGAACGGATCGAGCACCACGTCACCGGGGTTACTGCTCGCTTCGACGATCCGCTCAAGGAGAGCGACGGGCTTCTGGGTTGGATAGCCGAGCCGTTCCGCGCCAACTGGATTGATTCTGTCGATATCATCCCATATGTCGGCGACCGCTTTGCCCTTCAACTCTTCGCGGTATCGCTTGTATTGCGGCCAGCCGGTGCCGCCCTTGGGCCAGTAGATGCGCCCCGCAGCGTCGAGTTCATCTAGAGTCTCCGCTTTGAACTTCCAGTGCATTCCCTTCACCGCTACATCGAAGCCGCGCCACGGGTGCCCTGAGGAACCGTGGCGAACGCCTGCCGCGCACAGATCCGCACGCCAATACAGTCGCCCATCGCCATCGTCGAACCTGTAGTACTTCTCCAGATACTCCTCTTCGTACTCGACGCGTGGCGAGTTCCATGTCGGCTTGTCGCCCCGGGAGTAGTAGAGCAGCACGTCGTGAACAGGGGCGAACTTCTTGGCGCTGCTGTGCGCGCTGGTGCGCTTCCAAATGACCTCATTGCGAAAATGCTCCGGCCCAAACACTGCATCGAGCAGCAGCTTGAGGTAGTGGCTGGCGGTCGGGTCGCAGTGCAGATAGAGCGAGCCGGTCGATTTCAGGACGCGCCGGAGCTCCACGAGACGCGGAGCCATCATTGCGAGGTACGCGAGCATGTCGCTCGTGCTGAGGAACCGTTCAAACGCGAGCAACACGTCGGCGACCTTGCCGCCCGCCTCGACTGTCTCTGCAAACTGCCGGGCCGCCGACTCATCCCATCGCCAGGTATCCTCGAACGCTTGTATCTGCGCGGCGGCCTGATGGCCGTCCTTCGCCGCGAAGAGGACGTTGTAGTTCGCGTTGGAGTTGAAGGGCGGGTCGAGGTAGATGAGATCGACCGACTCATCTTTGACGTGTCGCCGTAGCACGTCGAGATTGTCGCCGTAGTAGAGCGCATTTTCTGTCACCGGACCATCTCCGCGAAGCGTGGTGAAACGTTGCGCAAAGCTACTCACTCGCATCAATCACGGCGATGATCACGGCGCGCGCTCGGTCTCTCCCCCGCTCGGAGAAACTCCGCTTCGAGCGGGCAACCGACGGCGCGAGGCAGAAGCCTTCAAGGGTGTCTAGTCAGCGTCGGCGGTTCCTTCGCGGCGCGCCCATGGAGAGAGCTATAAGTTTTTGCGGATGCAGAGTACTGGCAAGTCCGCGCACCGGGGCAGTTCTGCGGTCACAGTCGGAATCGGGATTCTAACGTTCCTTCCGGCGTTTCGACCGGAGTGGTTTCCTCATCTTTCCGCTTGGGATGCCCTCGGCCTCGCGGTCATCGGCGTCATTCTCATTTTGTACGGCATCGTGAATCCGTTAGTCGGATCGCGCTCCAACAAGACTCCGCACGGCCAGCCGAGTCTTGCCGCGAGTTTCATCACGCGGATTCGACTGCTCGATAACGGTATTGTTAGCCACGAGCTTGGCGTCACGAATCTCGGAGCCACGGACTCCCTTCAAGCGCAAATCGTCGCACTCGGCAATGGCACCACACCGGTCCAAATGGCTCCGCAGACGCTGAAGTGGACCGGAGGCGTTGATCGATTGCGCATGATCCCTGCGGGAACGACGGAATACTTGGAGATCGCGCAGCTTGAGCACTCGCCGAGTAACGGCATCACAGACGACGCCGGAAAGGAGAGTCGAGGGATCGTTTCGGTCAATGTCGGCTGGAATCACTTCGGCTGGCTGGGGAGCTTTTCCTACTGGAAGGCGGAGGATTTTGAGACACACATCTGGTCACTGAGCGTGCAGGTGTCGTCTCTCGCGAGCGAAGTTCCAGCGCGACAGGGTGTGCGCCTGCATCTCTTCGGAAAGAGCGCAGACGACCCGTCTGACAAGCTTACGAGTCTCGGCGCTCCAACCTTGCGGATGTCTCTTTTCGACCTCCCGAGCATCACGCCGCATCGTACCGGCGAACTGCTCCGGTAAGCACTGCGCACCGCTCCGCGTCGCCGTCATCATCGAGGAAGCTGGCGCGGGCTCGTGCGGCGCGCGCGGCTTCTTCGAACGCGCCCTCGCGTGCGGACAGGACGCTCTCGACCGAGACGCCGCGCCCGTACTGCGCGACCGCCGCCGCGAGCGCCTCGAACTTCTCGCGTGCGGCGACGACGCCCTCGACCACCTCGACGACCGTCGCCGCGTTGTCGGCGGTGGCCGCGACCGCCGCCGCGCGTCGGACGAGCCAGAGCACCCGGCCGCCGATGAGCGGTGCATGAGCAGCGCGATATTGCGCCGACAGCGCATCGAGATCGGCGAGAGACAGCGGCGACCCTGCCATCTCTCGGGCCGCCTCTACCGAGAGCGGCCGTCCGGACTCGCGCGCCGCACGAGCGCGCACCGCAAGTGCCTGGAGTCGCGCGAGGCGCGCGGCATCGCTGCATCTCGCCGAGCAGTACTGCTGGTCGGGCCGGTGCGGCGTGTAGATGCCGAGGCACCCGCGCCACCCGCAAGCGCGCGGGGCGAGGTGGCGTGTGGCGCTGAGGTTCGCGCGCGCGGCGTGGTAGCACTCCGGCCCGCAGTAGTTCTGTTTCTCCCACTTCGGCTCGAACGACTCGCCGCACTCCGCGCAGGCGCGCGAGTGCAGGCCGTCGAGTGCGTCGGCGTCCGCTGTCGCGACGATCACGCCTCCGGTACGGCGCCGTCGATGGTTGCGCGCTCCCTCTCGCGCTGCCGACGCTTGCGCTCGCGGGTTGCGTCCGGGTCGTCCGAAGGTTTAGCGCGCCTCCGGGGTTTCCAACCCGGAGGTTGCCAGTGCTTCCAGTTGGCGAACACCAGAACGCCGTCGAGCGCGCGCCGAAGAGTGCCGACCGCGAGAAACGAGTCGATCGAGTCCTCGACATCCCCAGCGGTCGCGGGAATCCCGCCTGCAAGTGTTGTTGCGTTGGCGGCGATGCCCTGCCCCGCGCTCAGCTTTCCGTTGTCGTCAATGCGCTTGGCCTGCAAGATCAACCACGGCAGCAAGCCGATGCCCCTCGCGCCGCCCTGATGCGCCTGCATGAGCTTGGGACTGCCGAAGGCGTTCGTATGAAACGGAACGTACAGCCCGTGGCGCTCCCACCGGACGAACTTGACGACGCCGTCCTCCCCCCCGTGGAGGACACCGAGCGAGACGAAGGCCGCGAGGCTCGCTTCGATCTCTCCGAGGGAGAACCACGGCGCTCGCAGGTGGAAGTCTTTGACCGTCAGACGGGGGCCGTTCGCGTGGCGCCGCCCGTAGTCGTTGTCCAACTTCGAGAAGTTGAGGAACCACGGCAGGAGGGGAGTGCCCTGCTCTCCGTCGCGATGCGCCGGCACTAGTGCACGGTCGCCGACGATGTCCACATGCAGCTTGCAGTACGCCGTCATGCAGCCTTCCTGTCAGTAACACCCCCGGCGACGGTCGCCGGGGCGGGGGTTGTAGGCTCGGTGTCCGACATCGTCCTCATCAGGTTGTTACGCCTTGTTACAAGCGCCAGTAGTTGCTGTTGCTGTTAGTAGTTCTACTTTTACTTCTACTTTTACTTCTAGGCGTGTGACCGGCATGTGACACCCGAGACAAGCGCCGCGCCGTCAATAGGTTCCACGAGTTCCTGTCACACGCAACCGAGGGCGTGACACCGGGGCGTGACACCGGGGCGTGACTGTAACGACCCGTAACGGCGTTACGCCTCGTTACCGACGTGTGACCGCCGTGTGACACATGAGGTAAGAGCCGCGCCTGCAGTGAGTTCCGTATCCACCGTGTCACAACTCAGGAGCGCGATAGTCGCGAGTTGTGACAGCGTGTGACATGGGGTTGTGACAGCGTGTGACACCCATCGTAAGCGCCGCGCTCGCAATGAGTTATGAGTTTCCCTGTCACAACCATTGGTTGTGACAGTCACAGCGCTCGCTCGCGAGCCACTACTCCGTCGACGTGAGCGCCGAGAGCGCCGTGCCTTCGTGGTCGGCCGTGCTCGTGTGCTCGCGGACGAAGTCGCGGAGCGTGCTCGCGCGGTACCCGCACTTCCTTGCCCCGATTTTGATGAACGGGGGGCCACCATGTCCCGCCCATCTCCACCTCGCGAGAGTGGCAACGGCCACGCCGAGTATCAGGCTGGCCTCGCGCGGGGAGAGGATGGGCTCCAGCGCGCTGGTATTCTCTGCTGCGATTCTTTGTGCGGTGGCGAGCGACACGTTGACTCCGGGGTCGCCGTGAACCTGAGAGGGGAGAAGCGCCGCTCGATCCTCGCCACGAGGAATCCGGCAGACGCTTCGTCGTGCACGCGCGATCTTCGAGGAAGCCGCGCGTTGAAGGGAAATGTAACTCAAGAAACGAACCCCTGACAAAACGGAATTAGCGACGAACCGATTCGGCCAATCCCGGCCGCGAATCGCACGTATGGGCGCCGCGCGCCCTTCGGGAGAAACTCCGCAAAGCCGCCACGCCACGCTCCCCGCTTAGGCGCGCAGAAAGTCCGAAAACGCGACACGCGCTCGCTTCCCCTGCCCCGCGGAGAAACTCCCAAAATCGTTACACGCTCTCGGGCCGGGTTCGAGGGCCACCCCCGTCAGCGCGTTGGCGTTTCGCGTTCCCGAACGCCAACGGCGAGAGCCGTCGACGAAAGCGGCAGCGCGTCAGCGTGTCGACGTCAGCGCGTCGACGTCATCGCGCGGCGAAAGCCGGGCGGATGGGGGCCGTTGTGGCGCCGCCCCCGGCGCGCGGTACGATGGGGGCCGTTGTGCCGCCGCCCCCGGCGCGCGAAGCGGTCAGCAGTAAGCGGGGATGCTCGGCATGGGGAATAGCGGCGCCGCGTGCGGCGCGCGCGGGTCGTGGATGTTGAGGAAGCGCCACAGTGTCTCCACCTGCGCGAAACTCGCGGCGCTGCACGGAGCGCCGTGGAGCGGCTCTTCCTTGACGCGGCGCCCGCGCGAATCAATCACCTGAACCAGTGGCGTCCCGTCTGCGGCGCTGTAGGGGGAGACAAAGACGCCCCGTGCCGCGCCCGTTGCTTGCTTCTCGTTCATTCTCGGACCTCCGGTGTGGGTTGGCCTGCATGAACCTGCATCGCCCTCTTACTGCCCGCGCGCGAGGGCCGCGCGCTTCCTGCCGTCTTCAAAAAAAGCGGCGATCGATCCGCCGATCCACTCGACCGTCGTCAGTCACCCGGTCCGCCGACTACCGGGACGAAGTAGTCACGAATGCGCCGATAGATTTCGTCTGTCGTTGCAACCGCTTGGCGGCTGCACGCACCGAGCGCATCCCACTCCCCGCGTTGAACCATGCTGTAGATGTCCGAACTATCCGCCGCCTTCTCGGTCGCGAGACCTAGAAACGCGGCCCAGTTCGCGAGTTCCTCGTCGGCGCGCGGGGAGTCCCACCTCGTGAGGGCCGCATGCACGTCGAAGTGTGCCGAGCAGCTCTGGCGCAAGAACCATCCGGCGACCCAGTGAGGCGCGAGCGTGATCGGTACGCGAAGCTTGATCGAGCGGAGTAAAATGGTGTGCAAATCCCACGAGCCGTGCCATGTCACAACGTGACCGTCGGCGGCCTCGACGCGGTGCCACCATTCATCCAAGGCTATTCGCTCATCCGCCACCGTTCTCGCGAGGTGCGAAACCGCCCGTTCCTGCCCCGACACCTTCGTCCCGATGGCGACGATCCGGCAGAGGCGCGGGTTCGCCGAGTAGTCTGCGATCCGGGACGCCCGCCGCGCGCGCTCGTCGGCCTTCCGCCATGCCGCGATGTCCGTACGACTAATGCAGTGCGCCGGGGGATCGGCGACGACGTACGGCGTCGCCATCGCGTCGTCCGTCGGTACGGCCAGTACGTCAACGACGAGCGGCTCGCGCGCCGGATCGCGGGCCTCCCGTTCGGGGACCAGACTCAAACGTGCGCGCGGATCGTCCGGCCTCATCTGAGTGCAGCCGTCTCAGCGCGGGCCGCGCGCTGCTTACCGTCCTCAAGAAATGCGGCGATCACGTTGGCTGTGCGATCCGTCGCCGTCTTCACTGGAGCGTCGGCGAGGTGGGCGTACCGCTGCGTCGTGGCCGCGTGTTTGTGGCCCAACATCTTCCCGATTAGCAGAAGGGACAGCCCCTCTCCGGCGGCGGTCGATGCCATCGTATGCCGCAGATCATGGAGGCGGACTTCTTCTAGCTTCGCGTCGTACCGCACGGCGTCCCACAGCCGACGGACGCTCTCGATGGGTTTGCCTGCGCGTTTGCCGGGGAAGACATAGGGACCGGAGTGCGGGAGTTCCGACAGAAGCTGCGCGGCCGGTGCACCGATGGGGCGCGCTGACCGTCCCGTCTTCGTGTCGCTCAGGTGGAGCGCACTGCGTTCGAGGTCCACGTCGGCCCACCGGAGGCGCAAGATTTCGTTCTTTCTCGCACCCGTCAGCATCAGAAGCCGGATGGCGTTGACGGCGCCGGGGCTCGCATGTACCGGAAGGTCTGCCGCCTTCGGGCGGTGCTTCGCGGTCGCACCCGTCTTACGCGCCATGCGCCGCTTCGGCGCGGGAGCGAGCCCCTCGCGCTCTGCACGGGCCAGCGCCTCACTGATCCGCACGATCTCCTCGCCGGTAAGAAATCGCTCTTTCGCGGACTCGGGATATCGCTCAACGCGGGAGCATGGATTCACCTTCCCCTCGCCCCGCAGTCCCGCCTGTGCCGCCCATGAGCAGAGCGACGAAAGCACGGTCAGGATACGGTTGGCTTGCGTCGGAGTCGTGTGGTACCGCCCGTGCAGCCTCATCACGTCGGCGGTGTCGAGGTCGTCGAGTCGGCGCCGCCCGAGGATTGGCGTGATGTACTTCTTGAAAACGCGGCGGTACTCGTAGGCCGTCCGCAACTTCTTTTTCCTCTCGACGGCCTCGATGAAACGTTGGATCGCCTCTCGCAGTGTCAGGCCGTGCCGAGCCTTCGCCTTGTCGGCGGCCGGGTCGCTTCCGTGCGCCACGCTCGACTTCGCGGCGAGCGCGAGCTTGCGCGCCGCGTCCACAGAGAGCGGTCCGAGCCGCCCAAGCGTGAGCTTTCGCTCACGGCCGCGCGCGCGGTAGTGGAGAATGAACGTCTTCGTTGGCGCGCGGCCCTCGCGCGCGGGCCACACCCGCAACCCGAACCCCGGCGGGGCGTGCTTGGTGCTATCCCAGATCACATAGTCAGTCGTGGACGGCGGGGCCTTCTCAACCAGCTTGTTCGTGAGCTTGGCCCGGCGAGGAGCCGGGGCACCTGCGGCGGCCTCCGGTGCCCCTGAGAGGCCCGATCTCTTGTCTGGTGGGGGTGTGGGTGCCTTTCGGCTCACAGAACGGGTCACGGAGCCTCCAAGAGGCCAGAAGGTAGTATATGGGTAGTACACAGCAGCGATTTTGGGCGATCCCCCGATGGCTCAACCACTAGATTCTAGAGGGGGAATCACTCTACAGCAATCTAGGGCGAACATGGGCGAATAACAACCCCCCTGCTTCGGGAGCAGGAGGTCGGAGGTTCAAATCCTCTCGCCCCGACTCACACAAGCCCTTGCGATGCAAGGGCTTGTGTCGTTTCTGGTTGAGCCTGTGCCGAACAACCATCAACCACCCGTTGTCGTTCAGCCGACGAGCGTCGACACCGGCACGTCGGCGCACGGGTAGTCCGTGTACCCCTTCTCTCCCGGCGTGTAGAAGGTCGCGGAGTCCGGCGCGTTCAGCGGCAGGTCATGCTCGAATCGCGCCGGCAGGTCCGGGTTGGCCAACGCCGCGCGCCCGAACGCGACCAGATCGGCGGCGCCACTCGTCAGCA
>OCZT010005959.1_pt1 | contig 12098 bp, 10 predicted proteins | sample 1539031 | NCBI WGS metagenome assembly OCZT01 (sample SAMEA3539308, study PRJEB22396) | soil metagenome | biome: tundra; feature: field; material: soil | place: USA | collected 2010-05 | depth 0.15 m
TATTCCCATTTGTTTTGGCGCTGGATCAGCTCTGGGCCATCGCGCCGTTCCTGCTACTTCCTCAGATCGGCGTTGGTTTGGCCTTCGCCGCGACTGCCGCTTTGCTGTACGTGCCTTTTTCGGAGAGGACTTTGATCCGCATGGCCTATCGGCTGGAGAACTGAGATTGCTGAAGGGCTTGGGCTAAGCTCGGTCGTCCCTCCGGGGCTTGGATTATTCTTTCCAGTTTTCCCAGCGCTAAAGAGTGTGCGTGAGAACTGGGTCGTCCCTCCGGGACTTAGGTCATTCTTCCCACTTTTCCCAGCGCTGAAGCGCTGGGCTAAGTTAGTCCGCCCCTCCGGGGCTGCATTCTCGAGCTCTTCGTTCCGCCGGATCGCCAAAACGCCAGTTCTCACGCACACACTGAAGCGCTGGGCTAAGCTCAGTCGTCCCTCCGGGACTTACATCTGTTATCGTTTCCCGACCCGGCGCTGAAGAGGCTGTTACGAAACGCAAAATCGTGTTGTTTGAATCGCAAGATGTTGTACTTCATTCGAGACTTGACCACAACCTATAACGAAAAGGTCGAGTTTCGTAACAGCCTCTGAAGCGCCGGGCTATTTTCGGTCGCCCCTCCGGGGGCTTGGATCATTCTTTTCAGCACTCTGCTAGGCGAGCAGTTTCGCTGCTTCCTTGGCGTAGTAAGTCAGGATCATGCTTGCCCCGGCGCGGCGGATTGAGATGAGCGCTTCCATCATCACGCGCTCCCGGTCGATCCACTGGTTGCGGGCGGCGGCTTCGATCATCGCGTACTCGCCTGATACCTGATAGGCCGCCAGCGGCAGGTCGAAACGGTTGCGGGCCTCGGCAATCACATCCAGGTAGGGCATGGCCGGCTTCACCATGATCATGTCCGCGCCCTCTTCAATATCCAACTCGATCTCTCGCATCGCCTCGCGGATGTTGGCCGGATCCATCTGGTAGGAACGGCGATCTCCGAACTGCGGCGCAGAATCCGCCGCCTCGCGGAAGGGCCCATAGAAGCCGGAAGAGAACTTCGCGGCATAGGAAAGAATCGGCGTATTTTCGAAGCCGGCCCCGTCTAGCGCCGTGCGAATCGCCCCGACCCGTCCATCCATCATGTCCGACGGCGCGATGATGTCCACGCCCGAGCGGGCCAGCGAAACCGAGGTGCGCGCCAGCAACTCCAGGCTGGCGTCATTCACGATTTCGTACTCCGCAGTAGCCGGTGGCGCCGCAGCGGCCGCGCCTAAGGATTGCGGTCCCGCCTTGTCGTTCACCTTAACTATTCCGCAATGCCCATGCGACATGTACTCGCACAGGCAAACATCGCCCATCACCAACACGTCTCGCACTTCACGCTTGATGGCGCGCGCGGCTTTCTGCACGATGCCATCCTCGGCCCAAGCGCCGGTGGCAACTTCATCTTTTTTCTCCGGGAGCCCGAACAAGATAACCGACAGCACTCCGAGGGCACGCGTCTCGCGCACTTCCTTCACGGCCTCGTCTACCGAGAGGTTGAAGACTCCGGGCATCGAGCGCACTTCTTTCCGGATTCCGGTTCCGGGGCAAATGAATAGTGGATACACGAAGGATTCTGGCGTCAGCCGGGTTTCGCGGACCAGGGTACGCAGGGTTTCAGTGCGCCGCAAACGGCGCATGCGGTTAGCGGGGAATGCCATGACAGGAATTCTAGCAGCAGGGGCCCGGGTCGCGACCGGCTCGGTCGCTGGAACCCTCATGGCACGGCTGAAACAGGATGCGGAAAAACTCGTCGCGCCGCAAAAAGCACACCTCGGGCGCTGAAGCGCAGACACATTTTCAACGACTTAACGGCACGAGTAAAACTCGTGCCCTTCCCAAAACCGGCGCGAACGAAGATTATTGGGCAGTTTGAGACGGGGCAAGCCCCGTCTCTACAGGGGTTTTTCGCAGCCTGTGAAAGCCGTGCCCTACCCGACCCATTTGTGAGACCAGTTTTAATCTCCGTGACCTCTATCACGCCGGGGCGCCGCGCGCGTGATGAGTCATGTGGAGGGACGGGCAGGGGCGCCCGGTTCTCCACCAGCAAGTCGAACTAGTTCCCGTGGTGCGGCGGCGGCTTTCTTACCGGAGGAACTTTGCCGCGGCGATCCCAAATCATCCAACGCACGGACGAGTGGAATATGGGCGGGCCGTCCGGTTTCGCCGCGGGCATGTGAAACTGCACGTTGATGAAAGCTTCCTGCTGAAAACCCGAGGGCGGAAATGACGTGCTCCTTACCATCTCTATCGCCGCGCGGCTCAAGTCCTTATCGGAATTTTGCAGCGCTTCCGCGTCCAGCACACTGCCGTCCTGCGCGTCCAGAATCGCGTGCACGATTACGGGCTGGAAGAAAGGCGACGTCGGGGCATCGGACGGATCGACGCGCATGGGAAAGCGATTGGGCGATGCCAGCGTGAACGACTCGCCCGCGTCCGCCATTTCCGGTGCCAGCTTAAAGAGATTCGGATCGAGGTTGGGGGCGTCTTCGAAGCTTTCCACGCGCACCTGCACTGCGGGGCGGCCATCTTCGAATATGACAATCTGCGACGGGAGAGTGTGGCCATGGAAGGGCGCGGCGCCGCTGTAGTCGTAGACTGCGTAAATTCCCGGCGCTTCGGACCACATCTGCAAGAGGCCAGTAGCGCGATCGATGCAGTATTCCCGTTCGACCCAGGAGCGCGGCGCGGGATTCGGCGGGATGGAAGCGCTGAGCAGCAGGCACGATATTGCCTGGCCGTCGCGCTCGACATCCGCGGCGCGAATCGCGGACGCGCCCGCGTTACGCATGATCGGCCAATGCAGAGCGGAACGGACCAACTGAACCCGCAAGGGAACCGGTGCGGAGGGATTCGTGCCATAGACGCGCCCGTTGGCGCCGATACGAATCACGACGGAATCCTGCGACTGCGCCGTCGCCGTCGTCATCCAGCGCCAGTGCGCTCCCCCGTCGGATATCTCATCCATCGTCCATTCCCCCTCCATCTCTGCCGCGCCGTTGGTTTCGAACGAAACTTTGAGCGCGTAGGGAGTGGAGATGTCGTGCAGATTGAAGTTTTGCCGAGCGCGATCGAGAAGATCGAGTGCGGCGGAGCGATCGGCCGGCTTGGTGAGAGTGCGCGACTCGTGCGTCACCATCTCGTGCGGATCGGGGGGTGGAGGATTGGTCTGCGCGAAGATTGCTTGAATGAAGATTGTGGGAAGGCAAAACAGGGACGCAGCGAACAATCCAAATCTAGAAGCAGAGAGCCGGGCGACGGTTCGCATCGGACCTCCTCAAATCCAGCGAATAGCAGCAGGGGACCGCCCACGATTCTAATCAAAGCTAGCCGCGGGGTGCAATTGGCGATATGGAGAGCCGGGCGTCCCCGCCCGTCTCTCCATCGACTGAATCGTTCCCGGCGCGCTCGAAGGTTACCGTAGTAACCTCCGGTAACCTGTCGGTGATCTAAACATCTCGCGGCGAACGTCATATGATGCGACGTGGTGTCCAAGCCCCAAATCTCGGCGCTGGTCTGCGGAGTTGGACTGCTAGTGGCCTTTGCTCTGGCTCCCGCAGTGTTTCCCAACCCCTTCTTTCGCGTGGCCATGGGAGACCTTACTCCACTGCTGGCGATCGCGGCTGCCGTCATCGTCTCCTCTCGAAACGCCTTCGACAGCCGTGGGCATACACGCTTGTTCTGGAGCCTCATGGCTACGGGCATGGCCATGTGGTGCTTCAACCAGGCATGCTGGGTGTGGTTTGAAGTGGTGGCTCGCAAGCCGGTACCCGACCCTTATGAGGGAGATATCGTGCTGTTCCTGCACATTGTCCCCATCATGGCGGCGGTGGCCATCCGCCCCCATCAGGCCGATGAACGCGAGGGGTTGTTGCCGAGCGCGCTGAATGTCCTCATCCTGCTGATATGGTGGGTCGCGGTTTACGCTTTCTTTGTTTTTCCCGACGAATACATCGTCACCAATATCGCGCGCTACAGCCCGCGTTGGAATCTGCTGTATATCGTCGAGGGACTGATTTTGATTGCCGTGTCAGCATCGGCATTTTTCACCAGTTCGGGATCGTGGCGCGTGCTCTATCGCAACATTTTTTTCGCCAGCGTTTTCTACACCTTCGTTTCGGAAGCCATGAATGTCGCCTTCTTGCGCGGCGTGTACAAGACTGGCGGCATCTACGACCTGCCGTACCTCGCCGCTGGGCTGGGGTTCTTCTGGGTCGCCATCGCCGGGCGGCGCTGCCTTCGCGATACCCAGGTGATGCCTTCGATCGCACCTGCCAGTCGCCCGGTCGCTCCGCTGCTCGCGAAACTCGCCCTGCTCTCTCTGCCCCTCATGGGATATTGGGCACTATTCCTGAGCCAAGAGCAGCCTTATATGCGCCAAGTCCGTTTTGGCGTGGCCATGGGCGGCGTCGCCCTCCTGGCCTTCGTCATTTTCCTCCAACAACAGCTGCTGGACCAGAGGCTTCTGCGTTTGCTCAAGCGTTCGCACCGGAGCTTTGACAACCTACAGCGGCTGCAGGGAAGAGTGATTCAACAAGCCAAGCTGGCTTCACTCGGAGAACTGGTCGCGCTCGCCGCCAGCGAACTGGAGTTCCCGCTCTCGGCCATCTTGAACAACTCCGAACGGATGGCGGCCAGCAGCAACCTCAGCCGCGAGCAACTCTCCAACGCGCAGAAAATCGGTCAGCAAGCCCGGCGCACTCGCGAACTGGTCAGCGATCTGCTCAGCTTTGCGCAGCAGACTCCGGGAGAAAAAAGTCCTCTCGAACTGAAGCCTCTTTTGCAGCGCGCAGTTCAGATGGAAGGATTCAAGCTCGAAAACAGGAAGATCAGCCTGAGCGTGGAAAGCAATGACAACGCCCCCCTGCCTCGCGTCTTGGGCAACTCCAACCAGCTGTTGCAGGCCTTTGTTCAGATCGTCGAAAACGCCGTGGACGCATTGCAGGAAATCGGCGGCGGGCGTGTGCAGATTTCGATCTGGCGCGAAGGCGATGAGGTCATCGTCCAGTTCGCCGACTCCGGCCCCGGACTGCGCGATCCCGAGCGCGTCTTCGATCCTTTCTACACCACCAAGCCGGTGGGCAAAGGCACAGGGCTCGGACTCAGCGCCACCTACGGCGTAATCCAGGACCACAAGGGGCAAATCACCTGTAACAACCGCCCCGAAGGCGGAGCCGTATTTGAAATTCGCCTGCCCGCGCTCAAAATCACCGTTCCCCTTGCCGAAACCGCGCGCGGGTTGAAAAGCACCGCAGCCACTTTTGAAATCTGACTTCTAGTGCTGCATCGCCTTTCTATCCTCTTTCTATTTTCTATCCTCCACTCGCCACAATCGCATCGGCCACTCGTGCCGCCTCCACCGCAAAGCGCACATCGTGCGTACGGATGATGTGCACCCCTTTCAAAATCAGAGCCGCTTCTGCAGCCAGCGTCCCGTAAAGCCGCTCGGCAACGCCCGCGTCTTTATCCTTACCATCGCGGGCCAGCATTCGCCCAATAAATGACTTGCGCGAGACTCCTGCGAGCAGCGGAAATCCCATCTGCTGCAGTTCGGCGAAGTGCGCCAGCAGCGGATAGTTCTCCTCGAAGCGCTTCCCGAACCCAAAACCTGGGTCCAGCACCAGGTGATCGCGCTTGATGCCCGCCAGGGTCGCCGCTTCCGCCCACTGCCGCAAGTCCCGCTTCACCATCAGCACCGGGTCGCCAATCGGCGGCAACGACCGCCATTCCTGCGGCCGCCCGCGGGTATGCATCAGCACGGCTCCCACTTTGAGTTCAGCCAGCGTTTTCGCCATCTTCGGATCCCACCGGAACCCACTGACATCGTTCACCACTTCCGCCCCGAGCTCGACCGCCGCCCGGGCCACGCTTGCCTTGTAGGTATCGACACTTACCACGGCATCGGGCCGTCGCCGCTTCAGATCCCGGATCACGGGCAGCACCCGCCTCCGCTCTTCTTCTTCTGACACGGGTTCTTCCGACACGGGCTCCGATGCCGGCGGTGCGGTCTCGGCCACGTCCTCCGGCGCAGGGTCGTCCTTGATGGCGATGGCGCCGGCGCCGACCGCGATGCGGCTGGCCACCGAGGCCCCCGGCCGCGTCGACTCCCCACCCACGTCAATGATGGTCGCGCCCTCGTCCAGTAACTGCTCGGCGCGGACTACGGCCTTTTCGGCGTCGATGTAGAGTCCTCCGTCGGAAAACGAGTCGGGAGTTATATTCACGACGCCCATGATCAGAGTGCGCCGCCCCAACTCGAGGACGCGAGAGCCCATTTTCCACTGAAAAATCGCGCGCATGTTACCGCTATTCTAGTGGAGGGACGGGCGTCTCGCCCGTCCAGCAGTTTGGCGGCAGTTTGGGGGCCGGGCGGGGACGCCCGGCTCTCCATTTTTTGGATGTTACAATCCACTGCATGCTTCGCCGGCGGTCAGCTGCGCCTCTTGTTCCCCTCGTCCTTCTGCTGGTCGCGAGACTGCTGGCCGCACCCGGCCAATCTTTGCAGGTTCGGCCGTTATCGGATCGGATTGCGGAAGTGCTCAGCGCTCCCGATCTTGCCCGCGGCTTCTGGGGAATCGAAGTCGTTTCTCTGTCTTCCGGCACAACGTCCGGCATAACGACGGGCAAAACGTTGTACTCGCAAAACGCCGACAAGCTCTTCACGCCCGCTTCGAACACCAAGCTCTTCACCACCGCCGCGGCGCTTGCGCTGATCGGTCCCGACTACAAGTTCCGCACCACGGTCGAAACCACCGGCACTCTCGACCGCTACGGCCGGCTGAACGGAGATCTCGTTCTGGTCGGCCACGGCGATCCCAATCTCTCCGGACGCGAACTGCCCTACGACCTCAAAACCCAGCGCAACGACGATCCCATTCAAGCTCTCGAATCGCTTGCCGACGCGCTGGTGCAAAAAGGCGTGAAATTCATCGACGGCGACATCGTGGCGGATGACTCTTACTTCGCCTTCGAGCGCTATGGCGAAGGTTGGAGCCAAGATGACCTCGTCTGGGCCGACGGCGCTCCCGTTTCCGCGCTCACCATCAACGACAACGTAGTCTTCGTCAACATTCTGCCCGCCGACCGGCCCGGCGAAAAAGCGTTCGTCAGCGTCAAACCCTTCGCCGATTACTACCGCCTTGACAATCGCATCATCACCACTCCCGCCGGCACCGGACGCAAGTTCTTCGTCAACCGCGAGCCCGGTTCAATGGTTCTCACGCTGTGGGGCAACATGCCGCTCGATGACGCCGGCGCCAACGAAGCCCTGGCCATCGAAGATCCCGCCGAGTTCGCCGCCGGGCTGTTCCGGCAGTTACTCGAGAAACGCGGCATCGTAATCTACGGACACCAGCGCACCCGCCACACCGAACTCGCTACTCTTTCCACTTTCAGTGTGACCGCCATCGCGCCGTCGCGGGGAGGCAGGGTTAACGACAAAGACAACGACGGCCAGCCGCGTCCGCTGAAAACCGATCAGCCGATCACGCTTGCCAGTTACGAATCGAAGGCGCTGCTGCAGGATATTCGCGTAATCAACAAAGTCAGCCAGAACCTTCATGCCGAAATCCTGCTGCGCCTCCTGGGACGCGAGCGCGGCAATGCCGGTACGGTTGAAGGCGGCCTCGAGGTTCTTCGCGGATTTCTGACTAAGGCCGGGGTCTCTAGCGACGAGTATGTTTTCTACGACGGCTCCGGACTATCACGCCAGAACTTAGTAACTCCGCACGCCATTGTCCAGTTACTGCGTTATTGCTCGACGCAACCCTGGGGCGCCGACTATAAGGCGACCTTCCCGGTCGCAGGGGTGGACGGCTCACTCACCGAACGCTTCACATCTCCCCGCCTGCGAAACCGCATTATGGCGAAAACGGGGGCGCTGGGCGGAGTGAAGGCGCTCTCCGGATATGCCACCACCGATGCCGGACAAGTGGTCGCCTTCTCGATCCTTTCTAATAACTTCAATCTCCCCGCGAAGCGAGTTATCGACGCGATTGATGAGTTAGTCCAGGCTATCGTCGACGACGCGCCGGCGGGACACTAAGGGAGGGGGGCAAAATGTTGGCTTCCAGCAAGGTCGTTGGCTTCGTTCCTACCAAAGATTCCGCGAAGGCAAGAAGCTTTTACGAAAGCAAACTGGGATTTCAATTCGTCAGCGACGACATGTTTGCGCTGGTCATGAGAGCCGGGGAAACCATGATCCGCATTGCGAAGGCCAAGGATTTCACTCCCGCTCCGTACACCGTGCTCGGCTGGGAAGTTTCCAATATCGAGGAAGTCGTCGCCTGGCTTCAGAAGCGAGGGGTCGCCTTTGAGAAGTATCCCTTCGTCCAGGATAAGGAGCTAGGAATCTGGACGGTGCCCAATGGCGATAGAGTTGCCTGGTTCAAAGATCCCGACGGGAATGTGCTTTCCGTCAGCCAGCATAAGTAGAGACTGGGGCTTGGCCCGTCTCCCGCCGCAGAGTGAGACGGGGCAAGCCCCGTCTCTACGGCTGGATTATTCCCATCTTCTTTCCCACGCGCTCCAGCACTTCGAGCGCGTGCTGCAATTCTTCTTTGGTGTGCGTGGCGGTCATGATGGTGCGCACGCGCGCTTTGCCTTCGGGGACGGTGGGAAATGCGATGCCGGTTCCGAGCACTCCTTCTTTGAATAGTTCGCGGGAAAAATCCATGGTCCGGCGTCCGTCGCCAATTATGATGGGCGTGATCGGCGTTTCGCTTGCGGGAGTGGTTTGGCCTCCGATGTTGAAGCCGAGCAGGCCGAGTTCTTTTTTCCAGAAGCGCGTGTTAGCCCAGAGCTGCTCCATCCACTGCGGCTCGGTTTCGAGAACATCGAAAGCGGCAATGCAGGTCGCCGCGACCGACGGCGGATGCGACGTCGAAAACAGAAAGGGCCGGGCGCGGTGATAAAGATAATCGATCAAATCGCGCGTGCCGCAGACGTATCCGCCGAGAGCGCCGATGGCCTTCGACAAGGTGCCGACCTGAATATCGACGCGCCCGTGCATTCCAAAATGATCGATGGTGCCTCGTCCGTTGCGGCCGAGCACGCCGGAAGCATGCGCGTCATCGACCATCATGATGGCGCCGTATTTCTCGGCGGCTTCGCACAGGCCGGGCAGCGGGCCTATGTCGCCATCCATTGAGAAGACGCCGTCGGAGATCAGCAGCTTTCTTCCTGGTTGGTTCTTCACGCTGGCGAGTTGCTCCTCGGCGTGGGCGACGTCTTTGTGACGGAAGACGAGAATCTTCGCTCGCGAAAGACGGCAGCCATCGATGATCGAGGCGTGATTCAGCTCGTCGGAAATAATGAAATCGTCTTTGCCCAGAAATGCCGAAACCGTCCCCGCGTTCGCCGTGAATCCCGACTGGAACACCACGCAGGCCTCGACGTTCTTGAAGCGCGCGATCTTCTCTTCCAGCTCCATGTGAATCTTCATCGTGCCCGCGATGGTGCGCACGGCGCCCGATCCGACGCCATACTTGCGCGTGGCTGCGAGCGCCGCTTCGCGCAGTTTGGGATGAGTGGTAAAGCCGAGGTAATTGTTCGAGGCGAGGTTGATGACCCGCTTGCCGTCGAAGGTGCAGAGCGGCGCCTGCTCGTCCTCCAGGACGCGCAGCTTGAAGTGCGTGCCCTTGGCCTTGAGTTCGTCTAGTTGATCGGTCAGGAACGAAAGCGGGTTGGTGCGCGTGGCTGTGGGCATGGGTCACCTCGGGTGCTCAATCAGTTTAATACTGGGGCGGGAACTTGGGGTCGCGGGCGTCCGACGGGAGTTCTTTACCACGGGGGGCACAGAGGATCACTGGGGAATCACAGGGGAAATCTCAAGATTGATTGCTTTTCTCACGGGGTGTTCTTTTTCGGTTCTGCTAGCGCGGCGATCTGGCTGTTCGTCGCACGCAGATAATCGGCGGGTTTGATCAGAATCTGCAGGCCGCGAATGCCCGCTGAAATGGAAACTACATCGAACAATTCGATGGTCTCGTCCACGTAGACGGGGAAGTCGCGCTTGGCTGCGAGCGCGGTTACTCCGCCGCGAATGTAGCCGGTGAGCGATTGCAGTTCTTTTACCGGGACGAGCTGAATTTTTCTTTCTCTCGCCGCAGCCGCCAGCGACTTCAGGTTGAGTTCCTGATCGCCGGGGATGACCGCCATGGAAATTCCGTTGCGGTCTTTGCTGCGGTCTTTACTTCGGCCGCCGCGCGCGACCAGCGTCTTGAAAACCTGCTCCGGCGGCAAACCGATTTTGGCGGCGACCGTTTCCGCAGCCAGGTCGTTGGGATCCACCTCGTACTCCCGCAGTTCGTAGCGGATTCCCATCCGATCGAGCAGGCGCGCGGCGTTTGTCTTCTGAACGGCGGTTTTCTGCACCGATGTTTTCTCAGCCGGTTTCACGTTGTATAGTGTCCAATCACTCTTTGAGGCTCTGAAGGAGGTTTATCGTGCGTCTTCTGTTGCATTGGGTTCTAAGCGCTCTAGCGGTGTGGATCGTTGCCCACATCGTGCCGGGCATAAGTGTAAGCGGCCCGACGGCAGCCTTGATCGCGGCCCTGGTCATTGGTCTCGCCAACGCAACCATCGGATTGCTGCTCAAGATACTCACCTTCCCGCTGACGATCTTGACGCTCGGCCTGTTCTGGTTCGTGATCAACGCGCTCATGCTCGAGTTGGCGGCGGCGTTCGTGCAAGGATTCCAGGTGCGCGGCTTTGTCGCGGCTTTTATCGGCGCCATCGTGCTGAGCATCGTGAGTTCGGTGTTGCAGTGGCTGATCATGCCGCGCCGCAGTGCACGCTAAGAGTTTTGAAGGCGTGGCGAGCGGCCGAGCTGCGCTCGGCTTGGACGGACGAGGCGCCCGTCCCCACACAAGCGCCGTCCCCACACAAGCCCGGCCGTAATTATAAGGCGGGGCTCCCGCGGAGCGCGGCGAACACGCGCTGCACCTGCTGCTCGGTCTCATCGAGCGACCCGGAGTTATCGATTACGAAATCGGCGGCTTTGATTTTTTCTTCGTTGGGGATCTGTGCTGCCATGCGGCGCGTTACTTCGGCACGGGCAGCTTCTTGCGAAATTCCGTGGCGGCGGGCGAAACGCAGAATGCGCTGTTCGGGATGGCAGGTCACGACGATTAAACGGTCGAAACGGCTGGCGGCGTCGGCTTCGAGGATCAACGCAGCTTCGACGATAGCGATGGCGTTCGGATCGCGCTGGCGGATCTCTTCCAGCCATTCGTTTTCTTGCTCGATCACGGCGGGATGAACGATTTCGTTGAGTTCCTTAACGCGCGGTGGCGCGCCGCCGGGAACGCCGAACGCGGCTTCGGCGAGCCGGGGCCGGTTGATGCTTCCGTCGGGATTCAGGATTTCGCGGCCGAAGCGGCGGACGACCTCACGATAGACCGGGCGGCCGGGATCCATGAGCCAATGCGCGACGGCATCGGCGTCGGTCAGGTGTGCGCCGAGTTTGACAAACATCTCGCCGACGACGGATTTGCCGCTCGCGATGCCGCCGGTGAGGCCGAGTTTTAGCAATGGGTGCTCACGGTCGATTGCAGAAATTGAACGGCCCTCGGCGGCTAAAGCCGCTTGCGTCGGGGGTTCTAACGGCGCGGCTAAAGCCGCGCCCCTTCAAAACAAGGTCAACTCGGGATGCCTGAGTCCTCTTCGCATCATTGCGGCCTTTACCGTGTTGGCCATCAGCATGGCGATGGTTAGCGGGCCTACGCCTCCGGGAACAGGCGTGATGGCGCCGGCGATTTCGGCTACCTCGGGGTGGACGTCGCCTACCAGGGTTGAGCCTTTGGCCAGAAAAGTTTCTTCGCGCTTTTTGTTTCCGGCCGTATTTCCGGCCGCATTTCCTGCAAAGAAGCGGTCAAATTCTTTTCGGTCCGTGATCCGGTTGATGCCTACGTCGATCACCGTGGCTCCGGGCTTCACGTAGTCGCGGGTGACCATGCCGGCGCGGCCAATCGCCGCCACCAGGATGTCGGCGCGGCGGCAAACCTCCGGCAGGTCGCGCGTCTTCGAGTGGCAGACGGTGACGGTGGCGTTTTGATTGAGCAGCAGCATGGCGACGG
>OCZT010005960.1_pt1 | contig 12097 bp, 10 predicted proteins | sample 1539031 | NCBI WGS metagenome assembly OCZT01 (sample SAMEA3539308, study PRJEB22396) | soil metagenome | biome: tundra; feature: field; material: soil | place: USA | collected 2010-05 | depth 0.15 m
CCCCCCCGAGCGATTGCTATTTCGCGACTAATTCTCGGCCTTGGTGTGGCCTTTGCGGAAGGCCTCATACCGGGCTCTGGTTTCCGCGTTGGGCGGGTAGAGGCCGGGGAGTGCAGCGCCCGCTTGCACCTCGCCGATGATCCATGCTTCGAATCTCTCCTGCTCGACGGCTGCTTCCACGACATCGTTGAGCAGCGCTTTCGGAATTACGACGGCGCCATCGTCGTCGGCGACGATTATGTCGTCGGGAAAGATGGCTACACCTCCGCAGGCAATCGGCTCCTGCCAGTTGACGAAAGTGAGTCCGGCGATCGATGCCGGTGCAGCGGCGCCGTTGCACCATACTGGCAAATCGGTGCGAAGAACGCCGGCGAGGTCGCGGACGACTCCATCGGTAACCAGGCCGGCGACGCTGCGGACCTTCATGCGCTGGCAGAGGATGTCGCCGAAGATGCCGGCGTCGGTGAAGCCCATGGCGTCGACGACCGCGATGCAGCCGGGTGGCATGGCTTCGATTGCAACGCGGGTAGAGATGGGGGAGGCCCAGGACTCCGGCGTGGCGAGATCTTCGCGCGCGGGGACGAAGCGCAGGGTAAAGGCCCGACCGACGATGCGCTTCTGGCCGAGGCGCAGCGGGCGGGTGCCGCGCAGCCAGACGTTGCGCAGGCCTTTTTTGTGCAGCACTGTGGTGAGCGTTGCGGTCGTTATGCCGGAGAGCGCTTCGATCGTCTTTTCGTCTAGTCCCATTGTCATGTGGCCTGCAGAAGGTCGCTTTTTGAACGTGGCGTGTTGTTTTCTAGACGCTGGCGATCAAGCCGCCGTCTACGCGGATTACGGAACCGGTGAGGTAGGCGGCGCGCTCGCTGGCGAGGAAGGTGACTACGTCGGCGTACTCTTCCGGCTTGCCGTAGCGGCCGAGTGGAATCGTGGCCGTGCTCTCCGCTGATACCTCTTCCACGGTGCGTCCTTCGCGTTTGGCTTTTGCTTCGTCGAGAAACGTGATGCGGCCGGTTGCGATGCGGCCGGGGAGGACGATGTTGGCGGTAATGCCGTCCTTGCCGACTTCGCGCGCGAGGGTTTTTGACCAGCCGACCAGCGAGAGACGCAGGGCGTTTGAGATGCCGAGATTGGGGATCGGTGCTACGACTCCGGAGGAGGTGCTGGTGATGATGCGACCCCAGTGGCGCGCTCGCATTCCGGGAAGAACGCGGTCGGTGATCGCGATGACCGACAGGACCATAGACTGAAAATGTTTCGACCATAGGGCCGGGTCCTGGCCGCTGGCGGGCGTCGGAGGTGGGCCTCCGGTGATGTTCACGAGAATATCCACCGAGCCGATTTCGCTTTCAATCTTCGAGACATGCGCGTCGATTTGCGACAGATCGGCAAGATCCCAGACGAGGCCGATGTGTTTGCCGTTGGTCTCTGTTAGCGATGCCTCGGTTCCGGCGATGGCACTGGGTTCGATGTCGGCGAAGGCCACGTTTGCGCCCTCGCTCGCGAGCGCAAAGGAGATTGCGCGGCCGAGGCCGCCACCGCCGCCTAGCACTAAGGCTGTTTTTTCTTTAAGGCCAAGATTCATAGGTGGTTCCCGTGTACGCCATCATACATATCCCAGCGTTTCCCATGCAGCACGGCGGGAATGCCGAAGGGCGGCTCTGGGCTTGGTGCGGAACCGGAAGTCGCCGGCTGTTTCATCTGGAGAGGAGACCGAGCGGCGGGATACAATCTCTCCACCTGACAGGCAATTGAATTCACCGCTAGCCGGCTGTAGACGGCGAGCGGAAACGGCGAACTGGACATGGCGTTTGTAACCGGGACGGACACAAGAATCGACCGGGAGACTAGAGGCTGGAGACTCGCCGTTGGCTCAGGGATCCTGGGTTGGGTGCTGGACTCGTTCGACTTCTTTGTGATGGTGTTCCTGTTCGACACGCTGGCGGGGCGCTTCCATGTGCCGAAGTCGTCGGTTGTGTACACGCTGACTTTGACGCTGGCGATGCGGCCGCTGGGCGCATTGTTCTTCGGCTCTCTCGCGGACAGGTTCGGGCGCAAGCGTCCACTGATCGTTTGCATCCTGTATTTTTCGCTATGTACAGTGGTGAGCGGGCTTGCGCCGAGCTTCGCGATGTTTGTGATCTGCCGCGCGCTGTACGGCATCGGCATGGGCGGATACTGGGGCATCGGCGCGTCGTATGCGATGGAGAGTGCGCCGCGCCGGTTCCGAGGCGTGCTGTCCGGCATGATGCAGGCGGGCTATCCGCTGGGCTACCTGCTGGCGTCGGTAGCGATGCAGACGATCGCGCCGGCCTTCGGATGGAGGTCGGTGTTCTTTGTGGGTGCGCCGGTGGCGGTGCTGATCGTGGCGCTGACTCTGTTTGCGCCGGAGTCCGAGGCCTGGAAGCAACATCGGCCGGCTTCGATGAGACAGATCTTTGGCTCGCTGCTGCACCACAAAGGGATGTTCCTTTACCTGCTGCTGATGATGAGCGTGATGTTGTGCCTGTCGCACGGCACGCAGGACCTGTATCCCGATTTTCTGAAATCGATTCCAGGGATCGCGGCGAAGTCCATCCTCGGGATGAAGTCCCTATACGGCCTACCGATTGTGTACAACATTGGCGCGATCGCCGGCTCACTTTGCTTCGGCCAGTTCTCGCAGAGGCTTGGCAGGCGCAACGCCATCATGCTGGCGTTGATGATTTCGCTGCTGTCGATTCCGGCGTGGGCGTTCGGGACGTCGCTAGGTGTGCTGGTGGCGGGATCGTACCTGATGCAGACCGGGGTGATGGGCGCGTTCGGCGTGATCCCGGCGCATCTGAGTGAGCTTTCGCCGGATGCGGTTCGCAGCCTGTTCCCGGGATTTGTGTATCAGCTTGGAGTGCTGCTTGCCTCACCCGCTACGGCAGTAGAATTCATGTTGCGCGATCACTTTGGATATCCCCGTGCGTTGGCGATGTTCGAGGCGAGCGCAATCGCTCTGATGATTGTTGTGTTCTGGTTTGGACCGGAGAAGCGCGATCGCAGCTTTATGCGCGAGACGGAGATCGACCCAGCGGTCGTGGCCGAGTGAATGAGGAATGAGTGATCGAATGAACGAGCGACGGATCGGCATCATCATGAACGGCGTCACTGGACGCATGGGGCTGAACCAACATTTGATTCGCTCGATTCTGGCGATTCGCGAACAGGGCGGAGTGGTGCTGGCGGATGGATCGCGGCTGGTCCCCGATCCGATCCTGGTGGGACGCAATGCTGCGAAGCTGGAGCAGATTGCGAAGGAACATGGGGTGGCGCGGTGGACCACGGAATTGCGTGGCGCGCTTGCTGATAAGGACGACTCGATTTACTTCGATGCGCAGTTGACTGCGATGCGCGCGCCCAGCGTTGAGGCGGCGATTGCCGCGGGCAAACATGTTTATTGCGAGAAGCCGCTGGCTGAGGAATCGGCGGTGGCGTTGCGGCTGGCCGCGTTGGCCAAGGCTGCCGGAGTGAAGCACGGGGTGGTGCAGGACAAGCTGTTTCTGCCCGGCATGCGCAAGCTGAAGCGACTAGTGGACAGCGGCTTCTTCGGCAGGATCTTTTCCGTGCGCGGCGAGTTCGGCTACTGGGTGTTCGAGGGCGACTGGCAGCCGGCGCAGCGACCCTCATGGAACTACCGCAAGCAAGACGGCGGCGGGATCATCATGGATATGTTCTGCCATTGGCGGTATGTTCTGGACCATACGTTCGGTCGCGTGCGCGCGGTGCAGTGCCTGGGCGGCACGGCTATTCCTGAGCGCTGGGATGAGCGGGGGGAGCGCTACGAGGGCACGGCTGACGACACGGCGTATGGGACATTTGAGCTCGACGGAGGGATTGTGGCGCAGATCAATTCGTCGTGGTCGTTTCGGGTGTATCGCGATGAGCTGTTTAGCTTGCAGGTGGACGGCACGCTGGGTAGCGCCGTCGCCGGCCTGCGTGAATGCCGGACGCAGCACCGCGTGAACACGCCGCGTCCGGTGTGGAATCCGGACATCGAGAATCCGTTCCGCTTTCGCGAAGACTGGCAGGATGTGCCGGACAATACGGTGTTTGACAACGGGTTCAAGGTTCAGTGGGAGCTGTTCCTGCGACACGTTGCGGAGGATGCGCCGTTCCCGCATGACTTTCTGGAAGGGGCTCGGGGCGTGCAGTTGGCGGAGCTTGGCCTCAAATCCTGGCATGAGCGGCGGTGGATCGACGTGCCGGAGTTGGGGGCGTGACGGTGGGTGGCTCGGTGAAGCTGGTGCGGGCGGATGGGTCGACTTACAGCTATACGCCTTCGCATGAGCCGCTGGTGCCGGTGCAGCAGGCAGGGTTCGAGACACGAGTTGCGTTTGCCGCGGCTCATGTTGTGGTGGACCCGCTGCGCACTGCGGAGCCGCTGACCGATGCGGTGATCGATTGGGAGGCGACGCTCGCCTACCGTGAATATCTGTGGTCGCTTGGATTTGGCGTGGCCGAGGCGATGGACACGGCCCAACGTGGAATGGGATTGGACTGGGCGCTGGCACTGGAACTGATCAAGCGCAGTACGGCTGCGGCTCAGGCACGTGGGGCTTTGGTTGCGAGTGGAGCGGGCACCGACCATCTGCCGGCGGGCAAGGCATTCACGTTGCGGGAAGTGACTGATGCGTACATGGAGCAGTGTGAGGCGATTGAAGCTGTGGGTGGGCGCATCATCCTGATGGCGAGCCGCGCGCTGGCGAGTGTGGCCCGCCACGCCGACGATTACGCGGCCGTGTATGCGAGTGTGTTGAAGCAGGTGCGCGAGCCGGTGATCCTGCACTGGCTTGGGCCGATGTTTGATCCGGCGCTCGAAGGCTACTGGGGTGGGGTGGATATTTCCGTTGCGATGGAGAACTGTCTTGGCGTTATCCGCGCGCATCAGGAGAAGATCGACGGCATCAAGATTTCGTTGCTCGATGCGGAGCTGGAAGTGTCGATGCGGCGCCAGCTTCCGTCCGGTGTGCGCATGTATACAGGGGACGACTTCAACTATGATCGTTTGATTTTGGGCGATGGGGAGGGGCACAGCGATGCATTGCTGGGGATATTCGATGCGATTGCGCCGGCCGCATCGTTGGCGTTGAGCGCGCTCGATGGCGGGGACGTTGCGCGATACCGGGAACTGCTCGCGCCTACTGTGCCGCTTTCCCGGCACATCTTCGCTTCCCCGACGCGGCACTACAAAACGGGGGTCGTGTTCCTGGCGTATCTGAATGGATTTCAGTCCCACTTCCGCATGGTTCGCGGGTTGGAGAGTGCGCGGTCAATTGCTCATCTGTGTGAACTGTTTGTGCTGGCGGACGAGGCTGGAGTCTTGCGTGACTCTGAACTGGCGGTGCGGCGGATGCGGAGTTTTCTGCTGCTGGCGGGTGTCGCATGAGCGTGCTTGAACGGCTGAGCTTCAATCAGATGACCGCTGATCCGTGGTCGCTTGAGCAAGTGGTCCGCGGCTGCTCGCGAGCCGGAATCTCAAACATCGGTGTGTGGAGACATAAACTCGAGGGCGACGTCGCGAAGGCGTCCGCAATGATTCGCAGCGCAGGGTTGCGCGTCTCCAGTTTGTGTCGCGGCGGGTGGTTCTCGGCGCCGAACGCTGAGGAGCGGCGCGAACGCATCGCGGATAATCGCGTTGCCATAGAGGAGGCTGCGATCCTTGGTGCGCCGGTGCTGGTGATGGTCTGTGGGCCAGCCAATGGGCAGACCCTGGATGACGCGCGGGCTACTGTGCTGGACGGACTGCTGGAGGTGCTGCCGGACGCGGAGAAGGCCGGTGTCGTGCTGGGCATTGAACCGCTGCATCCGATGTACGCGGCGGAGCGCTCGGTTGTGGTGACCCTGCGGCAGGCGAACGATATTGTCGAGCGGCTTTCGAGTCCGGCGGCGGGCGTCGTCGTCGATGCCTTCCATGTGTGGTGGGACCCCGAGGTGATGACTCAGATCGAGCGTGCGCGCGGGAGAATTGTGGGTTTTCATGTGTCTGACTGGCCGGTGCCTCTGCCCGGCATTCTGATGGGCCGCGCCATGATGGGCGATGGCGTGATCGAGTTGCGGAAGTTGCGGCAGGCCGTGGATTCTGCCGGCTATGACGGGCCGATTGAAGTCGAGATATTCAACGACGAAATATGGAAGAGTGCGGATGATGGGCTGCTGGAACTTATCCAGCGGCGTATCGTCGAATGTGTCTAAGAATCACAGAAGGGTTGGAGGTCAAATGAACATTCGGATTCCAACTGCAGTGGCCGCGTTGTGCATGGTCGCGATGCCAGTGGCTTTTGCAGCCTCAAGCGTGGAGAGAATCAGGAACGAAAAGGTGTTGGTGACGGAGAGCACACTGGCGCCGGGTGAGTCGCAAGCGATTCCCGACAAACTGCCGAGCATGGTGGTGTACATGTCAGGAGGGACAGTTGAAGTCACGCCAACGGGTGGGAAGGCTTACACGGAGTCCGTCAAGCAGGGCGAGACCGTCTTCCAGGCGGCGCAGAAAGGCACTCTCAAGAACGCGGGCTCTTCGGCCTTGCACTTTACGCGCATCGAGTTTCTGGGCGTGGGCATTCAGGAGACGTGGGGTATGACGGGCTTGTCGCCGAATTACGTGATGCTGCTCGAGAACCAGTATGCGCGAGCTTACGACATCAAGATTCCCGCGCAGACGTTTGAGCCGCAGCATACGCACCATGATCGTGTGGTTGTCTGCCTCTCCGGAGCGGAGTTGGAGCACATTTTGCCTGGTGGGGAGAAGCAGCCTTCGACTCTGAAGACCGGTGAAGTGGGCTGGCGGTTGGGTGCGACGCACATCGGACATAATCTTGGCCATACGGATCTGTGGGTCATCGCGGTAGAGCCGAAGTGACGACGTGTTGAGGAAAGGAACGCTGGTGCGCGCATCCTGCAACACGCTGTGCAAGGCCGTTTTGGTCGTGGTCCTGATTGCCTTTGCGACGGCGATGCAGGGGCAGGCTATGGCGGCGAGTTCCGGGCGGCAACTTTTCAATGTACTGGATTATGGCGCGAAGAAGGATGCTTCCGCGCTGGCGACGGAGGCCTTTCGGGCTGCCATCCAGGCTGCAAAGGCTGCGGGTGGCGGGACCATTTATGTGCCTCCGGGAAAGTACATTTCCGGGCCCATCGAGCTGTTCAGCAACATGACCCTGGATGTTGACGCGGGGGCAACGATTGCGTTTCCGGTGGCGCCGATACCGTTTGAGAGGACCAGATATCTTGGCGTTGAGACGTTGGCACCCATGGCGCTGATCGGTGGTCGCAACGTCGAGAATGTAACCGTTACGGGTCGGGGCACTCTTACGACCGGCCTTTACGATGAATGGGCCAAGGCTTATGGGCCAGCGCCGGTGATTCCGGATAAGTCGGAGAATGCGAATGGCCCGCACTGGGATCACCTACTGAAGTCGCTCGAGGCGGGACAGCCAGTTTCGGAGGCAGAGTACCGGGAAGCCGCGCCGGAGTTGCGACCGTCGTTTGTGTACTTCGAGAATGCGAAGAATGTGCTGGTGGAGAACGTGCGCATCGTTGGCGCGCCGATGTTCGTGGTGCATCTTCTCTACTCGGAGAACGCGACCGTGCGCAACGTGATGATCGAGGCGAATCCGGGGCCGCATGTGAACGGGATCGTGGTGGATTCCAGCCGCTTCGTTCGTATCTCGGACGACTATATTGACACGGGTGACGACGGAATTGTGATCAAGGCGGGCAAAGACGCGGATGGGTTGCGGGTGAATCGTTCCAGCGAGAATGTAACGATTACGAACTGCACCGTGCATCATGCGCATGGTGCGGTCACGATTGGAAGCGAGACTTCGGGCAGCATCCGGAATGTTGTTGCCAGCAACATTACGGCGGTCGATACGGAGAATGGAATTCGGATCAAGAGCCGGCGAGGGCGAGGGGGTGTGGTCGAAGACGTGCGCTTCGACAACTGGACGATGGAGAATGTTGGCGCGGGGATTGTGGTTACGAGTTACTACATGATGGGAGGCGAGGGAACGACGGCGGAAGAGGCCGCCTCCAAACGCACGCCGGCGTTTCGGAATATCGCGATTAGCAACGTGACCATCAGCCACGCGAAGGCAGCAATTGATATCGAAGGGCTTCCTGAGATGCGCATCGCTGGATTGCGTCTGACCGATGTTGTGGCTTCCGGCAAGGCTGGGCTGCTGGCTACGTACACCGACGCGCTGGAGTTGCACCATGTTCAGGTGAACTCGGAGAGTGGGCCGGATTTCACGATCGAGAATGCCTCCAACCTGCTGCTTGATGACGTGACGAGTGGAAAGCCCATCGCGGGCGCTCCGGTGCTGCGGCTTACCAAGAGCCCGGGAGCTATTCTGCGAGACAGCCGCGCGCTTCTGGGAACGGGCGTATTTCTTTCAGTTGGCGCCGGGGAACTGGGGTCGGTGTCTCTTTCGGGTAATGCTTTGGAAGCCGCCAAAACGCCGACGGAAGAGCGCTGAACATCAACGCTGCGGGATTCCGCCGGTATTGTGGCGAAAACGGCCCCGATGCGCCGTTGCTTCCCTCTACCTTGACGATAGATTGATACCTCTCTACCATTGGCCGCAAAACGGTACGTGTATTTGACGGGTTTCGAGCGACCACATTCAATGGTTGTCAGGCATTACGACGAGAAGACGAGAAGATGACGGAGGACAAGAGGGTTATGGCGAAGCTGGGATTTTTGGGACTAGGGATCATGGGTGGGCCGATGGCGCGCAATCTGATTCGCGCGGGGCATGATGTGGCGCTGTGGTCGCACTCCGGAGGCAAGGCGGAACTGCTGGCGAAGGAGGGTGGAACTGCCTGCCGTACGCCGGCCGAGGTGGCCAAGCGGAGCGAGTGTGTATTTCTTTGCGTGGGCAATACGAAGATGTCGACCGAGGTGATCCTGGGGCCGGAGGGATTGGCGGCGGGGCGCTCTGGACCGCTGACGATTGTGGATTGCAGTACGGTGTCTCCCTCGGAGAGCCGCAGGACCGCGGCAACACTGGCGGAAAGCGGGATCGACTTTCTGGACGCGCCCTGTTCGGGATCGAAGGCCGGCGCAGAGGGAGCGTCATTGACGTTTATGGTGGGGGGCGATGAGCGAGTCTTTGAGCGGGTTCGGCCGTACCTCGAGGCGATGGGAAAGCAGCTTTATTACTGCGGCGGTGCGGGGATGGGACTGCAGGCGAAGCTGTCGCAGAATATGATCCTGGGCAACCTGCTGCAGGCTTTCAACGAGAGCTTTGTGCTGAGCACCAAGGCGGGCGTGCCGCCGCGCCTGATGCTGGACATCATCAACAACAGCGCGGCGAAGTCGGGCATGGTGGCGATCAAGGCGCCTGCGGTCTTCGAGCGCAACTTCACTCCTAACTTCAGCGTGAAGTGGCTGGAGAAGGACATGGCGCTGATGCTGGAGTCGGCCGCGGAGCAAAATGTGCCTGCTCCAGTTACAGCTCTTTCGCGGCAGATGCTGCGCGCGGCGATTGCGGAAGGCTACGGCGACGAGGACATCTGCGGCTCCATCCGCGTGCTGGAGAAGCAGGCCGGTTGCGAAGTGGTCGCGAAGCCTGAGGCCGCGTCATCGTAAGGGGTATCCAATGACGCGACCGGTCCCCAGAATGCTGATCCGGTGTCTCGCTTTGCTTCTGGTGTGGGGATGGTCCGGATGGGTTGTCGCGCAGGCTCCAGCAGGCGAAGGCAAAGCCGTCTTCAACATTCTGGATTACGGTGCTGTGCGGGATGGATCGGCAAGTTCGACTGAGGCGTTTCGCAAGGCCATCGAGGCGGCTCAGAGGGCGGGCGGAGGCACCGTCTATGTACCTGCCGGAAACTACACCACCGGGCCAATCCAGATGGTGAGCAATCTGACGCTGTTCTTCGACGCGGGAGCGATCGTGCGATTTCCTGCGACTGTGCTTCCGCTGACCCCGGGGCGGCAGCAGGGCATCGAGACACCTACGCCCATTCCTCTGATCGGCGGCCACGATCTGGAGAATGTAACCGTAATGGGCCGGGGCGTCCTGACGACCAATAACATCGACTGGATGAGGCTGCACACGCGTGCGCTGCGGTCGGTTGCAGACGCTGGCAGCGCCAATGGAGCGAACTGGGAGCGCTTGCTGCAGGATTTGGAGGAGCAGAAGCCGATCTCCGAGGAAGAGTACCGCGCGGCGGCGTCGGAGTTGCGGCCATCGTTCGTGCGGTTCATGAATAGCAAAAACATCCGCATCGATGGACTGCGGTTCATCGGGTCGTCGATGTGGACGGTGCACCTGCTGTACAGCGAGAACGCGGTGGTCGAGAACCTGGTCATCGAAACCTATCCGGGGGTGCACGCCGACGGCATTGTGGTCGATTCGAGCCGGTTTGTGAAGCTGACGAACAACTATATCGATGCCGGCGATGACGGGCTGGTGATCAAGTCGGGTAAGGATCGCGACGGGTTGCGCGTGAACCGTCCGACCGAGAACGTTACGATCACGAACTGCACGGTCCATCATGCGCAGTCGGCGCTGGCGATCGGGAGCGAGACGTCGGGCAGCGTGCGCAACGTTGTTGCGAGCAACATTACGGTCAAGGATACGGTGAACGGGATTCACTTGAAGAGCCGCCGCGGCCGAGGTGGCGTTGTAGAGAATATTCGATTCGATAACTGGACGATGGAGAATGTGGGCCAGGGGATTACGATTTCGGACGCGGGCTACCAGATGGAGGGTGAGACGCCCGATCCAGGCGCCGGCGCGGTATCGCAGCGGACCCCAAGCTTCCGCAATATCGCGATCAGCCATGTGACCATCAACGGCGCGCAAGGCTTGATCGATGTCAGCGGAATTTCGGAGATGCCGACGGCGGGTGTTCGGATCAGCGATGTTGTCGGGACGGGGCGTCGCGGTTTAGTCGGTTCGTACACGGATGATCTTGAGTTGCACAATGTGCAACTGAATGTGGATGCAGGGCCGGCCTTCCAGATGACGCACTCCAGCAATCTTTTGCTCGATGACGTCAGCACGCGCAAGCCGATCAAGGGCGCGCCGGTGATTCGACTTGAGGAGACGCCGGGGGCCGTGGTGCGGAACAGCAGGGCGTATCCGGGGACCGGTGTGTTCCTCTCCACGCCGGAAGGAGAGCTAAAGGATGTGGTGTTTCAGGCGAATATGATGGCGAACGCTGAGACTCCAACTGCAGCGGGGCCGCGGCCGAATGGGCGCACTGGGCCAGCGAGGACAAAGGAGTCGTGCCTGGTGCAGTTCGATCTCGATCCCAAACACCCGACGGAGGTTGGAGACGAGGCGATGATCTGCCTGAACCTGATCGCGGTCGACCTCAAGCGGAGTCCGAACACGGCGCTGGCGCTGATTGGCAATAGTGGAATGCGGGATGCAATGGGACGTCAAGTCGGAACGAGCGTGGCGGATGCGTCGCAACGTGCTCGCAACAGCCGGGAATATCTGATCAAAGAAAAGGGAATCGAGCCGGCGCGGATTCAGGTTTACGTTGGAGAACCGAAGATGGATGGGCCAGAGGATATCGACAGGATTGAAGCGCAGATGGTTGCGGGAACCGTGGCGGAAGGCAACGTCGAGACGATCCTGATTCCGGCAGGCGTAGTGATGAAGTATAGCGGCTTGACTGTGGTCAAGTAAGGAGATCGGACGATGACGAGCAGGCGCAAGATGGAGTTACTTGCTGCGGTCCTGGCTACCGCTGGTGTGTTGTGCGCGCAGGAGACGCGCAGGACAATTACGAATCCATCTCCGAACCCGAAGGACGACAGTAAGCCGAACAGCAGTGCGGTTCCGGATGCGTATGCGCTGGTGGGCCACTTCGACCGGATCGTTGTGATCCGGCTGAAGTACAAGGCGAACCTGCTGGACGGAATGAACAAGATCGTGAAGGAACAGCACATCCAGAATGGCGTGATCCTCTCCGCGGTCGGATCGTTGCGCGGATATGAGATCCACACAGTATCCAATCGCGACATGCCTAGCGAGGACACCTTCGTGAAGAATCCAACGCAGCCGGCGGACCTCGTCAGCATGAACGGATATGTCATCAACGGCCGCATCCACGC
>OCZT010005961.1_pt1 | contig 12097 bp, 10 predicted proteins | sample 1539031 | NCBI WGS metagenome assembly OCZT01 (sample SAMEA3539308, study PRJEB22396) | soil metagenome | biome: tundra; feature: field; material: soil | place: USA | collected 2010-05 | depth 0.15 m
AACACCGATCGTTAAAGGTGCAATAATGACTTGCGCTCCATTCACATATTGATAGACTGGCATTTCGTATAAAGCATAAACGGAAAATGATTTGAAGCTGTAGCTGATTTGCGGAACAACAAATATTTTTTTGCTTCCGGTTGATTTAAGATCAAGTCCGTAAAATGCAACCAGGTCCTCGTTTTTTGCCTGCTTCAATTTGTCGATCCATTCACCTTTCAACTGAATCGTCACTCCAAACGATTTGAAAAATGTTTTGCCGACAAACAAACCTGCACTTGTATAATCTCCGAACTTTTCACCCAATGAATTCCAGCCTTTCCGTATATAAGTGGTGTTAGCGAAAACCCGGAAGTTTTTTTTAGGAAATCCCCTGAAGAAAAATGCATACAAAATAATATCCTGCGAACCGGTGCTCGGCTGAACGATGGGGGGCGAAGTAGCGAAAGTCTGATGTCCGTTAATTGGATTTGTATACATTAGGGTGGAATCATTGTGTTTCCCGAGAGGAATTTTATATCCCAAGCCGACAGTGAACTCGATACGCCTTCTTTCATCCACACTATTATAAATATCATATTTTGGGAAGATAATCAGGTCGCCAATGCCGGATGATTTCAGGGTATCCATGTTATGTAACCCGATCTGGGTTTTATTTATGAAATATCCTGCTTCAACAGAAACGGTCAGGTCTTTTGTAACGCCATACGCAAGGCGGGAGTACACATACTTGCTGTTGAAATTGTCAAAATAAGGTATGGTATCATGCTTTCCTGCCAGGAACTTATTTCCATTGATATACTGAAAACTGGAACCGATTTCTATTTGTTTTGCAAGCAACACTCCCGGTGAACTTCCGCCTGCTATCGGGTTGCCGCATCCGCCTGAACAACAGCCTTGAGCAAGGCAGATGGCAGATGGCAGATGGCAGATGGAAACGAAGAAAATAAAGGGAAGAAATTTTTTCATATTTCAATCGGATATAAAAAACAACCTGCATTATTAAAAAAACAATGCAGGTTAAAACATAAAAAAATAATTAACGAATAACCGTAAACTTAACTGCCTGAGTTGCTTCTCCTGCATTCAGTTTAATAAAATAAATGCCTTCACCAAGCGATTCCGTATTGATCTGGTATTCCTGTTTTCCGGGAGCTTGTGTGCCAACAGAAAAAGTATTTACTTTTTCTCCCAGTATATTCATCAGGTCAATGCTTACGTTCGTTGCTTTTGTCAGTGTATAAGTGATCTTCGTATTCACTAATGCAGGATTTGGAAATACATTTAATCCCGTGATGATAGTGCTGTTATTGATGATGCCGGTAGTTGCCGCTAAGGCGTTAGTGATAGCAGTTTGTAAAGCGCCTGCAGTAACCGCGCCATTCACGTTGTAAAAAACCGTATGGTTTGCACCGCCCAGCACCACCGTTTTTTGCATGCTGGTTCCGGGCCCACCGTAATCCGCCATGCTGACTAAAGCATTTGAAAAAACAGCATCTGTAGTTATGCTGTTCGTGGTCGCCCAGCTGCTTAATGTGCCGCACGGTGTATCAGCGTGATCATCTACCAGGTAAAATTTAACCCTGCCCGGGTTAGAAGATGAATAACCCAGCGCAGTATTGGCAGCAGTAGAAGCCACGGGTATGCATGCACTGCAAGGCATCACCCATGTAATCACAACAACTTTACCTGCTTCCAGTTCAGTGAAAAGAGTATGGCTGTTACTGCTACAATCATTGCAGGTAAAATTAGTTGCCGTTGTTTGCGCAAAACCGAATTGAGCAGCCAATCCGATAAACGAAGCGAGTATAAAATTTTTCATAGGCCGTAAGTATTTGATTGTTTCACAAAGATATACAATATATATTTAAAATTCTATGATATTAATTTCAAAAATTCTTATGTTTTATTTCGCAATAATTATCTTTCTCATAGTTATTTCTGCACCCGAAGTCAGTTTTAGTATATAAATTCCGTTTGGTAAATCATTAATATCAAGTTCATATTTTCCCGAAGAAGGATTGTTGTAATATGTATGATGCAATTCTTCACCTACGATATTTTGAACAGACAAATATATTTTCTTTCCGCTTTCAAAATTTGTTTCAACAGTAAATATCCCATTGCCGGGATTGGGGTAAAGCTGCAGGCCGGAAAAAGACGCTGCCGGGTTTGAAATACCTGTATTGAGCGGAGTAAAAGTTCCTTTTCTGTACTTTACAGTTCCCGAGTTATCATCTTCCCACACCACCTGCACGGTTTCCTGGGAGAGCGCGACATCTGTATTTGCAATACTGTTTGACGCGCTTAAAGCAACTGTATCGTAAGTGGCGGGAAAACCATTGCTGATATTTTTAGTAAAAAAGATATCTGCCTGGCCAACACTGTTCACCGTTTGTTCCCAAACCCCGGCAACAGCATTTCCTGAATTTGCGATGCGGGGATAATTTTGCACACTTAGCCCGGAAAAGTTACCCGTGAACGGCAAACTGGGTCCTGAAACCAAATTGCTGATAGATGATTTACTGAAATAGACCAGCGATTTTCCGCTGGCTCCGCTCATAAATACAGAGTATAAACTATCACCGATCATAATTCCATCGGGTCCGCTTGCCGGGCAGGCACTGATATTCCAATTGGTCTTGTCGATGTCGAATCCGGCAGGAAAAGTAATTCCGCCATTTGTAGAAATACCTGTCCACATATTTCGCAGGTTGCTCAGGTTATCTCTGTAAAGTATTGCCACGTTATTGGCAGAAGAAACAATTCCTCCGGGGCAGCAATCGCAAATTGCATTAGCACCTGAATATCCGCTTGTTTTAATATCAGTAGAAAAAGTTATTCCATAATCCGCTGATCGTGTAACTGCCCAGCGTGAATTCGTAAAACCAGAACTGAATTTCATAAATGCTACAATTGGGTTTCCGCTTGTATTGGTGGTAAGCGTGGGAAACCGGCTGATGCTGTCGGCAATAAAATCTACACGCGCAGGAGAGGAAAAAGTTACGCCTCCGTTAAATGAATGAACGAGATAAATGTGATTGGTATCTTCGGGAGTATGTTTATAAACTATATATACTGTATCTCCTTTCGAAGCGATATCGGGTCCAGCCCAGGATGCCGCAAACACAGGAATAGACACCGGATTAAGCGTAACGGGTGTTGTGAAAGAGCTTCCGTTCCAGCGCGAAAACACCGCTTTCTGTGAAGCTGCATTTCCCCATAACACCAGCGGATTTCCGCTGCGATCCAATACAATGCGCGGATGCCCGTTGCTGTAGGTGCTTGATGCAACATCCATTGGCGCTGACCAGGTGATGCCATTTTGGGCAGATGCAAATAAACCCGAAACCATGAACAGCAGGAGTAATTTATTTTTCATGTTGGGATAATGGTTTGAACTTCTTGTTTGATAAAGATAGCAAAACAGGGGGTACACAATAGGGATTAGTTTATCGTAATTGATTTTGATATTTCGTCCATTTTTTTACCGTTCTTGCTCATCGCCATTATCTTCACTGTATACGTTCCGGCTGTATTGTAGGTATGAGTTGCATTTGCATCTGTTGAAGTAGCTCCGTCACCAAAATCCCAACTGTAACTACTGGCATTCATACTGCAAGTAGAGGTGAAGCTTACTGCTTGTCCATGGGTACTGGTTGCCGGAAAATCACAGCAAGCCATTGGTTTTTTCATACAGCTTGTAAAAGCAAGAGTTACTGCGAATACCATGCAAAAGAATTTGATGTTTGTTTTCATAGTGTTTGGTTTTAGTTATTGGTTTATTGTTTTGTTTATCGTGCTATGATGAGTTTTTGAATTGAGCCTGCTGAACAATCATTTTTTATCCGGAGGAAATATATGCCGCTAGGCACATCAAGACTGATTATTGATGAACGATTATTTATTATTGATGAATAAATTTTTTCTCCAAAGACATTGTAGATTTCCATACCGATTACCGGATACCGATTACTGATTACCTGTATTTTCCCGCTCGAAGGATTAGGATAAACCGTAAACTGTAAATCCGAAACCGTAAACTCGTTTATTCCCACCGCTCCCTCCCACTTTGCTATGTAATTGGCAGTAGTAGTATCGGCTTGCGTGAAAAATCCTCCTGCATAAAGTTCACCGTTGTAAACTCCCAGCACACGCACGCCATTGTTCATTCCTCCCGCCACCGGGTACCAGTTGCTTCCATTCCATGCTGCGACACGATTTGCAGGATTTCCTCCCGCTGTGGTGAACCATCCTCCTGCATACAAATTTCCGGAGAATGAAAGCAGGACATTTACTGAACTGTTTGTTCCGCTTCCAACAGCCGACCAATTATTTCCATCCCAGACGGCAATGTTGCTTGCAGGATTTCCACCCGCTTGCGTGAAAGTGCCGCCTGCATATAATTTTCCATTGTGTGCTTCCAGTGCGTACACGGAACCATTTATTCCACCGCCAACAGCGGACCACCCGGTGCCATTCCATTTGGCAATATTTTTTGCAGTAATTCCTCCCGCGGTATCAAATTGTCCGCCCACATACAATTCACTATTGTAAACTGTCATAGCATGTATAACATTATTTGTTCCGCTTGTCAGAGAATCCCACTGCGTACCGTTGAACCGGGCGATATTGTTCACAGTTATTCCTCCGGCAGTAGGAAACCCACCTCCAATATAAAGTTCACCGTTGTAAACAGTAAGGTTTTGTACATTGCAGTTACCGGTAGTAAATCCGATTGAATCCCAGCTTACACCATTCCACCGGGAGAAAAATTTCCTGCTCCTATTTCCGGCATTGGTAAATGATCCGCCTGCATAAAGCTGGTTGTTATATAGAGCAAGTGCACTCACATAGCCGTTGGATAAACCTGTCCCTATCGTATCCCAAACAATTCCGTTCCACTGAGCGATGCGATTGCAGGGTGCGCCATCGGCCGTATCAAACTGCCCGCCTGCATACAGGCGATTGTTAAGCGGATCGCTTGCAAGAGAAAATACCGCGTAATCAAAACCAGTACCCACGGGTTGCCATGTTTGACAGCGTGCTGAAAAATTTCCTAACACCAGTACAAATACAAAAACTGCTCCGCAAAGGAGTCCTCCGAAAGGAGTCATTCGGACCTTCGGGGTGATCCGGAAAATTTTCATCGATACTTTCATTTTGTTTTTATGTGTTATCGGTTATTTTTTCCTGATCAGCTCCATACCGCACTTTGGACATTTCCCCGGTTTGTCCATCTTCACTTCGGGATGCATGGAGCAGGTATAAACGACTGCATCTTTTTTTATAGAGTCGTTGGCGGTTTTATTTTTCTCTTTACTTTCTGTCTTGTTCATGTCGCTCATTCCTCCCATCATCCCGCATTTCATTTTCATTCCTGATGTATCTGATTTTTTTACCAGGTCCATTCCGCATTTGGGGCATTTGCCGGGTTTGTCTGATTGCACTTCGGGGTGCATCGGACAAGTGTAAGCAACTGTATCTTTTTGTTGTTCGCTCTTTCCAACACCTGAAGTTTTTTCTGCTGAAGATGTTGTACCGGCAGTGGATGTTGACTTGGCCGTTGTTCCGCTTTTATCTTTTCCGGTTGAAGAACTGCTCATACCACCGCAGGCCTGGCTGTAAGAAAAAGTGTATGCGCAAAAAAAGGCGATGATTGTGGCTGCTGTTAAAATTGTTTTAGAAGTCATAGTTTTAGATTTGTTAATTCTTGTTGATTGATTGCTGTTTTATATATTTTATCCGTTTAAATTACATTTGCTCCATTTTCATATCTCCCATGGCAGGCATCATCCCCCGCTTAAAAATATATTCGCTATTGATGAGATACGCTCCGCTCACCACTACTTTCTCCCCGGTTTTCAAACCCGACCTGATCTCGATCTTATTTTTATTCTCGATCCCGGTCTCCACCATCCTCGCTTCAAATCCGCCTTGCGCATTCTGTATCCAAACGGTGGCGTGTTTTGAATCGCGCAGAACCGCGTCCACGGGAAGTACGATCGCCTTTTTTTCGTCCGAGTGATGGACCACATACGCCTGCATGCCCGGCTTGAATTTTCCATTCGGATTTTTTACTTCCACCCGCACCAGGTTTATTTTGCTTCCGCTCTGCAGTTCGGGGTTTGAAAAAGTGATTGTTCCTTCAGTAGCTTCTTCGGGAAACGCATCCGGAATTATTTCAACTTTTTTTCCCTCTTCCAGTATCCCGAGTTCATTGGAATATATCTGCGCGTCCACCCAAAGTGTGCTCAGATCCGCGACCTTGTAAATTTTTGCTCCTTCCAAAACATAATCGCCTTCCTTTATAGGAATTTCTGTGATGGTCCCCGACACTTTGCTGTAAACCGTATTGGTGATTTTTGCTTCTTTTGTTTTTTCCAGTTCGGAAATTTGCTGTTCCGACAGGCCCCACAGCAGCAATTTATTTTTTGTCGCAGAAAGGATATTGGTTCCGTCAACCAATCCTAATTTATCGAATGCGATCAGGTATTCTTCCTGGGCAAGTAATAACTCCTGGCTGTACAGGTCGTATACCGCTTCGCCTGCTTTTATTTCTTCTCCGGTAACTTTGTGATACAATTTTTCAATACGCCCGTTAGTTCTCACCGAGATCTGTTCGGTTTTATTCTGGTTGATACTGAACTCACCGGTTAGAATTACTTCTTTCCCGATCGAAGATATTTTTACGGTATCCACTTTCACATTGGCAAGTTTTATCTGCTCCGCGTTCAGTTTAATAATATTCAATTGTGTTTTGTCGATCACCGTTTTCGCCAGGGGCATTTTACAGATGGGGCATGACCCGGGTTGTTTTTCCATCACCTGAGGGTCCATGGAACAAACATAATATTCGTTCTCAGCAAGAATTGTTTTTGGTTTGCGGTTACACGAGACAAGCCAGAAGCCAGCAACCAGAAGCCAGAAGCAAAAAAAAATGTTGAACTTATTTTTCATCCTGATTCGTTTTAATAAATCCTTCGCTGTCGGTCAGGTAATGTGCTTCCGTTGCAATTTCACTTTCTTCTGTCAGCCCGTCAGAGATCTCGATCATTCCATCCGCACGCGCTCCAGTTTCCACCTTTGACGCGACAAAGTTTCCGTTCTGCTTCACCCAAACAGTTTTTTCTTTGCCCAGATCAACAAGAGCGGTTAATGGGATCCAAAGCGCCTCCAATTCTTCTCCTTTCAGTTTCGCCTTCACCAGTGATCCCACTTTATAAAGCTGCCTGCTGTTATCGCAATACACTCGTGCGATCATGGTCTTTGCTCCTTCTTTTAAAACCGGTTCAATGAAATCTATCTTTCCGTTTATTTTTATTCCTCCATCCACTTCAATTGCAACTTCCTGTCCGGTATGGATTCTCGGCATGTCTTCCGCTTTTACCTGGAGCATCACCGCTAGCTTGTCCTGGTTCACTACATTGAAAATGGTTTCGCCCATCATTACATACATTCCTTCTTTCACCGAAAGTTCCGCGCCCGCGATGTAATCATTTTTTTTCTCATCCGTTCCCGACATCCCGGAGGAGGAGGGTTTCCCCATTTTCGTTTCGTGAACATGCCCTTCGTAATTGCTGAATACGGGAACAGCCTGAATAACTTTTTTTGTTTTCACCAGTTCATCCAGCAGATCATTCATGAAGCCGAGGATCTGCAGTTTTTGTTTTGCGGCAGTGATCAATCCTGTTTCAAGGGGATCGTTGTTCAGAAGATAGATCAGGTTTTCCTGCGCGGTAACCAATTCCGGGCTGTAGATCTCAAATACTTTCTCTCCTTTGCGAACAGGCTGATACAGGTATTTCACATACAGCTTTTCAATTCTCCCCGAGTAGAGCGAGGAGATATTGTTATTCGTACGGCTGTCGTAATCAATATACCCGGTGGCTTCAAAACCGAGATTCATTTTTCTGAACACGGGCTTGCTTGTTTTTACAGATGCTAGTACCGAAGCATTTACCGGTTTCAATACATTTTCTGAAATTGCATCTAATATTTTGGGCACCAGTTCCATTCCGTTACATTCTTTCTTCGGGCATTTTCCCGGATGATCCTGCTGAACATCGGGGTGCATGGGGCAGTAATAAACCACTGTTGGTTTCCTCTCCAAAGTTTCAGGTTTAGGTTTTTCTCCACAGCCAAGTCCCAAGTACCAAGCACCAAATACCAAGATCATTAACTTGAAACTTGAGACTTGAGACTTGAGACTTCTATCGTATTTGCATTTCCTTTTCATAATCTGCCTGTGCTTTTAGTAATAACCCGATATGCCGTATGTATTCCATCTGTGCCGATTGCAGATCATCCCACGCAAGGACCACCTTCATGAGGTCGCCTGTATTCTGGCTGTAAGCAAGAAGGTTGACATCGAAACTTTTTTTGTAAGCCGGGACGACTTTCTTCGAATAATTTTCCACCTCGGTATTTTCTGCATTCAGTTCGAGGATGTACATATTCACCGTCTGGTTCGCCATGTTGATCATCGCCTGCCTGTCCTGTTCCATGGCCGAAATTTCATAACCCATGGCTTTCACTTCGCTCTTGTATCCGCGCGATGACCAGGACACAATGGGAATATTCACCATAAACATGACTGCGTACATATTTTGCGGAGGCATCAGGTTCATAGAAGTAAGCATGTCTTTGCCTCCAAAATTCTGATTATGAAAAAAGCGAATTCCATAATCTGTTTTAGATTTCATAGAAGTCAAAGTTTGATTCAGTTTAATAGCAGATATCTGGCTGCTCATTCCCAATATGTCGCTGCGTTTCTGTTCCAGCGAATCCTTTGCTGCAAGAAATGTTTTGTTGCGGTAATTTTTCACAACGTGATCCGTGTCAATAGAAAACTCCCGGTTCAGATCCGCATTCATCAGGTAATTCATTTCCGTTGTGAGCGACTTAACCATGTATTCCTCCTCGATCAGCTGGTTCTCGTTATCTGCCAGCCGGGCTTTCATTTTATATACCGAACCCATATCGCTCATTCCGCTTGCCATCTGGCGCTCGCTGATGTCAATAATGCTTTTCATCAGGGAGATGTTGTCTTTCATCACCTGTATTTTCTTTTCAGAAACGTATCGTTCGTAATAGGATTCTTTTGCCTTTGAGAAGAACTGGTTTTTCAGGTAGCCGTATTCATTTTGTTTGATGGGTGCAGCGGCCTTGAGAAAATCCTGGTTTGCTTTTATTCGCTTTGAATTCGGGATCCATTGTTCAGCGAAAAACATTGTTTGGTAGGTATTGTTTTTAAAATCGAAGGAATAAGGATTTTCTCCCCACTGAATTCCCACCGTTGGCGGCATCCATGCTTTTGCACCATTCACCAGTTCATTTGCTGAATTAATTTTATTCGTGTACGACAGAAGTGCAGGATTGTTTTTTTCAATTTTCGAAAGAACAGAATCCAGGGAAAGAGTTTGAGAGTTGGCAACCGGCAATTGGCAATTGGCAAAAATCAAAAAGGCAAACCGGATTACGTCATTGCGAGGAACGAAGCGACGAAGCAATCTCAGAAAAAAAGCAGATTGCTTCGCTTCGTCCTTCGCAGGGCTTCGGAGAAGGACTGCGCTCGCAATGACGGTTGCATTTTGCCAACTGCAAACTGCAAACTGCAAACTTTTGTTTTTACCTTTCATTTCGCTTAATGTTTAATTGCCGATTCAACCATATCCATTTTTCCGAATTTGTTCAGCTCATATTCTTTTACCATTTCGAAAACCACAGGCGTTGTAAGCAAAACAAAAATTGAAGAAGTAAGCACACCTCCGATCATCGGAAGTACAATGGGGATCATCACATCGCTTCCAACACCAGTTGACCAGAGAACAGGAACAAGTCCAAACAACATCACGGCAACCGTCATCATTTTCGGGCGCAGGCGTTGTGCGGCTCCCCGGTAAACATATTCGCGCAGATCTGCGTTGCTGATGGATTCTCTCGAATTTCCTTTCAGCAGTACCAATTCGTGCATGGATTCATGCAGGTATATCACCATGAAAATTCCGGTCTGAACGGCAATTCCGAACAGCGCGACAAATCCAACTGCCACTGCCACCGATAAATTCACGTTGTAGAAATAAATCATAAAAACTCCACCGATGAGAGCAAAGGGAACAGTGATCAGGCTGAAAAATGCTTCTCGTATGGATTTATAAACCATGTAAAGCACCAGAAGGATAATGAGCAACACAATTGGAATAATTATTTTCAATGTATTGCTTGCACGGATCTGGTTTTCCCATTGCCCGCTCCAGTCTATGAAATATCCTTTGGGAAGTTTTTTGATCGTCTCATTGATTTTTTTCTTTGCGTCTTCCACTGTACTACCTAAATCTCTTCCTCTCACATTGAAAAGAACAGTTCCTTTCAGCAAGGAATTTTCTGACTGGATCATCGGAGGACCATCAGCAACTGTTACATCGGCAACAGCAGAAAGCGGAATAGGTCCGAAAGCGTTCGTCTGAATAATAGTGCGTTTTATTTCATCGAGCGAACTGCGGTAATTCTGTGCGAGGCGTGCATTCACACTGAAACGCTGCCGGCCTTCAATGGTGGTGGTAAGATTCATCCCACCAATCGCGGATTCCACTACCATGTTAACATCGTCCACAGTTAATCCGTAGCGCCCAATCTCATCCTTCTTTATTATTATGTCAATATATTTTCCGCCAACGATCGGATCGGCATACAGATCTTTTACTCCGTCCATTCCCGTGAGCGATTGTTTTACCAACTGTGCTATTTTGTTGAGAGTGTCAAGATTGTCGCCAAGAATTTTTACACCCACATCGGTACGTATTCCTGTGGAGAGCATGTTGATGCGGTTGATGATAGGCTGGGTCCAGCCGGTCACGGTTCCCGGGATCTGAAGCCGCGCATTCAGTTCATTTACTATATCTTCTTTTGAAATTCCTTTTCTCCATTCTGTTTTAGGTTTCAGCAGAATGATAGTTTCGATCATGCTGATGGGAGAATTATCAGTAGCGGTGCTCGCGCGACCGGCTTTTCCCAAAACATTTTTTACTTCCGGAACAGTGCGGATTATTTTATCCTGCACCTGCAGGATTCTTTTTACTTCTGAGTTTGAAACATCGGGAAGTGTGACAGGCATGAACAAAATACTTCCTTCATCAAGTGGGGGCATGAATTCTGTTCCCATATTCATCATCATCGGAATGGACACACCAAGCGCAACGATATTTATTCCGAGCGTGGTCTTTCTCCAGTTCAAACACCATTTAATTACCGGGGAATAAATGATCTGCAGTCCTTTGTTAACTGGATTTTCCGTTTCCGGCTTGAATTTTCCTTTTAAGAAGAAGGAAGCAAGAACAGGCACAAGCGTTACAGCGATGAACGCATCAATGATAAGGATGAACGTTTTTGTCCATGCGAGAGGAGAAAATAATTTCCCTTCCTGTCCTGTGAGCATGAACACGGGAAGGAAAGATGCCACAATGATGATGGTGGAATAAAACGCACCCTTGCCTATCTGCTGGCAGGCCTGCTCAATGATATTGAGTCGTTTTTCTTCCTGTATTTTTTTCTCTTCGTTCATCGGAAATTATTTCTTTTCAATTTTTTCCAGATCCATTCCGCAAACGGGACAAGTGCCGGGCTTATCAGAGGTTATCTCAGGATTCATTTCACACTGGTAAAATGTCGCACCCTTTGCAAGTTTGGTTGTATCCAATGCATGAAATTGTGTTGAGTCAGATGACTCTGTTTTTTCGCTGTCTGTAGAAGAATTATTACAGGAGACACATGTTATTATTATTATAAGGACCATTGCTGATACAACTATTTTTTTCATCTGAAAATGGTTTTTGGTCAGGGCTAAAGCCCTTGTGTGTGGTTTTCTGTTTAACCCCGACATTAATGTCGGGGTTATTGATATTGCACGAATGTTATGGATTTTAGCCTTGACGATTTTATCACGATTAGTATCGGGATCGAAAATATCAGCCCTGAATTTTCGTCCCTCTTTATGTAAACTTATTCTCATCCTTGCTTCATCTGATTATTTTATTTGTTTCTTATTTTGATGATCTGCCAAATGCCTGTATGCGTTTTCCACCATCATGATGCCATC
>OCZT010005962.1_pt1 | contig 12095 bp, 7 predicted proteins | sample 1539031 | NCBI WGS metagenome assembly OCZT01 (sample SAMEA3539308, study PRJEB22396) | soil metagenome | biome: tundra; feature: field; material: soil | place: USA | collected 2010-05 | depth 0.15 m
ACATTAAAGTCTTTGAGATCAGCATCATTTTTCTGGAACCAAGTTTTTTCTTCCAAATAGTTTTGAAGATCGTTGTAAATTCTCTCCAGATGAGCATTAAAACCATCATCATGCGAAACTTCTTCAAGTCTTGATTGACTAATATTACCAAGCATCATAATTGGATTATGGTTTGTTTCGTCCCATAATTCAGTATCAAGTCTCCTAAACAATTCCCTAGAGTCAGGATTCCAGGACCAATGGATGTTATAAGCGATTTCTCTTAATTTTTCTAAATTTGGGGGAAGAGAAGGAATTACGTTATAAGTTCCTAAAAATTTATACATTTATTCTCCAGATTGAAGACTAGATTGTTTAATTACTAACTAAGAAATATAATGAAAGTCTTACTAACGTTAAAGTGAGCTAAAAGCAAAAAGCCGGAAAAATTCCGGCTTTTATTGCAAATAAGGCAAAATATTACTTGGGGAGGATCATTTTTTTCATCTGAATTGATTCCTGTCCTGATCCTGTAATAGCTTTTAATTCATAGAAATAAATGGAATATTAATCAATTTAATTATCACCTCATGGAATTTTTATAAACCGTTATAGCAATTATAGAATTTTTTTATAATTTACGTTGGAAATAAATTCAATTTATAATGATGAAGAATATTCTTTTAATTGATAATGATGATGATTCTATAAGCCTAATTTCCTCAATTTTGCTTCCGGAAGAATATTTTCTTGATATAGCCGAAAATATCCTAAAGGGATACCAGCAGACATTAAAAAAACTCCCAGATTTAATAATATGCAGCAGAGATATTTATGAAAATGATAAACCCGATGTTTTAAACCGGCTGCGAGATGAAACATATGTTTCAACTATTCCATTTATTTTTATTACTGGTAATCATACCTCAAAGAAGAAAAGCGGGATTTCCACCGGATTTGATTTCTACATAAAAAAGCCATTCACCAAGAATGAGTTAATAAAGATAATCGAAGCATCCCTAACAAAATATCATATAGTTCAAAAGAAATCAGAACAAAAGCTTAATGAATTAATAGGAAGCATATCCTTTTCACTTCCACATGAGTTCTTCACTCCCTTGAATGGTATTTTAGGTTTTTCAGAAATTTTAACTAAAGAATTAGATAATCTGAGCAAAACAGAAGTAATAGAAATGCTAAGATATATTAATAAAGATGCTATAAGGCTAAAAAAGCTAACTGAAAATTTTCTTACTTTTGCCCAGCTTGAATTGATCGGAAAAGATACTGAAAAACTGGAAGTATTAAGAAAATCGTATTTTATTAATCCCAAGGAAATTATTGCCAATACTGCGAAAAAGATCTCTCAAGACTATGTGAGGGAAGAAGAATTGATTCTTGAAATGGAAGATGTTTTTATGCGAATTTCGGAGGGATATATTAAGAAGATATTGAACGAAATTATTGATAATGCTTTTAAATTCTCAAAAAAGGGAACCCCTGTTATTGTTTCGATCATGAAGAATGAAACAAGTGTAATGATATCGATAACTGATAATGGTAGGGGAATGACCCCAGAACAAATTTCGTCAATTGGGGTATATATGCAATTCAACAAGAATTTGCACGATCAACAAGGCTCCGGATTAGGACTGATAATAGCAAAGAAAATAACTAAGCTTCATAGAGGAGAGTTTATCATTGAGAGTTCTTTACAAGAAGGAACGAAGATAAATTTAATTTTTGATAATTAAAAAAAAGGAATTTTATGGGAAAATTCAATTTAGAGAAAATGCAGGATATTATTTCCTCAATGAAATTAGACGGCTGGCTTTTTTATGATTTCCGGGGATCTAATGATCTTGCATTAAATATATTAGAGATACCAAAGGAGAGGCACTTAACCAGAAGATTTTATTATCTAATCCCATCCAAAGGTGTTCCTGTTAAGATTGTAAACGCTATTGAGGCAGGAAACTTAGATCATTTACCGGGGGAAAAGCTGATTTATTCAAACCATTCTTCATTAACTGACCATCTGACCAATATTATAACCAGACATAAGACAATAGCTATGGAATACAGTCCGTTTAATGCCATACCTTATGTTTCTAAGGTTGATGCCGGCACAATAGAACAGATAAAATCGCTTGGTGCCGATATAAGAAGCAGTGCCGACCTGATATCAATGTTTGATGCAGTTTGGACTAATGAATTGTTCAATGAGAACAAACCAGTAGCAAAAGCTCTGTATGAAATAGTAAATAAATCATTCGAATTCATAAAGAAGAGTTTTAATGAAAACAAAAGTCTAAATGAATTTGATGTCCAGCAATTTATTATGAAGGAATTTGAAAAAAGAAGTTATTATACGGACTCTCCTCCTATTGTGGGGGTAAATGAAAACAGCGCAAATCCTCATTATGCTCCGGATGACAAAATTCATAAGCAGATCAACAATGGGGATTTTGTTTTAATAGACTTGTGGGCAAAGATAAACAGGGATGATGCAGTATGGGCTGATATTACATGGGTAGGCTATATGGGAAAAACAGTACCCAAAAAATACACAAAGATCTTTAATATTGTAGCTGAAGCAAGAGACACTGCTTTTAATCTAATTTCAGATCGATTTAGACAAGGGAAGGAAGTAAGGGGTTATGAAGGAGATGATGCCGCAAGAGATGTTATTACGAGAGCAGGATACGGCAAGTATTTTATTCACCGTACAGGACATTCAATATCAAGTGATTTGCATGGCAGCGGTGCTCATTTAGACAATTATGAGACAAGGGATGAACGACTCATCCTTCCTTCTACTTCTTTCTCTATAGAGCCAGGGATTTATCTCATGGGAGATTTTGGTGTAAGGAGCGAGATAGATGTTTTTATAACGAAGGACGGGGAAGTTATTTCAACCGGAGAGGAAAGACAAAAGGAGATAGTTTCTATTTTAAAATAATTGATTTTATTTAAGGCGGGAATTAACCGAATCTTTAGGTAAATATTTTTCGACAATAAGGATTCTATTAATAGCTCTCTTTAAGGCAGATTGAGCACGGTCTAAATCGGTACCAAGCGATTTTTCTTCAATTCTCTTTTTTGCCCTTCCTAAAGCTCTACCAGCTCTTTCGACGTCAATAGAAGCTACTTCCTCCAGAGAATCTGCCAACACAAGAACATTATTTTTATTAACCTCAACAGTCCCCCCACCAGTTGCAAAGAACAGAGTTTTATTATTATCGATATTTACTTTTACGAGCCCTGTTTCAAAAGTACTTATTATAGGAGCATGGTTAAATAAAACCTGAAAACTACCCAGTGTGCCGGGGATTGTTATCGATTTTGCTCCGCCTGAAAAGGTTACTTTAGACGGAGTAATTATTTCAATATTAAGATCATGCATATTTACTTCATTGTTTTGGCTTTTTGCACAGCTTCTTCAATTGTTCCGACATACATGAATGCACCTTCCGGAAGGTCATCATAATGACCATCGATAATTTGTTTAAACCCTCTGATAGTATCTTCGATTTTGACATACTTTCCAGATATACCCGTAAATTGTTCAGCTACGTGAAAAGGCTGGCTGAAGAATCTTTGTATTCTTCTGGCTCTTCTAACAATTATTTTATCATCATCTGAAAGTTCATCCATACCGAGGATATTAATAATATCCTGTAGATCTTTATAATGCTGAAGAATTTCCTTACAATTTTTAGCAACGTCATAATGTTCCTGACCGATTACGCCAGGCTCCAGAATCCTCGATGTTGAATCAAGAGGTTCAACTGCCGGGTAAATGCCGAGTTCGGATATCTGCCGACTTAATACGGTAGTAGCATCAAGGTGAGCGAAAGCAGCAGCAGGAGCAGGATCTGTAAGATCATCGGCGGGAACGTAAATAGCCTGAACAGAAGTGATAGATCCTTTATCAGTTGAAGTTATTCTTTCCTGAAGGGCACCCATTTCAGAAGCAAGATTAGGCTGATAACCAACAGCTGAGGGCATACGTCCCAAAAGGGCACTAACCTCAGAACCTGCCTGAGTGAAGCGGAAAATATTATCTATAAAAAGGAGAACATCCCTTCCCTCTTCATCACGGAAATATTCTGCAACCGTAAGAGCAGTCAATGCAACGCGCAATCGGGCACCAGGAGGTTCATTCATCTGCCCAAATACCAAAGATGTTTTAGATAAAACACCAGACTCTTTCATTTCCAGCCAAAGATCATTTCCTTCACGAGTTCTTTCGCCCACACCTGCAAATACAGAATATCCCCCATGTTCGCGCGCGATATTATGAATAAGTTCCTGAATAATAACAGTTTTACCTACTCCCGCACCACCGAATAAACCAGTTTTACCACCCTTAGAATAAGGTTCAATTAAATCGATAACCTTAATACCAGTCTCAAAAACTTCTGTTTTAGTTGATAAATTCTTAAATAATGGAGCGGGACGGTGAATAGGATATCTTTTTGCAGTTTTAATTTCTCCCAATTTGTCAATTCCATCACCTACAACATTCATAAGTCTTCCCAAGGTTTCAGGCCCAACCGGAACAGAAATCGGTTCCCCTGTATCAAATGCATCCATTCCACGAACCAATCCATCTGTGGAATCCATTGCCACAGTGCGTACTCTATCTTCACCCAGATGCTGTTGAACTTCGGCAATCAAATCTTCCCGTTCACCCTCGGGATTTATCCTTGGTATTCTTACGGCATTATATATTTCAGGCAGGTGTTTATTTTCAAATTCAATATCAAGTACAGGGCCGATTACCTGTATAATCTGACCTTTATTATGAGTCATATTACTCCTTAAACTTTAAAATTTAGTTGGTAAATTTAATTATTCGGGAATGATATTCCAAATAAACAAGAACTCCCCTTTTTTTGAAAATGCTCTCTATTTTAAGAGCATTAACTTCTTAGAAGCAGTAAATCCATCACCCTTAATTCTGTAAATATAGATTCCACTTGAGAAACCATCAGCATTAAAATCAACAGCCATGATACCTGCTGGGGCAGTTCCCCTGAACAAGGTTTTAACTTCACGACCGAGAATATCAAAAATCTTCAGTTCTATATACTGAGAATGAGGCACCTCAAACCGTATTGTGGTGACAGGGTTAAAAGGATTAGGATAATTCTGATAAAGTTTGAAACTTAAGTTATCAGATAAGCCTTCTGATTTAATACCGGTAATTATAGCAGGGATAATAAAAGTACCAACTCCGCCAAGGTCATTATAACGATGTTTAAAATCCTGCATATACTGATTAGCAATATAAATATCATCAACAATCAAAGTATTTTCGTCATTATAATTTTCCGCTGCAGAAGACCAGTTATGAGAACCTGTAATAACAGTTGGATGAGACAAAGGATAAGATGCATCCACCATAGCATATTTATCATGAAGAGTAGTGCCAGTATTAGCCCACATATCAACGAATAATTTCAGATTTGCAAATTGATTACTAGTGCCGGTTATATCATCCATAATACCTTTAACATCCTTAGCCGTGGAATTAAAGCGGTTATGAATTGCAGTAACTATGTCACTCCTGGTAAAAGACATTACAGCAAAATAAATACTAGAATCCGCAGTATTTATAGTATTAATTATCTGAGTTGTTGTGCGATCAGATGGACTGAAATAACTTTTTACGCTCCTTCCACCGATAGTAAAGATATGAGGCGTGATACTTGGTTTTGCGCTTCCAAACTTTGCTGCAGCTGGATTAGGAATATCAGTGTTACTTCCCCACATTATCTCAAACTCTGTTTGGTAAGCGAGGGCTAAAGGATGATCATTTAGTTCTATAACATTATTTTTCCAGGTCAGTTCAGTTGAAGTTATATTCCATGATCCAGTCCAGACCCAATCATTTGAATTAATAGAATCCCTTGCATCAAAAACAAAAAACTTATTGTGCATAATATCTGTAGTGTCAGTATTCCTTCTGCTAACAAGTATACCTGCATTCATTATTGTCTGCATATTATCCTGAGTTGCTCGGGAATCATAAACTACTCTAACTTTAACACCCCTATCCCTTGCAGTTATCAGAGCATCGGCAACACTTGGAAGACCCGAAAAACTGTAAACTGCCATATCTATAGAATATCTTGCATTATTTATTCTGGGAAGAAGTTTTTGTTGAAAATCCACATTACCAGTCGCAGCATTGCCCGGAATAGCTACAGAAGTATCCACAGCATAATTAAAATAAACATTTATTCTTCCTGTAGTAGTATCTGTAATTCCTGTTTTAGCAGTAATAATACCTCCGACACTTCTTCCATAAGAATCATCGGAAATTACCTTGAAATAATAAAGAGTTCCAGCTGTCAAACCAGAAATATAGACTTTATGAAAAGTAGTGTCTTCATTAACTATCGCTGAATCCAATTCAAGGTTAGATGTGAGACCATACTTTACCTGGCTATTACCTTTTCTCAGAGTATGAAAACAAATTGATAATGAATTGGTATCAATTTCAACTGCAAAAACAGAATTTATAATTAATGGGGAAAGATCAGGGGAAATAATATCCTGAATATATCTTGGTTGTAATTGGTAACCACTATTATAGAGAGGACCATAAGAATGTTGACTCAAAACTCCAATCAGATCAACTGGTTGTGTTGGAATAGTTGTCCCTATAATAGAAGTGACATATTTATTTATATACAATCCACCGCTTAGAGTTCCGGTAGAATCAGTAATTGAATAACTTGCCCCCCCAGCACCAAAAATACCAGTAGAATTATTAATTGTAACATTATTCAACCGGATAAGAACACTCTCTAAATTTTCAATACCATTCCATTGCTGATTAACAATATCAGAAATTGTGACTACTTTTGGTACAACTGTGCGTCCTCTTGAAAGAATTGTATAAGTATTACCGGTAGCATAAGTCATTTCAGCCAGTCCGTTATAATTGGTCAAGGTACCAGAAACTCTCACGGAATCACCCAAAAGAACTTTACTTGAAAATGAGCTGCCATAAACAGCCATACCTGAAGTAGAGTCCTGCAGAGATACAGGTCCACTGGCACCGAATTGAGTTGTAGATGTAACTACCCCAGTAACAGTAACAATTTTATTAACATTTTTCGGTACGCCAGTAGAATCGCTTATTCTAACAGAATCAATAGTAGTCTGGGCATAAGAATAAAAGGATAAGAATAAACAGACAGCAATTACAGATATTATTTTCATTGGCCAAGATCCGTAGATAAGATAAATCTTCTAATCATATTTTTTTGAGAATCGAGGACATACAAAGTCTGGTCAAAGAAAGCTACACCCGCAGGTTTTGAAAATACACCCGGGCCACCGAAAGACTGGAGTTCATCCCCATAAGGACTAAATTTAAAAACGCTATCTTTTCCGGGATCGCCATCAGCTATATAGATATTGCCTGAAGGATCAATACAACTGCCTGTAGGAGCACCAAACCTACCCGGGTGAACAAATGCCACACCAGAAGAGAAACTAAAAGCACTTTGATATCCCTCAGTTATCTGTGACTCAAAATGCAGGAACCACTGAGCTTTAAAGACTGTGGCATTAGTAACATTTTTATCGTAAGTAGCAATAAAATCTAAATTTCTTTTACTAAAAGAAGTCATACAGTTGATTCCGTTGGCAGTAATCAATCCAGAACTCAGAGGATCGATATCATGAACAGTGGCGAGGAAAGAATCATTATGGGGATCGATGTATTGAAACCGGAGAATTGCATTATCCGGATCGTAAATACTTGTATTCTGAGTTCCTGTCCTTGCAACATCATAAGAATTATCAAAGAAAGCAGTCACTGCAGAATATTTAACATTGGGATGAAGGTCGATGTCCACTGCTCTTGGAAGAATTCTCTTTAAAGTGCCGTTATTAGTATCTGCCAGACCTATGTTATGATTTAAATCCACCAGGTTGATTTTGTAAACAGCACTATAAGGTATAGCATCAATAACAGTCTGTGCACAAACAATTAGACTCAACCTATAGTCCTGTGCAATAGCAATTGGTTTTGTAATACCAAATTTCGTTAGATCTAAGGCGTATTGAAAAATTCCAGCGGTATTAAGCATAACAATTCTATTATTATCTGTATCACAGATATAAATGAAAGGTTCGTGACCCATCAGAATTGCCTGCGGGTTATTATAGGGTATTCCACCAGCCACCGACCAATCAGGGTTAAGATGCACATAGACAGTATCACCGCCGGTGTTACCGACACCGTGCGTACTTCCCAATTGATTGATATCAAATTTATCGGAACAGCCGAATAAAACAGGAATTAACAGTATTGCAGAAATTAAAAACTTTTTAATCATTTTTTATAGACCTAGGATAATTGAGAAACGATGTGCAGTACCTAATCTTACAAAGTTTGAATAAGCATAATCGACAGTGACATTAGCAATGCTAACCGGAAGATAAACACCAGCACCAAAAGAATAATTCTGTTCATCCACATTGAATTTATATCCTCCACGAAGGAAGAAAGTATTATTCCAACTGTATTCAACACCTGTACTTAAATTTTCACTATTATCATTAGGATGATTCAACTGAATAGAAGCAGTTACTTTATTGATATCATCTTGATATGGTTCCAGTGCGAAACCAATTCTAAAAACCGTAGGGGGTGAGAATGCCTGCCACTGAGAGACGCTCCTCTTACCAATAAGTACAACCTGACCATCAGGAGCGAGCTGATTACCAAAATTCGAAACTGCAACAGCAAACCTAGTAGTTCCCAACCCTGTCCAATAATAAGTACCGAGATCAATCATAACGCCACGCATTTTCAATTTATCGAGAGTCTCTTCGATATACCTTACTGTACCACCAAAGCTAAATTGTTCAGTCATTTTTCTAGAATATGTAACCGCAAGAGCGATATCGCCAAAGCTAAAATAATTTCCAGTACCAAAAGGCTGGAACTCAGTGGTTACAGGCATATCCTGCATGGAAAGTGAAGTAAAAGAAACACCAAAGGCATTTGTTTCATCCATATGATAGACAGCCCCAACAAAGTCGTGATTGATATCAACGACCCATATATTATGGGAGAACATAAGCTGATCATCCTTGAACTGGACAAGTCCGGCGGGGTTCCAATAAAGGGCAGAGGCATCATTAGCAACGGCGACAAAAGCATCACCCATTGCTGAAGCTCTTCCGCCAACACCAATTTTTAAGAATTCAGCTGTAGAAATACCAACCCTCTGAGCACCCAATATAGGGAAAATCTGAGCATTGGTTTCAATTTGGAAAACCGTTAACAGTAGTGTAAATAATAGAATATTTTTCATAATTAAAATTTAAAGCTAATTCCGAATTTAATATTACGTCTAGTTAAATATCTTGCAGGGTTATAAGGAAAGGCACTAACAGGCGCCTGCAGCTGAGGATATTGTGGATTATTATATGAACTTGGAGTAGGATCACCATACTCAAAAGCCTTACCCGTAACCGGGTTGATGATGGCAGAATTATGCTCATCGAGAAGATTATTCACTTCAACAAAGAGGGAAAATTTTAAGTTATCAATTGTCAAATATTTTTCAAAATTCAGATCGATCCAGAACCAATTCTGTCCGATCATATTATTCTGATCATAAGTTATAGTTTCATAGTCAGGTTCGCCATTGGGCAAATAGGCCTGAGTAAATACTGCCGGAGTATATCTTTTACCGGATTCAAACTGAGCCCTTATATAGAGATTATAATCATCTAAAATACCATCACCAAATCCAAACAATGCTTCGTCTTTCTCAACATAAAAATTAGTAGAAACTGACATATTGAAAGGGCGATCCCATGACATAAAATATTCTTTTATAGACGAGCTTAAACTTCCCTGTGCAACAAGGACACCCTGATCAGGGGAATCACTTTTACCTGTAATAATAGAATAAGCGAAATTAGCGGCACCAGTAAACCATTTACCAATTCTCTTTTTGTATTCCACTTCCACACCTCTTGAACGAGCATAGTCAGCATTTACATATGTAGTGACATTCTGGGCTGACAACCTTGCAGAAGTAAGAAGCATTGACCGAGAAGTTACATAATCAAAAATATCTTTGTAATAGGCAGTAAAGGTAAGAACGTCATCGAGAGAGAACTGGGTTTTAAGTCCTAATTCATAAGCCACAGTAGTTTCAGCATTTAAATTAGGATTACCAAAAGTCTGAAAAGAAGACTGAGCACTAACAGGATTCAACTTGGCGTAAACATCCTGCGGAGTAGGCCATTTGCTGAAATGACCATATGAAAAGAATAAGGTCTGATAGTCAGAAACCGGATGAGAAATACCGACCCTTGGGCTTATTCTTGCTTTAAACCTATTTCCGAAGAGATTGTAAGTATCGGCTAAATAACTTTTCCTTATCTGATCAGGGATAGGAATTTCAGGATTATTCACAGCATCAGTTACAAATTTACCCGGAAACCAGTAATCCGCACGTAAGCCAAAGTTCAGAATCATACCAGAAAAATTGATATTATCCTGAGCATAAAAATCACCTTTTGCAGGAAAGACTTTATAAATATCATTATTCAACCCCAGTTGACCAATCCAAGGTGAATTGATATCGACTACCTGCATCTCCTGAATCTGAGTTTCGAAGCCAGCCTTGAATTTATTTTTTTCATCGAAGAAGCTTGTAATATCACCTTTAAGGGAATATTCCTGAACATAATGGTCATGCCAAGTATAAGGATTACCAACATCAAAGAGACCGTCACCAGGGATTACATGAACCGTATCACTTTGGCCATTGCCATTTGTATACCAATACATATTTGGTGAAATATTGGTAATATCTTTTGGCTGTTGATATTGATACCAATTTAATCCATTAGCATCAGCTCTCAAATTACTAAAGAGATAATTGAATTTTAATTCATAAAACAGGCTAGGATTCACAGTTTGAGTAAGGTTAAGAGTCTGATAAACATTATTATGAGTATAAGTATTTGCATTATCCAAAATATTCTGGAAAGTGTACTGATATCCAGGACTAGGTTCAACATATTCCAGATTATTCTGCAAGGACTGGGAGTTCTGGTTTATACTAACAGACTGGTTGAATGAATAGGAAATCTTAAAAGTGGGAGACACTTTATAAGTAATTTTTCCTAACCAGAACCAATTATTTTCTTCCCGAGGAGCGAACCGAGAGCCGCCAAAGGTAGAAGAAAATACATGCTGGGCAGTATTTCTAACATAACCCTGAGTAATACCGTCAGTAATTCCACCAAAGAAATTACCAAAGAAAGAAATTTCTCCCGGAATCTGCAGACCTAATGCAGGCAGAAGAAAAGATGTTATTGGTTCAGGTCCACTAAAGTTAGCCTCAAGAACATCAGTATTGAATACATGATAAGAAGATTTTCCGAACAAATTATCATCTTTATAGGAGACAGAACCATGATATTTAGCGCTTCCTTCTTTAGTCCTAACATTAACCACACCAGAAGTAGCCTGTCCGTACTCAGCATTAAATCCACCGGTAATTACTTCAACATCTTCAATAGCGTTAGCCGAAAGCTGGAGACCCATTCCGGTACCAGCCAAAGGATCCTGCACAGAGACTCCATCCAACAAGTAAGCATTTTCATACGATCTGCCACCTCTAATATGAATTTCATTATCGGAGATAATAACACCAGACTGCTGGTTAAGAACATCGGTTATATTATCAAGTTTAGCGGATTCTATATCCTCTTTAGAGATAGTACGCTTGCTTTGCGTTTCTTCAACATCAAGCATCGGTTTTTCACCAACGATAATAATATCTTTATCCATCGTTAAGACAGATTCTTCAAGTTTGATATCAAATTGTTTAGTTTTACCGGGTTCAACCTTAGTGCCTGTATACTGGACTGATTTATATCCTATAAATGATGCCTCAAGGTTATAGTTTCCGGGGTTTATATTTTTAATCCGGAAACTTCCATTAACGTCAGTAGAGGCGCCGTAATAAGTTCCTTTAAGAACAATATTAACGCCGGGCAAAGATTCTCCAGTTTTTTTATCTGTTACTTTACCGGTAATAATACCGGTTTCCTGCCCG
>OCZT010005963.1_pt1 | contig 12095 bp, 10 predicted proteins | sample 1539031 | NCBI WGS metagenome assembly OCZT01 (sample SAMEA3539308, study PRJEB22396) | soil metagenome | biome: tundra; feature: field; material: soil | place: USA | collected 2010-05 | depth 0.15 m
TGCACCAGGTCTCATTGCCCCAGAGCGGCCAGATCGGCGTGGTGTGCAGGCCTGATTCCTTGTACTCGGCCAGCAATGATTGAATCATGTCGTCCACGCGCCTGGGCTGCAGCAACGTCAGCAGCGGGTTCTCCGCGCGATAGGTGTCCCACAGCGAGAAGATCGTGTAGTTCTGAAAGTCCGCCCCGGCGTGGTTCTTCCTGTCCATGCCGCGGTAGGTTCGGTCCGCGTCGTTGAACAGGATCGGCGCCTGGCAACACAAGTAGAGGTTGGCATAGAACGTCTTGCGAATCCGGGGATCAAACGTGTCAATCTTCACCGCATCCAGCAGGTCCTTCCATTGGCCAACCGCAGCGCCGTGGACCCGGTCAAAGTCCCAACCCGCGATTTCCGCTTGCAGGTTCCCGCGCGCCCCTTCGATGCCAGTGCCCGAGATCCCGACTTTCACCAGCACCTTCTCATTGGCTTTCGTCCTGTAATTGAAGAACGCCTTCAGGTTGCGTCCCCGGCCTTCCTTCATGCCCGGGTCGAGGCGTTGCTTATCCTGCTCAATGCCGAAGGACTCGAACGGCTTGGAGAACACCATCACGAAGTAGGCCGCTCGACGCCCGCCCCAGCCGTTCGAGATTCGCGAACCGCTGATGGTCGTGTTGTTCTCCACCTTGAGCGTTGCCTCCACCGGGTTGTTCCCAACGCCGTGCACCAGGTCCAGGATGAAGTGCGCATCCTCAGCCGCGGGAAATGTGTAGCGGTGAAAACCGCACCGTTCGGTGGCCGTCAGTTCGGCGGTCACTTTAGGGTCGTCCAGAAACACGCGGTAATAGCCGGGAGTCGCGGTTTCGTTGGTATGCGAGAACCGCGATACGTAGCCATCCCCGGGAGTGCCCGGATCGAGCTTCACTTCGCCCACCGTCGGCATCAGCAATATGTCTCCCAGGCAGCCGACACCTGTGCCCGCCAGGTGCGTGTGGCTGAAGCCCCGGATCGCTGTATCCGAGTAATGGTAACCGGAACTGCCATCCCACCCTTGCAGTGGCGTGTCTGGGCTCAGTTGCACCATGCCAAATGGCACGATCGCGCCCGGAAAGGCATGCCCATGGCCGCCCGTGCCCACCATCGGCAGGGCTTCATTTACCGGATGGGGTGCGGCCCAGGTGAGGGTGGTCAGCAGGCACGGCGCTATGACCGTGGCGAGAAGTCGGCGAGTGATCATATCTTTATAGTGGCTTCGTGGCCGGACCGACCAGGGAAGAAAATCACCAGACAAGGTGCCCAGCCAATCTTAACCAACGTCGCCACGTAGATTAATATCGGCGATCCCTTCCAGCCTCAATATTAAAAGAGCCGCTGCCCAAATCCGCCGACCGGCGAGTCATGGGAGACTCGCCATACCCTCCGCATGGATAACTTTGGCGCTCCCGCCGGCGCCTCCAGCCTCTGCCTTCCCGTCGCTGGATAAACCGGGCGCAGTGCCGGCGACTCAAAACCCGGTTCATCGCTCTTTCGGATGGAAGGGTTACTGGACCGGCCTAAACGATCACGCGCCAAGCGGTGCCCCGACTCTGGCCCATTACCCGTCTCCCGCGTCTCGGCGACTCATCCGAGCCCAGCTTGGCACCCCGTTCCTCCAACCCTGCACCCGCCCCTCCCGCAGGCGGTAGGGGACGCTCTTCCCCCCATTCCACCAAAAATAGCGAAGAACCAATCAGCAGCAGTTAAGTGCTTAACCCGAAGACACTTATGAAGAAACACAGGTTCTTCTTCCAAGCTTGCGTTTAATTCTCATACGCTCTTATGAATGGATCACTGACAGGACGGCGGCGCCTTCGATCTTCCCGCTTCGCAACTGGCTTAGAGCCAAATTGGCCTGATCCAGTGGAAACATCTGCACGCTGGTCTGCACCGGCACCTTGGGAGCAAGGGCCAGAAACTCCTCGCCGTCCCGGCGTGTCAGGTTGGCTACCGACCGCACCACTCGTTCTCCCCAGAGAAGCTCATAGGGAAAGGAGGGATATCGCTCATATGAATTCCACTGCAGACAACGGTGCCGCCTTTGACGAGCGCACGAAGCGCTGCTGGGACCAATGCGCCAACTGGCGCGAAGATTATCGCCGCGTCCAGTTTCTCCGGCGGTTGTTCGTCCGAACCGCCCGCCCATACAGCACCGAGCTTTCGGGCAAATTCCTGACCTTTGCCATCGCCTGGCTTTGTAAATGAATAAACGCTCTTTCTCTCGTGCTTCGCCACCTGCGCGAGAATGTGGGCCGCGGCACCAAATCCGTAGAAACCCAGTTTTTGCACGCCCTTCCCTGCCATTCGGTAGGAGCGATACCCAATCAAGCCGGCGCACAACAACGGGGCCGCTTCTTCATCTCCAGTCCCTTCAGGCAAATGAAGACAATAGGCTGCATCAGCCACGGTATATTCAGCATACCCGCCGTCGATCGTGTATCCGGTAAACAGCGGGTGATCACAAAGATTCTCGGCGCCTTTCTTGCAGTAAGGACAGCGGCCACAGGCCGAACCAAGCCAGGGCACTCCAATCCGCTCACCGACGCGGAAGTTCGCCACTTGCGCGCCGGTCTGGACGACGCGGCCAACAATTTCGTGGCCTGGAATCAACGGCACTTTTGCTCCCGCAAGTTCACCATCCACAACGTGCAAATCCGTACGGCACACTCCACAGGCATGGACTCGGATCAGGACCTGTCTCGGGGTCGGCTGGGGCACGGACACTTGCTTGAGACGCACGCTCTGGCGCGGTCCCTCCAACACCATCGCGCACATGGTTCCCGGGATTAGCATTTTCCAGCCCCGCAATTCGGCAGTTGCCAGGAACACCAATACAGAACCGAGTCCGGATTTCATAAGGAATCGTGTTCGATCAAAATACTCGTGGGCGTATGCTGACACCGCCACACCGCCACCGGAGCGCCGATTTGTAATCGGCATTGCGGGCCGGCTCTGGTAAGACTGGAGCGGAATGCCCGGCGGGTGGCGGAGGTATGCGGGGTGGCCGCCAAATACGGCCTGGCCGACTGACTCAAGGGCCTCCACTATGCCTGCGGCTGCGGACGGCAGACGGCCAAGCGATTAGCAGCCTGAATGCGGCTGAGCGGTTTCGACTGGCTTTGAACGCCTCCCTGTTTTTGGGCTCCTCGCTGCTGTGGAGTATGGAAGTGCCTCCATTGCTTTTTGGTGTCTCTGTCTTTGGCGCGGCGGGTTATGGGCTGGCGCTGTTCCTGGGGTAGCGCCTCTTTCGCGCCGTCAGAAAGTCCGGGAACTTGGATTCTGACTCCTCGTAAGAGGCAACGGATTTACCACACCTGATGCAAGCTCGGGCCTTGGGGGCTTCGGAAGGCTGTACAACGTCTCGAATGTGGTTGGTTCTTCTTTAAACTGAACGGTAGTGTCCCTTTTCAATTTCCGCCACTTCCCAAACCAACTCCAGGAAGGAGCGCAGCACTGGTGAGGCATCGTGCGGACGCCACATGACGGCCAGGTTGGTCGCCACTGGAGGTTCGATCGGGCGATAAAGGATGCCATCGCGGCGCAGACTCTGCATGGAGGCCGGCACGATGGACACCCCCATGCTGCCGGCGATCAGGCTCACAATGGTTGGGGTGGTACGCGCCTCCTGGACGACTCTCGGCGTGAAACCGGCCCTGGCACAAAGGCCAATGATCTGGTCGTAGAATCCGGGGCCCAGGTGGCGCGGAACCAGGAGAAATGGTTCCTCCGCCAGGGCCGCCAGCTTAAGCCGCTTCTGTTTGGCCAACGGGTGCGCCTCCGGCAGAGCCACCACCAGGGGTTCCCGTCCGATCACCCGCGAGGTGAGACCCTCAGCCATCAGAACGGGCGGACGCACCAGGCCGACGTCGAGTTGGTGCGCTTCCATCGCCTCGACCTGTTCCTCGCTGGTCAGGTCTTGCAGGACCAAAGCCACGTCCGGGTAGCGGGCGCGCATCAGGCCGAAGACGGAGGCGAATTTGCCATAGACCGCGGAGCTGACGAATCCCACAACCAGTTGGCCGACCTGGCCGCGGGCGGCGCGCCGGGCCATGTTGAGAGCGTGTTCGGCTTGCGCCAGGACTTTCCGCGCTTCGGGTAGGAAGGCCCGGCCGGCGGCGGTCAGTTCCACCCGGCGCTTGGTTCTTAGCAGCAACGGCGCGCCGACCTCTTCCTCCAGGCCCTTGATCTGCTGGCTGAAAGGCGGCTGGGCAATGCCAACCCGCTCGGCCGCGCGGCTGAAGTGCAGTTCCTCCGCCACAGCCACGAAGTATTTCAGATGCCGGAGTTCCATCAGGCTATAATATGTTTAAAGTCTTTATAATGCGACTTTAATATATTGGCTCGCCGACCGTCAACGAGGCTAGCGTAGGGGGACCTGGTGAATGCCACAAATTCGATTGGAACACTCAAGGCTCGCTGGCCCCTCGGCGCCCTGAACCTCCGCAGGACGGACGCGGTTCACGCCCGCCCGGGAGTCTTGCTGGCGTTGTTCACGATGGGCTTCGCCACCTTTGTCAACCTGTACGCGACGCAGCCGCTGCTGCCGCGCTTCCGGCAGTTATTCCACGCATCCGAACTCATGGTGAGCCTGACTGTCAGCGCGCCGGTGCTGGCCGTGGCGCTGGCCGCCCCGGTGGTGGGCCTGCTGGCGGACAGGCTGGGGCGCAAACGGGTGATCGTCGCGTCCATGCTGGGCGTCGCGATTCCGACGGCTCTGGCGGCAACGGCGGGGAACCTAGGCCAGCTTATTGTCTGGCGGTTTCTTCAGGGCCTGTTCATCCCGGGCATCATCGCGGTGGCTATGGCCTATATCAGCGAAGAAACACCGCGCCCGTCGGTCGGTTCAACGATGGCGACTTACGTGACGGGAACGGTGGTCGGCGGATTCGCGGGACGTTTCGCGGCGGGGCTTATCGCCGCCCGATGGGACTGGCGGGCGGCTATGTTGGTGCTGGGCCTCGCCACGTTCGCCGGAGCGCTGGCCACGTGGCGGCTCCTGCCTCGCTCCACCCGGTTCATGCCCCACGCCAACACGGCCGCGTCGCTTCAATCCCTGCGGGCGCACCTGCGGAATCCGCAACTGCTGGCCACTTACGCGGTCGGATTCAACGTCCTGTTTTGCCTCGTCGGGGCGTTTACCTACGTCAACTTCTATCTGGCAGATGAGCCGTTTTGCCTGGGGCCGGCCGCGCTGGCTTCGATCTTCGGCGTGTACCTGGTGGGCGCGGTGGTGACGCCCGTCGCCGGGCGAATCCTCGACCGGGTCGGCTGTCGGGCGGCGTTGGTCGGGGCGGCGGGAATGGCCGCGCTGGGGATGTTGTTGACGCTCGCGCACTCGCTTCCGGTGGTGCTGGCGGGCCTGGCCATCGCGGCCTCCGCGGCCTTTACCTGCCAGTCGGCAGCGTCCAGCCACGTGGGCAAAGCCGCCGGCGAGGCGCGCTCCTCGGCCGCCGGGCTCTACGTGGGGATGTACTACCTCGGCGGCTGCTTCGGCTCCGTCCTGCCCGGCTGTCTCTGGAAACAAACGGGATGGTGGGGCTGTGCGGGAATCATGGTCTGCGTGCAAGCGGTGACGGCTTTGATCGCCAATAAGCTCTGGCGGAATTGAGTCCAGGCCGACGACCCGGCATTGTTCCAGCGTAACCCCCGCCGCTAAACCCCCTCAGTCGAGCGGGTCACTGGGATACGGTGTATTCCAGCCAAGTGGCGAAGCTGGAGCGCCGTATTCCAAGCCACTAACACCCCGCGTCCGGCAGACCGCGGCGGCTGCGGCGCTCGCCTGACCGGCCTGGCGCACCTGCAATTCTGCTTCTTGTTTTGACTTTGGATATTTTTGCGCTTGCCCCAATAGTCGAAAGAGATACCTTTGGGCACTCGTTAAACTCGCGAAGGACTATGGAAGACGTGCATTTTCATCGGTCTTCCAGCGAGGGTTGCGCGGTTAGCTCAGTGGTAGACAGCGGTTTCGCATAAGTTTTTGAAAAGCCTCACTCCGGCCTGTGTTTTCAGGGGTAGGAGTACTTTCGCATTTTGACCCCATTTTCTTTTTTGTTGACCTCGGCGGCGTTTGGTCTATCCTCACCCTATATATGGCTAGGATTTACCGAACCGCCAAATCCACCCTCGCCTTGCGCCACCGCAAGCGATTCCTCCTTGCTCGGCTCAAAATCCGCCCCGACTGCTTGCGGGCCTCGCTGGTGGAGCGTTTCTCCCAGTGTGGCAAAGCTAACTGCCAGTGCCACCACGGCGGCGATAAGCACGGCCCCTTCTACTACCTGACCCAGTGCCTGGCCGTGGGCAAGATCAACAAGTTCTTGCTCAAGACCCCCGCCCAGCAGCAAGCCGCCCGCAGCGCCATCGAGCATTACCGCCAACTGCAGGAGCACTTGGAGGAACTGTCCCAGATCAATGCCGAGTTGCTGCGACGGGAGGAACCCCTGCACGATGACTGACACCCAGTTCAAGGACTTGGACCGTTTTGTCTCCTACGCCGAGAAGCAGTTCGATTTGCCGTTGTTGGCGGGCTGTTTCGCCGATGGCCGCGTCGATCCAGAGGTTCCCTCCCGGGCGGTGGGGCTGAGCTTGCTCTTGGGCGAAGTCATTCAGAGCCCCGGCTTGTCGCAGTTAGAAGAAGAAACCAAGTTACCCCAATGGCAACGGTGGGTCGGCTACCACGACCGCATCAGCCACGATACCTTGGGCTATGCCGCCAACCGGATGAACCCGGAGCAGTTGCGTCGGGCGGGCCGGTTCATCAGCCGCAAGCTCAAACGCGGTAAAGCCTTTGAAGCGAGCAAGATGCACGGGCTGCTGGCAGTCAGTCTGGACGCCAACGAACAATTTTGCAGTGACCACCGCTCTTGTGCGGACTGTCTGACTCGGGAGGTAACCTGCAAAGATGCCCCGGGCAACGAGTTCAAGAAAACCCAATACTACCACAAGCAGGTTTATGCGCAGTTGAGCGGGCCGCGACTCAGTGTGATTCTGGAGGTTGAGCCGATGCGCCCGGGCGAGGAGGAATGCGGGGCGGCTTTGCGGTTGCTGCGCCGGATGCGCCAGACCTATGGCCCCAGGTTCTTTGATCTGGTCGTGGTGGACTCCTGGTATACCAACGGACCGTTTCTCCAAGCGGTGGTCGAGGAACTGGGGTGGCCGGTGGTCGCGGTGCTCAAACAGGAACGTTACGAAATCTATCAGGAGGCGCTGGCGCTGACCCCGGGCGAGCCCACCCACGTGGTGGAACGAGGCGAGGAACCGAACCGGCGTCGAGTGGAGATTTGGGAGGTGCCGGCGCTGCGCTTGAGCGATACCTATACCGACCCGGTTCGGGTGGTCCGCGTGCGGGAACGTTGGACGGAGCAAACGCAGCAGGGCAAGAAGTGGAAGACCGTGGAAAGAGAACAGACCTGGATTTGGGTGGTGGCCGGCGAACTGGACGCCTATAACGGGGCGGCGATCCGGGACTTCGGGCACCTGCGCTGGAAGATTGAGAATAACGCCTTCGGCGAGTTAACCCAACACTGGCACCTGACCCATTGCGCTCATCACAAGCCGGTGGCGGTGCTAGCTCTGTTGTGGATAAAGATCATCGCCTTCACCCTCTTTCACGCCTTTGCCATTGTGCATGGCAAACTTTTCCGATTGGGCAAGGTGACGCTGCAGGAGCTCCGCAAGCGGATTTACCGCTCGTTGCTCTGTGGCTGGCCCATTCGGTGCTTGAGCGGTTAAGCCAGACCGAGCCACCGACACGCAATCCAACCCGAAGACCGGAATGCCGGGGCCGCCGCCGGAGAATACCGACGCGGCCTTGAAGCGGAGGTTTTGTCTTTAACGGGGAGACCCAGACGATCAAGACGCGGGACGGTTGTCTGGAAAAATATCGAGTGCCTGCCCGACCCCTAAATCCGATTGCCTTTGCGAAACCGCTGAGTGGTAGAGCATTTCCTTGACACGAATGCAAAATAAGGCTATTGTGCTAATCCAAACAGCTTTATTTCCCGGCCTTTCTCGTTTGGAAACTGATTACGAATCGCTCGGTTTTGACGGTACGGGAGTTCTTTAGAATCGTTACGGTGGAAGCCTCGCTCGTGGCGGGATGTGCGCAGGTTCTAACTCCTTGCCAAGCCTTGCCAGAACAACCGACAGCCCACACCCAATGCAACAGAACAGGTTGGCGGCTTTTGTGACTGTATTTGTGGCTTGGTTGCGGCAGACGCCGAAGCGGCTGAGATTTGGATTTGTTCGCTGCGGCGGAATCGAACCTCCCGTTCCAATCCGGCGGTTCGCTCCCAAAAAACGCGGAATCCTGATCCTCTATGAAGGCAGTGACTGGTTTTGGAGCCCAAATCCCGAGCATCGCCCGGTGCCCTGTCTTGCGTTACTAGCGATTCCATACCGACCTCTGCCGACGCACTCCGCTGAGTGCAAGATGGCTATTAAGACCAAGTTTTTCATTGGAACATCAAAGGTTGCGTTGTCGCCGGACCAGAAGGGTGCACGTTCAAGGCCAGCGGGACGCACTAGAATCCGGTTTCGATGCAACCTGTTTTCATCAAGGCAAGCGGCCCCAATCACGGCCGGGTTGGTGACGGGGTGAGCCAAGCGAGCGAATCAGCTAGCGAATTACTTGTTGGCGGATGCCGGCAAAGCCATTATTCCAATCCAATCTTTTTGCGCTTTCGGTAGAGAGTGGCCTGATCAATTCCCAGGACCTCAGCCGCTTCGGCCAGGTTGGAGGTTCGTTCCAGAACCTTGCGAAGATGAGCCTCCTCCAGTTTCTCCATGGAGACCAACGAGCCGACCTCCACCAAAGCGCCGTTGGCCTTGGTTCCGGGAGCCATCTGGCCGCGCAATTCCGCGGGGAGGTCTTCCAGGTTAATCTTGTTTCCTTTGGCCATGATGACCGCGCGTTCGATGGCGTTGCGCAGTTCACGCAGGTTGCCCGGCCAGGAGTAGGCGCGGATAGCGGCCAAGGCCGCTTCGGAAAACCCCTCGAGACGGCGGCCGCAGAGCGCGGCAAAATGCTTGCTGTAATGCCCGGCAAAGCGAATGAGGTCGTCTGGGCGCTGCCGCAGCGGAGGCATTTCCGCCGTGATAACGTTGAGCCGAAAATACAGGTCTTCGCGAAAGGCGCCCTCGGCGACGCGCGTTCTAAGATCGCGGCTGGTGGCGGCGATGACGCGCACCTCGGCCTGGCGGGTGACATTTTCGCCCACTCGTTCGTATTCACGTTCCTGAAGCAGTCGCAGCAACTTGGGCTGGATTTCCATCGGCAGGTCGCCGATTTCGTCGAGGAAAAGGGTTCCGCCCGCGGCGGCTTTGACTTTACCCCAATGGTCGCGCAAGGCACCGGTGAAGGCGCCTTTGACGTGGCCAAACAGTTCGCTTTCCAGCAGTTCCTTGGAGAGGCTAGGACAACTCACGGTGATGAACGGTCTATCCGCCAGATGGCTTTGCTTGTGAACGGCGCGGGCCACCACGCTCTTGCCGGTGCCGCTTTCGCCCAGAATGAGAATCGAGGCCGGTGTTTTCGCCGCTCGCAGCAGGGTGTCCATCACCTCTTTCATGAGTGGCGTGCTGGAATCCAAAAGAATCTCCGGACTCTGAGCGTTGCTGTCGCTAACCTCCCGTTCCAACCGCTCGATCTTCTGCTTGTCCTGGTGGACGCGCTGCACGCGGGCGAGCACCAGGTGAAACTGTTCGCGGGTGAACGGTTTTTCCAGAAAGTCCACCGCTCCGCGCCGCATGGCCTCCACCGCGATTTTCACACTGCCCTGCGCGGTAAAAATGATCACCGGCAGGTTGGGCTGGCGCTTGACAATCTGGTCAAGAATGTCGAGGCCTTTTTCCGGCCCAAGATTAAGATCCAGAAGCACCGCATTGAAGTTGCCTTCCTGTAACTCCGTGAGGCCCAACTCTCCCGAGCGGGCGCCTTCCGCGTAATGGCCTTCGCCGTCAATGAGCAGGCACGTCGCGTCGCGGAAGGTCTTGTCGTCGTCAATGACTAAAAAGTCCATAGCAGTGATTTCTTAAGTCCACCCGGAGGGTGGCGGTATTTTGTCAGCGTTTTGGTCATTGGGGCGCCTTTAGCGGCAGGGGAATGCGCACTTCGATTTCCGTGCCGGCGTGCGGAGCAGATTTGACGCTCAGAGCGCCGCCCGCGGAGGCAGCTCGCTCACGCATCCGGAGCAGCCCAAGGCCTTCCCTTTCTTTTCCGATAGCCGGGAGATCCGGGTCGAAGCCGATCCCGTCGTCCTTGATCGTCAACTGAATGAAGCCGTCCGGCTTTGTCAGGCGCACCGTGACGTGGCGGGCGCGCGCGTGCCGCTCCACATTGCTCAAAGCTTTCTGGAGGATGCGGTAGAGAACCAGCTCGGCTTCGGCGGGCAGGCGTTCGTCCAACGCCGAGCAATCCATCTGGAGCGCCACGCCCGTCCGTTTCACAAACTCCGCGTTGGCCATCTCCAGCGCCGGGACCAGACCCAGTTTGTCCAGTTCGTGGGACCACAGACTGCGCCAGATGCGCTCCACTTCTTCGGCAGTTCGGCTGACCATCTCGTTGATTTTCGTCGTGTCTCCACATGCCGAACTGTCGCCGACCGGAAGTTTTTCCGCCAGCGCCTGGCAGCGGCCGAGGATGACGTAGAGAAGCTGGGTAATGTTAACGCGCAACTCGTTGGCCACGCGTCCACGCTCGGTTTCCTGCGCCTGCACCACGCGGCGCGTCAAGGCCCGCAACATTTCCTCGTTGTGCCGGGCCTGCGTCATGTCGGTCACCACGATGCCGAAGCTCGCGCTTTCGGCACCGTTCGTTGCCAGCGGACAACTCGATATTTGCGCCGGCATTTGCGAACCGTCGCCGGCCTTTAACTGCACTTGGATTTTAGGACCGGACTTGTCGGCCAGTTTCAGGAGCCGTCGGAGCGTGGCCTGGTCTTCGGTGGAGAGCAAGTCGTGAAAGGAGGAACCCACCACCTGCTCCAGCGGGCGTTTGAGCATCCGGGCGAAGCACTGGTTGGCATACAGGATCATCCCGTCCGCCGTCAGCGTCAGCGCCCCTTCGTTCATGGATTCGATGAGCACGCGGTAGGCGTGCTCGGCGCCGTCCAGCGTGAACACTTGTGATTCTTCTTTGCCCGCGACCATCACCGAATCCACTTCTCCGCTGCGGATGGCGCGGAGCGTTTCCTCGGCGTCGGCCAGGCGGGCGCGGAGTTCGGCGAGTTCGCCGGGCGGCGCGGGGCGGGAGGAGCCCTGGGGTGGCGTAGTTTTCAAAGTGCGATTTTACCTTTTGGGCTCAAGTCCAACTCGACGAACAGGCCGGTGATATTCGTCAGGTTGCCGATGAACCGCCGCAACGGCGGTGGGAATGCAATGATGAGCGTCGGGGTCGCGACGATCTGGTTCTCGCGCGCCAGCCCGGGCTGTTGATAGATGTCAATCACTTCCAGTTCGCAGTTGCCTTTCAGTTCCGTTTCGCACAGTTCACGGACGCGCAGGACGGCTTGGCGCGAGCGGGCCGTGGCCCCCGCCACGAACAGCCGCAAGACGAATTTGCCCATGGGCCGGGTGGCCAGGGACTTCTCAAGGGACTGCGTCGCGCGGCTGGCTTCGTTCGTTTTCATGGGCGTTCGTCTCGGTTAATCGGCCGGGCGCAAATCCAAGCCGACGAGCACGCGATCGGTATCGGAAAGGTTGCCAATGATTGTTCGCACGGGCTTCGGCAACTTGCGCACCACCGTGGGAAGGGCCAGGATCTGGTGGCCTTTGGCCAGTTGGGGCTGCTTCAACAAATCAATCACCGTGATGTGATAGCGGCCTTTGAGTTGGCTCTCGCAAATCTTCTTTAGGTTCGCTAACGCCTCCATCGATTTGGGCGTATGGTCGGACACGTAAAGGCGCAGTTGCCAGAGTTTGACGGGCCGGCGATGGGAGTCGGAGGCACGTCGTCTTACCGTTTTAGTCTTCATCAAATTCTCCTCCCCGGTCTGGGTCTGACCTGCGTGATGGTCGTCGCCTTGACCTTGATATCCGCCTGGCGCAAGCGGCCTGATTCTGCCCGCTCGGTGCCCAGCACGAAAGTT
>OCZT010005965.1_pt1 | contig 12094 bp, 15 predicted proteins | sample 1539031 | NCBI WGS metagenome assembly OCZT01 (sample SAMEA3539308, study PRJEB22396) | soil metagenome | biome: tundra; feature: field; material: soil | place: USA | collected 2010-05 | depth 0.15 m
GGCGGCTGCGGCGGCCGAGGCGGCGGCGGCTGCCGCGGCCTCCGCCAAGAGCGGCGGCGGCTCCGGCACGTGCGGCGGAGTGCTCTGCCCCTTCGCATTCGGGGCCATCCCTGATTCCTTCCCCTGGGGCCAGTGCACCTGGTACGTCGCCTCACTGCGCGAGGTCCCGTGGGGTGGCAACGCCGACGAGTGGTTCGGCAACGCCGCGGCGATGGGGTACTCGACCGGCTCGACCCCCAAGCCTGGGGCCGTCGTCGTGTGGGGCCCGGGCAACGGCTACAGCTACTACGGACACGTCGCCTACGTGGTGGCGGTCGTCAGTCCCAGTGACTTCTACGTCGACGAGGCCAACTTCGACGAGATCCCCGGGAACATCGACTCCCGCGAGGTGACCACCCTCAACGACGTCGAGGGCTTCATATACTGAGCGCCGCGGCGCGGGCCCTCGGTGAGCGAGATGGCGCTGATTGCCGAGGGGCGGGCTCGCCGTGACGGGCGACCCCATCGGTGGATGACCTTCGGCTCTGGAGGTTAGCTTGCCCTAAGGCGACGCTGTGAGCGGGCGCCGGACCACTGCCGCCACCCCTCCGGGGCCATGCGCGGCGCAGGGAGACATCCGACCCGTGATCGCACACCACCGCACGACCAACCTTGCGGCGCCGGCAATGCCGCGCTGCGTCTGCTCCGGAGAGCGATGAAGGTCCGGGCCCTGGGGATGCGGGCCGGCGCGGTCGCGAAGGCTCCCGAGGCGGCAGAGCTCGGCGCTGAGAACGGATCCGCGCAGCTGCCGTCCCGCCACCCCCGCAGGCGCTGGATGTGGCTGGCGGTGGCGGTCGGTCCCGGCCTCATGGTGATGCTCGCCGACACCGATGCCGGCAGCGTGGTGACCGCTGCCCAGTCCGGGGCCCGCTTCGGCTACCGGCTCCTCCCCCTCGAGGTCCTCCTCATCCCGGTCCTCTACATCGTCATGGAGCTGACCGTCCGGCTCGGCCTCATCACCGGCAAGGGGCACGCCGAGCTGATCAAGGCGCGATTCGGACGTGGATGGGCGGTCTTCTCCGTGAGCATCCTGCTGGTCACCAGCGTGGGTGCCCTGGTCACCGAGTTCGCGGGCATAGCGGGTGTCGGCAGCATTGTCGGCCTGCCCCCGCAGCTGATCGTCCCCGGCGCCGCCATCCTGCTTCTCCTGGTGGTCGTCTCCGGCAGCTACCGGCGGGTGGAGCTGATCGGGATCGGCCTCGGGCTCTTCGAGCTGGCCTTCCTGGTGGCCGCCATCCGGGCCCATCCGGATCCGGGGTCCCTGGCCGGGAGCCTGTGGATGGGCCAGCCGCTCGGGAACTCGGCCTACCTGGCCCTGGTGGCGGCCAACGTCGGGGCGGTCGTCATGCCCTGGATGATCTTCTACCAGCAGGCCGCCATCCTGGACAAGGGGATCACGGTCCGGGATCTCCGGGTCACGCGGATCAACACGGCCATCGGTGCGGTGGTCACCCAGGTGATCATGATCGCGGTCCTGGTCGCGACCGGGGCGAGCCTCTTCCACCGGAACTCCGGATCCGTCAACACCGTCGCCCAGATCTCGACGGCGCTGACCTCGTCGCTCGGAGCTGCGGGTGGCCGCCTCGCCTTCTCCATGGGGGTGGCCGGGGCTGCCCTGGTCGCGGCCCTCGTCGTCTCCCTGGGGGCCGCGTGGGCGCTCGCGGAGGTCGCCGGGAAGCCCCGCAGCCTCAACCGGAAGTTCCGTCAGGAGCCCCTCTTCTACGGCGTCTTCACCGGGGCGGTCGGACTCTCCGCGGTGCTGGTGCTGACCAGCAGCTCGTTGGTGGGCCTCGCCATCGCCGTCGAGGTCCTCAACGCCCTGCTACTCCCCATCGTGCTCGTCTTCCTCATCGTCCTGGCCTGGACCACGTTGCCCGCCGCCTACCGGCTGCGGCTCTGGGAGAAGGTCGTCCTGCTGGCCGTCACCGCGATGGTCGTCGGCATGGGCGCCACGCTCGCCATCACCTCGCTCTGAGCGCCGCACGGGCGCGAGGGATCACAGCGCGTCGTCGTCGCCGCCCTGCCCCGGCGCGCTCCCAGCAGCGACAGCCCCCACCAGGGTTATGGTGACTGCCAACACACTTGGCTGGGGAGGTAGGATTCGAACCTACGATTTGCTGATCCAGAGTCAGCTGCCTTACCACTTGGCCACTCCCCAGTGGCGCAGGCGAGTCTACCCGTACCGGTGGCCTTCACTGCCCCCGGGGGCGGCCTCCGCGGCGACCCTCACCGCCTCCGGTATGCCAAGCGCCAGCATCGGTGTGGCGATCTCCGGCGCCGTCAACCACGGGGCGAGCGACCTCCTCCGCAACGCCGACGTGGCCATGTACAGGGCAAAGGCGGCCGGGAAGAACCGCTTCGTGCTCTTCGCGAGCCGCAGATGTACGCGGCGGCGCTCGCCCGCATGGAGCTCGAATCCGACCTCCTCCACTCCCTGGAGGCGTCCGAGCTGCGGGTGCAGTTCCAGCCCATCGTCGACATGGAGACGCGCCGGATCAAGGGCTTCGAGGCGCTGGTGCGATGGCACCATCCCACCCGCGGCCTGATCTCACCCCTCGACTTCATCCCCGTCGCCGAGGAGACCGGGATCATCTACGAGGTGGAGCGGTGGGTGCGGCGCGAGGCCCTGGCCGGGCTGCGCACCGTCCTCGAACAGCTTCCCGGACGGGCCCGGCTCACTGTGAGCGTCAACCTCTCGCCGTTCTCGATCTGCGGGCGCGACCTCGTCAACGATGTCCGCGACGCCCTGGACAGCGCCGGCATCCCCCCCGAGCTGCTCACCATGGAGGTGACCGAGTCGGCGCTGTTCCGGGACAACGAGAGCACCGTCAGCACCCTGACCATGCTCAAGGAGATGGGTGTCCGTCTCGCCATCGACGACTTCGGGGCGGGCTACTCGTCGCTCACCTACCTGACCATGTGCGACTTCGACGTGCTCAAGGTGGACCGGGCCTTCATCAAGGACATGGTCGGGGTCGGCGAGACGGCACCGATCGCCCGCGCCATCCTGGCCATGGCCAAGATCCTGGATCTCGAGGTCATCGCCGAGGGCGTGGAGACGGTCCATCAGGTCGCCAGGCTCCGGGAGATGGGCTGCCGGCTGGCGCAGGGCGACTACTGCTCGCCCCCCGTCGACCTCGACGACCTGGCCGCCCTCCTCCATCGCGAGTACGTCCGGGACGAGCGCGGGGTCATCGTCAAGCTCCCCCGGACCGGCTCGGAGCGGCTGGCTCCCGGGGGCGCCCCCGTCTGGTAGGGGGACCCCAATCTGGGGCGTGGGGGGCGATAGGCGCCTTGGTGATTCGGCGCGGCTGCCTATACTGAGGCTGTGGATCTCGTCCAGCTGCTCCGCTCCCAGGCCCGCAAGTACCGCTGTGTCCAGTGCGGGGAGAGCATGGCGGAGTGCGGCATCAACGTCCTTGCCCAGCAGGGCAACCGGGCGCTGGTCCGGGTCACCTGCCGCTCGTGCAACGACGAGAACCTGCTCCAGATCATCTTCCAGACCGAGGCCGAGGCCCCGGACGCAGCCGTGACCGCGCCGAGCGTGGACGAGGGCGGGGAGCGGGTGGTCGCGCCCATCTCGGGCGACGAGATACTCGAGCTCCACGAGATCCTGGCTGGGCACGCGGGACCACTCACGGAGCTCCTGGCCCGCCGCTGAAGGGCCGCGTAGGGGCCCTTCAGGGATTCGGCCCCTGGAGGCGCCGTGCCGGACTGTGAGCAGGCCGTCACGCAAACCACACCCCACCTTTCCTCCGGGCGGTGCTACATCTGAGAGCCGAACCGGAATGCCACGCCGGCTGGGTGTGGGCGGGCTGGAGGCTGTCATGGTCAACCTCGGAGCAGCGATCCGGCGGACGCTGGGCCGGTTCCTCGTCCGCGTCGTCGCAGGAGTCGTCATCGCCGGCGTCGTCGTGATAGCCCTCCTCGTGGTGGCCCTCGGCGCCGCCACCTCCGGCCGCGGCTGGACCTCCGCCATGGCGGGCCAGGTGCACACGGTGGCGATCCTGGTCGGTCTCGTCGGTGTGATCCTGCTCGGTGCGACCTCCTGGCTCGTCGCGACCCGCGAGACCACGCACATCCGTGCCCTCGGCCGGCTGGCCCGGCGGGTCGCCGCGGGCGACCTGGCGGCCCGGGTCGACCCCGGCGGGGCGGCCGAGGTGAAGGAGCTGGGCCACGCCTTCAACCTCATGGTCGAGCGGCTGGGAGGGATGGTCGAGCGGGTCAGGGAGGTGAGCGGCGAGCTCGCCGCCTCCGCCGCCCGTCTCTCCGAGGCGTCCACCCAGCTGGTGTCGACCACCGCCCAGCAGACCTCGGCGGCGGTCGAGACGTCGGCGAGCATGGAGGAGCTGGCCCGGACATCCGGCCACATCGCCGAGACGGTGGAGCGCGTCGCCAACCAGGCTGCGGAGACCCGGGACAACCTCGACCGCGCCCACGAGCGCATCCTGACCTCGGGTCAGCGCACCGTCGCCCTCACCGACCGGGTCCGTCACATCAGCCGGATCCTCGGTCTCATCAACGACATCGCTGACCAGACAAACCTGCTCGCCCTCAACGCCGCCATCGAGGCGGCTCGCGCCGGCGAGGCCGGCCGCGGTTTCGCGGTGGTGGCGGATGAGGTGAGGCGACTCGCCGACCGCTCCAAGGCGCTGGCCGCGGACATCTCGACGATCACCGCGAGCGCCGAGTCGGAGACGAGCGCCACCGTCATCGCGATGGACGAGGGCGCCGCCCAGCTCCAGATCGGGCTTGAGCTGATGGAACAGGTGGCCGAGGCCAGCTCGAACGTCCGGCTCGCCACCCAGCAGCAGCGCTCGGCGTCGGAGCAGGTGGTGGAGGCGATGGAGCAGGTCAGCCTCGCCAGCCGCGAGGTGTCCGCCACCGCCCAGCAGATCGCCATTGCCGCTGGCGGGCAGGCGGAGATGGCGGGGGACCTCCAGATCGTGGCCTCCGCGAGGTCGGAGCCGCCGCCTCTGTCCGGCGATGCCGGTGCCCCCGACCCGCGATTCGCCGGCATCGGCGCGGACTGATCACGGTCTCCTGAGCGACGACCGGCGAGCCGGGATCGCCGGTCGTCGGCCGGTTTCTCAGCCCCGGTCGGCCGGCTCGCTCACCGGGATGGCGGCGGCATGCCGGGGCGGGAGCGACCGCCGGATGCGAAGCCGAAAGAGCAGCAGCTCCTTGATGGCGCGGGCGATCGCGCGAGGTCGGGCTCCCGAGCGGCGGCCCGCCACCCGGGGGTGGTGGGGGACGGCGACCTGGGCGATCCGCCAGCCGGCGTACCTGGCCTTGTAGTACAGCTCGGCGTTGATCAGCGCGCTCCGGGCCTCCAGGGTGAGCGAATCCAGGACCTCACGCCGCATCAGCTTCAGGGCGCAGTCGACGTCGCGGTAGGGGAGGCGGTAGAGGACCGTCACCAGGGTGTTGAAGACCCAGCTCACCACCTCCCGGGCTCGGGCGTCGCTCCGCTTCTCCCGCCAGCCGGCGGCGAGGTCAGCCCGGTCGAGGAGGGGGACGAGCCGAGCCAGGTCGGCGATCTCGAACTGACCGTCGGCGTCGGTGAACGCGACGAAGTCCCCGCGGGCGGCTCGGAGGCCATCGCCCACCGTGATCCCGTAGCCGCTCTTCTGCTCGTGGCGGAGCACGCGCAGCGAGATCCCCAGCTTCCCGGCGAGGGTGGTGGCCAGCTCGCCGCTACCGTCCGTGCTCCCGTCGTCGACGATCACGAGGTCGAAGCGGCTCGCGATCCCGGGTAGGACGTCGGCCGCGTGGGGCAGCAGCCAGCCGATGTTCTCGGCCTCGTTGTGGACCGGGAGTACCAGGCTGAGGCTGCTGAGACGCGGGCGCGCCGCCTCCGGGCCCTGGGACGGGCCGCCGGCTTTCCGGCTAGCCACCGATGCCGGCGAGGGCGGCCAGTGCCGGCGCGCGGCCCCCGGCATAGACGTGGCCACCCTTGCGCCAGTCGATGGTCGCCTCGATGGTGTTGCGCCTGACCCGGGAGACGTTCGCCTCGACCGTCTGGATGACGTGGTCGATGAGGGTTTCGCTCAGTCCGTGGGGCTCGAGACCGAGGTCGAGGAGGCGCTGGTGCTTGGCGTTGTAGTAGTGCTCCTCCTTCTCCCGGCGCGGGTTGGAGACGTGGGAGATGGTGGTCGGGAGGCCGTGGGCGGCCCGGGCGTGCTCCACCTTCTCGGCCAGCCCGAGGACCGAGAACTGCTCGGTGAACTGGTTGTAGACTCGGTACTCGCCGGCGGCCGGTGCGTTGAGAGCCGCCAGCTCGATGCAGCGGACGGTGTCGCGGATGTCCAGGAAGCCGCGGGTCTGACCGCCCTTTCCGTACACGGTGAGGGGCTCGCCGACCGCCGCCTCGACGCAGAAGCGGTTGAGCACCGTCCCCCAGATGCCGTCGTAGTCGAACCGCGTGACGAGCTGCGGGTGCAGCGCCGTCTCGTCGGTCGTGGTCCCGTAGACCACACCCTGGTTGAGGTCGGTGGCTCTCAGGTCCCAGATCCGGCAGGCGAAGTCGAGGTTGTGGCTGTCGTGGACCTTGGAGAGGTGGTAGAGCGACCCCGGCTGCTTGGGGTAGAGCATCCGGTCGTGACGACCGTTGTGCTCGATCTCGATGAACCCCTCCTCGATGTCGATGTTCGGGGTCCCGTACTCGCCCATGGTCCCGAGCTTGATCACGTGGCAGTCGGGGGCGTGGTCACGCACCGAGAGGAGGACGTTGAGGGTGCCCACCACGTTGTTGACCTGGGTCTCCACACCGTGGCGGGGGCTGATCATCGAGTAGGGGGCCGAGCGCTGCTCGGCGAAGTGGACGATGGCGTCGGGCTGGGTGGTGCGGATCAGCTCGTCGACCGCGGCGGCGTCACAGAGGTCGATCTGGTGCCAGTCGATCTTGTGGCCGCTCTCAGACTGCCAGCGGGCCAGCCGGTCGGCGATCGAGGCGATCGGCGTCAAGCTGTCCGTGCCGCACTCCTCGTCCCAGCGCCGCCGCACCAGGCTGTCGACTCCGACGACGTCATGGCCGCGTGCAGAGAGGTGAAGGGCGGTCGGCCACCCGAGGTAGCCGTCGGCCCCCAGGACCGCGATGCGCATTGCTGTCTCCCCTAGGTGGCCGGCCGAACCGCGGCCGGCGATATCCGTGCTGGTTGGGTCGCGAAGTACCGATGGGTCAGGGCGAGACCCTCGGGGAGGGAAGTTTGAGCCTTCCAGCCGAGCGAGCGCTCGGCGCGTCCAGGGTCGATGCAGGCCCGGGCCACCTCGCCGGGCTTGGCGGGCTGGAAGTCGGGGGCGATCTCTGCCCCGGAGGCCCGGATCAGCTCGGCGACCACCTCGCGGACGCTCGTCTCTCTCCCGGTCCCCACGTTCAGGGGGCCGCTGATCGAGCTGAGCAGGGCCGCTCGGGTGGCGGCGGCCACGTCCGCCACGTAGACGAAGTCGCGGGTCTGGGTGCCGTCCCCGTAGATCATCGGGCGTAATCCCTGGACCAGCCGGGTTGAGGAGATCGCCACCACCCCGGCCTCTCCGGTGCCGTCCTGGCGCGGCCCGTAGACGTTGCCGAACCTGAGGGCGACGGTGCGCACCCCGCGTTGCCGGTAGGTCCAGAGATAGGTCTCCTCGCAGAGCTTCTCCGCGCCGTAGGCGGATCGGGGCGCCGGGGTCAGCTCCTCCGAAGCGGGGAGCCGCTCGGCGTCGCCGTACACCGCGCCTCCCGACGAGGCGATGAGGAGCGCTTCGCAGCCCGCCCGAGCGGCTGCCTCGAAGCAGGCCACCGAGCTGGCGAGGACCCGCCGGATGTGGTCCCCGGGGTCCCGAAGGGCTCGGTTCACGCCCCCCTTGGCGGCGAGGTGGACGAGCGCCTGGGGCCGGAAGCGAGCCAGGGCATCCGCCGCCTCGGGGCTGCCGGCGTCCGCCTCCAGGAGCTCGACCGTCACGGGCAGGGCGGCCCCGCAGGGGTGGGTGAGATCGTCGATCACCAGCACCGACAGCTGGTCGGCCGCGAGCAGCTCGACCAGGTGGGTGCCGATGAATCCGGCCCCTCCGACCACCGCAACCCGGGTGGGAGTCGAGGCCGTCTCCCCCCCCCCCCAAGGGGCCGCGACCGCGGTCTCCTCGGGGGTCACGGGCTCACCGGGGCCGGGGCGGCCTCGCCCTCGGGGATACGGGGGCGCCCGAGGAGCATGATCCCGACCGCGCCGGCGATGCCGAGGGGGAGCGTCATCGCCACTCGCACCAGGACGGTGACCGCCACCGCGTCCACCTTGGTCAGCCCTCCGGCGACCAGGAGGGCAGCGGTGGTGACATCGGCGGCGCCGATGCCGAAGGGCAGCGTCGACACGCTGCCGATCACCTGGGAGACGCAGTAGGCGGCGATGGCGACGCCCAGCGTGACGCCGGCCCCGAGCCCCCAGACGAGCAGCAGGATCTGGAAGCCGCTGACCGCGAAGACGACGAGGCTGTAGAAAGCGAAGACGGCGCCGAGCCGGGGCGCCAGACCCAGCTCCTCGAGCTGCACCAGCGACCGGAGTATCCCGCCGACCAGCCCGTGGCGCTCGGGTGGGATGCCGGTCGTGAAGTAGTGCCGGGTGACCACGCTGGCCCACCAGGGGGAGGCGAGGAGGACCAGGCCGACCACCGCCAGACCCGCCGTTTCGAGCGCGGGCAGGTAGATGGCGGCGGCGAGCACCCCGCCGACGATCCCGAGCTGGACGATGGTGACCAGCCGCTCGTACACCACGGTCGCGACCCCCGCACTCACCGGCACGCGGTCGTGATTGCGCCAGAGGTAGGGTCGCGAGAGGTCACCGCTCGCAGCCGGGGTCAGCCAGCTGAGGGTCTGGCCCGCCAGGTCCACCCAGTTCATCCGGACGAACGGGACATGCTGGCCGAGGCGCGTGAGGAGGATCTGAGATCTCCGGGCACGGAGCAGGGTGGTCACGAGGTTGAGGGCTATCGCCACCCCCACCAGCCTCCAGGAGACGTGCCCGGCCTTGCTGACCACCTGCCCCGGGTTCACCTTGCGGACCAGGAGGTAGATGACCGCCGCACTGATGAGGAGCACGATCAGCTGCAGCCCGGCGAGGAGCAGTCGGCGTCGGGTCGTCAGTCTTCTCGCGTGCGCCCCCGGGCCGGCCTGGGCGGGCACGGCAGGGGCGAGGTGGTGGACCGGGCGGTCATCGGCGGGCACGCTTTCGCGCCCGCGCCGAACCGCGTCCGCCGCGGACTTCGCGGACAAGGAATCTCCCCATTCGTCCGTAACGTGATCGGCAGGATGCTGACCATCCGAACCTTACAAGAGCGTTACCACTCTCGGCCTTAGTCCCGCCTGAGCTGTCCTCGGGCCCGATCCGGTCACCGAGCTGAAAGGTTCGGCGGCCTAGCCTCGTCCCATGCTCCTGGTCCCGGTGGTCATCCTCCTGGTCGCGGCGGCGCTGGCCGCCACCCAGCTCGCCGTTCAGTCGGACCAGCTCCTGCTCACCGTGCTCCTCATTGGCCCGATCCTGCCCGCCCTCGCCATCGCGCACCTCCGGTCGGTGCCCGCTCGCCTCGCCACCGTCCGGGTCCGGTCCCAGCTCCGGCGGGGACTCCCCTGATCTCCGGACGGCGCCTCGCGGGCGGTGTATAGCGGTGTATAAGGACGGGTGATGCGTCTCCTGCGCCGGCCCGCCAAGCGACCCAAGCCGCGACCCGAGGTCCCGCTCCGGCCGGTGTGTCCGATCTGCGAGCGGCCGATGGAGCGCCGGGGCTCCACCGTGTGGATGTGCCCCGACTTCCCCCGCTGCCGGGGAGCCATCGCCGCCGACTGAGCCGGGCTCGCCCCGGCTCCGGCCTCACGCCCGGGAGTCGGGATCCGTACCGTGCGCGGGTTCGTCAGACCCGGCCAGCCGCTCCATCGCCCGGCGTGCCACCGCCGCGCCGCCGGCGGCAGCCGCGGTGGTGGCGGCACGCAGTGCCAGCTTCTGCCAGAGGGGCCCGCTCTCCTTGCGGCGCCGGGCCAGCTCCTCTCTGATCTCCTCGAGCTGGGCGGCGACGTCGTCGAGCGATGTCACCGTGGCCGGTTCGTCCCCCTTCTTCTGGCGCCGCGACCGGAGCACGACCACCGATACCGTGAGGAGCACGGCGGCCGTCCCGATGACGGCGTACCGGAAGCCATCCCGCCGGAGTCTCGATCGCCAGTCGAGTTCGTCCCGGACCCGGGCGCCCAGAGCGGAGACGTCGCCGGCAAGCGCCTGCTTGCTCAGCTCCCGTTCGCGTTCTGCTTCAGCAACTCCCTGACCCACTCCAGGTCCTCCTTGACGGTGGCGCCGACCCTGCGACCTTCGGCGATCGTTCTCTTCAGCATGCGGTAGCCGAGCCAGCCCAGGAGCGCTCCGACCGCCAGGAGCAGGCCCGCCATGATCAGCCACCCCAGCCAGGGGTGGTGGAGGAGCCCGCCCAGCCCCTCGGCACCGGCGCCGAGGAGAAAGACGACGACCAGAAGGGCGGCGAAGGCGGCGGCGGCCAGCAGGGCCGCGGCAAACGCGGCACGCTTGGCGGTTGCGGTGCCCTGGGCGCGCACCAGGCCGATCTCGGCGCGGACGAAGCGCACCCCGTCGGCCAGTATCCCTCGCAACGCGTCGATCACCGACGGGGCCGGTCCGGGCGTGGCGACGGGTTCCGGGAGGGCCATCAGCAGAGCTTCTCAGACCCGGGCGGCCGGGTGACGCGGTCCACGTCGCTCATATCTTCAGCGCCGAGACGTCGATGTCCTTGAGGGTGTCGGGTGGCGGGATCCCGTGATCATTGAGAGCCTTGAGCAGGGCGAGCACGTAGCGCACGCCGGTCAGGTTGACCCCGTGCTGCCGGGTCAGGCTCTGTATGGTCTGGAGCTTGTAGATGTCGCGCTGCGAGAAGCGTCGGCGGTTGGTCGAGGTCCGCTGCGGCACGACCAAGCCGATGTTCTCGTACATCATCAGCGTCCGAGGGTGGGTTTCCAGGATCTCGGCGGCGACGCTGATCGTGTAGATGGGCTTGTCCAGGCCGGGGGAGCCGGGCAACGGGCCGCTCGCGGGACTGCCCCCGGCTACTCCTTCAGCCACTCGTTGATCCCCTCTGAGAGAGCTCCGGGCGATGTCTGCGCCTTGATGAGGAACTCCAACGCCCCCAGCTTGAGCCCCCGATCGACGAGGTCCTTCTCACCGAAGTTGCTGAGGATGATCACCGGTGTCTCGGCCGTCGGACCGTGCCGGCGAAGCTCCTGGAGCACCTCGAAGCCGTCCTTCCGGGGGAGGCGGACGTCGAGGAAGACGATGTCCGGCAGCAGCTCCTTGGCCCGCTCCAGGCCCTCGACACCGTCGAACGCCACGTGAACCGTGTAGCCGTCCAGCTCGAGCTTGGTCCGGTACATCTCCAGGGTGTCCCGGTCGTCCTCGATCAGGAGGACGTCGATGACCGCGTCCTCGTCCGCCATCGCCTCCGCTGTCCTCCTCCGCTGGCGCCATCTCCGTGGCACCGAAAGCCTGCCGGCAGTATAGCCGCGCAACCGGGTCCATTCGGAGCGGGCGTTATGCGATGTGCAAACCCGCAATCCGATGCCTTACGGCCGATCGGGGCAGGTCAGATTCGCACGTGGGCGATGTCCACGTCGGCCACGAAGTCGGGCCGCGGGATCCGATGCCGGTCGAGGGTCTGGAGCAGCCGGATCACATGCCGGGCCGCCTGCAGGTTCAGACCGTGGGCCTTGGTGAGCCGCTGGATCGCCTGGAGGGTGATCAGATCCCGCTGGGAGTAGCGGCGCCGGTTGGTGGGGGTCCGGCGGGGTATCACCAGGGCCAGGTGCTCGTACATCATCAGGGTCCGCGGGTGGACCGCCAGGATCTCGGCGGCCACGCTGATCGTGTAGATGGGCTTGTCGAGGCCGATCCGGGTGGGCTCGGAGCTTGCGGCCTGGGTCACAGCGGCCACGCTTTGGGCACCTCTCCGCCAGGAGACGCCTGGCGGTCGTGACCGAGGCCCCGGCGCTCCCCGCTGCCCGAATGGTAGCCGCCGCCCGGCGGTGGCAGGGGGT
>OCZT010005966.1_pt1 | contig 12094 bp, 13 predicted proteins | sample 1539031 | NCBI WGS metagenome assembly OCZT01 (sample SAMEA3539308, study PRJEB22396) | soil metagenome | biome: tundra; feature: field; material: soil | place: USA | collected 2010-05 | depth 0.15 m
AAAATCAAAATAACCAGACGCCCGAGACACGGACGCGGAGCACTCAGCTCCTTCAAATCTCAATTCAACAGCAGTGGCTTGGGCTTGGATCCGGTCTGCCTTTACTCCAGGCCTCCGACCGCGATCAAACGCTTGGACTGCGCTCCGTCGTTCCCTTGACAAGCAGCTTTAGGTTTCCGAAGCCACTCAATTATGCCGAGGTGCGAAGCTTTGTTTCTCTTGCTCAATCAGAATACAGCATTTTACAGGTGTGGGCAACCTGAGATTGCGTTGACCGACTACGCGCCCACTCACGACTGAGCCAGAGTACCAGTACGCCTGCGCCGCGGCAAGAGTCAGTCTGTGGAGATCCTGTGCAACAAAGGCAATCCTGATCCATGCGAATTGCAGACCAGTCAACCCTCGATGCGGTCCCAAGACCCCCGTTCCGCATGCGCTCCGAGTGCGGCTGACACGAAACCCCTCACAAAGTCGCACCCTTGCAAAGAAATATACATTTCATGAAATCCGCAACACCCGGCAAACCCCTGGGTTCATTCCGTTCGTAAGCGCTGGCAGCACGATCCAAGCCAACGCATAGAACCACAGGAGCCCCACCATGAAACTTGCACTCTTTGCCTTTGCTGCAGCCCTCGCTTCTACGCCAGCAGCTCTCTTTGCTCAGACCGCCACAACCCCCGCCACAACGCCAACCGCTACAACGACGAAGCCCGCAACGATCAACCAGCGCAAGGAGAATCAGCAGGACCGCATCGCCCAGGGCGTCAAGAGCGGCGAACTCACCCCGGCCGAGACCGCACGCCTGGAGCACCAGGAGGCCGGCATCAATAAAGAAGAGGCCGGAATGCGCGCGCAGGACAATGGCAAGCTCACCAAGCAGGACCGCAAGGTGCTCCGTCACCAGCAGAACGTGGAATCCAAGCGCATCTACCGCGCTAAGCACGATGGCCGGCGGTAGAACGACGACCAGAGCCAATCCGACATGCACCTTAGAAGGCCGCCGTGGAGCCATCCCCCCGGCGGCCTTCGAACGTAAGCAGAACTCTTACGCGCCGGCGCATCGCACCCGCCATGCGCGCAGGACGCAAAGGCTACATCAGCGTCACCGACGCCACCTTCAGCGTGTTGCCTTGCACATCGCCAGTCACATTGACTCGAAGGTGGTCCGCCTTGGAAGACGACTTCAGTTGCTCAAGTATCTTCGCATTGCCGTCCGCGTCGAACTTCAGAAACTGCTTGTCTTCGGTAACGATGCCGAAGCCGCTCTTCTTACACGTCAGAGCACACTCCCGCGTATGGGCATCCGCGTTGGCCGCCTCTTTCTGCGAACAAGCCACGTCGATAACGGAAACATTGGTGAACGTCTTGGTGGCTGCAAGCGCTGGCGAAGCCAACAGGCCGAACGCCAGCAGTGAAGTAAGCAATTTCATGTTGTTCTCCATTTCAGCTTCAAAAAAATTGAACGACTCAACCTCTGCCAACTTTGATTCTGGTGCTGACAATTTACTCCTCTGATTGCCTTGGCGTCCACGATCCGCATGCATGGTAAGACCATCGCGACGTGACTTCCAGTCCTGGCAACGGAGAGGCACGTCACTATTCCGAACGCTAGGCGCCGAACAGAAATTCAGTGATGTGGCGTGCAAGATCTTCCGCCTTCTGGTACTGCTGAGGCGGCTCGGCGAAGGCATCCTGAATGGATAGAGAATCATCGGGTGCGACCTGGAACGCGAAGGTCCGCGCTTTGCGGTCCATCCCCGGGTCGCCTGCGACTCCCAGACTTTTGGCGTAGTCAAGCGAAATGATGTCGTCGTGATGCGTGAGGCGGGCATCGACCCAGGGAAACCGGGCACGCGTGATCTTCACCTCATCTGGCTTGATCTCCTGAAGGGTGGTCTCGGATGACGTTGGGTCGCCCTGAAGTTGGCTCCGCAGGCCGTCTACATTCTCCCGTAGGCAGAAGACAAGCGCGACAAAAAAATTCTTACCGAGCGTCGAAATGATGCCTGCGCAGTGTTGTGCTCGCCCGTACTCCGCTGCGGCTTCGCGGTTTCTCTGCTTGATGTCCTGCGCAAGGTTCTGGATCCACTCTTTGGCCATGCCTGGTCTCGCTCCTGCTCCATTCGCATTGTGGCAGCGATGTGGATGCAAAGCATTTTGATGGCGGAGACGAAGTTAAAGCAGCTTCAATCTCGCCCGAATGATTGGAAGGACTTCACTGCGAAGATTGTGAGCAGTTTGCCAGACAGTCGCTTGGCTTACTGTGTGAGTTGCGAATCTGATGCGACGAGGTGGGTGGATAGGGCTTGCTGATCGCTTTGGCTATTCTGTTGAAATTCGGCGGTTTCGGGTGGATGATGGGGGGCGCAGCCTAAATAGCATTTTCATTTGTCGTTGGAGCACTTCCTATGCCTGCAAACCTGTTGCAATTCGTTTCGATTTTGTTCTTTGCCTCCGTTCTGACTGGTTCAGCAAAAATTTATGCGCAGAATGGCGCTGAATCTGGCAGTCCCGGCACACCCGCTCCGGCCAAGGTGGCGCCTGTGGAATCCAATCGTGGAGCGGCGACTGGAACGCCCTCGGGCGGCGACATTTCCGGCCAGGTAAGGCAGGTTGGCGGCGGAGTCTCGGCTCCGGTGGCGATCCACACGGTGAATCCGCAGTTCAGCGACGAGGCGCGCCAGAAGAAGATTGGCGGCATTGTGATCGTGAGCCTGGTGGTGGACGAGCAAGGCGTGCCGCAGAACGTGCATGTGCTGCGCGGCGTCGGCATGGGTTTGGATGAGAAGGCGGTCGAGGCAGCGAAGCAGTACAAGTTCAAGCCCGCAATGGACGGCGATAAGCCGGTTGCGGCGGCGGTGAATCTTAGGCTGAATTTCCAGATCTCCAAGAACAATGACGCTGCAGAAGCTGCACACGCGGCGGAGATTGCAAAGCAACCGACCGCCCCCTATGAGTCCGATCCACACTTCATCGCCGCCCTGGCGGAAGCCGAAAAGATGAGCGCGACGGGGCAGCTGACCTTCGCAATCGACGCCTACAAGAAGGCAAACAAGATCGCCGGTGGAAGGTGCGCCGAGTGCCTGCGGCTGAGGATCACCGCAGAGATGAAGAAGGGGAGCTACAAGGATGCGGCAGGGACGGCGGCTGAGCTTGCGACGATTGCAGGGACTCCCGTGGAGAAGTCGAATGCGGAGGCGTTGCGGGGACAGGCGCTGTACGTGCAGGGCGGGGAAAAGCCCAAGCCCGCGCAACTCCAGGCGACTGACGAGGCGCTGAAGGCGGCGATCGCAGACGATCCGAAAAATGTGACAGCACGGTACGTCGAAGGGATGGTGCTCGCGCGCATGGGACAGATGGACGCGGCTCGGCAGCAGTTTGAAGAGTGCCTCGCCGGGTTGTCGCCGAACGACCCGTCATACATCCGCGCCAAGCACTTCGCGGCGAACCCGGCGATGTCGTATGCCAAGATGGCGCCGGCGTTTACCGTAACCGCGCTCGATGGGTCGAAGTTTACGCTGGACGAAATGGGCGGCCGCGTGGTGCTCGTCGACTTCTGGGCGACGTGGTGCGGGCCATGCAACGAGGAGCTTCCGCACATGAAGAAGATCGCGAAGGAGTTCGCCGGGCAGCCTCTTGTGATCATCAGCGTGAGCTGGGATTCGGATTCTACCAAGTGGAAAGACTTTATTGCAAAGAACGAGATGACCTGGGTGCAGTATCGCGACACGGACCGCGAACTGAGCAACCGATTCGGTATCGATGCGATTCCGCACTACTTCACGATCGACAGTGATGGCGTACTGACGTCGGAGATGATGGGATCAGGCTCGGACGTGGAGGGCAAGCTCAAGAAGTTGGTGACCAAGGCGAAGGTTGCACAAGCTGCCGTAACAGCCTCGGCGACCGCTTCGGCTTCCACGATTGCCAATTAGGCCTGTATCACAATTAATCGATACCCCATGGTCTGCGTTCAACGCGCCGAATGACGTTGCGGTCTTCGGCGCAGCAGCCTGCTTTTTTTCACCAACCAAAGTGCAACCGACAGCAGGCACCAGCAGGCTGTCGCTGAAGCGATGACGGCACATGAGCCGTGTCCCGGTAGAGCCTTCCAGACAACCGCCGCGAAGCCGACAAGCCCGATACAAGCGAGAGCGCTTCCCGCCGCATCTACTCCAGCCGCTACGCGTCCTCGCCTCGCCGCTGAATCCAGCCTGCCGCTTGCGTGCAGTCTCATGCTTCTCGATCAGGCTTGCGCCCGCAGGGAATATTGCCGGAAACGCGAGGAAGAGGCCGCCGATGCGAGGACCAAAATGTGTTGCGATCATGCCCGCAAACATCGTACACAGCCCTCCGAACACAAAGCGCAACACAAATTCATTGGGCTTGACTTGCTTGAGAGAGGCGACTTTGGCCTCAACGATCATGACGAATACCTGGTGACCAGAAAGAGAAGGCCGAACGACACAGCAAACCAGACGGGCAACAGGATCACTGTGGTGGCAAGAGCGGACAACTTATGCCGCATGAGCACTCGGCTGCACAGGCTTGCATAGAGGCAGAAGGCCATCGCTCCGAAGATCATTGACCGCGCTTCCGTTGCAGCGTAGGCCTTGCCGGAATGAACAATGGTGAGGCCCAGGGTCGCCAGCGCAATTGAAGGCGCCGCGCCGAAGAGTCCTGCGAAACTCTTCGGACGAAACACCTCGCTCAGAATCGAGAAGGCACTTACGACCGTTCCGCCGATCAGGAACCGGATCAACTCTTGCATCACAGCAACCTCGGACATGGATTGCTCAGGCGGCCTTTTTCGCCTTCTTGATGAGACTCAGCGCGGCCTGGGCTCCCTTGCACCCCAGAAGTTTGTATTGCTTGCCCTGAAGCCGGTGATAGTTGACGAAAAAGTCCTCTAGCTCGCGAAGAAACTGACTGGGGAGGTCTTCGATCTTCTTGACATTGGCATATGTGTGGTTAGCTTCGGCGATTGCGATCAGACGGTCGTTGCGAATCCGCTTCTTTCCGTCGATCTGTTCGCCTTCAATAATTCCGATGAGACGAGCGCTGACAGCGCAACCCGGAAATGCCGGCTCGTCCATCAGTAGAAGGACGTCGATGGGGTCTCCATCCGGAGCGAGCGTCTTAGGAAGAAAGCCAAAATCGTGGGGAAAGGCCATGCCTGCGGGGAGGACGCTCTTGAGCGCGAAGATGCGTTGTTTGGCGTCGAAAGAAAACTTGTTGCGGTTGCCCTTCGGCGTCTCGATGATTACCTGGAGAAGGCCGTCGTTCTTCTTGAGTGGCTTCAGTCTTGTCGGGTTCGCCATACCGCCTGCACGCTTGTTTGCCATTTACTCTCCTGTAATAAAGCAGACAACTTTCCTTTGAAGCCGACACGCAGCAATCAGTTGCACGGAGGCGGGCACTGGCCATGATCCGATCACTACGGGCTCATGCAAGAAAAGAGTTGCAGAGAGACCGCTTGCAATGCGCGGGCAGCGCGGTTAGCATCCAACCTAGAAACCGGCCTGCAAAGCAGGTGCGGGGAATAACGCTGGTTGAACCAACATTCATTGAACAGGGACCTCGCTCGTATACATGGCTCGGTGTGCTGTCCGCCAGTCCGGAACGCCTAATGAGCCACGGCTGGGTCCCGCCGTCTTAGGACGGGTTCACCAGCGCCTCATCCCACGGCCCCGCGGGTCGGTTTTCTTCTTCTTCCGTGCGTGCGGCGTGGATGCAGCCTCTCGCCGAGGCGGGTTCCTGTCAAGTCAATCTGCTTTGTGATCTCGGCAGCCCGTCTGCTGAAGCGGTGTCGCCCCGTGGCTTGGAAAGGATCTTCGCGTGCCATCTAAGAACATGCTGCCCAAAGGACATCGCCGCAAATCGGTGCGGGCCGAATACAGGGCTGCGCGCGGAGCGGAGGCCGAGCCAGAGGCGATCGTGCCGGTGCTTGACCTCGACGAGGACACTGAAGTCGAGGACGGCGTGCGGACCTTTGTGGCCGATGCGGCCGCGGACGGGATGCGGCTGGACGCGTATCTGGCGCAGGCGATTCCGGAGATCAGCCGCGCGCGGGTGCAGCTCCTGATCGAAGCTGGCCAAGTGAAGGTCGACGGCGCGCTGCCCAAAGGTAAGCAGAAGCTGCACGGCGGCGAGGCGATCGAGATCGAGGGCGAGCCGCATCCAGAGCCATTGCATGCTACGCCCGAGGACATTTCGCTCGACATTCTGTACGAGGACAAGTACCTCGCGGTGGTGAACAAGCCCGCGGGAATGATGGTCCATGCGGGCGCAGGCAACACCGACGATGCGCGCAACAGGGGAACGCTGGTGAATGCTCTGCTGCACCACATGGCGAAGCTGTCGGACGTTGGCGGCGAACTGCGGCCGGGAATCGTGCACCGTCTGGACAAGCAGACCAGCGGAGCGATCGTGGTGGCGAAGGACGATGTCACGCATCGCAAGCTGGGCGAGATGTTCTCGACGCGGCGAATCGCGAAGACATATCTCGCGCTGGTGCATGGAACACTTGCGAAAGATAAAGTCACGGTCAATCTGCCGATCGCACGGGATCTTGTTCGGCGCACTCGGATGACGACGCGGCGTCCGGACGGGCGTAGTGCGGTCTCGCACATCAAAGTGGTGGAGCGGATGGCGACGCGATATGGCTCGTTCACCCTGGTCGAGGTGCGGATCGAGACTGGGCGGACGCATCAGATTCGCGTTCACATGCAGTCGCTCGGGCATCCTGTGGTTGGCGATACGCTGTACGGCGCGCCGCGGGTGATCGTGCTTGCGGCGCGGAAAGGAGCGATTGAGCATCCAACCGAGGAGACCACGGTTGGGCTGGAGCGGAACTTTCTCCACGCAGCGCATCTTGAGTTCGCGCATCCTCAGACCGGCAAGGCGTTGGCAATCGATGCTCCGCTGCCGGCTGAGCTGGAGGAGTTTGTTGCGTGGCTGAAGACGGAGCCCGTCCCGGTTGGATAGAATCATGCGAGTGAAGACATTGAACCGTATCGACTTCGACATGGCCGGTTATAGAAAGCATCTTCTCGCTCTCTGCGCGCTGATAGCTCTTTCGCTTGCAGTGCCGCTCGCGCATGCGCAAGCAACGCCAGCAGCTCCGCAGACGAATCAGCCTGCGGCACAGAATCCCGCGTCTCCGCCTGCTCAAACGCCGGCCGCTACCCCGGCACAGACACCTGCTGCGCAAACGCCCGCGGCGCAAGGTTCGGGCACGCAGCAGCATGCGCCGGCCACTGCTCCGACGGCGCAGGACCTTGCGGCTCCGACGATCAAGGTGCAGGCCAATGAGGTCGATCTGGTCTTTACCGTGACCGACAAGAAGGGGCATTTCATCACCGGGCTGAACCAGTCGAGCTTCGGACTGCTGGATAACAGGAGCCCTCCTGAGGCCGTGCTGCATTTTTACCAGCAGACGAATCTGCCGTTGCGCGTAGGCATCATGCTGGACACCAGCAGCTCCATCCGCGGGCGGTTCGCGTTCGAGCAGGACTCCGCAATCGCATTCCTGCTCCAGGTGCTGCACCGGAACGACCGCGCGTTCGTCGAGGGGTTCGATGTCCAGGTCGACGTCCCGCAAGGGTTCACCAACAACATCGACCTGCTTACCCAGGGAATCCGCAAGCTTCGTCCGGGCGGCGGAACGGCCTTGTTCGACGCGATCTACGCGACGTGCAAAGACCAGATGCTGACGTTGCGCGAGGTCGGAGCGGTGCGTAAGGCGATCATCCTGGTCTCGGACGGCGACGACAATTACAGCCACGCACTCGAGTCCGACGCGATCAAGGAGTGTCAGCGGGCGGAGACGATCGTCTACGCGATCAGCACAAACGTCAGTCCGAGCAAGGACAAAGGCGATGACGTGCTGAAGGCGATTGCCGACGCGACCGGCGGACGCGCTTTTTATCCCACGCGGATCGAGGACGTTGCGGGCGGCTTCACAAGCATCCAGGAAGAGTTGCGCAGCCAGTACTTGCTGGAATACAGGCCGGCGGATTTCAAGCAGGATGGGGCTTTCCGCACCATTTATCTGAAGGCAAACGACCCAAAGTACATGGTGCGGGCGCATACAGGTTATTTCGCGCCCAAGGCAGCCGAATAGAGCAAAATCGTTGAGTCCGGGGTAACTCCTGCGCGCAGGATGTGTCCAATAGAACAGGAGATTCCGGCCATGCCCCTTCGCAAGCGCTTTCGCCCGTCTGCCGTCGTGCTTCTGGCCGCGGCGAGTATCTGTTCCATCGCTCCAGCCGCAATCGGGACGACGCTCCAGGCCCAGATTCCGCCGGGAATCTCGGAGCGGCTGAATTCGCTTGCCGACCAGCCTGCCACCCACACCGGAGTGGTCTTCGATCGCACCATGATGCAGGTGGCGCAGAGCGTGCTGCAGCAGGGCGGAATGGACCCGGATCGCGCGGCGGCGGCGTTGACCAGCATCAGCTTTGACACCTACCGGTTCAAGGAGCCTGCGTTCTACACGCCGGAGACGATGGCGTCGATCCTCGACCGCTTTCACCGCGCTGGGTGGAAGCACCTGGTGAACGGGAACCAGAGCACTACGAACATGGCGCAGCCGCAAACGATGATCACGGACGTGTGGCTGCACTTCAGCGGTACGGATATCGACCAGGTCACCGTGCTTACGCGCGGGGCGATGCAGATGAACCTGATCCAGGTGGCGGGCGAACTGCGCCCGCTGGACCTGCTGCACCTGAGCGGACACTTTGGGATTCCCAAAGTCGACCCGAACGCCGTGATGGTTCCCGCCCCCGACGGCCGGTAGAATCGGGCTGCGGATTAGAGTGCGCGGGACAACTGCCACAGAGGTACCCCCCCCGGGGGGGGATGTGGAAATCTGGTACAAAATTATGGCTTGCGGTTAAATGAGAAGGCCCGGCTGGATGGCCGGGCCTTTCTTATTTGTTCCTACTCTTTAATTATACGGGTTGGAGCATAACTAGTATGCCAATTAAGTTTGGCGGCGATGTGGTTTGTTTACTTTAAGTTACCGGTAATGCGGGAAGGTTTGGGGCTTGACAATGGTGGAGTGACCTGGGGTGACCCCCTTGGGCGAGACAGATTGGAAAAGCCCTGTGTGCCGTTCGCTGTATTTTTCCTGGCGAACGGGAGTTGATGGTTGAGCCTGAGGTTGGCCGGGGAAGCGGAGGCGAGCTCTGCTGGAGAGCAACTCGCCGAGGATTACCCGGCTGGAACTCATCGCATCGATGCACCGAAAACCGATGGGCCTGGGAGGGGAATGGGGGACTTTCAACACTGTCTCAAATTAGGGGGTCACCCCACCAGTCACTCCAAGCTGTCAAGCCCCCTGACCCATCCAAATCGGGCCAACTTCAACATCCCTAAGCAATTAGCTCCAAAAGATAATTGGCATACTAGTTTCACTCAATCTTCTATAATTAAAGTAGTTAGCAAAACAAGAAGTCCGACCTCTTGCCAGGGGCTTTTATTCGTCCCACCGCCACCTCAAGTAGTATATATCAATGGTATATACCAAGTAATTAAACACCCACTTTTCAATAGTTTGTTGGTATATAGGGGAGGGGGGTACCCCGACCGCCTCCATCAACCACCCGAGGACGCAGCGATTGCCGACCGAAACCATTTCCGCCGCTGACCTCAGTCAACTGGCCTCCGACGTCCTCGCCCGCGCCCTCAAGGCCGGAGCCACCGACGCCGAGGCCGTGGTCTACGAGGGCGACGAGTTCTCCGCCAGCGTCCGTCTCGGCCACGTCGAAACCCTCAAGGAATCCGGCTCCCGCGCCATCGGTCTGCGCGTCTTCATCGGGCACCGCACCGCCAGCACCTCCTCCTCAGACTTCTCCTCCGAAAGTCTCGAGCGGCTCGTCTCCGGCGCCGTCACCCTCGCGCACATCACCAGCGAAGACCCCTTCGTCGGCCTCCCCGAAACCAGCGAATTCGGCCAACACGATGCCGCCGCCCAGCACCTTTACTTCGACGACGTCCAGCAGCAGCCTCCTTCAGATCGCATCGAGACCGCGCGCATCTGCGAGGCCGCAGCCCTCGCCTTCGACCCCCGCATCCAGAACTCCGGCGGAGGCGACTTCGACGCCGCCACCTCACACAAGATCCTGATGAACTCGCGAGGCTTTACCGGCGAGTACCGCCGCTCCTACTGCGGCTTCTCCGCCCAGCCCATCGCCCACGACGAGAACGGCAGCATGCAGCGCAACTACTGGTACTCCGCCGCGCGCACCACGCGCCTGCTCGAAGATGCCGTCGACATCGGCGAAGAGGCCGCCCGCAGGACGCTGCGCAAACTGGGCGCCCGCCGCGTGAAGACGCAGCAGGCTCCCATCGTCTTCTCCCCCGAGATCGCCCGCGGCATCATCGGCAACATCTTCGACGCCGCCAACGGCGACGCCATCTATCGCCACGCCACCTTCTTCGACGGCATGCTCGGCGAGCGCGTCGCCGGCAGCAACGTCACCGTCATCGACGACGGCACCCTCGTCTTCAGTCATCCCATCGACCCATCCGCCACCTTCGAAGCGGACGAGATCGGCAGCACCTACTTGTATGAAGGTGGAATCCGAGCGGGCTTCGACCCCTCCGAAATATCCGGCGACGACAACAGCGTCATCCAGGCAGGCGGCTTCGGCACATCTCCCTTCGACTCCGAGGGCCTGCCCACCCGGCGCACCGTGCTGGTCGAAAACGGCATCCTCAAGAATTACGTGATGAACACCTACACCGCGCGCAAGTTGGGGCTGGCCTCCACCGGCAACGCCTCGCGCTCGCTTGCGTCCAACCCCGGCATCGGCGCGGGAAACTTCTACCTCTCGCCCGGGGCCTTCTCACCCACACAAATCATCGCCGGCGTTCCCTCCGGCCTTTACGTCACCGAGACCATGGGCTTCGGCGTCAACCTCGTCACCGGCGACTATTCGCAAGGCGCCGCCGGCCTGTGGATCGAGAACGGCGAACTCGCCTACCCGGTCGAAGAGATCACCATCGCCGGCAACCTCAAGGACATGTACCAGAACATCTCCGCCATCGGCAGCGACCTCAAATTCCGCTCTGCCAGCGCCGCCCCCACGATCCGCATCGACGGCATGACCATCGCCGGCAGCTAGAGCCACGAAAGCCGTATCCCCTCTTGTTTGCCTTCGGCTGTCCTCTCTTGTTTGTCATTCCGCAGCGAAGCGGAGGAATCTGCTATTCGCTTCGCTGCTGCCACAAAAATCGAGAAAGCTTCTACAAGTCGGCAGCAAGATCTTGCCACGTCGGATTTAGACTCTCGATCAACCCGATCTTGCGTGCTCGATTCCAGTCCTTTAGTTCCTTCTCGCGAGCGATCGCGTTTCCGATGTATTGGAATCTCTCGAAGTAAACAAGCCGATCAATGTTGTACCTCGCGGTGAACGACCCTGGCTTATTCTCGCGATGTTGCAGCACGCGAACGCGCAGGTTCCTTGTTACGCCGATGTACAGCGTTCGGGAACGGCTGGACAGTATGTAGACGAAGAACTCGTATTCATGGAATGGCACGCGAGCAGTGTAATCGAGTCGAACGAGAAGCAGATTCCTCCGCTTCGCTGCGGAATGACAAACAAGGATGTCTTCGATGATGAGACAGGAATCTACCGCTGACTCCCATCTACAATTCTTATGTGCCCGCGTCTTCACAATCGAGCACTCCTTAGCCTTCTCGCCAGAGAATGCAGTCGAAATCCGCCGCTGCATGCCTACCTACCCGGAGTTTTCGCCCTCGGTTCTCGCTTTCTTTACGCATCTCGGCTAGAAAAGTACATGCTCTCGACACGTACCCTTCTCGTTGCTCTGGCCTTAGCCACATCCTGCAAGTCTTTCGCGCAGATGCCCGGCCAGAAATTTCCGCCTCTGCCGCCTGTTACCGTAACGCAGTCCGCGACCGGCTTCGACGCGACCATCGGTCCTGAATCGATGCGCGTCACAGTCTGCGCGGACACAATCGTTCACATCGTCACGCGCCCGCAAGGTGGCGATGCCAAGCCCGCGCAACCGTGGCTTCTTCCTACAGCCGAATCCTGCACGGGCGCGCAGTTCCAGTTCA
>OCZT010005967.1_pt1 | contig 12094 bp, 8 predicted proteins | sample 1539031 | NCBI WGS metagenome assembly OCZT01 (sample SAMEA3539308, study PRJEB22396) | soil metagenome | biome: tundra; feature: field; material: soil | place: USA | collected 2010-05 | depth 0.15 m
AGCAGAAGACGGCATACGAGATGGGTAGACTAACTCTCAATCCTCTAAAACACATAGATTTATTTACAACAATTTTGTTGCCAATTCTACTGATATTATTCCATGCTCCACCGTTTTTTGCTGCTAAGCCGGTACCATTTAATCCAACGAGAGTTAAATTTGGCGAATATGGTGCCGCACTTGTAGGTATAGCAGGTCCTTTAACTAATTTATCGTTAGCAGTTATCGCCGCTCTAATACTTAGACTAGTTGGAAATGATCTCAATAATAGTATTATTAACGGTTTAATAATTTTTACAGAAGTAAACGTAGCTTTCTTTATCTTTAATATGATTCCATTTCCACCACTCGACGGATCGAGGTTACTATATGCTTTTGCTCCAGAATCGCTCCAGCGTGTGATGTATCAAATTGAATCAGCTGGCTTCATGTCCATAATCTTCTTTATGTTAATAATATTCCAATTTGCAGGCACAGGAGTGGTTAATCTGGAGTATAGACTTGTCCAACTTCTAATAGGCTAAAGTGTAGTTTATACTATATATTGGCTGGTGACTGCCGGGCATATGATTATCTGAATAGTTAGTTTATAGGGTATCTAATATTTTCAGCAACCGTGGTTACTGAGTGAGGATGCCAACCTGGCGAAAGTCGGTTTAATCATTTCGGTAGTCTTCCAGCTTTTATTTTTAATGCATCTTGCAACGGGGTGTAGCGCAGCTGGTAGCGCGTACGGCTGGGGGCCGTGAGGTCGCAGGTTCAAGTCCTGTCACCCCGACCAATCGAGATTTCATGCATTTTGAAGTATGTTTTGAAAGGCTCTCGTATCTGGCAATCAACTACTTTTTGGTCATCTACGGCCACGTTCAAGTATATTAAGCGGGCAATCCGGTCTTTTGCCCCTACGTTTGCGGCTTTAAGGCGTAATTTAGCAGTATTAGCTAGGTATAAAAACTAACAACCAAGCAGAATATCAGGCTCTTAAGTTTGCTCTTGAAGAGGCATATAAGATGAAAGTAACTAATATTACTGTACATATGGATAGTCTTTTAGTAATTAATCAAATGAAGGGTATTTTTAAAGTCAAAAACTGTGATCTTTGGCCAATACACGATGCCATCAAGCAGCTTTTAGGATACTTTAAACACGTTTCTCTTGTACGTGCCTCGTGAAAGCTTAATAAGGCCGCAGATGCGGCCGTGAAGAGAGCACTGGACTCAGGAGCTCGGATTAACTAATACAACATCACCACCATAAGTGGTATAATATGCGTATGCCAGATTATCGGCTGATCGCTTGTACACCGTACAAGAGGAAAGTCCGGGCAGCGTAGAGAGAGGCAGTTGCTAACGGCAACCAGGGGAAACCCTAGGGAAAGTGCCACAGAAACAAAACCACCTCGTTTTACGAGGTAAGGGTGAAATGAGCGAGGTAAGAGCTCGCAATTTATATCGGTGACGGTATAAAAAGGTAAACCCTGCTTGCTGCAAGGGGGTAAGCTTTTTCCTAATTATTAGGATGGCTTCTCGTCAGAGCTTACCAATTATATCCGCTTGATCTAGATGGCAACATTTAGACTAGATAGATGATCGGCTAAAACAGAACCCGGCTTACGGATAATCTGGTTTTAAAGGCTTTATATATAAAATTACCCTCCATTACGAGGGTAATTTTATTATTATTGGACTAAATAAAAAGGATTATGTCTATTTTTTGATTGTTGCTGAGACCACAGCCGTAAATGCTTGTGGCTCGTTTACAGCAAGTTCACTGAGAACTTTACGATCCAACTCAATATTAGTAGACTTTAATGCAGCAATTAACTTACTGTAAGTAGTGCCATTTAAGCGTGCTGCAGCGTTTATACGTGTATTCCATAAGGCTCTAAATGTTCTCTTCTTATTGCGGCGATCTCTAGTTGCAAACTGTAGAGCCTTGGTAATAGCTTGACGGCCACGCTTTATACTAACACGATTGGAATGTGTCATACCCTTTGTAGCGCTACGTATCTTATTATGCTTTTTATGGCTAGCAACGCCTCGTTTTACTCGCATTATTAAACTCCTAATTTCAATTTAATAGTCTTTGTAGCAGTTTTTCCAAGTCCCTCAAGGCCTGCAAGTTTTCGCTTACGAGCACCGCTTTTCTTTTGTAGAAAGTGACTTGCGTATGAATGGCGTCGAAGAGCTTTACCATTCTTTGACAATTTTATACGATCCTTTGTGCCACTATGCGTCTTTAGTTTTGGCATGTATATTACTCCTTATAACAAAACTTAATTGCTTACCGGCTAGCTGTGGTTGTTGATCAACTGCTATATCTTCGCCGAAGTCAGTGATTATTTTATCTGCTAATTTAAATCCCAGTTCTTTATGTGCTAGTTCTCGACCACGGTAGAAGACAGTCATCTTTACTTTGTGCCCAAAGTCTAGGAACTTTTTAACTTTGTTAAGCTTTACCTGGAGATCGTGATCGCTGATCTTTAGTCCTAAACGCATCTGTTTGATTTCTAAGGTTTTAGAATTGCGTTTATTCTTCTGCTGCTGCTTGGTTCGCTGGTAATTATATTTTCCCCAGTCAACGATTTTTACTACAGGTGGGTTAGATTCAGAAGAGATTTCAACGAGATCAAGTCCGCGTTCTCTAGCTAACTGCAATGCCTCAATTCGAGTAAGTACACCAAGCTGATTACCTTCTTCATCTATTACCCTTAGCTGGGATGCCTGAATTGATTCATTCAGACGGGTAAATTTGCTAATAAAATAATTCTCCTTGACCCTTAGTTTTTATAAAAGGCATTGTAACAGATTAATAAACAGGGGTCAAGCAACACTATTCATATTTCGATATTAACTAGGAACCGTATATAACCAGTAGTAGTAAATAAGCCACTCTTAGCGTTAACTAGGAAATGAGATTATAAAATACGCCTTATAAACGAAACAACGGCTTGCGAGAAGCCGTTGTAACAGGTTTGCTTTTTTGTTTTTGAGCACTTTTTTTATTCAAGCGCTAAGCTCATATTAATTGATCAAGAGACATACTGTCAACAAAAAAATAGGCAAAATTTAATAAAGCTGTGTATAACTTTTCATTCAATACTTACTCTATAAAAATACAAAAAGGCTGGGTACATAAGTATAAGTGCCTAAGCTTATACTTGACTATTTAGTAAAAGTATAGTAGAGTACTTAATAGTAAGTACAAAAACAAAAACAAATTTACAATTTGGGTACCTATTATCGCTCTTTGTTACCTAACAGGTTACAAGAGCGGTCAGTTAAGTCTAAGGCGGTAAGCGCTATATTAATCTATATAACGAGCGCATTTACCGCCTGGACTGTTTTTAATTTATAAACTATATATCGTCTGAGTGTATACTTGGACGATTATTTGTAATAAGACATGATACGATTCTAATATGAATAGTCTACAACAACTGGTTGCAGGATGTATTTTATACCTGGTATTAGCGCTATTCTTAATGCTAACTAATCCAAGAAGTACTATGTCTGTAATTCTCATAATTCCATTTGTATTGTTATTTATAGCTAATTTCTTAGTAGTTATACCTATTCTAAGGAAGTTTAATAGTCGTAAAGTTAATGTTAACACTAGTATGCTCTCTAATAGAACACGCCAAACCTCTGTTCTTATTGCTGGGTTTCCGGTTATATTGTTAATACTTCAATCTATAGGCCAGCTTACGCCCAAGGATATAATTACTTCGCTAGTTATATTTATTCTTATATATTTTTACATTATACGAACATCTTCTATATCGTTTCCAAATAGATAATTGAAGCTCACACGAAAACTTCCCCAAGTGGTATAATTATAGGAGTATATGAATGCTTATAATGATGAGACACTACCTCAACAAATTAACCTTCCTGAGATTACAGGTGGTAATGCTGTAAATATAGGTAATTTAGAACCAGTATTACCAAATACACAAGAAAAACCAATGCTTGAGCATAATGCATCTATAATTCCACCAGTAGCAGACCATGTTATTCCTGCCGGTACCGTAAATGATAATGCTGACCCGGCTCATCTGGACAGTGATATTACCGGAAGAGCTGATATATCGGATGACTTTAACGATGATACATCTATTGAAAGAGAGTATGTTACCAAAGCAAAATCAATAATTGAGCAAACACAGAACGATCCGTATATACAGAGTAATGAGTTAAGTAAAGTAAAAGCCGAATTTGTTCAGAAGCGCTATAAGAAAGTAGTTAAGCTTAGCTAAAGGTAGTTTAATTACATGTCAGCGATACTATTCATAATCATCATAATAGCAGTGGGAATTGTTTCAGGCTCTCTGTTATACATTCAATCTCGTCGTAATGCTCGTGAACAAAAGGGTTATGAACGAGGATTGAAAATGATTTCGTTACTCATACATTTACCCCCACCGAGTGATGATACGGAAGTAAATGGTAGGGATGTACGTGATGTTATAGATGAAAACGTATCAAAAGCTCAGATTATTTACAACATTATTGCAAGCACATTCCAAAAAGGCTGGAAGAGTAGGATATATGGACAGAGGCATTTTACTTTTGAAATTATAGGATCACAAGGATTTGTACATTTCTATGTGGCGGTGCCTATTTCATTGATTGACGTTGTAAAACAAGCAGTAATAAGTGCTTATCCTTCGGCTAGACTAGAAGAAGTTTCTGAATACAATATGTTTAGTCCTGTAGGTAAAATAAGTGGCACTGTCGGTGGTGAATTAGTATTGAAAGAATCATTTGCATATCCCATAGCTACTTATCAAGACCTAAAGAGGGATACTATGCAAACCTTGTTGAACTCACTATCTACGTTAGGTAAAGATGACGGTGCTGGTATACAAATTCTTATGCGACCTGCTGATCCGTCGTGGAGGAAACAAGCTCAATCTCAAGCTAGTAAGAGGCGAAAAGGTAATTATGACAACAAGAATACTATAGAAAAGGCCTTTTCTATAGTTAGTCAATTTCTAACTGCTTTCGTTAAGCCTCTTGAGACTAAGGAAAGTAGTACTAAGTCAGCTGGAGCTGATCTTTCTGGTCTTGATCAATCAATACTTGATGCTATAGACGATAAGACAAGACACCCAGGGTATGAAGTTGTAATAAGAGTGATTGCCTCGTCGAATATTTCGCAACGAGCACAAGCGGTATTGGGTAATATTATTGCTTCATTTTCTCTGTTTGATGCACCGGGTAGGAACGGGTTCAAATATATACCCGCAAAGGACACTAATAAATTAGTAACTGATTATATACTGAGGATTTTTAGACAACGAAAAAATAACAACATTCTTAATTCCGTTGAACTGGCAACTATATTTCATTTTCCGGATCAACGGAATATTCCTACATCACAGCTAAGTAGGCAAGACTCTAAACAAGTAGATGGTCCTAGGAATATACCCGAGGAAGGTCTACTGCTTGGTTACAATGTGTTTAGAGGAGTAAAAAAACCTATTCGCTTAGATATATCTGATAGACAGCGCCATATGTATGCAGTTGGACAGACCGGTACAGGTAAATCTACATTCCTTGAGAATCTAGCCTTACAAGACATGATCAGTGGTAGGGGTTTTGCTTTTGTTGATCCACATGGTGATACGGCAGAGAGGTTACTTTCAATGGTTCCGAAAGAACGCACGGAAGACGTTATATACTTCTCTCCTGCAGACATGGATTATCCTATGGGTCTTAACTTGTTTGAATTTGATCATCCAGACCAGAAAGATTTTCTTATTCAGGAAGCTTTGAATATGCTATATAAACTGTATGATCCACAGCACCAAGGAATAATGGGTCCACGCTACGAGCATTTATTTAGAAATGCTGCGCTGACAGTTATGGCTGATCCAGAAGGTGGTACTTTTATTGATATTCCAAAGTTGTTTCGTGATCCCAATTATGTAAAACAGAAGCTTGAACATGTAACCGATTTGAGTGTTATAGAATTCTGGCAGAAAGAAATGCCACAATCACAACGCTCAAATGAATTTGGGGAGGTTGTAAGTTGGTTTATTAGTAAATTTGGCGCGTTTCTATCTAATGCAATGATGCGTAATATTATTGGGCAAACTAAGAGTTCATTTAACTTACGTAACGTTATGGATGATGGAAAAATATTACTAGTTAACCTTAGCAAAGGACGTACAGGACAGCTCAATATGCAACTTTTGGGTATGATATTTGTTATGAAATTTCAAGCTGCTGCTATGAGTAGGGCTAACGTGCCTGAAAGTGAACGTAAGGATTTTGCGTTGTATGTGGATGAGTTTCAGAATTTCTCTACAGATTCTTTTGCAGCAATAATGTCTGAAGCAAGAAAGTACCACTTGAATCTAATTGTAGCCAACCAATTTACTACACAATTGACTGAAGAGATTCGTGATGCTGTGTTTGGAAATGTAGGAACTACTGTAGCGTTTAGAGTTGGAGATCGTGATTCGGAAGTATTAAGTTCATATTTCCGTCCTTCGTTTGGGGAAACTGATCTCATACGATTACCGAATTACAATACTATAGTTAGGACTATGATTGGTGGCGTGCCCACACATCCATTCAGTATGGCTACTTTACCACTCCTTGGTACGCCAAATCCAAAGCTTGCACAGGCACTGAAACAATTATCTGCAGCCAAATATGGCCATCCGAAAGCCCAAGTTGAAAAGGATATATTTAAACGTATGGAAACTAAACCCTTATCCCCATTTAGTAGTATTAATAATGTTAGTTCCACAACGACACCATGGTCTAAACCTACTAATGCCGATCAATCTGCTGTCCCAGCTTCCACAGCTAACTCACCCCTTGATAGTAAATCTAAAACATCACCCTCGTTTTTGGATGATTGGTTATCTAAACGTAAGATTAACAACAATAAATCACAAATCAATGATGATTTAGTATCCGATACAATGATTCAGCAAGACCATGACGTGGTGCAGTCAGTATATAAACCAGAAAAGGAAATTAACATGGACGATCATAGTAAGAAGCCAGAAGCTGAAACAACTGAAGATGATAATATTGCTTCATCGGTTGATAATAATATCCAGATAGACAAAACAGTAAGTGTACAAAATAGTAGTACAGCAAGTGATTTAGATGCTACTGTGGCTGGTAGTAAAGAAGCTTCAAAGACAAAATTAGCTTCTGACGATAAGTTAAATACGAGTGATACTATATATATTGATCAAGATGGAAATCTTCGTTCCATAGAAAAGTAGTACATATTTAGTACGACTTCAGTTGTTAAAAGTAAGATTATTATCTATAATATTGAGTAAGTGGGACGACTAATGTAAGTAGTTACCAAAAAGAGGGTTTTTAAACAGTGGCTAAACAAAAAGACTATACAGCAAATCAAATTCAGGTACTTGAGGGGTTAGATCCAGTCCGTAGACGGCCGGGTATGTATATAGGTGGTACTGGCTTAGAAGGCTTACACCATCTTGTTTGGGAGTTAGTTGATAACGGTATAGATGAAGCTTTAGCTGGTTATGCTACTTCCGTCTCAGTTGAAATGCTAGAAGATGGCGGAATTACTGTTAAAGATGATGGTCGTGGTATTCCGACAGGTAGACATGATAAAACAGGTAAGACTGGTGTTGAAGTAGCTCTTACGATTCTTCATGCAGGTGGTAAGTTTGGCGGCGGCGGATATAAGGTTTCTGGCGGTTTACACGGTGTCGGTGTTAGCGTGGTCAATGCCTTATCTAATAAACTTATAGTTAGCGTGTATCAAAACGGTAAAATTTTCCGTCAGGAATATGCAAAAGGAGTGCCTCAAACCAAACTCGAAATAGTAGGTACAACTAATAAAAATGGTACTGAAATTACATTTTACCCAGACGATACAATATTTGAAGCTATAACTTTTAATTATGACACCATTATAGACCGCTTACGTCATCAAGCATATCTCACAAAAGGTGTTAGAACGTCTATTCATGACCACAAAACTGGTAAAAGGTACAGTTTTTATTTTGAAGGTGGTATACAATCCTATGTTAAACAACTTAACATTGGCAAAGATTTAGTTGATGATGACATATTTTATGCAGATAAGACTGTGAAAGACGTACAAGTTGAAATCGCGGCTCAATATACAGATAACTTTTCTGAAACGATTAAGGCATTTGCTAACAATGTTTTTAACCCAGAAGGCGGATCGCATTTAACTGGATTCAAGTCTGCTCTGACACGTGTGGTAAATGATTATGCACGAAAGAGCGGTCTCCTTAAGGAAAAGGAAGAAAACCTGACGGGGGAGGATTGTCGTGAGGGATTAACCTGCGTGATTCTTATTAAATTACAGGAGCCACAGTTTGAAGGACAGACCAAGAATAAGCTCGGTAACCCTGAAGTTAGGGGTTACGTTGAACAGGTAATGACAGAGTATTTCAATTACTATCTTGAAGAACATCCAGGAATTGCACGCAAGATTATTGGCAAAGCTCTTCTGGCCGCTCGTGCGCGTAAAGCAGCTAGAGCAGCTAGAGAAAATGTTATTCGTAAAGGTGTGCTTGAGGGCGCAAGTATGCCAGGAAAATTAGCTGATTGTTCAAGTAAAGATCCTAGAGACTCTGAAATTTATCTTGTAGAGGGTGATTCTGCTGGAGGTTCTGCCAAGAGTGGTCGTGACAGCAAGACTCAAGCAATTTTACCACTCCGTGGTAAGGTTCTTAACGTCGAACGGGCAAGATTGGATAAGGTACTCGGTAATAATGAGATCCTAAATCTTATAAAAGCCTTAGGGGCTGGCATTGAAGAATCATTCGATGTTAGTACATTAAGGTATCACCGCATAATTATTATGACGGATGCAGATGTTGACGGTAGTCATATTAGTACTCTCCTTTTGACCTTCTTTTTTCGCTTTATGAAACCAGTTATAGATGGAGGACATCTATATTTGGCCAAGCCGCCATTGTTTGAACTCGTAAAACAAGGTAATAAGTCTAATGTTTTCATTTATGATGAGGATGAACTCGAGACTGTACTAGACGAAATTATTGCGAAACGTAAAAAAGAGGGTTCTAAAGTTGATACTGAAGACTCTAGATACAAACAAGCTGGCTTTATAGAACAAAAACGCTATAAGGGTCTTGGTGAAATGGATGCAGAGCAATTATTTGACACTACTATGGATCCTGAGAAACGAGTATTAATTCAAGTTAATGTAAATGATGCTGAAAAGGCTGATGCAATATTTAATAAACTCATGGGTACAGAGGTGGAGTTAAGAAAGAATTTTATACAAACTCATGCTAAGTTTGTGAAGGATCTAGATATTTAGTATGGATGAACAAGATCAAACACAACTTGATAATATATTAAAACCTGAAATTACTGACGCAAGTCACTCCCGTCTCCTTGAATTGCGTACGGTTGAGAATGTTATGGAGGATAGCTACCTTCGTTACTCCATGAGCGTTATTATTGAACGCGCTCTGCCAGATGTGCGTGATGGTATGAAGCCGGTGCATAGACGTATTCTATACAGCATGAATAATGATGGTTTGCGGTCAACTGCCCGACACCGTAAAAGTGCAAATGTTGTTGGTGCTGTTATGGGTAAATATCACCCTCATGGAGATGCTTCTATCTACGCTGCTATGGTGCGTATGGCACAACCTTGGGCAATGCGCTATCGCTTAATCGATGGACAAGGTAACTTTGGTTCCATGGACGGTGATCCGCCAGCCGCTATGCGTTACACAGAGGCTAAGATGGCTCGTATGGCTGATGATTTATTAGCTGATATAGATAAAGATACAGTACCGTTTCGTGCCAACTACGATGGCACTACTAGCGAACCTGAGGTATTGCCTGGTAAGTTGCCCAATCTATTACTTAATGGACAGCTTGGTATTGCTGTCGGTATGGCCACTAACATACCACCACATAATTTAACTGAACTTATTGATGCTACAGTTTATCAGATTGATCATGACGATGCCGTACTAGATGATTTACTGCAATATATTAAAGGTCCAGATTTTCCTACTGGCGGTGTGGTATTTGGCAAAGAGTCTATGCGTACAGCGTATGCCACTGGTCGTGGCGGGGTAGTTATTCGTGGTATTGCTGATGTAGTTGAGGGTGCAAAGGGTCGTCACCAGATTATTATCTCGGAAATACCTTATGGACTTAACAAGGCTAGTTTGATTGAGAAGATAGCTGATTTATATAAAGATAAGAAAATAACAGGTATAAGTGATCTTAGAGATGAAAGTGCTCGTGGTAATGTTCACATTGTTATTGATCTCAAGAAAGATGCATATCCAAAGAAACTACTTAATCAGTTATATAAGCTAACACCACTACAGACAGCATTTCATTTTAATATGATGGCACTTGTGGACGGTATACAGCCTCGTGTGCTTGGACTACAGGATATTATCAAAGAACATATAAAACACCGCTGCATAGTGGTCCGTCGTCGTACTGAATACGAATTGCGTAATGCCAAAGACCGTGCTCACATATTAGAAGGTTTAAAGATCGCACTTGACCACATAGACGAAGTGATTGCTTTAATTCGCGCTAGCGAGACCTCAGATGATGCCAAGACAAACCTTATGAAGCGTTTTGGTTTTAGTGAAATTCAAGCCAAAGCTATATTAGCTATGCAGTTAAGGACGCTCGCTGGTTTAGAACGTAAAAAGATTGAAGATGAATTAGCTGAACTATTGAAACTCATTGCTGAACTAGAGGCTATCCTGGCCGACGAAAAGAGAATACTCGCTATCGTAAAAGACGAAATGCTACAACTCAAGAAACAATACGGTGATGAACGTAAGACAAAAGTTATTCCTCAAGAGCTTGGCAAGATGAGTGATGAAGATCTTGTGCCAGACGAACAGGTTGTCGTTACCTTAACTTCTGCAAATTACGTTAAACGTAGTCCTATTGCTGAGTACAAGCGTCAAGGTCGTGGTGGAAAGGGTCGTCGTGGTATGGTAACGCGTGAAGAAGACGTAATTGAGCATGTAGTAAATGCCAGTACACATGATTTCTTACTGTTCTTTACTAATAAGGGACGAGTATTCCGTCTTAAGACTTACGAAGTACCTATGGTAAGTCTTAATGCCAAAGGCATAGCCATAGTTAATTTGCTTCAGTTACAACCAGAAGAAAAAGTTAGTGCCGTTATTAATATCAGTAAACAGGAGCGTAATGGTAATCTCATGATGTGTACGGTACGAGGCGTAGTTAAGAAGACACCTTTTGAGCAATATCAGAATGTTCGCAGTTCAGGTTTAATTTCTATTAACCTTGATGCAGGTGATGAACTAAAATGGATCCGCATGACTACTGGTGACAATGAGGTAGTTATTTCTACGGCGCTTGGTCAAGCAATTAGATTTAATGAAAAAGAAGTTCGTCCTATGGGTCGAGTTTCTCGTGGCGTAAGGGGTATTCGCTTACGAACTGGTGACCAGGTGATAGGTATGGATGTAATACAAGAAGGTTCCAATATATTTGTCATAAGCCAACACGGTTACGGAAAACGTACTAAGGTCGCTCAGTTTACGGCACACTCACGAGGCGGAGTCGGAATTCGTTCAGCAATCGTTAATACTAAGACCGGCAATTTAGTTGGTGTTAAAACCCTTATCGATGAATCACAAGAGGTTATAATTATATCTTCACAGGGTCAAACAATACGTCTTGGTCTTAAAAATATTCCTGAACTAGGTCGTGCTACACAAGGCGTGCGCATTATGCGTCTTAATGAAGGCGATGAAGTAGTATCACTTGCACTCGCAGATGTTGAAAGCGAAGACGCTCAAGACGTTGCCGAATAGGTAGTATAGATACCAATGTGATGTAACGATTACTACTTTATTGTGCAATTTTATCTTGACATATATAAGCTTACCATCGTAATATGTGTTGAGAACTTTTAAGGGCTTCTGTGTTATTGCTCTTAAACGGTCATTAAAAATTGAGTAGTGCAAATCAACGTCAGTTTATTGAATTGTTTTTTAACTTCTTAAGTTAAGGCAAATTCTTTTTTTGGAGAGTTTGATCCTGGCTCAGGATGAACGCTGGCGGCGTGC
>OCZT010005968.1_pt1 | contig 12093 bp, 8 predicted proteins | sample 1539031 | NCBI WGS metagenome assembly OCZT01 (sample SAMEA3539308, study PRJEB22396) | soil metagenome | biome: tundra; feature: field; material: soil | place: USA | collected 2010-05 | depth 0.15 m
TTTCGAAATGCCACATCAAACTGGCAGCTGACGCGCGTATCGTCCTGCGCCGTCATGCCATCGGGGGCCCGGCACTGATGTTGTTCCGGTCGCGGTGGCTCACCTGCGCTGCACCGCCGCCGCCGCCATTCAATTGCGCGATGCCATCGACAAGGCGCTGTTGATCGGCACGCCCGTTCAAAATCCCGAGGGCAAGGCGAACTGATACAGGCGCCGGGTCGTCGTCGGGCCAGAGAAAGAGCTCGCTTCTGGAGCAAAAAAACGCCGCCGACGGATAAATTTCCGGCATGGGCGAAAATTGCGGAACCAGCCAATTCCGTCCATCGCTCGGTGCGTAAAGCGAGCTTTTCCGGCCCCTGAGCGCGACCCGTTCTGCAACCAACCGGCCCCACCACGGTTAACGCCGTTAGGAGATTCCCCGCCCGGCTCGCTTGAAACCGGGTGCCCCGGTGGTATCCTTGGCCGGTCGTCTGTTGCGTTTTCGGAGTATCCCATGGCCCCCCGCGCCAACTGGAAAGGCTTTTTGCGCCTTTCGCTCGTGACCTGCCCGGTCGCCCTGTATCCGGCGACATCGGATACCGAGAAAGTCAGCTTCAACCAGATCAACCGCAAGACCGGCCATCGCATCAAATATGCCAAGGTCGACGCCGACACCGGCGAGGAAGTCGCCTCCGAAGACATCGTGAAGGGCTACAAGGTCGACACCGATACCTACATCGAGGTGTCGAAGGACGAACTCGACGACATCGCGCTGGAATCGACGCACACCATCGAGATCGACGAGTTCGTGCCTAAATCCGATATCGACAACCGCTATCTGATCCGCCCCTATTATCTCGTGCCCGACGGCAAGGTCGGCCATGACGCCTTCGCGGTGGTCCGCGAAACCATCCGCAGCATGAACAAGGTCGCGATCGGCCGCGTGGTGCTGACCAACCGCGAGCACATCATCGCGCTGGAGCCGCTCGGCAAGGGCCTGATGGGTACGCTCTTGCGTTACCCCTATGAGGTGCGCAGCGAGAAGGAATATTTCGACGACATCCAGGACGTGAAAGTCACCAGGGACATGCTGGATCTCGCAAAACACATCGTCGAGAAAAAATCCGGTTCGTTCGAGCCCGACAGGTTCGAGGATCACTACGAATCCGCGCTGATCGATCTCATCAACAAGAAACGCAGCGGCATTCGCACCACGGCGAAAACAGCGCCGAAATCGAGCGGCAACGTCATCAATCTGATGGACGCGCTGAAGCGCAGCCTCGCCAGCGAGAAGCAGTCCGCGCCTCCCGCCAAGGGCAAGAAGCCGCGCAAGCCCGCCTCCGGCCAGCGCGAGATGCTGCTGCCTATCAGCGGCAAGCGTGCCGCCAAGGAAGAAGCAAGAGCGCAAGAGCCGAAGAAGGCGGAGAAGCCGGTGCGCGCGCCCGCCCGATCGAAAAAGGCGGGATAGGTGCACGAGCTCTCGCGACGGCGCGCGGTGATCCCAGGCAGTTGCGAAATGGCTTCACGACCGGCGCAACACCTGGCTTAGTGCCGCCGGTTTGAAGTTCCTGCACTGGATGCTGCGAGCTCACGTCAGGAACTTCAAATCGAAAAGCGGCACTGGAAACACGGATTTGCTAGCGTCCCTTTGTTTCTGAAGTTCGTGTCGAAGGGTGCGGCAACGGTGCACGAACTTCGGAAACGGGGCACGGGGATGCCGTGGTCGACGCCGTTCGATGAGCCGATTGCGCTGCGTGGCGGCCGCAAGCTCATGACGCTGCAGCACGCCGCCGACTACATCATGAAGCTGCCGGAACACGTGCAGCAGCAGGAGCGCTGGCAGATCGCGGTCGAGAACCTGATCAACGCCGCGGAGACCGGCGGCGGCTGGCTGATGTTCGCCCGGATCGGGGTGATGCGGGCGCTGAACGGGGATGGAAAAGCGCGGTGACGGTGACGTCAATCCCCGCAGCCGCTCCGCCGCTATTTCAGCGACGAATTCACCGAGGTGAACTTGGTGTTGAGGCTGGTGCCGATACCGTTGACGGCGGCAATGATCACGATGCTGAGGCCGAGCGCGATCAGGCAGTACTCGATAGCGGTCGCGCCGCATTCGTCGCTCAGGAATTTTGAAATCAGCTGCCGCATTCAAAACTCCTGTCTCCGCTCCACGGGCAAAGGCCGTGCGGAATCTAGATTGGATTGGTTGCCAGCTTGTTGACGAACACACTGAACGATTGGTTAAGGCTGAGATCGGTGATTTTGCCTGACGTAACAGGCGGCAACTCCAGCGCGGCCCCCGCAAATAGCGTGATTTTTTCGGCGCGCCGGTATTCATACGGGGCGGAAAATTTACTTCCGATTTCGCACTGGGCTCGCATGGTTGCCCGGTCGGCGTCCCGTGGAGTGAACGAACATGCCAGCGCAGGAGGGGGAATTGAGAAAGAACTATATCGGCATCCTGAGCGACATGATCGAAGATCAGCACGCCGCCGAGTCGCTGGCGAAACCCGACCGCCCCGTGAAAGACTACCTTCTCGGTTTGATGGCTGCGGTGCTGGGACACCCGGGCGCCGCCAGATAGCTGTTTTCACCCGCCGGCCTCAACCTCCCTGCCCCGCTCGCGCGATTTCGCTGAGCTTCAGCCGGCGATCTAAATCCAAATCGGCGGACCGGAGTTCGCTTTCGCAAGGGTCATTCGGGCTGCAAATTCGCCGGTGACGCGGGTTCGAGGCCATAATCATGATTTGGGTCAATCGGGCGCAAGCGATAGGGCTATAGGGCTTATGTGGCTCTTATGTCCCTAACCGCCGGCTTTGCCAAATGAACCCTGTCGACACATCCCGCCCACAGCTGAAAATTCGAGGCGTCAATCTCGATACCGGACGCGAGAACGTCGTCGTCATTTCGCGGAAGTCGAAGGCGCTGCGCGCGGAAATCTTTCGAGGATTCAGCCGGGTCGAACTGCGTCGAGATTCGAAGGAGCTGCTGGCCACGCTTCTCATCACGGACGACGACGCCTTGGTAGGCCCCGATGAAATTGGCCTTTCCGAGCCCGCATTCCGCCGCTTCGCCGAATCTGCCGGCAGCCTGGTGACGGTCACTCCGGCTGCTCCACCGCAAAGTCTCGAAGCGGTACGCGCCAAGATCCGGGGCCTGACCCTGAGCGCCTCGGAAATAACCGCTGTTGTCAATGATCTTACCCATTATCGGTACTCCGACATGGAGATCGCCGCGTTCCTGATCAGCTCCGCCAGTTTCATGACGAGCGACGAACTCATCGCCCTCACCGGCGCGATGGCTCAGGCGGGAACGCAGCTGAGGTGGACCAGTCCGATAGTGGTCGACAAGCATTGTATCGGTGGAATTCCGGGGAATCGAACGTCAATGATCGTGGTGCCGATCGTGGCGGCGCACGGCCTCCCGATCCCGAAGACCTCTTCGCGAGCCATTACGTCTCCGGCCGGCACGGCAGACACGATGGAGGTACTGGCGCGGGTCAACGTCGGCGCCGATGAGATGAAGACTATCGTTGCGGCCTGCAATGGCTGTCTGGTCTGGGGCGGACATGTGAATCTGTCACCGGCTGACGATATATTGATTTCCGTGGAGCGGCCGCTCAGTCTCGATACGCGCGAGCAGATGGTCGCCTCGATCATGTCAAAGAAACTCGCGGCGGGTTCGACCCATCTCCTGATCGACCTGCCAGTTGGTCCGACGGCCAAGCTTACCAGCGGCACGGAGGCGATGCGGCTGCGTAAGCTGTTCGAGTTCGTCGGCGATCGCTTCGGCATATCGGTCGAGGTGATCACAACCGACGGCCGCCAGCCGATCGGAAACGGCATCGGTCCGGTTCTCGAAGCCCAGGACGTCATGGCCGTTCTGGCAAACGATCCCGCAGCGCCGGCGGATTTGCGCGAAAAATCCCTGCGGCTTGCCGCCCATTTGCTGGAATACGATCCGAAGCTGCGGGGCGGCGCCGGTTATGTTCGAGCCCGCGAGTTGCTCGATAGCGGAGCGGCGCTCCGACAGATGCAAAAGATCATTGATGCGCAGGGGCCATCGAGCTGCCGCACCGAGCTGGGAAATATGACGTTCGATGTGACGGCCGGCAGCGACGGCTTCGTCGGCGGCATTGACTGCCTGCAGTTGAACCGGCTGGCGCGGACCGCGGGCGCGCCGATCGACAAAGGGGCCGGCATCCGGCTGTTCAAGAAAATCGGCGACCGCGTCGAAAGCGGCGAGCCGCTCTACCGGGTTTACGCCTTCGATCGGTCGGAGCACGATCTCGCGGCAGCCAACGCGAAGGTCGATACGGGCTACACGATCGGCGCGCAGACATCGCTTCACGGCAAGACGGCGCCGTGAGCAAGGTCGCCATTCAGAGCCTGCCCTCCTGCGTCAGCGATGCAAACCGGCTGGCGTCGCGCCTTGGCCTTTCGTTGCAGGAAATTGCTTTGCACCGGTTCCCCGACGGGGAAATGCGTGTGACGGTCGGCCGGGCCGCATCGACGACGATCGTCTATGCTTCGCTTGACCAGCCGAATGACAAGCTGCTTGCCATTCTGTTCGCCGCGGAAGCGCTGCGACGCGGGGGCGCAAGGCGGCTCGTCCTGCTGGCGCCATATCTCTGTTACATGCGCCAGGATGCAGCCTTCCACGAGGGCGAAGCGATCAGCCAAAAGGCTGTCGGTCGGCTGCTCGCGGCAACGGTGGATCGCGTGATCACGGTGGACGCTCACCTGCATCGCACGACCGACATAAGAGCGGTCTTTCCCGGCATCGAGGCCGAAAACCTGTCGGCGATGCCAGCCATCGCCAACGCGGTGCGCATAACCGGGATCGATCCCGCGACGATCGTGGTCGGTCCTGACGCGGAGTCCAGACCGTGGGTGAGCGATCTCGCAGGCCGACTCGGGCTGGCACATGCGGTCGCGCAGAAGATTCGCCGCGGCGATCGCGCCGTCGACATCGGGTTTGCCGAGCCGGCATCGGTCGCTGGCCGGCCCGTGCTGCTGGTTGACGATATCGTCTCGTCGGGCGGTACTTTGATCGCCTGCGCGAAGGCGCTCAGCGCCGCGGGCGCCAAGGCGATCGACGCCGTTATTACACACGCCCTGTTTCCACCGGAGATGGCGATCGAGTTTGCCGACGCCGGCATACGTTCCATCCGTTCGACAAGCAGCGTGCCGCACCCCACCAATGCGATACCGCTCGATGATATTTTCGTGGCTGCGCTGCGCGGCGAGATCAACGGCACAAGTTTCCCGGAGATAAACCCATGAGCGTAACCGTTCGATTTTGCGGCGCGGCGCGCACCGTGACAGGGTCCTGCTATCTTGTCCAAACGCAGTCCGGACGTTTCCTGATCGACTGCGGCCTGTTCCAGGGTCAGAAGACCCTGAAGGAACTCAATTATGGTGCCTTTCCGTTCCGGCCCGCCGACATCGATATTGTGCTGCTGACGCATGCTCACATCGACCACAGCGGGCTGCTACCGAAGCTGGTGCGCGAAGGCTTCCGCGGAAGGATCCTGGCAACCCGCGGAACGATCGACTTGTGTTCCTATATGTTGCCGGATGCCGGAAGCATTCAGGAATCGGAGGTCGTTACCCTCAACCGGCGCAATGCAGCGCGCGGCAGGTCCGAGGTTAGTCCAATCTATACCCAGGCCGATGCCATCGCATCGCTGCAGTCGTTCCAGCCGGTCGATTACGAGACGTGGATCGATGTGATACCGGGTGTTCGCGCGCGCTACTGGAATGCGGGTCATCTGCTTGGCTCGGCTTCGATCGAACTTGAGTTCGAGGGCGAGGGTTCTTCCAGTGATCCGCTGCGCCTGCTCGCATCAGGCGATATCGGTCCCGACTCGAAACTGCTTGAGCCCGATCCCAAGGCGCCGGCGGGCTTCGATTACGTCATTTCGGAATCGACTTACGGCGACCGCATTCGCGCACCGACGACGCCGGAACAACGCCGTCAGCACCTCGCTTCCGAGGTCCGCGACGCGGCGGCGGCAAAGGGCGCCCTGCTGATCCCCGCCTTCGCGGTCGAACGCACCCAGGAATTGATCGTCGATCTGGTCGATCTGATGGAACGCGGCGAGGTGCCGGCCGCGCCGATATTTCTCGATTCTCCGCTCGCGATTCACGCGACCGAGGTGTTCCGAGAACACGCTGCAAGCCTCGATCGGAATATCGACGTCAATCGCCTGTTCAACTCGCCACATCTCAGGTTCACCGAGACAGTCGACGAAAGCAAAGCGATCGCAAAGCTGACCGGCTTTCATATCATTATCGCGGCAAGCGGCATGTGCGACGCCGGCCGCATTCGCCATCATCTCAAACATTGGTTGTGGAACGACCGGGCCACCGTGCTCCTGGTCGGCTTTCAGGCGCATGGCACCCTCGGCCGGTTTCTTCAGGATGGCGCCAAGGCCGTTCGAATCCAGGGCGACGAGATCAAGGTGGCCGCCCGCATCCGCATGATCGATGAATATTCGGGTCATGCCGACGGGACCGAAATTGCACGATGGATCGCAGCACGCCGCCCGATTCAAAGGGGCGTATTCCTCGTTCACGGAGAGGAGACCGCGATCGCGGGCCTGGCCGAACGCATCGCGGAGCGGATCATTCCGGCGGCAAAACTCTTTCAGCCGGTGCTGGACGACATTTACGAACTTTCGACCGCTGCGCCCACGCTTATCGACGTGGCGCATCGTCGAAGGCTCACGGCCGAGGCGGTGACGCACCTCGATTGGCACAATGAGATGTCAAAACTCGTGCTTGATATCAATGACCTGGTTGGGGCCGCTGCCGACGACCGCGCCCGCGGCGTCATCATCCGGCGCTTGAGACGTGCGCTGGAGGGATCCGGCTGAACCTGTAGCTGCCTGAGATAGGCCGGAAACCCGGCATCGAACCCCGCCGCGGCCGTACGCAACCGCCATACGTGGGAACAACTCGTCAAGATGCATATCAGAGCTTCCCGGCAGGGGCGGCGCGCACGCTTTACCGGTCGATGGATTCCTGTTCCAACTACCCATACTAGGCCGAGCCCAACATCGGCCAGTTTTGGGAGGATCGGCATGAAACTCGGCACCGCCATTGCAGAAATCATGAAGCGCGAGGGTATCGAGATTCTCTGCGGCTATCCGGTCAATCACCTCATCGAACACGCCGCCGCCGCCGACATCCGCCCGGTGATGGTACGGCAGGAGCGCATCGGACTGCACATGGCGGATGCGATCTCGCGGGTCACCTCCGGGCGCACCATCGGCGCCTTCTGCATGCAGCACGGCCCCGGCGCGGAAAATGCCATGGGCGGCGTGGCGCAATGTTACGGCGAATCCGTGCCCGTACTGGTGCTGCCGATGGGCTATGCGCGGCGGCTTGCGAATATCGAACCGAACTTCAATTCCAGCCAGGCGATGCGCGCTTTTGCGAAGTCGGCCGAGCCGATCAACATTGCCGCCGAAGTCGGCAACATCTTCCGCCGCGCATTTACAAAACTGAAAAACGGCCGCGGCGGACCGGTGATCGTCGAAATCCCGGCCGACATGTGGAACGAGGAAGTGCCGGAACCGCTGAACTATACCCCGGTGCTGCGCACCCGCTACGGCGCCGACCCCGTGCATGTGAAGGAAGCAGCAGCTTTACTGATCGGCGCCAAGCGGCCGGTGATCTATGCCGGCCAAGGCGTGCATTACGCGCAGGCATGGCCGCAGCTGAAGCGGCTGGCCGAAAGGCTCGCCATCCCCGTCACCACCAGCCTCGGCGGCAAATCGTCGTTTCCGGAGACCCACCCGCTCTCGCTCGGATCGGGCGGGTTGGCCGTCCCGCGCGCGGTGCCGAAATTCCTCGCCGAGGCGGACGTAATCTTCGGCATCGGCTGCTCGTTCACGGAAACCTCGTTCGGCGTCGCCATGCCCAAAGGCAAAACCATCATCCATTCAACGCTGGACCCCGCGCATCTTAACAAGGATGTCGAGGCCCGGATCGGACTGGTCGGCGATGCCGGGCTGGTGCTCGACGCCTTGCTGAAGGAGATCAACAAGAGCATCAGCATTGACCGCGATGCCGCTGTTATTGCTGCCGAAATTGCCGCGTCGCATGCCGACTGGCTGACGAAATGGATGCCGAAGCTGACCAGCAACGACGCGCCGCTGAACCCCTACCGCGTGCTGTGGGATCTGCAGCACACGGTCGACATCAAGAACACCATCATCACCCATGACGCCGGCAGCCCGCGCGATCAGCTTTCGCCATTCTGGAAGCCGGTCGAACCGCTGTCCTATATCGGCTGGGGCAAGACCACGCAGCTCGGTTATGGACTGGGGCTGGCGATGGGTGCCAAATTGGCAAAACCGGATAAGCTCTGCATCAATGTCTGGGGGGATGCGGCGATCGGCTTCACGGGCATGGATTTCGAGACCGCCGTGCGCGAGCGCATCCCGATCATGTCTATCCTGCTGAACAATTTCAGCATGGCGATCGAGTTGAAGGTGATGCCGATTTCGACGCAGAAATATCGCTCCACCGATATCTCCGGCGACTACGCCGCCATGGCGCGGGCTTTCGGCGGCTATGGCGAGCGCGTGACAAAACCGGAAGACATCATCCCCGCGATCCAGCGCGGCATTCAGAAGACAAAGGAAGGCATCCCGGTGCTGCTGGAATTCATCACGTCAAAGGAGACCGAGGTTTCAAGGCCGGGGACCTGAGGCTTAACCGCGGCATAACCGATTTCCGGCCGTTCGCGGCCCGTTGCGGGCATTAACGCCGACCGCGAAAAATGGCCCGATGGCGCTGGCCCAGATGCACCCGGGATGGAATAATCGGATACTGTTCTGTTGGATTTGCCGGCCCGTCAACCGGGAGCCCGGACGGGTGAGTTTATTGTTTAAGCCCGATGCAGCGAGAGCCCGCGCGAACGGATTTGAGTGAATGACCGCGCTTCCCCAGGACGTGGTGGACGATCTCAGGGAGGAGAACGCCCGACTGCAGGCTGAGCTGCGCGCCGCCCGGGATCGCCAGGCCGGCAGCGCCGAAATCCTGCGTACGATCGGCAACGTTTCAGGCGACGCCCAACAGTCGCTGCATCAGATCGCCGATACGACCAAGCGCCTGTTCGAGGCTTCCAGCGTATCGATCTTTGTCGCTAAGGATGACCAGTGGGGCCAGATCATCCACGACGGCGCGAGTTCGCAGCGGATCGGCGCCGAAATCCCTGCGGCCCAACTGCGGATCGGCGGCCATAGTCTGCCCGGCGCAGCCTTCAGCGAAAACCGGCAAATCCACCTGCCCGACATCGACAACGTCGACCCCGCAATAGCGGACTGGCCGGGCTTACGTCCCGCACGCGCCGCGGGCACCCGTACGCTGTCGGGAACCCCACTCCGCCATGCCGGCCGCGCGATCGGGGTTCTCATCGTGCACCGCGACCGGCTGGCTCCCTTCAGCGCTGAAGAACTCGCCCTGCTGCAAAATTTTGCGGACCAGGCAGCGATCGCCATCGAGAACGCGCGGCTGTTCAACGAAAACCGGGAAGCGCTGGAGCGGCAGGCCGCCAGCGCCGAAATCCTGCGCGCCATCGCCAGCACACCGGGCGATGCCGAACGACCATTGCAACAGATCGCCGAGACCACCGCACGCCTGTTCGATTGTCATAGCGTCAGGATCAGGATCGCCGAAAATGGCGAATGGAGCCGGACGATAGCCGTCGGCGCCAGCGCGGAACGCGTCGGCGCGGAGGTATCGGCAACGCAAGGCCGGATCGGCGGGAAGAACTTGCCCAGCACGGTCGTGCTCGAAAACCGGCAAATCCACATACGCGATATGGACAATCTTGATCCCGCGATGACCGACTGGCCCGGCCTGCCGCCCGCGCGCGCCGCTGGCACCCGCACGCTGGCCGGCACGCCGCTGCGGCGCGAGGGTAAGGCGATCGGCGTTCTCATCGTTTACCGCTATCGGCTCGCTCCCTTCACCGCCGAGGAGCTTGCGCTCCTGCAAAGTTTCGCCGACCAGGCGGTGATCGCGATCGAAAATGCACGGCTGTTCAACGAGACCAAAGAGGCGCTGGAGCGGCAGACCGCCACGGCCGACATCTTGAAGGTCATCGCCAGCTCGCCGTCGGACGTGCAGCCGGTATTCGAGGCCATTGCGACCAGCTCCAACAAGCTGATCGGCGGCTTCTCTACCGCGGTGCTGCGCTTTATCGGCGACGAACTTCACCTGGCGGCGTTTACGCCGACGAACCCGACGGCGGACGCGGCCTTGAAGGCATCATTCCCCGGCCCAATTTCCAAGTTTCCTCCGTTCATGCTGGTCCGCAACGGCGAGACGGTGCAGTTCGCCGATACCGAAGCGGAAGATGTGCCGCCATTGAACCGGGAGCTGGCGCGGTTACGCGGCTATCGCAGCATGCTGTTCACGCCGTTGATGAGCAGCGGCGCGCCGATCGGCCTGATCAGCGTCACGCGAAGGGAGCCCGGTAAATTCGCCCCACACCACGCCGAACTGGTCCGGACCTTTGCCGACCAGGCGGTGATCGCCATCGAGAACGTTCGCCTGTTCGACGAGGTGCAGGCGAAGACCCGCGACCTCACGGAGGCGCTGACCTACCAGACCGGCAGCAGTAACATCCTCAGCGTAATCGCTTCCTCGCCGACCGACGTCGGGCCGGCGCTCAAGGCCATCGTCGAAAGCGCCTGCGAGCTTTGCGATGCCCAGGATGCTGTCGTGAGTTTGCGCGAGGGAGACGATCTACGCTCTGCCGCGCACCATGGACCGATCCCGGTGGGCTTTGAGAAACGGACGATTAGCCGTAGTTGGGTGACAGGCCGCGCGGTCGTCGACAAGGTGCCGATCCACCTGAGAGATGCGTTTTCAGCTGAAGGCGACGAGTTTCCGGAAGCCCAGGAGATGTCCCGCCGAGTCGGTATCCGGACGCTCCTCAGCGTGCCTTTGCTACGCCAGAACGAGAGCATCGGAGCGATCATGCTCCGCCGCACGGAAGTGAATCCGTTCAACGACAAACAGATTGCCTTGCTCCAGACTTTCGCCGATCAGGCGGTGATCGCCCTCGGCAACGTCCGCCTGTTCGAGGAGGTGCAAGCGCGCACCGAGGACCTGCGCGAATCGCTGCAGCAGCAGACTGCGACTTCTGAGGTATTAGAGGTCATCTCCAGCTCGCCTGGTGAGCTGGAACCTGTTTTCAATTCAATGTTGAAAAACGCCGTAAGTATCTGCGATGCCCAATTCGGAAACCTGTTCCTGATTGACAGTGATGGCGCCCGCTGGGAGGCAGGCGTTGGCACGCCGCCGAAGCTTGCTCAGTATTTTACGCAATCCAAATCGTTTCGGCCGACGCCTGGCAGCCACCTGGATCGCGTCATGCGGACAAAGCAGGTCAGCCATACTGCCGACGACACAGCTGAAGCGGTAGTTGGCGCAGCAGCAAGGCTAGGGGGTGCGCGATCTACCGTTTGCGTTCCGATGGTCAAGGATGAAGCGCTGGTTGGGGCTATCTTCATCTACCGCACCGAAGTGCGGCCGTTCACCGACAAGCAGATCGACCTCGTCAAGAACTTTGCGGCACAGGCCGTCATCGCCATCGAGAACACCCGCCTGCTCAAGGAATTGCATCAGCGCACCGACGATCTGACCGCCTCGCTCGACGAATTGCGCACCGCGCAGGATCGCCTGGTGCAAACCGAAAAGCTCGCCTCCCTCGGCCAGCTCACCGCCGGCATCGCCCACGAGATCAAGAACCCGCTCAATTTCGTCAATAATTTCGCAGCACTTTCGGCGGAGCTGACCGACGAGCTGAACGACGTACTGAAGTCCGCGGCCCTCAGCGACAAGCTTCGGGAGGAAGTCGACGAACTGACGCAGACGCTGAAGGACAATCTCGAACGGGTGGTGCAACACGGCAAGCGCGCCGACTCCATCGTCAAGAACATGCTGCTGCATTCGCGCGAAGGTTCCGGCGACCACCGGCCCGCGGACATCAATGCGCTGCTGGATGAAAGCCTCAATCTCGCCTATCACGGCGCCCGCGCCGAGAAGCCGCAGTTCAATGTCACACTGCAAAGAGACTTCGACGAGATGG
>OCZT010005969.1_pt1 | contig 12092 bp, 10 predicted proteins | sample 1539031 | NCBI WGS metagenome assembly OCZT01 (sample SAMEA3539308, study PRJEB22396) | soil metagenome | biome: tundra; feature: field; material: soil | place: USA | collected 2010-05 | depth 0.15 m
CGCTCCTCAAGAGGATCACGGGAGCGCTCGCGCGGCTGGACGCGGGGCACGTGAAAACCGCGGGGCGGCGGCATCGGGATCGCGGCTCGCTCGAGGGGGCGCTCCTCGGGGTCTACGGAATCGTCGAAGGCGCGGACGACTTCCCGACGCCGCAGGCCGTGGCGGCGGTGGAGGAGCTCGAGAAACGCGTCGACGAGGCGCTCGCCGCGAAGGCAGACGCCCGGTAAGGCTAGCGGATCTCGCCGCCACCTTGTTGTTTTCTATCTTTCGACGAACGCGTAAGCGAGAGGCCACAAATCAAGCGGCCGCTCAGTGACGGCACTTGTACACTCCGTCCCATCCTGATATTCGGCGTGAACCACTGCGAGCCTCGTCAGAATCGTGTCCGTACCTGTTTTCTGAGGAAGGAACGACTTCCGACGGCGACGTGCAGTTCGTCGCAGGCTTCCGCCCACGTGAGACCTTGAAGCATGAGTCTCACGAGACGTCCTGCAGTCGGCGGGAGCGATCTAGCTCTCGAACGGATTTCGACCGCTGATACGCCATTATCGATTCGGGCTGTCAGCGCCAGGACCGCGAGTGACTCTACGGGCTCGAGGCGTGTCGGGAAATACCGCGTGCTGTTTTCGTCCGTAAAAATCGGCTCACGAGCAACGACACCAGTGCGTCACGCGGGGGGAACTCTCTCAGGCTGTGCCTCCGATGCAGCAGCCACAGAACAACGTCCTGGAGTAAGTCGTCCCGGCACGGGCCATGAACTCCCTTGCGGTGCAGTGCACGACCGACCGCCTCGATCAAGGCGGTGCCGACCTCCTCGGAAACAGGGCACTCCAGCACGGCCAGGGCCACCCCTTTGGAGTGACTCCCGCCCTCGTCCATCTAACGATGCAGATACATCAATTCGTCAGATCGGCTATCACTTCACCCGTCCCCACCCATTTACCTACACAGGAGGAGATGGAAGGTGACGTCAGCGGTCTCCCGCGGGGGACCAACCCATCAGGACCGAATTGCAAGAAAGGACCGAAAAGGGATCACTATGAAACCACCGCTCTTCTCCACCCTTGCCCTCGCGCTGGCGTTCAGCGCGCCAGGCATCTTGGCGCAGTCAGCCGCGCCTGCGCCCGTGGACACCTTCGCGGTCAGGCTAGGGCCCAACGCACCACCGATCGCCGCAGCGCCGGCAGCCGTCCTCAACGGCCAGGCCGTGGGGGAACAGTTCTGTAACGCACTACACTGCGTGGTGCTAACGACGGCGCTCGGTCATGTTACTGTGCTCCGGAACCTGGAAGCTCAGGGATTCATCACTCTCGAGCCACTGCCAGACGCGCACCGCGTCTTCTTTCAACACGCGACCTACGACTCGCAGGCGGGAGTCTTCGATCAAGACTTCCCGGGCCGTTCCGACCTCGGAGCGAGCAGCTCAGTTGGCCTTTTTGTGATTGTCTTCAAGAGCTATCCCGAACGATCATGGGTGGATCAGCTTGAGCAGGCCGGCCTAATAGCGCTGGAGCCAGCGCAGACTATGGCCTACTACGTCTACGGCCCGCGCGCTACCCTCGCCACCGCAGGACACCGCTTCCCGTTCGTGTATAGCGCTCTCGAGGTTCCCGGCGGCATCAAACGATTCAACATCGACTTCTCCGACGACGGCGACGCTCCCGAGCCCACCGGCGTAGCCACCGTCCAGACGAAGCACGCTCTCGTCGTAAACCTCCTTCGCTCCGCAACCGGCGTCGAACCCGAACTCGTGTATCAGACAGGAACCATCACCGCGTACGCGAGCCCGCTATCCCGCGCCGACGCCCTCAGCATCAGTGCCCTGCCCGAGGTCTTGAGCGTCACCCGGGGCGGCCACGCAGGCCCCTCGGACGAACGGACCAACAGGGTCATCGGCGGCACCTTCCAGACACCCGGATCCTCCTGGCCACCCCCCAGCCCAACACCAGTGCTGCCATCCAACACCGGCACACCACGGTACTGGGACAACTACATCACCCAGTTCAATAACCTGCTCGCGGGATTCACGGGCCAGGGCTTCAATCTCAGCAACCAGACCATCGCCTTTCTCGACACGGGCATCGACAGCGGTCTCCAGCGAGGCGGGATCGCCTATTGCCCGCCATACCTCATCGCCCCCGACGGCACCTGCCGGCTCGTCTTCACCACCGACGTGACCCAGGACTTTTCCTTGCCCGAAAGGCGGGCTGACGACCATTCCTACCACGGGACCCTCACCACATCGATCGCGGCGGGATTCGCAGGCAGTCAGAGTTCCGGCCGGGATATCGATAGCCCCCCAAGCGTCTACGGCGGGTACGCCTTCACCCAGGGAGTAGCCCAGGGTGCGAAGGTGGCCATGTGCAAATTCTTCGCAAACGTGATCCCCCCGGTCCCAGCGTGCAACAACCTCGAGACGTATCGCACGCTCAACGGACAGCAGTTCCAGAACAACGATACCGACACGCCACGACGACTGAACTACGCCCTCGTCGAACTCGGATCGTCCGTGCTACTCCCCGACGGCGTAACTGGTCCGGAAGCCCGCCTTTTCAATCATAGCTGGAATATGGACACCATCAACTACGAAGCGGACGCCGTCGTCCTTGATGAGACCACCCGACTGCTCTCGCGGGCCACGTTCACGTTTGACGGTGGACAGCTCCGCACGGGCCCTTCCGCTCCCGCGCTCCACATCGTGTCGGCCGGCAACATCGGCCAATTCTATCCACCGCCGGGGCCGCCACCGCCCCCGCTGCAGTCATGGCCCAACCCGGCTCAAGTCACGGCGCCAGCTGTTGCAAAGAACATCATTACCGTGGGAGGCACCGAAAGCTATAACCAAGAGGCCTACGCGCCGAATTGCGGCGACGTAAACTTGCAGTACGCGGACAACCCACACCAGATCTATGGCAACTCACGCACGGGTTTCCCGAACCTGCGGCTCAAGCCGGACCTTGTGGCACCCGCGACCGCAAGCTACGGTCGGACGTCCGTCGAGGCCAGCGGCTGCCCCGCCGCGTGCAACATGGACTTGGACCAGACAGGTCAGTACGCATGGTCTATCGGGACAAGCTTTGCCGCTCCGGCAGGAGCCGGTGCGGCAGCGATGGCCGCCGAATGGCTCAAGGCATGGCACAACCCGCCCTCGCCAGCCCTCGTAAAGGCCGCGCTCATCGCAACAGCCCAAACCCTCACAAGACTGCCAGTGTGCGGCGTCGGCTGCTCGACGTGCTGCGCGTACTGCGGCGAGATGCGCCCCTCGCCGGACAAATATCAGGGATGGGGAGGCATCGCCCTCGACCACCTCTTCCGCGACCCCACAAACTACTTCTTCTCTGATCAAGCGAACACCCTGAGCACCAACGGCCAAATATGGACCCAGACGCTTACGATCGCGGACCGCACGAAGGACATCAATATTGCACTCGTGTGGACCGACCGCGCTAGCCCGACCACGGACGCCTCGCTCGTCAACCTCGTCAACGACCTCGACCTGCAGGTCAGCTACGTGTACAGCGGGATCACGCACCACGACTATGGCAACAACTACTATACGAACATCGACTCTTGCACCCGCGACGGCTACTCGCTCCTCGACCCATCGCCGGTCGTATACGACCGGAAGAACAACGTCGAGCGCATCAACATCCAGGGCAACAGCATCCCACCGGGCGTCACGACGATCACCGTGACCGTATCGGCATTTAGCCTAACCGGCGACGGTATCAACCCCGGCAGTAACTCGGTATTCCAGCAGGACTTTGCACTGGGGGTGGAGAATGCTCACTACTAAACACTGTAACGAACACCGCACTGGCCCGCCAGAGCGAGACGCCCGACGCCTGATACTCTGGCTTTCGTGCCTCCTTCTCGGCTATGCCACGAGGATGAACGCCCAGGAGACACTCCTCTACGTTCCGTTCGTCGACGCTCCTAACGGCAGCGTGACACTAGCCGACGGCAGCACCGTGGGCCAGCGATGGCTAAGCAGCCTGACGCTTTTCAACAACGGGTCAACCGCAGCAAGCTGGCGCTGGGTGGCAGCGTACGGAGGCGGCGTGCAGCTCGGCAATGCGGATCCCTACTGCATGACCTCGACCGCGCATAACGTCCCACAGGGCACCGGCACTTCCGTAGGCATATGCTTCCCGGATAAGCCCACCGGCGGCCTTGCCATGCTTGTGCTGGGCACAACCGGACCACTTCTTCCCAACGCCACGGTGAGCCGGGTTCGCACGGTGATCGGCTGTCAGGGTCCCGGCGGGCTCCTCATTCCGCAAGGCCGCGTCCCAGTCCCCACGTTTACGAGCCTGTTTCCGGCGGGCAGCACCGTCACCGCAGGGGAAATCGATCTGGGCGACACGGGATTCGGACGCTGTGCATCCCAGAATCAACGCTACCCCCGCCGCGTGAACGTGACCATGTTCAACGCGGGCGACGCCCAGGCGTCGTTCCAGATCGCCGTCCGCGCGGGCGTGAACTCTTCGAGCACGTACTACCAACAGACCGTCTACATTCCCGCCCATGACATCGTGCAGGTCAACTCACTCCCACTGAACCTCGACGATGTCGCCCAGCAACCAGCAGCGACGACCGCGGGCGGCACCATCGTCTGGATTCTCATCACCGCCGACCAGCCATATCTCTCCTACGTCAGCACGATCTTCGACGACGGGGAGCCGGGTGCCATGCCGATGGAGGTCTACCCGATGCACTTGTCGAACTAGGCTCGCCGGGGGGCTTCCGGTCTCCGCCGGACCGCCATGATCAGTCGGGAGGCGCACTCTCATGCAACTTGGCCGGCTCACACGTCCACCAGCATCACTTTCGATTCATCGGCCAGTCTGGCCACCACGACCGGAGCTCCGGGCGTGTGGTCCATCGGGGGAACGAGCGCCTGCGCTGAAGACGCGTGCACGGTCTGCCTGATCGGCGGGCGGTACCGCGTCACGAGCCGTTGGAAGAATCAGTACGCGGGCGGAGCGGAGGCGACGCTCTCGAAGGCGAAGCTCACCGATGCGACCGCGGCGTTCTGGATCGCGGATGCGAGTACCTACGAATACCTGATCCGGTTCAACACGGCCACAGACAATGGAAAGGTGTGGATTGCGATCCCGACGTTCACCGACGTCGAGTTCTGGGTCGCCGTGACGGACACCGTCAACGGTCAATACAAGGAATATCACAGCAGCCCCGGAAATCAGACGTTGATCTACGACCCGCACACTTTCGTGTACCCGTGAGGAATGGCCCGCGCATCGCGGCGATATTGCGTCTTGCACCCGGCGGCGCCTTGCGGCCGGACCCCGGCGCGTCCGAAGAGGCTGACGACGCGGATGTCGCGCTTCGGCTCATGAGCCATGCCGGACGACCGCGCGCGCGATTTCCTTCCCGTCACTCTCGCGAAAGAGGAGAACGCGCGTCGCGTCCGGCGTCTCCTGGACACGCGCCGCGAGGAGGTCGCCCTCGAAGGCCTCGCCGCGGAAATCGGCCTCGAAGGTGAGCGGGGGAGCGGCGGCGCGCGGGAGCGCGGTGAGGAGCGCGCGCAGGATCGTGACGTTGTTCGCGTGCGCGTTGAGGTCGAGATCGTAGCGCGTCACCCGAAACGGCGTGCCCAGCGTGCCTGGCGCTCCGGCCCCGTCCTCGGGAGCGGCGAGGGGCTCGAACGAGTCTTCGATCAGGCGGGGCGGCGACGTCTTCGCAACTTCCGCCACGTCGGGCGATTGGCGGAGGGGCCGCTTCTTCGCGACGTCGAGGAGAATCCAGCCCGACGTCGCCCGCGCCAGTTCCGTTTCGTCCGCTCCCGCGACGCGGAACTCGCGGAGCGCCCAGAGGCGGTGCACGCCGGCCGGCCAGGTTTCGACCGTGATGTCCTCGCGCCACGCGGGCAGCGCGAGGAGCCTCAGCGTGAGGCGAGACAGGATCCACGTCTGGCCGCCGCGCGAGGAGCACGTCCGAGCCCCACCCGAGAGCCGTCGCGTTGTTTCCGGCGGCTTCCTGGAAGAGGTCGAAGAGCGCGGGGAGGCGGAGGCGCGCGTCGGGGCCCATCTCGCTCGCGCGGACCCGAAAGTTTTCGCGCCAGACGTTCATTCGGCGGCCGCGTGCCGTTTCGCGAGGGCCGAGCGCTTCTCCCAGGTCTCGCGCGCGAGGGCCACGTCCTCGAGGAACCAGCCGAGCTCCGAGAGGAGCAGCGCCTGCGGGCCGTCCACGAAAGCCTTCGCGGGTTGGGGGTGGAAGTCCACGAGCACCATGTTCGCGCCCGCGACGACGCCCTGCGCCGTGACGTGCATGAGGTCGAGGATGCCGTCCGGCGCGCGGTCGCGAGAGCCGACCGAGTGCGAGGGGTCGATGCACACCGGGAGGCGCGTGAGGCGCTTGACGACCGGTACGAGCGCGAAATCGACGAGATTGCGGTGCGGGTCGCCGAGGTTCGTCTTGACGCCGCGGAGGCCGAAAACGATCTGCGATTTGCCCTCGCTCGCGAGGTATTCGGCGGCGTTGAGGGATTCGTTCAGCGTGATGCCGAAGCCGCGCTTCACGAGGACGGGAAACTCCGGCTGCCGGCCCACGGCCTTCAGGAGCTCGAAGTTCTGGATGTTGCGCGTGCCGATCTGGAGCATGACGCCCGTGGGCTTTCCCGTCTTCTCGAGGCACTCGGCGATCTCGTCCACGTGGCTCTCGTGCGTCACCTCCATCGCGATGACGCGGATGCCGTACTTGCCAGCGAGCGTGAAGACGTCCTTGAGGCAGCTCTTGCCGTGCCCCTGGAACGCGTAGGGGCTCGTCCGCGGCTTGTAGGCGCCCATCCGCGTCGTCGTGAGGGAGAACTCCTTGAGGGCGCGGAACATGGACTCGACGTTGTCGTTCGTGTCGACGGCGCAGAGACCCGCGAAAACATGCAGGTTCTCCTGCGAGAACTCCACGCCGTTGTACGTGAAGCCGCTCGCGCGCCGGTCGTCCTTGTGACGCCCGAGGACGCGGTACTCCTCGGAGACGCGCACGACCCGCTCGACGCCGGGGAGGATGCGGATGTCCTCGATCGCGAGGCGATGCGTGTCGCCGATGAGGTAGACCTCGGTCACCGTCTTCTGGGCGCCCTTCACGCGATGCACCCGCACCTCGATTCCGGGCAGGCCGCGCAGCGTGTCGAGGAGGTCGCACTCGGCGGCCGCGTTCGCGGCGAGGGCAGGGTCCAGGAGGACGATCATTCGGTCATTCCCTGGCCTCCCGGAAGGCGGTCGACGCGGCCCTTCTTCGTCGTGCGGGCCGGATAGGAGCCGAGCACCTTGAGGTACGGGCATTCGGCCGTCAGGGAGGCGATGGCCCGCGCGGCCGCGTCCTCGGTCTGGGCGCCCTCGAAGTCCACGTAGAAGAGATACTCCCAGGGGTGGCGCGGCACGGGGCGCGATTCGAGCTTCGTGAGGTTGAGGCCGTGGGCGTCGAGAAAGTTCAGGCAATGCGCGAGCGCGCCGTGACGATGGGGCGCGGAGAAGACGAGCGAGGTCTTCGTCGGGATGCGCGGGTCGGGCGTCAGCGCCAGCGCCGAGACGACCACGAAGCGCGTCCAGTTCTCCTCCTGATCGGCGATGTCGCGCTTCAGGATGTCGAGAGAGTGGCGCTGCCCGGCCTCCTCGGAGGCGATCGCGGCGAGCGTGAGGTCGCCCGCCTCCTTCACGTGGCGCGCGGCCTCCGCGGTGTCGACGAAGGGCACCGCTGTCACGCCCGGGAGCTCGGCGAGGAAACGGGCGCACTGCGCGAGCGCCTGCGGATGCGAGACGACGCGCGTGATGCCGAGGAGGGAGGATCCGGGGAGGCCGAGGAGGCAATGGCGCACCTCGAGAATCTCCTCGCCCACGATCTTCAGCTCCGTGTGCCGGAGCAGATCGTAGGTCTCGTTGATCGAGCCCGCCGTCGTGTTCTCGATCGGGAGGAACGCATACCCGGCCGCGCCGGACTCGGCTTCGCGCAGCGCACGTGAGAAGGTCGGGAAGCCGCGAAACTCCATAGCCCCCTCGCGGTCGCCGAAGTACTTGCGCGCGGCGAGATGGCTGTACGCGCCCTCGGCGCCCTGGAACGAGACGCGGTGCGCGTTGCCGAGAGCGCGCTCTTTGACCCTCCGGTCGAGGAGGGTCTCCTCCTGGACCTTCACGGACATGGCGATGACCTCGCGGAAGATCTCCGTTGCGCGGAAGGGGTCGAGGCCCAGCTCGCGGGCGATGGACTCGACGCGGGCGAGGAGCCGTGCCTCGCGGTCTAGGTCACGCAGGAACGGACCGCCCTTCGCTTTCAGGAGCCCCACCTCGGCGACGTGCGCGAGGCGCGCGGCCAGCGTTTCGAGAAGGCGGCGGTCCGTCTCGTCGATGCGCTGCCTCAGGATCTCGAGCTCGTCCATGGGGAGCGCATCTTACCGGGCGCGCCATGCGCGAGGGAGGCCGGTTCGTGCCCGCCAGCCCCCGGCTCGGCGCGACAGGGTCAACCCCGGGCGGTTCCGGATCTATATTCCTCCCGTGACTATTCCCCCCGTGACTGGGGCCGCCCGCCCAGCCGTTTCCGATCACGCGCGGTTCGCCGCGGGCGTTTTCGGCGTCTTCACGGCGATTGTCGCGGCGAGCGCGCTCCAGCACGCTCTCGTGGACACGGTTCTCGGCCGCGAGATTCCGTTCGGCCGATCGCTCGCGGCCACGGCGCTCACCTGGTATCTCTGGGCCCTCCTGACGCCCGCGATCGCGTCCCTCGTCTGGCGCTTTCCCCTCACGCGGGTCCGCTGGCGCTCGAGCCTCCTCGTGCACCTGCCCGCGAGCGCCACGCTGTTCGGTGCGCAGATGGCCCTCTTCGGCCTCGCGAGCCGTGCCTTTGGCCTGTCACCCGACCTCCTGCGGCCCCGCCTGCGCGCGCTGCCTCCCCGGAGCGCCATTCAGGACGTGTTGGTCGGGTACGCGTTCCGGGGCGCGGGCACGTATGCCCTCATCGTCCTCGGTCTCATCCTCTATGACTACGTGAGGAAGGACCGCGAGCGCGTCGCGCTCGAAGGGCAGCTCGCGCTCGCCGAGCTGAAGGCGCTGCGCATGCAGCTCCAGCCGCACTTTCTCTTCAACACGCTCCACGCGATCGGCGTCCTCATCCACAGCGACCCGAAGGCCGCGCACCTCATGCTCACGCGCCTCGCAGAGCTTCTCCGCCTCTCCCTCGACACGGCCTCCGAGCCCGAGTTGCCGCTCGAGACGGAGCTCGCGTTCGTCGAGAAGTACCTGGCGATCCAAAAGGTTCGTTTCGGCGACCGGCTCACCGTGCGCTACGCGCTCGAGCCGGGCGCGATGCGCGGACTCGTGCCGACGCTCGTCATGCAGCCCCTCGTCGAGAACGCCCTCGAGCATGGCCTCGCGCCGCACGCCCGGCTCGGCGTGATCGAGATCGCGGCCTCTCGGGAAGGCGACGCGCTAACGATCCGCGTGCGCGACAACGGCGACGGCCTGGCGGAGGGCTCCCCGCGCATGAAGAGCGGCGTGGGTCTCGCGAACACGCGCGGCCGGCTGCGTCAACTTTATGGCGATCGCTCGCGTCTCACCCTTTCGAACATCGCGGGCGGGGGTCTCGAAGCCATCCTCGAGATGCCGTGGCGCGAAGCGCCGCTGCCTTCGGCGACGGGAGGAGCATGAAACAGATCCGGGCCTTCATCGTGGACGACGAGCCCCTCGCGCGCGATTGGCTTCGGACGCTGCTCGCGGAGGAGCCCGGCGTGACGCTGGCCGGCGAGGCCGGGGACGGCCGCGAGGCGGTCACGGCCCTCAAGGCCGCGAAGCCGGACCTGCTCTTTCTCGACGTCCAGATGCCGGAGCTCGACGGGTTCGACGTGCTCAGGGCCCTCGACAAGGAGGCGCTGCCCGTCGTCGTCTTCGTGACGGCGTACGACCAGCACGCCCTGAAGGCTTTCGACGTCCATGCGCTCGATTACCTCCTGAAGCCTTTCGAAAGGGACCGCTTCCGCCTCGCGATGGAGCGCGCCCGTGAGCTTCTCGCGCCGCGCGGGGGCGAAGCCGCGGCCCGGCGGCTCATCGAACTTCTCGAGTCGCTCGGGGCGAAGGCGGGCACGCTGGAGCGCGTGGCCGTGAAGACGGACGGCGTCATCAAGCTCGTGAGGCTCGCCGATGTGGATTACATCGAAGCCGCCGGCCGCTACGTGACGCTCCACGTCGGCAAGGAGCAGCACCTCCTCCGGGAGACGATGAACGACCTCGAGGCGCAGCTCGAGCCTTCGGTGTTCGCGCGCGTGCATCGCTCGGCCATCGTGAACCTAGACCGCATCAAGGAGCTCCAGACCGAGAGTCACGGCGAAGTGACGATCGTCCTCGAAGGCGGCCGCACGCTGCGCTGGAGCCGTAGCTACCGCGAGCGGCTCGAGACGCTTCTGGGCTCCGCGAGCTCCGGAGGCTGACATGAAGAGAAGGCTCGAGAAGGGGGCCGCGGCGAGCGCCCTCGCAGTCCTCGCCGGAGTCGCGGGGCTCCTCTACGCGGACGACAAGATCGACAAGCCGCCCGATGCGCCTCCCGTGCGAGCCGAGGTCCGGGTCGACGCGAACGCCCGGCCCGACTTCTCGGGCACCTGGAAGCTGAACACGGACCTGAGCGAGGACCCGCGCGAGAAAATGCAGGAAGCCCGCGGGAGCTCCGGCGGTCGAAGCGGCGGAAGCTTCGGCGGTCGAGGCGGCATGGGCGGCGGCGGCCGGGGCGGCATGGGCGGCGGCGGCGGAATGGGAGGGGGCGGTCGCCGCGGAGGTGGAGGTTCCGGCGATGGCGGCCCCGACTCGTCCTCCTCCTCACGCCTCGGCGAGATCGCGGCTCAAAGGGTGCTGACGATCGTGCACAAGGATCCCCAGCTCGTCGTCACGGACATGCACGGGCGCGCGCGCACGCTCTTCACGGACGCCCGCAAGCTCGAGGAAGAGCGGTCGGAAGGCACGGCGAAGGTCCAGACGAAGTGGAAGGATCGATCGGTCGTCGTCGTGACGAAGGTCGGCAGCCGGGAGACGACCGAGACGTTCGAGCGCGCGGCCGACGGAGCGCATCTCTTCCTGACGACGAAGATCGACGGCGGGCGCGGGTCATTTTCCTTCCGGAGGGTCTACGACGCGCCGCTCGCGCCCTGAACGGATCGGCGCGGCTCGCGCGTCCTTGGGCGCCGCTCCGCGGTCCTCTACAATCCGCGCGATGCATCCCCGGCTGGCCGAGATCGCCGCCACCCTCGAAGAGACGCGCGCCGCGGTCGTGCGCGCGGTCGAACATCTGTCGCCGGAAGACGCCGCGCGTCGCCCCGGACCCGAGGCCTGGAGCGTCGACGAGATCCTGACGCACCTCTCTCTCGTCGAGCCCGGCGTCGCGAAACGGATCGCCAAGAGCGTCGGAAAGGCGAAGGGCGAGGGGCTCGAACGCGAGACGTCCGTCGCGTCGGTCCTCGGCTCGCTCGACGGCGCCGCGTTCGAAATCCTGCGCGAGAAGCAGGTCGCGCCGGAATTCGTGGAGCCGAAGGCCATCCTCTCGCTACCCGAAGCGCTCGCTGCGCTCGCGCGCTCGCGTGAAAGCCTCCGGCATGCGATGGGAGAGGCCGACGGCTGGGCGCTCGAGACGGTCGTCGCCCCGCATCCCCGCCTCGGGACGATCGACATGTACCAGTGGCTCGTCTTCCTCGGGCATCACGAGCGCCGCCATCTCGCCCAGATCGAGCGCACGATCGCGGCCGTCACGGGGCGCTGACGCCGGCGGTTCTGCTATCCTTCGCGGTCCGATCGAGTGCGGTGGGAGTAGCTCAGTCGGTAGAGCGTCGGATTGTGGTTCCGAATGTCGCGGGTTCGATCCCCGTCTCTCACCCCAGTTTTTCAAAGCCCGTTTGCGCCCGTAGCTCAGCTGGATAGAGCGTCAGACTCCGGATCTGAAGGCCAGGCGTTCGAATCGCCTCGGGCGCACCATACTTGCTCGGGTGGCGCTACGATGAAATGGCATGCCACGCCCTCCCGGCCGTTCTCCCGCCGCCGCCGCGCTCCGCGGCTCGCCCTATTCGGCCCTGCTCGCGAAGATGGCGACGCATCGCGGCGAGA
>OCZT010005970.1_pt1 | contig 12092 bp, 5 predicted proteins | sample 1539031 | NCBI WGS metagenome assembly OCZT01 (sample SAMEA3539308, study PRJEB22396) | soil metagenome | biome: tundra; feature: field; material: soil | place: USA | collected 2010-05 | depth 0.15 m
GGCGTGACTGGAGTTCAGACGTGCGGCTCTTCCGATCTGCCTACGTACAGAAAGGCCGAGCCGCCGTGCGGGTAAGCGCGCGCCATGCGTCCGTAGCTCACGGAGGTGAACAGCATGGCGATCATGGCAAGCAGAATTGCCGTGACCACGTGCCCGCTGGCCTCGTGGTAGATGACGCCGAAGCTCGGCATGGGGGCCGTGGGCTGAATGAGGATGATGCCGTAGAGAAGGAGATCGCGGAAGCGCAGGCTGCGCTTGAGACCGACACTTCCCGGGTTGACGTTCTCTGCGGCGTTTGTCATGCCGGTGTTCACTTTTGGGCGATGGGCTTCGGAGTGAGCTTGACCGGAGCAACGTTCCAGCCCTCGATCTCGACCATGGGCTCAGCGATCTCGGTCGCGGGCAGGAGCGCGGTCAGCGTGGTGGACTCGCCCGGGGTCAACTGAATCCAATTATCGGACCATAGAACGGGAGCAATCAGATCGCCCGCGGCAGTGCGTATGGCAGCGCGCACTTGAAACGCCAGTACCTGCGAGCGGTTATCAAGATGAACGCGAAGCTCGCGGCCGCCCGCGGTCGATTCGAGTTCGGCCCTGGAATCGACCTGCGCGGGCGGAAGGCCGGCAAGAGCCGTCAGATCTTCGTGACGCGAAGCGGGCGTGTGCGTGTAATCTGTTTTCTCCCAATCGAATGTAGTCAAAGTTCCAGGTACCCAGTAGAAGTTGCGGCTCACCACCTGTCCACCTGGATCTTTGAGCGAAAGCTCGATGAGCAAAATCCGCTCCGCGCCGGTGTAGAGGTTTTCGGGAATCGCGAAAATGCGCACAGCCGAGTCGGCGGCCAGATTGAGAGTTGCTTCGGCGGTGTATAGATCTTTCCAGGCGAGATTGTGAACCTGCACGGTGGCATGCAGTCCGCCGGCGGGCGCATAGGTGCTGTTGACGGCCACAATGGATCTGTCGTCGTAGGCGTACTGAATGTGGAGTGGCTCGCAGGCCTTTTTGGCGCCAAAGTAGCCTCCTCCTGCATCGAGGTAGTAATCGTAAAGGTGCCAGATCATCGATGGCCATGCGTTATTCAGCATCCACTGAATGACGCCGGTGGAAGCGTACTTGTTCTTGGCGTAGGCCTCGAACATCGCGCGCTCCGAATCGTACTCCATGGTCTGCGCAATGCGCTCGTATTCCGCGGCGGATGAGGGCTTGGCGTAGATGGCCTCCATCGCCTGATTGAAGACGTTCAGGTTGACGAATTCGCCGCCGCCGTTGTGACGGCTCCAGGTGGCGGAGGGCGGCCATGCTTCGGGATCGGAGAGAAACTTCCTGCGGCTTGCTAGAGACGGAATCGCCGGCCCGGGACTGGTTTCAGTGTTGAAGCCCATGGCACCGCCAAAGCGAACCGCGCGCTCCCAGTAGCTGGGCGCAACATAATCATAGGGCCCGGTCATCTTCACGCCGCTTTCTCCGGTGACTGAGGTCGGCGTGCCGGAAGCAGACGAGAGAATCGGATTAGGCCAATGCGTTTCCGATTCGATCTGGAGGTAGACGCGCTCCACGTCGGCCGGCGGAGGATTGTCGCTGCCGTTGAGCCACACCAGCAAGCTCGCGTGGTGACGCAGGCGCAGCATCTGTGAACGCAACGAAGCCGAGGCAACGGCGAGGTCTTCCGGCGTCCAACTCTTCCACTGCTCCCATTGATCGCAACAGCACCAGCCGAGCATGACAAGAATTCCCTGCTCGTCGGCCAGGTGAAAAAACTGCTCGTTCTCGAGTTTGCCTTCCAGGCGGATGGTGTTCAAGCCAATGTCGCGCACCAGGCTGAATTGATCGCGCAGGCGCCTCTCATCGGAGCGAAGCAACATGTCTGGCGACCAGCCACCGCCGCGAATGAGAATGGGCTTGCCATTGATGCGAAAAAGCCGGCTGCCGTTTGCAGTGAGCTCCGAGGTGACTTCGCGGATGCCGAACTCGGCGCTTTGCTCATCGGTGACCTGGCCCTGCACGCTGAAGCTCACAGTGACGTGTTCAAGATGCGGAGTGCCGATCTGAGATGGCCACCACAATTTCGGATCGCGAATATGGAGCACGGGGAACTGCTCCGGCTTGAAGGTGACAGTTCGATTCTCGTTTGGCGCAAGTTCCACCGCCTGCTGAAAATGGACGCCCGCCGCGGAGCCTGTGACCGTGCCCTTTACGGTGCCGGCCGTGGCGTTATGCAATTCCGCATAGACGGTGAGATCGGCCGTGGCCAGCGTGGCGTCAGGCAAATGCGTAACTACAAGCGGCGATTGGACCGTGACAACGCCTGCTTGGACGAGGTCGACGGCACCCCATAGGCCCATGTCCTTGTCGGGCGGGCATGGGTTCCAGTCGACCCAGTTGATGCCGAGGTCCTTCTCTGTCGGCGCCATGGTCTTGACGGCAAGCACGTTCTCTGTCCCTGGGTGTATGAACTCCGTGACGTCGAAGCTGTAAGTCCGATAGGCGCCGGCAACGGTGGAGGAGTCGGCAATCCGGTGGCCGTTGAGCCAGACCTCGCCGCGATAGTTGATGCCGCCGAATTGCAACGAGAAGCGCGAGGCGCCGGCTGCTGCAGGTGGTGCGGAAAAGACCTTGCTGTACCACCACCCGCAGGCGTATGGGCTGTCGGCGGGCATGGGGAGATTCGCGAAGTTCTGGCCGACGGGGTAGCCGGCGCCGGGAATCTGCCGGAGGTTGTCGCCAAAGTAGGGATCGGGCACCACGCCGGCGGCCACCTGCGCAGCCAGGACCGTGCTGGGGACACTGGTCTTCAGCCAGTTGCTGTCCTTGAAGCCAATCGCGCTGATGGAGTCGCCGGACGCCTGAATGGTACATGCCGATTGCAGCCGCCAGTCGTCGTGGAGATGCGTCACTGTCCCTGCCCGCACGACAAGGGTGGCGAAGATCAAAAGGAAAAGAGCGAACGCAATTCTTATTCTCATGCGTACCCGCGCCTCCGGGGTCAAAACAAACTCAGTGGTCCTTTAGCCGAACCGGAAACAAGCCGTCTGCGGCGTTGCCTGTTGGAGATTCAAACGTTTGAATCAAGGGAATGTTCCTCCAGCCGCCTATTTCTGTCAAGCAGAAGACTTCTTCTTTCTTCCACGCGCAATCCGTCCTGTCGACGCGCGCGCCACCAGTTTCGGCAGCGCATTGTGAAGCCTGATCGGACCATTCTTGCCGGCCTGACGAATCCCGATCTCTTCAAGAACCCACTTTGACGCGAGCAGCCCCATCTCTTGCAAGGGTTGTTGAACGGTGGTTATTCCGGGAGTGGCGACCCTGGCCGGCAGCACGTCGTCGAAGCCGATCACCGAGCAGTCCTCGGGAACTCGCACACCTGCTTCGGCAAGGCCCCGAATTACGCCGAGCGCCGTCATGTCGTCGAAAGCCAGAACGGCGGTGAACGGTCGTCCCGAACCCAGCAGTTGCCTGGCTGCAATCAGGCCTCCCTCAAAGCCGAATGCCGAGTCTGTGAGGCGGGGAAGCTGCAGAACCAGGCGCCGATCCAGAACGATTCCAGCCTCCGCGGCCGCATGCTGCACGCCATTCCAGCGCGGCTCGCTATCGACCAGTTCTTCCGGTCCGCGAATGATTGCGATCTTGCGGTGTCCGAGATTCGCCAGATGCGTGAGCGCCATGCAACCGCCGAGCTGGTTGTCAATAAGCATGGAGCTGATCTTCTTGGGCGTAAGGTCGCGGCCAATAATGACGATGGGCACCTTGTTCTTCTCGATGTCGGCCAGCAGGTTGGTCTCCTCGAAGATCCAGCTTGCGATAACGATTACCGCCTCGGCACGCCGTTCCAGGATCATCATCAAATAGCTGTCGAAGAGTTTGCGCTGGGTCTGCGCGTCCATCAAAAACGGAAGGTAGTTGGCCGGCTGAAGGCCCGATTGGATTCCTTGAACCAGGGGAATGCAAAAGGGGTCGGACAGATCGTAGGCCAGGACCGCGATGGTCTGGCTGTGACGGCGGCGAAGAGAGCGGGCATAGGCGTCAGGATGGTAACCGAGTTGCAAGGCCATCTTGCGAATTCGCTCGCGGGTAGTGGAGGCAACATTCTTTGAGAGCGGCGCTTCACTGAGCACGATGGAGACCGTAGAGACGGAATAGCCGCACGCATGGGCAATGTCAAGCAAAGTAACGTGGCCGGATTTCCGCTGAACCACTGGCAGGCCTCCTTGCAGGCGTGCGCCGAGTCAACCACTCCAACGCCATTGTTCCACAACCGTCGAGGCTTACAGGAACGGCCGGATTCGGTGGCGCTGGCAGGGGCACGCCATGGCGAATTTTTCTCCTTGACAGCCGGAGGGGATAATCCTACATTATTTCCGCAAGGAGTTCAAACGTTTGAATAGGGCAGTTTTTGCCCTGGAGGGCTAACCATGATTACCCCCAAAGCGCGGTCCGCGGCCACCTGTATTCTCTTCTCGCTTCTGCTGGTTCCCTCCCTCTGCATCCCCGCTTTCTCCCAACCAGGAAGGGGCTCTATCAGCGGTCTCGTCACAGATCAGAGTGGCGCCATTGTGCCCGGCGCGAAGATTGTGGCCGAAGAAAAAGGCACCGGCACGAAGCTCTCATCGCTCACGACCGGAGCTGGCCTGTATTCGTTTGTCTCGCTCACTCCCGGGTCGTACCAGGTGACGGCTGAGGCCAAAGGATTTCAGTCGGTGGTGCGAAAGAACATCGTAGTGACGGTAGACCAGGTTTCCGCGGTGAATTTCAGCCTGCCCGTCGGCAGCGTCAATGAGGTGGTTACGGTTACCGAGGCCACTTCGCTCGTGGAGGCAAGCAACTCTACGGTAGGCCAACTGATCTCAGAAGAGACCATTGACCGGGTTCCGCTGCTGACCAGGAATGTATTTGACCTGGTCCAATTGAGCGCCGGCGTGACGCCGGCAAACGGAGCGCCGAACTCATCCAGCGCACAGGCAATTTCGAGCATCACCAGCGGCCGTCCGGGAGTGGATGTCTCTTCGTACACCATCAATGGTTCGATTGTGGGTTCGGTCTACTACATGGTGGATGGCAGTCCTCTTGGGATTGCGGAAAACAACGCTGGCGCTATCATTCCAGCCTTGGATATTCCAGAGGATGGGGTCGAGGAGACTCGCGTGGAGACGCAAAATACGCCGGCATCCTACCAGAGCGGTGGGGCTGGCGTAATCAGCGTGGTAAGCAAGTCGGGCACCAACCAGTTTCACGGTGATGCGTTCGGAGTTTTCCGGCCCGATGTTTTGGCCGCAAATGAGTACTTCAACAAGCAAAGCCAGGTGGGCAATGGCTCGCCAAACGTGGCGCCGTCCTACTATCGCTACCAGGAAGGCGCTGCCATTGGCGGGCCCATTCTGCACAACAAGCTTTTCATTTTCGCGGATTACGAGGCGACGCAGCAGAAGCAGTTCGACGGGTCAAATATCTTTACCGTGCCCACAAGCGCGGAACGCACAGGCGATTTTTCGGCAGACAGTTTCACCATCTACAACCCGCTAGTCCCGGACAAACCGGACGGAACGCGCCAGCCGTTTCTGAACAACAAGATCACCAATCCCAATCCGATTGCGGTGACGTTTCTCTCGCATTTTCCCAAGTGCAACTTCCCCAACGCGGCCACCTGCGACACGGACTCGACCGGAGCGTTTAACAATCTATACGTTCCGGGGCTCGATCCAGCTACGGCGCAGCGGTTCGATATCCGAATGGACTGGGTCCAGAGCGACCGCCAGCGGATCTTCGGACGATTCTCATTTGACCGGCATTACAGTTCGCTGGTGAACGCGTTCGACAATATGTGGGATCTGAACTATGCGCAGAATGTGACCAACGCGCGCAACCTGCTGGTCGCCGACGATATCACGTTGAATCAAAGTACGGTTCTTCAACTTCGCTACTCATTTACCCGACACTACGAGAATCAGGGCGGTGATCCAAGGCAAAATGGCTTCGACATCACTACGCTGGGATTCCCATCATCGCTTGCCGAGGAGCAGGTTTACAAAACGTTGCCTTATGTGAATTTCTCGGATGCGGGAGGCGGCATTGGCGGCACAGCGAACTGGAACACGTTCATCTACGCGAGCGAGAACAGCGACGTGAACGCCACAATCACCAAGATGTGGGGCAAGCACGAGCTCTCGACGGGCTTCGAGTACATGAAACGATTTCTGAATGTAGGCCAGCCTCCAGCTTCCTCGGGCGCCTATGTCTTCGACATTTCCGCAACCGATCAATCGGTAGACTCGGCCGTGGGCGGCAGCGACTTTGCTTCGTTTCTCATCGGTATGGGAACGCCGCCCGGCAGCGAAAGTTACAACTTCACCAAGGACCTCTTTGTGGCCGAGAGCAGCCCGTATTACGCAACATTTATCGAGGACACCTACCATTTGAACAAGGCCTTCACAGTCACCCTCGGACTGCGGTGGGATATCTTCGGCGGGCGCACTGAGCGGCACAATCGCCTGGAATATTTCGACTCTGCAGCGGCGGCCAACTCGGGCGGCGTCTCCTACAAAGGCGCCGAAGTATATGTCGGCAGCGGCGACCGCTCTCCGTTCACCACGAACTTGAGCGACTTCGGCCCCCGGTTGGGATTCTCATGGCAGGCGGCCCAGCATCTGGTGTTGAGGGGCGGCGCCGGCTTCTACTATGGCCCGAGCCCGCAGATGGTAGGCAGCGCCTCGCTGAACAGTGACGGGTATTCGTCGGTCACCAACTGGAACGCCACCTGCTTCAATGCCGACGGCAACACCGTTTACAACGGAACATCGGCTTGTGTGGGAGCTGATCCGGGAAGTCCCGATCCGAGTGTTACCGGCATTTACTCGCTCAGTAATCCCTTCCCTAATGGCGTTGTCGGACTGCTCAGTTCGCCCTCAGGGCTGACAAACAACCTGGGAACCACACTGAATACCATGTTCCACTCGCAGCGCACGCCCACCACCTACAACTTCAACTACGGCATGGAATATGAACTTCCGCACCAGGTGGTGGTGAGTGGCGGATACGTTGGCAGCCGCGGGCTCTTTGTGCCCATCGGCACGATTGACCTGAACGAACTGGATTTGGCGACGATCGCCAGCCATGGCGCTTCGCTGTGCGTGGATACTTCCGATCCAAGTTGCGCTACGGTGCCCAACGATTGGGCCGCGATTCAGCCGGCAACCAATGCGAATTATGGCGCCGCAACCGTGCCGTTGTGGGTGTCGTTGCAGCAGTTTCCGCAATTTGGGAGCGGCAGCTACGGCGCCGGGAATGGCGTGAATGTGCACGGCTATCCGGGCGGCGACTCCTCGTACCACTCTCTGCAGATGAAGGTGCAGAAGCGGCTCGCGCATCATTTCACGGCCCTGGCAACATACACCTTTGCCAAGCTGTTGACCGATGATGGCAATCCTCCGCTGGGTTTTGTCGGTTCGCATGGCGGCGCACCACAAGACTCGAAAGACCTGAAATACGAGCGCACCGTAAGCCCACAGGACGTTAAGTACCAATTCACCGGACAGGTGTCGTATGACTTGCCTTTTGGAAAAGGGCGAGCTGTGAACTTGAACGGAGCGGCAGACAGCATTGCCGGCGAGTGGACACTGAATGCGATCGCCTATGTGAGCTCAGGAATCCCGATCGCATCTCCCACGGTGGGCGCAGGCATTTCGTATTTCAATCAACGGCCGAATCTCACGTGCGATCCTTCGAACGGCGCGCTGCACACTGCATCCGCCTGGTTCAACTACAACTGCTTCGAGATACCGGCGAGCTCATTCCTGCCTGGAAACGCGCCGGCGTATCTTGACCACGTTCGCACCATGGGAGCGCGAGATCTCGATATTTCGCTTTACAAGCATTTCTCGCTGGGCGGAGAACGGGATCTTCGCTTTGAGATCTCTTCCTATAACATCGCCAACCACGCGCAGCTTGGGATGCCTGGGACGCCAAGCATCACCGACGTGCTGTCGAACCCATCGGAGGCGGCGGTTTTCGGCCAGATCACGTCAACCGTAAACAGCCCCCGCCAATTCCAGTTTGGAGCGCGGTTTACCTTCTGACGGCCGTCCATACCAGCCTGCCCAATACTGCGGCCAACAGCCAGGAAGATCTACGCCTGTCCTTCGGCCTCTCCTTCAGACTGCGGAAGACCAAGTAGTTGTGCTCCAATGCCTCTGCCGCCGCATTCCACCGCGGCGGTAGGAGGTACATGATCCATTCCGGTCATCATCACCCAATCAAGGCCACAACTTCCAATGTTCTTCAACAGATACCTTTTTGAAATACTCGCGCGGTCTCTGTCACGACTTATGTTTTCAATGGCTTGCGATTTGCTACCGGGACGCAGTTTCGAGACGATTCAGGAAAGATTTTCAAGGCCTTCGTCGTTCCATGGAAGACCGTGGCAAAGATATTCGGGCAGCTTCTTTCTGCAACTGGAGTCTTGCCGTGCCACCCGCGTCTTTTGAGGATCACAATCCGATAGGTAATGAAATGTCGGCAAGTGTCCGGGATTTCGGCTATTCAGCCTAAATGGCAACCGTGATCGATCGTTCCCCCCAGAGCATGGCTTTTCATTCGTGTTTGGCGCACGCGCTTTAGTCCGAACTGCCGCGGGCGGCCAACCGTGACCTCCGTCAAGCGTACTGACGACCACCGGAACATCGTTTCCTTAGGATTGGTAGACCGTTCTGTCCACGACCAGGTTTCCAGAAGCGGTTGGGTCAGGCGAGGAAAACGCCGTCCGACCGGAATTTCGTCTAAGGAGCAAAACTTCGCCGAATTCTTCGCCGAATTGCCTGCCGAAAAAGCTCCAAATCGTCCTTTTTACTCCTCCGTACTCCTTTGAAATCATTGGCTTTCCAGGCCTCACGATTCCACTCTTAACCGAACGGTTGCGGCTTTGAATCAACGAAATTAGCAATTCAAAAACTTGCTCGAAGCTCTGCGGATCCTCGGGCTCATCATCGTCGATTAGTGGACTGAGAGGGGTGTGGTGCTGCAATTCTGCCACTCGGTACAATGTTAAGTTGCCACCCAATACAGTCTTATGCTGCCACAGCGTACCCAAGAGTCCTGTCATGGTCAATCCAGGAGAATGAGCAGCATCATCGGCGCCGAAGGCGTGAGGGGATGTTGATAAACCAGTAACTGACGCATAGCCGGTCACTCACTCGAAACTCAAGGATGGATGAAACCCCGGGGACGACATTGTCATGCTTGATATTTAGCGTCAGCGTTCTCATGCAAGATAAATCCGAGGCGGCGGCTTAGGAGTACACGTTCGGGTTCACCGCGACAATTATCGGATGCTGAGCTGTTCCTAGGTGAGTGCCTTGAGCATTGAGCACCACAAGTTGGCGTGTAGCGAGCACATTGCCGAGGGGGTCTCTCACTGTGACGCCGAAGTCAGGAAATGGCTCTGGCACCGCCGATTGCTTGGTTTCGCTGTAGATGGTCTGGTCGGTGTAGTCGTTGACTTCTGTACGCGTCGTCGTGAACGTACCCGCTGTGTTGATCACGCCATTGGGATTGCTCGATGAGGCTGGTAACACGCGGAACATTACATTACCATTGGCGTCTGCTGTTTTGGTATCCAGGACCTGGTCCGGAGAAGGCGTGAAGGAAGTCGTGTCAGTGATGATGAACTTGGAATGGGTATACATCGTGGTTCCCGTCGGCGGGATGGTCACGTCGGATCCGGCAGGCAGAGGGTTCTCCAACTCGATCAAAGTGACCTGCGCATGGGGAACCGGGCTATACCCTTCAATGATGTAGCCCGTCACGATGCGCAGATAGATGAAGTAGCTAGGGTCGGGGCTGAGAGTCGCCGTACCATCCACAGTCAGAGTGCCGTCGTTTGCGAAGGCCTGCACGGCGGCGAGTGTCCAATCCTGATCACTGCCTGGCAGCGGGGCAAAAGTGTAAGTGGCTGGGACCGTATTCAGGCTGTCGGAGCCGAATGCGCCTGTGACATCGAAGATGGTCTGAACGAGTATTCCGAGTAGCGCCCCGACGCCTGTCAGCGCACACCAGAACCCCAAGTCTACATTAAGTTCCACTGCCCCGGCATCGATGGTCATAGTCCCATTAGAGATCACAGGAGCTCCTGAGATTGAGGCCCCTACGTCAAGATTGAGGCCAAAGCAGTAATAGGGCAAGGTGAAGTTAATGGATAGGATGATAGCCGTGTCGACGAATTCGACACTGCCCCAATTTACAGTGACCGCAGGCAGAAGATCTCCCCACCAGTGCCGAGCAGTGACGCGGTTGATAAAGCCCGCCATGTCGCCGGATTCAATGACAGCAGTAAGAGCGTCGGTGGCAAACGAGCTATCGAATTCGGCGTGAAAGGCAAAGGGAGCCACGGGAGTCGGAACGGATGACAGCTGTGTGCCATCTACCGTCAGACCGTCGGCCAGATTCATTCCCAGGATAGCGAAGGACTTTTGCCCGCTTTGGACGGTGGCGCCGCCGGCCTGAGTCAACTGGAAAGGAGTGTTGGGAAAGTTCTTCAGGGTGAGTTCAGCGGGCAGCGAGATCGTGCCTTTGCCGGGGCCGCAATAGTAAAGTAATGCGAGCCGGACTCCCTTTGTGACGACGTCGTTGAGTGTATCGAGATCTGCGGGCGAGCGGGGCACAATCTCCGACAGCGCGTTGACCACAAGGATGGATTGAGTTTCCACAGCATTGATGCTGAACCGGGATCGGCTCTGAGGATCTGTAAAGAGACTTAGAACCGAGATGGGGATTTCTACGCTGAGCTTAGCCACAAATAAACTCGGCTGAGACCCAAGTACCGGCAGCTGAATTTCACAAATGACGTTCAGGTTTTCGGTGGAAATCAAACTGGCCGATGCGTACGGAGCCGTGACGATCTGGAGACCTCCAAGAGTAGCGTCCGGTGCCGTTGGAACATTGTTGCAAAGCTGAGAGAGGGTAGACAGACTGATGAGGTCGTTGGTATCCGAGACGGAGATCTGTTTAGGGATGGTTCCCACGCGATAGAGTTCATAGAGAACGGGGTTCAGGCTATCGAGATCGACCGATCCGGTCGCACGAAAACCTCCGACAACCGTCGGCGGAACAGCGGGAACGGCCGGCTTCGGCTTCTTCCCGGTGCGCAAACGTATGGGCAGATAGGAGGCGAGTTCCTTGTCGAGTCTTGCAGCCGATTCCGGATCGAAGATAGACTTCACGCTGTTAACCGAATGCTCGAGATCACCAGTGAACGCGAAGCCTGCTTTCTTCATCGCTTCAAGCGGGAGCGCGAACTTCATGAAAGGGTCGAGATTATCGAGCAAATCATTCAAACTCTTGATTGTGGGCATGGCATGACCTCCTTGAATTTCGGAGCAGAGATCCCCAGTGGATAGTGATCGTGAGTCGTGCTGATAGGGCCGAAAGACGTGACGATGGCAGGGAAGCCGGGCGAACTTTTGTCACTGTTATCTTATAGCCGCAACGTATTTGTCAAGTATGCATGCGGAAAATACCGTCACGGTATTCGTATGCGGAGCAACTTGGGGCGGGACACGCCGGTGTCGGTCGAGATACTGGCGGAGGTGGAAGAACGCGGAATGCCTACCCAACCTAATACTTGATCCCTTACATGGCGAAACGATCAATTAGGTTCCGAGTGAGTTGTCGCCTGTTCGTCAGTTACTCCTGAGTAACAGAATTGCGGCTGAAGGAGTCCCCTCCACCAGGTGGCAGATTAGCATCCGTTCGGGACGGACAAAGGAGGCAGCAAAACACTGTATCCAGCAATTGCGAGGCCGGCGGACAGGTGCGGAGCAGTTAAGTTGTTCGTTGCGGCTGCTGGGATTCGATCCGATGCATTCCGATTCTCAGCGATACGTTGGTGTTGCGGTTTAGGGTGCGGCTTTCACGGCGATAACACGGGTTCAAATCCCGTCGGGGACGCCAACAGAATCAATGATTTAACGGATTTCCCCTTTTTCGCCGCGGAGCAGTTTGGGGAGCATTTAAGCCATCTTTTGGGCCTCCAGAGGAGGCTTTACAGGCCGTACCATCTCCACCACTTTCTGTTGTGCTGCACGTTTGGCGGGCGTCATGGCCTGAGCG